>ERZ1669247.1-NODE-1-length-199064-cov-14.833656_pt1 | contig 199064 bp, 211 predicted proteins | sample MGYA00579297_ERZ1669247 | MGnify/ENA primary metagenome ERZ1669247 (study PRJEB41166, sample SAMN08046056) | hot springs metagenome | biome: hot spring; feature: acid hot spring; material: thermophilic sediment; isolation source: thermophilic sediment from acid...
TTAGGTTAATAAAGAAAGTAATAGATCTACAGCAGAATGGTTCACTAGATAAACTTCTGGCCATAATAGAAACATTATCAAAGGATAAAACTGTTGATAAATTATATTACAAGGTAAATGACATTTCGAAGAAGGGAACACTTACAAAATTACTAGAAGGCAATACTCTAGATAAGCAGTTAGATGCCATAATTAAAATGCTTCAGGATGGTTCCTTAATGAAAATGCTTGATTTGCTTATGGATATTCAGAAAAAAGGTCTTATTGATGAATTGATGAACTACGTTCCGAAATTGATGATCCTTCTCGAGAAAATTATAGATCTTGAAAAGAAGGGAGTAATCAAATGGGAAGATATTAACAAACTTATTGACAAGATAGCGGATTTGATTTCTAGCGGCACACTGGATACATTAATGGACATGATAGATATAGTACCTGTGGCTCTAGGCGCTTTAAATTCTGAACCTGTTAGAAAACTTTTGACTTCAAATCTTCCAAAGTTACTTGAACTAGTTCAAAAATTAGCTGAAATGAATGAGAAAAGCATGCTTAATTTTGAAAAACTTGGTAATCTAATGGAGAAGCTATTCCAATTAATAAACGATGGAACGGTGGACAAGCTCTTAGAAGTACTTGTACTATTATCAGCATTGCTTGATGCATTGAATGATGAAATGATAAAAAGCGTTGCAGAAAAACTTGGAAAAGTTTTAGAGCTTATTGAACCAAGTAAATTATAAAAAATTTCAGGCCTCTGAGGCCTGATACATTTTAATTAATTTTTCAGGTTTTGTGTATTCAAAGAAGATATCAAAGACAAAATCCACATAACCTCTCAAAGTCCACCAATATATATCCGCCATAGATATTTTCATGAAATGTTTGAACTCGGTAGGTGGGTAAGGAACAACTGGATGGTTATAATCTGCAATTACAAATGTTCCTTTTCCGTAGGCCATATCAAAAGGGCAATTTATTCTTCCATCGAATTTTGAATCCTTGCCATCTATAATATCTGCTACAACTTTTGCCTGGAGATGAGCCGTAACACCGCTCTTAGAAGTTGGAAGATTGTTGCAATCTCCTATTGCAAAAGCATCGTCGTATCCTAATATTTTCATTGTGTACTTATCAGCTTTAATGAATCTATCATCATCTATTACATTTTCCTGCTTATAATTGATTTTTGCACCACGGCATGGAGGTATTATAATTGGTAAATCATAATTAATTGAATCCCCTTCCATGGAATTTATAACCTTATTTTTAGGATCTACGCTCTCCATGTTAAAGAATGTAATTAAATCTATTCCCCTCTCCTTCATTATTGGTTCCACGATCCTATTCATAGGCTCAGCAGGATATGGTCTAGGGTAGGGAGTTGCAAATACAAGTTTAGTTTTTTCCTTAAGACCGTTTTTATTCAAATATTCCTCTAGAAGGAGCATGCCTTCCACTGGGGAGGGTGGGCATTTACAGGTTGGTGATGCCTGAACTAAAACTGCAGTTCCGCTCTTAAAATCTTTTATTTTATTCCAGAGTTTATTTGCATTTTCCACAGAACTATGATAGTTACCATATTCATTATTTATTTCTTCAAGACCTGGAATGACAGATGGGTCAGGATTCGTACCTGTACCTATTATTAGATAATCATATGTATGATTATCCTTATTTGTTTTAACAGCTCTATTATCCAGATCTATTTCAGTTACTTCCTCATTCTTAAAGGTTATACCAGGTTTAATCAAACTATCTATTTTTCTCCAAATCTTCCTTTTTGATCCATTAAAGGCCATATATAGAAACCAAGGCTGATAATAATGATAAATATCCCTGTCTATCAAAGTAACATCATATTTATCTGTGTCCAATGAATTGGCCAATATTAAGCCTCCGCCACCTGCTCCAATAATCAACACCTTTTTCATGGATATCACTCCATTAGGTATAATGATTTCATTTATAAAAATATTTTTTGTTTTAATTTGTTCATATAATTACAAATAAATTTTTAATATTTTCATTTTCTGTCTCTGAATATTAAAAATATTGAAAAAATTTTTCGAATTTCGTTTTTTATAATCCAGCTTCCTCTAAAACCTTTTTGCATTTTTCAGCGTTCATATTTTCAATATCTTTCATTGATACTTTTAATAATTCTTTTACCTTGAATTCATTCTCTGACATTACTCTAACTACCTCATCTGCAGTAACAGGCTTTTCTGCCCAAACATCATAATCTGTAATTGTGGCAATTGTACTATAACACATACCCAATTCCCTTGCAAGATTTATTTCTGGAACTAAGGTCATTCCTATAATATCTGCAAAATTTCTGAACATTCTTGATTCAGCCCTTGTTGAAAACCTTGGCCCCTCAATACAAACATATGTAACATTTTTATGGATATGGTACTTTAATTCAGTAGCCTTTTTGTACAATATATTATTCATATCTTCTGAAAATGGGTCTGCCATTGAAATGTGAACCACTTTTGGCCCATCATAAAATGTGTATTGCCTAGTTTTTGTAAAGTCAATAAATTGATTTACTAAAGCAAGATCACCAGGTTTTATTTTTTCCTGAAGTGATCCAACAGCACTTACACTAATAATTTTTTTAACTCCTATTTCATGAAGAGCATATATGTTCGCTCTGTAGTTAACTTTATGCGGAGGTATCTTATGCCCTTTTCCATGCCTTTGGAGAAATGCTATTTTAACACCAGATATTTCACCCAGTGAAATTGAATCGGACGGGCTTCCATAGGGTGTGTGCAAATCTATTTTTTCCTTCTCATTGAAAATTGATACTATTCCAGAACCACCTATTACGGCTATTTCAGTTTCCATATATGTAAATGTAAATTAATATATATTATTTTTTTACATTTAAAAATTATTTTTTATTTAATGGAATGAACAGAATGATAATTGCAGACACAATTGAAACTATGCCCATAATGATGAAAGAAATATGTGTATTGATAACCTGGCCCATAAAACCTATTAAAAATGTTCCTAAAGCGCCTCCTATTCCACCACCCAGGCCAAAAATAATTGCAGAATTTTCGGCAAGATCAGAATCTTTAGAAATCCTACCCACCAAAGCCATCAGAAGAGGAAAATTTGAAAGACCAACAAAATATGAAAGGATATAGACTATAGAAACCGTTAAAATATTTTGAAGGAACATTAAAATTATTATTAATATACCGTATAGAGCTGATGTTAAAATTAGTATTAGGGTTCTGCTAAATTTATCAGAAAGATAACCTAAAAATGGTTGTCCGAAAATGGCTGATGTATAAGCCAAAACTACAATTATTCCAACAATAGTTGAATTAAAACCTAAAGTAATGTTCATGTAACTAGGAAGCATTGCACTTCCACCTGATATTGCCATTGTTCTTAAAATTGTGGCAATCAACAATATTGTAATTGGTAATGAAAATTTAAAAAGTGAATTTTTCTTTTTCTGTTCAACAAAGAATTCTTCCTTTCTTAAATCTAATGCAACATATAAACCTAGAATTGCCATAATTATTGTTAAGAAAATTAGTGAAATAGAAAAATCCTTAAAAATTCCATTAAATAATAGAAAAATTCCTGGAAATACTGCTCTTCCTATTCCTCCACCTATGCCATTTATGCCTAGAGCCGTACCAGCATTTTCCCTGTATTTTCTATTGAGTATCATTGAACCTATAGGATGGTATATTGTGGAAAAAATACTTATTACAAACATTCCTGCCATAAAGCAATAAATTGACAGACCCTTAGGATATGGGATTGCCAAAAGAATAAAGGATATGCTGAATAGGAATAATCCAATTCCCATCATAAAACCTTTTTTCTTTACATTATCAATATATCTACCCATTATGGGTGATATGACAGCTCCCCCCAAATAATAGACCATCAATATCAATGAATTTTGAAAAAAGGTTAATTTGTAACCCTCTTTAATTAAAACAATTAAATAATATGGTAAATAGGATAAACCATCATTAACGAAATGTGCTATTGTTGTATCTATAAGTACCCTGTCTATCTTTAATGATTTCATTATTTCAGGCAAAAGGTTAAAATGATTTGAATTAATAAATGTTTGTGCTTGAAGAATCTTTAAAAATATTGAGCGTGATTTCAGAAAAAAAAGAAAAATGGCTTAAAAAAAATAATGTAAAAAATTGGGATGATATTTTAAAAAGTGGAGAAAATTTTTTTAATAAAGATGAACTAAAAAAATTAAAAAGAGAAATAAAGCATGCAAAAAAGCATTTAAATAAAAAAAATTTAGAATTTTTTAAAAAGAAATTGGACCCTAAAGATTACTACATTCTTTATCAAGATTTTAAGGATAAGACCTGTTTTTTAGACATTGAAACAACTGGACTAGGAGACATGAATGAAATAACAATAGTAGGAATTGCAGATTTTTTAGGAAGATACAGAGTATATGTCAATGGTATAAATTTAAATGAAAAGAATTTGATTAAATTTTTAAAAAATTTTAGTATAGTTGTTACTTTTTATGGATCTAGATTTGATCTGCCATTTATTAAAAAGAAATTTCCACATCTTGAAAAGATATTTGATAAAATGGTACATATTGATCTATGCTTTCTTGGGCATAGGGTAGGATTTAAGGGTGGACTTAAATTCATAGAGAAACAGGTTGGAATAGAGAGGGAAAATCAAATAGCTGGACTAACAGGTTATGATGCAGTTAAACTATGGAATAGATATAAATATGGTGATATTAATTCTTTAATTACTCTTGTAAGGTATAATAGAAGTGATGTATTAAACCTTATAAAGCTAATAGAGATAGAAATAAAAATGATGAATGATTTCTATTCTTGAAATATGTTTTCTTTCATGCATCCTTCAGGCAATTTTTTTGAAATTATCTGATAATTCTTTGAATCTGATCTATAAAAATCAACGAGAGCATAACCTCTGCTAAAATAATGTTCGTAAATTTCAGCTGTATAATTTCTCCATAAAATGGCATCTTCAAGATTTTTACTTTTTATTCTTGTAACATCCGTGGGTATTTCAATTCTAAATGTATCTGAATCAATATTTTTTCTAATTTCTTTTACAATGTAATACTCATCCTTCTTTTCTGTAATTATGGCATCTTCAAGCTCTTTATAGTTATTATATATTCCATTCAATCTTTTAATTACATGATCAGATTTAATGCACCACTCTGCGACTACTCTATCTGACCTAAGACCAAAATTAATAGAATCTACCATTGTTCCATAATGGTTCCTATCATATGTTCTTGCTATTGCGCCTAACTTTCTAAGATTGAAATTAGAATTTAATCCCTGTAGGGGATCAAAAGTCCAGGAAATTAAATTGAAATTATGATCTATTGCCCATAATCTTTGTGCCTTTTTCAATTCTAAACCTAAACCTGTATACTTATATTTCTTTTTCACACCCGTCATATGTGAATATAGATATATTTGATTTTTTTTGTATCCTATGAAGGCAAATGATATGCCAATTATATCATCCCCCTCATATGCAAGAAGAACTAAACCACCATTTGATCTTAGACCTGTTAAAAAGTCCTTCATAATTGTTGTAAGATCATTTGCGCCCCATGCATCTTTTATAACTTCCACTCCTTTTTTTATATCATCTGGACTTTTTGCAGGTAATATTTCAGGCATATTTTATCAAGCCTCCATATATTTTAACAAATTTTTCAAGTCTTTCTAGAGTTATAAATTCATCTTTTCCATGGGCGTGATCATTAACAAAATCTCCAGGTCCCAAAACCAAAGTTTCAGTACCATTCAAAATCATATGTGATGCATCATTCGATCCTGTACCACCCATTATGCCTGGTGAATATCCTGCTACTTCATTAATAACCTTCTTGGCCTTTTTTATAATCTCAGATGTTAGTGAAATTTCTGCCGCTGGATTTTCTTCAATTTTTAGTATTTCAAAATCTATGGAATCATTAATGTTTTTCAATCTTTTTATTCTATTTTCTATTTCACTTAAAATTTCATTATTATCCATCCCTGTAATCGTTCTTATGTCAATAGTTGCCTCGGCATAATCAGGAATAACATTTATTTTTTCACCACCCCTTATTGTTGTTCCCAATGACATTGTTGGATCTGGTAGATATGGATGCTTTTTGTAATTTAATTTCATATTTTTTAATCCAATCAATATTTCAGCAAGATTCATAACTGCATTTATTCCAGATTCAGGATTGCTTGAATGTGCACTTTTACCATATGAAACTATTTTAAGCCACAATGAACCCCTCACACCAGGCCGTATGTATATTTTTTCATTTAATACTGATCCTTCCATTACAATACCATATTTACCTTTAATTTCATTTAAAATTGCTTTTGTTCCATATTTACTACCTGCTTCTTCATCCGCAACAAATGCAAATTTGCATTTTTTCAATAAATCCTTCTGGCCATTGTCAACAATATCTTCAATTGAAATTATTAAGGATGACAATGCACCCTTCATGTCTGAAGCGCCTCTACCATAAATTTTACCCTCAGTATATTCACCATATGGATTATGATTCCACCCATTTCCAATTGGAACTGTGTCCATATGACCATTGAAAACTAAATCTAAACCTTCACCAAAAATTAAATTTATTCTATCCTTGCCAGTTATAATTTCTTTAAAATTTAGATAATTTTTTAACCGACTCTTAATTATATCTGCGACTTCACTCTCGTTACCGGGTGGATTCTCGCTCTTCGCTTTTATTATTTCCAATGTAAGTTCCAAAAGACTTTCATTCATTTTTGGTCCTATAACCTTTGCTGAAATATTATTTTACCAACCTTTTTGATAAATTCCAAATCTGGCTCGACACCTATTCCATTTCCATTTGGCACTTCAATATAACCTTTATCCATTGTGAATGGCTTCTTAATTATATCTTTCTCAAAATACCTGTCGCTAGGACTTGTATCTCCAGGCATGTTAAATTCCATCCTAGATTGCAAAATTACATTAAATGCTCTCCCAATACCAGTTTCCAGCATACCTCCGCACCATAATGGTATTTTGTTATTTCCACAGAAATTTACAATTTCCAATGATTCTTTCAAACCGCCCACACGACCAATTTTCAAGTTTATTATTCTCCCAGCATCAAGTTCTAACATTGTTTTTGCATCTTTAACGCTATGGATAGATTCATCAAGACATATTGGTGTTGATAATTTTTTCTGAATCCTTGATAAACCTACCATATTATTTTCTGCAAGAGGCTGTTCTATCATCAATAATTCAAATTTGTCCAATTCCAATACTTTGTTTTCTTTTCCCTCATATGCTTGATTTGCATCTACTGTTAGAGGAATATCACCAAAATTCATTCTTATTTCTCTAAGAACTTCAATATCCCATCCAGGCTTTATTTTTAATTTGATTCTTTTATAACCCAAATCGATAGATTTTTTTACAGTATCAATTAATTTTTCCATTGGAAGAATGCCAATACTAATACCACTCTCTATTTTTTCTTTTTCACCTCCTATTAGATCCTTTAAAGATATTCCTTTTTTCTTTGATTCAAGATCCCATAACATGGTTTCAATAGCAGATTTTGCCATATTATGGCCCTTAATCTTCTTTGCCTTTTCAACAAATTCACTAGGATCTAATGTTTCCTTTAATATTTCAATAAGATAATCCTTAATCACATGTAAAGCTGTTATGTTATCTTCATAACTATAACCAGGAACATCATCTGTGACGCTTTCCCCATAAGCATTATATACATCAGAATATTCTATAATTAATGCATTTCTTGAATATTGTATGCCAAAACTCGTTTCAAATGGTACTTTAAGGGGTAAATTAACATTATAAACTTTTATTTCTTTCATTTATTTTTACCCTACAGAATGCATAAAGTGCATCATATACAGGAAATTGTAATTTCATGTTCTCATAATCATCTCTTGATATTATTCTAAATCCCTGAGCTATCGCTTTCAAACCGTAACTCTCAAATGGTGCATTATCAATTTTTGCATCTGCACCTCTTACAATTTTGGCTAATTCTAAGAGGGCAGGGTCCTTTAAGTTGTATTTTTTTATTAAAGCATCGAAGCTTACATACTCTTCGTTACCTTCGAAATAATGTGTAAGTTCAGCATTATCAACATCAAATGGTATTGCATTCAATTCCTTTGCCTTTTTAAGAACATCTTGCGCTGGAACAAAAATAAATTCAGCATTTGGGTCTATGAAATTTTTAATCAACCATGGGCAGGCAATTCTATCCACCATTGCCCTTTCTCTGGTAATCCATCTCATAATTTGATATAGAACTATATCTATTTATATTTTTTCAAAATAAAAAATATAGATAATGCAAATGTTATGATGAAATCAATAATGTATGGAATTCTAATGCCAATATCCTGTGATACATATCCAAAAATTAATGCAAACGCTGAAACGCTTATTCCAAATGAAAATTCATAAACTGCTATATTTCTGGAAATGTTCGCATCCTCATTATTTGAAATATATATTAAAGGTGCTGAAATACCTAATGATGAACTGAATCCTATGACCAGCATCATGACTAATAAAGCATAATAGTTCATTGTAAACGCTGGTATTATTATAATTAAAAGAAGAATAAATGAAATATCCATGAGAAACTTTAATTTTTGCAATTGCAATTTATTAATTAAATATAAAAAACCAATTAATCTAGCTAAAGACATCATCGCAGTTAAAACACCAAGACCTAAAACATTTATTCCGCTTTTAAGAACGTATCCAGGAAAAATGGAAGATAGTAATCCTATGGATAAACCTGTAACAAAACTAGGAAAAAAAGATTCAATTAAAATTTTGTTACCGTGTTTTTGTATTTGATTTACAACAGAATTAAATTTTTCATTTTTAATGGAACCAACAAACAATATGATAGAAATAAAAATAAAAATGAAAGATAATACAAAAATTATGGGATAACCAAAAAGAGGGATGAAATAACCTGCAAATATTGGTGAAATTAGATAGGATGCGCCCCATACAATGCTGTAAACATTTATTAAATTTGTTCCCCTGGATATACCTGTAAAAAATATTTCTGTTGTTATCCACCACATAAATTGGCCAATGCCTAAAACAAGTACTAAAAATAAATAAATGGAGAATGATCTTTCAAATGTAAAAAATATTATTGAAATGTCAACTATTATTGTAGAAAGTATGATCAATTTAGAAGTTAAGTTTAAATTTTTTAATTTTGAAAATATCAATGGAAGTACAACATTAGGAAGCATTAATAAAAATCCATACTCTCCAAGAAATAGTTGATCAGATCCTAGTGATGTAAAAAATGGAGGTAGTGCAAATACTGCGAAACTATAACCGAATGAGAAAAGAGCTACATGAGCTATTAAAAGCGATTTTTTTATCATGTTTACTATCAAATTTTGCAATATTTTAATTTAAAATTAAAAAAAATTAAAAATTTTATGTCATAAGTTTGTATTCAATTTTCTCTTTCTTCAAGAATTCTTCTATGGCTTTAATATTCTCTATGCCTATAGTTTGAACTGTAATGATAATCTTTGCCATGCCTGCTGGAATATCTTTTTCTATTCTTTCCACATCTATGTCCTGTACATTTATTTGCCTTTCTGATAGATAATTAAGAATCTTCTTCAATGAACCTGGTTTATCTGGAATTACTACAGATACCTTTACCATAAGCTTTTCATCCACGAGACCTTTCTGAGTAATCTGATTCAAAAGGTTATAATCAACGTTACCACCGCTTATTACCGCGCAAATTCTCTTATTTTTCATTTTTATTTTTCCTGAAAGGATAGCAGCCAGGGATACTGCACCTGCAGGCTCTGCAACAATTTTATTCCTTGTCAAGAGAAGGTACATGGCCTTTGCTATTTCATCATCTGTAACTGTTATAAGATCATCTACGTAAACTTTCACCATATCAAATGTTAATGGTCCTGGTATTTTAACAGCAATACCATCTGCAATTGTATCTAAATTTACCAATGGAACAATTTCACCCTTCTCCACAGATATTTTCATAGATTGGGCTCCTTCAGCCTCTACACCTATTATCTTGATATTATGGTTCAATGATTTAAGCGCAAATGCAATACCTGAAATCAATCCTCCTCCACCGATTGGAACTACCACTGCATCTATATCCTTAATTTGCTCAAAGATTTCAAGACCAATCGTTGCTTGGCCTGCAATAACATAAGGATCATTGAATGGATGAATAAAGACCATATTATTCTTTTCAGTAAATTCAATGGCCTTTTTATATGCATCATCATATGTTTCACCATAAAGCTGTACCTCTGCACCATAGGATTTAGTAGCTATAATCTTTGATGGAGGCGTAAACACTGGCATAAAAATTGTTGCTTTAACACCAAGTAGTTTAGCTGCATATGCTACTCCTTGAGAATGATTTCCAGCACTTGATGCTACTACTCCCCTAGACCTTTCCTCTTCAGAGAGATGGTAAATCTTATTGTATGCTCCTCTTATTTTGAATGACCCAGTTGTTTGAAGGTTCTCTAACTTAAGGTAAACATCATTGCCTGACATTTCTGAAAACATTCTTGAATGCTCAACAGGTGTCCTTTTAACAATATTCCTTAATATTTTTTCAGCTTCCATGACTTCAGTCATTCCAATCATAAACTGTTCACTCATAAATATCACCTATTTTATCAAGAAATTCCCTTCCTGTTATTCCAGGTTCAATACCGAGCTCCTTAGCCTTTTCAGAAATTTCTATAACTTTCTTTTCAAGCATCTCCTGAAAATCATTTACTCCAGTTATTTTTCCTGCTATATCCCCTAATTTGTTTGCAGAATCCATGTTTAAATATCCGCACATTATGTATCCATTTTTTGCCCTGATCAGGATTAATGGTGCCTTGTCCAGCTGTATTTTAATGCCCAATGCAACCTCATTTTTTAAGGGAATTTGCTCGATTATCATCGAAATTGTAAAATACTTTCCTATATAAATAATATTTTGGATTTTTTACATAAAAATTAGATTTAAGGGAATTAACTCTTTTGAATATATTTTAAAAATAATCAATTTTTCTGTATCTTCTAATGAAATACAAAAGAAGGATTACAAATGCCATTGCTACTATGAATTCTATCAAAACCTGCCATATCGTAGTCTTAGAAATAGGTATATTTGTATACGTAATTATAAAATATGTTCTGTTGTTTGATTGATAATTAATTATATTTTCATTTAGCAATATCCCTGAATAGGAAGAATAATTCAAATAGATTGTTCTTTGACCAGTTAATGCAGAACTTTCTTCATATATTAGTTCGTATGACCTTACTTGTCCTAAAAATGTTGAGACATTAACGACTTTTAATTCTATTTTTTTGTATCCGGGTAAAAATACCTTGTTTATAAAGGATATATTTCCCTTAGAAAGAAAATTTAGATCTGTTATATTTAAAGCTGGAAAACCATTAGTATCATTTACTGTTCCATTTCCGTAGTAAAAAGTTACCTTATTTCCTATTTTGTTAATATATGTATAATTGAAATAACCATTTTCAGTAAAAGTGACCCTGTAGGAAAAATTCCAAATGTATGAGGGTGTGGTATTTTCTAAACCATGATAATTAAAGGCTGTAAAGTTTAAGGTTGCACCTGTAAAATACCAAGCTGGATATACATTCTCTGATGATGATAAAGGAACAAATGAAATTAGGATTATTACTGAAATGATAGCAAATAATTTCATCAAGGATTGAAATAATTGCTTATATTTAACCATAAGGGATAAGAAATATATCCAATGAAATTTTATCTTTAATCATGGTTTTGAAACTTTCTGAAAATATTGAATTAACAGATGATTTAATTTTCAGAATTTTAGACCATTTTAGAAGATTCAAAACAGATTATGCTAAATCTGTTGGCAGAGATATTGAGATGAATAAAAGGATTGTTTGCGAAATATTAAAAAAACTTTACAAAGAGGGATATTTAGAAAAAAGACCTTCAGGCATGTTAAAAAGAAAAGAGGCAAAATTAAAGAAAAGAGTAACTACAGAACCTCACCACACATATTATCAATTAAGTGAAAAAGGAAAAAAATATCTTGAAGCACTTTCAGAAAAATTAAAGAATAAATGATCTAATTTTTTATTTCATTTTCATATATTTCTGATACATATTCTGCTATAGCTGGTGCAGCGGTTAATCCTGGTGATTCTATGCCCACAAGATTTATATATCCAAATAGACCATTATTTTTTTCGTGCGTTATAACAAAGTCCTTAAAAATTTCGCTGGAACCTTTAATTTTTGGTCTTATGCCAGCAGAATCTTCATCTATTTGATATTTTTCTATGGAAGGAATGAATCTTTTAACTGAATCAATAAATTCTTTTTTATTAGATTCTACTTTGTAATCTATTTTTTCAACGGGGTATGCATTTGGTCCTATTCTAACAGATCCAGATAAATCAGGTGTTAAGTGTATTCCTAAACCTATGGAGTTAGGAACAGGATATATTAACATTTTAACAGGTGGTGGTCCAGAAATTCTAAAATAATCTCCTTTATAATATTGCAATCTATATCCGAGATTATCTATATCTAGGCCTACCATTGCCGCTATTTTGTCTGCAAAAAGACCAGCGGAATTAATTACAGTATTAGCTTGAATATTGAATTTTTCACCCACGCTTATGCCTTTCAATTCATAGCCATCGTCTAATCTTTTAATTCCGGTCACTTCAGTTTTATATGCTATCTGCACCTGGTTTTTTGTTGCTTTTGAATAAAAATATTCCATTAAATCTGTTGGTTCTATTATTCCTGTGGATGGTACATATATTGCCTTATCTACAACTACATTTGGTTCTAATCTCCTTACATCCTCCTGATCTAAAAATTTTAGACCTTCAATATTATTATCTATGCCATTTAACATTAATTTATCAAGATTTTTTATTTCGTCTTCCCCTTTTGCTACAATAAGTTTTCCTAATTTCCTTACAGGTATTTTGTAGTTTTTACATATATCATAAATTAGTTGATTACCCTTAATAGATAAAGTGGATTTTAAAGAATTTTTAGGATAATATATACCAGAATGTATAACCCCACTATTATGACTACTGGTTTCCAAACCAAAATTCCAATTTTTTTCAAGAATATATACCGATTCATTATTTTTAGAAATCTCTGCGGCAATGGATAGACCAACGATCCCTGCACCTATTATAACAATATTTGCCCTTTCCATTTATTGGATAATAGATTCTAAATATTTAAGTAAGTTGTTCATAAAAAATTTTAATTATAAAATTTATTGTTATAAATAAGAAAATAATTTTTCAAGACCTTTGAAATTTAATTTAATTAGGTTGTTAAAAATTAATAAAATGCATTAATTTTTTACTATGGGTATTATAATTTTAAAAATATCTTATATAATAATTTTATTTTAAGAAAATAAATGCATTTAATAAAAGTTCAATTTAAAATCTGTTGAAATCTTAATGAATTTAGAAATTTATGGAAATATTTATTATGTAATAAATGATTAATATATCAATAGTAAATTATAAAATTTATGGGAAACATATATTTAAATAATCTTTTTCATTTTTATTAATTAATGGCAATCGCTATAAAAAATGCTGTAGAAGAATTTTTTAAGGATTCACCATCAAGATTGAAAGTAGCCAAAAAAATGGTCATTTATGGACTCTCAGTAAAAAACGGAAAGATTTATTGCAATGATATAGAAATCCCTTACAAGTCATTGGCAACTGCTTGCAATGTAGATCAAAGAGTGGTAAAATTAACAGTTGATTCAATTTCATCAAATGAAAATTTGAAAAATATTTTTTCAAAATTCGAATCATCTGCTAATTTGAAAGATGTAGCAAAGGAGATAGGTTTTGGTGTTTTGATAATCTCAGCTTATGATCCAAAAGAACCTGGAATAATTGCAGCTGTGAGTAAAATAATTGCAGATTTTAAAATAAATATTAGGCAAGCGATAGTGGAAGATCCAGAATTCATAGAAGAACCCAAGTTGTATATCATCACTGAAGAACCTCTTCCTGGAGAAATAATACCAAAAATAAAAAATATAAAAAATATAAAAAGTATTACTATATTATGACCCTGAATATGGAACTTCATTATTTTCATACATTTTGCTATATGATCCCAGATCCAAAAGACCGTGACCTGAAAAGCTCATTAATATTCTCTTTTTCTTTTTCTCTTTTTTTGCAATATCTGCAATTTCCTTTATTATAGGTAAAGCATGTGATGTTTCTGGAGCCGGTATGTAACCCTCTAGCCTAGAATATAATTCAGCATATTTGAAAATGGTTTCCTGATCATAATCCCTTGCCTGTACTATACCTTTTTTCATTAAAAGACTAAGGGTAGGTGCAACTCCATGGTATCTTAAACCACCTGAATAAATAGGTGGTGGAATAAAATCATAACCTATCGTATACATTTTTAGCATAGGAAGAATTTTACCCGTATCTGGATAATCATATTTGTATATACCCTTTGTCATTTTAGGAACTTCAGAAGATCCTGCTGCAATAAATTGAATATTTTTATAATCTTTGTAAAATGGGAATGCAAGGCCAGAATAATTTGAGCCTCCACCCACTACACCTATTATGTAATCTGGCTCTATTCCATTTATTTCGAGTTGCTTTCTTGCCTCAAGACCAGCTATTGTTTTATATAAGATATCCGCATTTACAACGCTACCAACGTTATACCTACCATTATTTTCAAGCGCATATTCAACCGCTTCACTTATTGCTATTCCCAAGCTGCCATTCCTATTCTTTTCATTTCTCATTAATTTTCTTCCTATTTTCGTTAATGCACTTGGACTCGCATAAACATCGCTACCAAGCATTTTCATCATTGTTACTCTGTATGTTTTTTGATAATAAGATGCACCAACCATGAAAATTTTTGCTTTAAGATCATTTAGGGCTGAAGCCAATGCTACAGCTATACCCCATTGACCAGCACCTGTTTCAGTTGTAATTAGAGAAACATTTTCCTGCTTGGAATAGAATGCTTGTACGATTGCACTGTTAATTTTGTGCGATCCTGAAAATGTATATCCTTCCATTTTCATATATATTTCAATTGGTGAATCAAAATATTTTTCAAGCCTTCTTGCCCTTATAATTGGTGTAGGTCGCCCTACCTGAAAATACAATTCCCTGAGTTCATCAGGCATTTTTGGTCTTCTTTCACTTGTAAATTCATGTTCAAGGACTTTTCCAGGTATTACTTTTTTCATTATTTCCAGCGATTTTCCTGTATCGTCCTTTGGTGGAGGTAACTCCTCAGGTAGATCGGGCAATATGTTATACCAAAAATCTGGCATCTCATCCTGTGATAAATCAATTCTTGTGTTCATATTCACTTAAATTACAATAATGTATATAAAGTTTCTTCTATGTAATTTTTATAACATTTAAAATGAAGATAAAATTATATGTAAAAAAAACTATCATTGTTTGAGAATAATGACTGAATTAACATTAAAAGCAAAGAAAAAAATTATCGTTGATTATTTAAATGATGTTCCCCTTGAAAAAATAGCCATGGATTTAAAAATATCACTCGATGACATTAAAAATGTTTTGGATGAATGGAAAAATGGATATATATCTATATTTATGGGTGATTCAGAAATATCTGAGGAATTAAGAGAATTGGCTAGATTAATGAAATCAAAAGAATTAACTGTTGAAGATTTAATTACGGGATATATTTTAAGTCAAGTCTTTAAAAATTCCAATAGGGATAAAATCATAAAAATTTCTAAAGAAATTGAATCAATGGATGAAAATAAAAGGAAAGAATTTCTTGAGACCTCTGAGAAAATGTTAAAATTCTCAAAATATAAGAATATAAACTATGTGGATATACCTGATGCATTAGAATCAATGGTAAATAAAGGAAAAGAATTAAACAAAGATATAAAAGAAAAAGAAAATTTAATCAAGAATATGGAGCAAGAGATAAAAAATCTAGAAGAAAAAATTCAAGAATACAAGCAAAAGGAGAGGGAACTTAATGATAAAATTCAATTCGCTGAAAATTTAAGAGATTATTTAAAAAAATTTAATATAGAAGAAAAGAAATTAAATGATTTTTTAAAATTCATCTCAGAAACTAACTATGCTATAAATAGATGGGAAGAGATTTACAAAACCACAGAGTTATTAAAACAAAAAAATTTGGATGTGGAAAATTTTTTAAAACTAAGCAATTATTTAATTTCTCTACTTGATTTTGGTCTAGACACAGGTCTTTTAAAAAATCTCAAGCAAGAGCTTGAGAATGAATCAATAGATTTTAAAGAATTCATTGAAGAAGTCAATGATTACATTAAAGATAAAATTTCATATAAGAAGGAAATTGAAGAATTAAAAAAAGAACATAAAAGTCTTGAAAATCAGATAAGAGCTATGAGATCTGAAATTAAGGAATATTTTAAAAAAATAAAACCTAAAATGCAATAAAAACTATATATTTGTATTTTAATGTAAAAAATATGGAAGAAAAATTTTTGTTCCCTTCAGAGGGATGGGTAGTGGAATATTGCAAGAGACTCAAAGAATCACCTGATTATAACAAGGCTGGAAAGGGTTGGAAAGATCCAATACTTTTTAAAATGACAGATATAGAAAAACTCAAAGAAAAGCCTGAGTTTGATTCCTTCATTCTCTATTTAAAGGATGGGATCTGTGAAAATTGTGAAGTAGTAAAAAATAATGACAAAACTGCACCATTTAAATTGACTGCAACGTATGCTAACTGGAAAAAAATCATTGATGGAAAAATTAATCCTACACAGGCAATGCTTACAGGACAGATGAAGGTAGAGGGTAACATGGCACTATTGTTAAGATACGCTTCAGCTGCAATAGCTATGGTTAAGGTAGCTCAGAGCATACCAACAAGATTTTTGGAGTAAATTATGTCCCTATTTACTTTTCCTAGGCAGATATATTTTCAAAGAGATATTGTTGATTCCCTGGGAGAAATTCTTTCAGATTCTTTGAACATTTTAATAATTACTGATAAAAATATTCTAAATATCCATGGTGAAAGAATTAGGAAATCACTAGGTTCTAAAAATTATAGAGTTTATGATAATGTAGAACCGGAGCCCTCCATATTGAGCATTGAGAACGCATTTAATGAATTAAAAATAATGGAACCAGATACAATTGTTGCAATTGGTGGAGGCAGTGTAATGGATTTCGCAAAATCCATGGCAATAAAATTTTCTTATCCTGATATGGATTTAAGGGATATTAATCCTTTCAATAGATTATTAATAAATTTAAAATTAATATCTGTACCAACAACATCTGGAACTGGCAGTGATGTTTCATTTGGCATAGTTTTAACTGATGGACCTAGAAAATTGGCTTTAGGAAATTATGCCCTTGTTCCCATGCTTACAATATTAGATTCTTCTTTAACACCTTATTCTAAGGAAATAGTAAGGTCCACTGGTATAGATGCTTTTGTTCATTCTTTTGAGGCTTTATCTGCAAATACGAGTACAATACTTACGGATGCACTGGCAGAAAAATCAATAGAAATAATATTCAAAAATTTAAAAAAAGGAATGGAAAATGAAGAAAATGCAAAGGATCTTCTACATCTATCAGCGACCATGGCTGGTATGGCATTCTCAAACAGTGGAACTGCACTTGCACATGCATTAGGACATAGTTTTGGCGCTACTTTTCATATTACACATGGAACATCGGTGGGATTATTCTTACCATACGTAATTGATTTTAATTCTCAGGATATGACCACTAATGAAAAATACAAAAAAGTTGAAAGGATATTGGGCCTCGAAAATCTTATAGATGGAATTAAAAATTTTTATAGAGATGTGGGACAACCATGTTATGTAAAAGATTTAAACATTAGCAAAAAAGAATATATTTCAAAGATTGATGAATTGGTAAGCAAAGCATTAATGGACAGTGAACTTGCCTTTAATCCTGTGATCGCAGGTGAAGACGACCTAAAAAATATATATCTAAAAGCTTACGGTGATTAGCTTGCCAGGATTTTGGGATAAAATCCTTTTTATTAATTTATCAAGTAATGAAATTTGGACAGAAGGCATTGATGACGCTTGGGAAAATTATATAGGTGGTATAGGGATAGCTTCCTTTTTATTTGAAAAATACGGAATAAATGATCCGTTCGATGGAAAAAACCCTATAATAATAATGACTGGTCCATTTGTTGGAACTGCGTTCCCCAATTCTGGAAGGCATGAAATTGTTAGCAGATCACCACAGACAAATTTCTTAGGAGAAGCAAATTCTGGCGGACATTTTGGATATGAGCTTAAGAGGTCAGGGTATGACGGTATAGTGATAGTTGGTAAATCTGATATCCCGAGAATAATATACATAGATGATGGTAATATAAACATAGAAGATGCTTCAAATCTTTGGGGCCTAGATATTTATTCAACTCAGAAAAAAATAAATGAAAGGAAAAAATTTTCTGTAATGACTATTGGGCCAGCTGGTGAGAATCTTGTTTATTTCTCTTCTGTGATGAACGATGAAGGCCGTGCAGCAGGTCGAACAGGTCTTGGAGCTGTTTTTGGGTCAAAAAAATTAAAAGCTATAGCAGTAAGAGGAAAAAATATTATTCCACTTTACAATAAAAATGAATTTAACAAGCTAGCTGTTTCTATTGCAAAGCAGATTATTGAATCTCCTGTAGTTTCAGGTTTTAAAAATTATGGAAGTATGATATGGATTGATGGTGGTCAAGGTTTTGGCGATGTACCTGCTAATTATTACCATGATCATGATTTTCCATACGATTCTTTAAGTAGTATTAAATTCCATGAAACTTTTAATGTTACAAGTTATCATTGTTCTTCATGCGTAATAGGTTGTGGTAGAACTGTTTCTTATAAATCATTTAAAATTGATGGCCCTGAATATGAAACTGTAGCAGCCTTTGGTTCTCTTTTGGGGAATCAGGACATGGAAAAAATTATACTATGGAACCATTTGGTAAATTCTCTCGGCTTGGATTCAATAAGTACAGGTGTTCTTATTTCAGCTCTTAATTATTATATAAAGAATAATTTGTTGAATGATGAAAATTTGAAGAATTACCTTTCAAACAATTTTGATCATGTTACTGATCTCATAAAGGATATTGCCTATAAAAAAGGCATAGGAAATGACCTTTCCTTTGGACTTGAAAGGTTTGCTCTATCTAAGGGAATTGAAAGGGATTTAATAGCCACAGTCAAGAATCTTGAAGTTCCAATGCATGATCCAAGGGCATTTAAACTTCAAGGATTGGTATATGCAACATCTTCAAGGGGTGCAGACCATATGCAGGGTGATATGTACCAAGTGGATATCGGTGGATCCCATGAGGAATTGGGTATCACTATGGGTGATAGATGGATTGTCGATTCTGACGAAAGGGTAATGTCAGTAATAAAAACACAGGATTTCAGGCAGATATATAATTCTCTAATCATTTGCTATTATGCACAACCATCTCCAGAAGATATAAAAAATGCATACAATCTTGCAACAGGTTTTAATGTAACCCTAGAAGAATTGATGGAAATAGGATCTAAAATTATAAACAAAAAAAGAAAAATAAATGAATCTTTAGGTTTAAGCAAAGATGATGATTATCTTCCAAAAATTGTAAGATCAAAAATAGAGAATGAACCTGAGGAATCACAGATGACAGATAATGAATTAAAATCCCTTCTGGCCAGATATTACAAGCTAAGGGGATGGTGATTCATGGTACCATAATATTAATTTTTTTATCCATCTCTATTTTTAATGGTGTTTTTCCAACCACTTCTCCTTCCATTTCTACCAATTGATTCCCGTTAAGTATTTCAAAATATTTTCCTTCAAAATTGTGTGCATAATTCTTTTCTATGTAAGTGCCATTCATCAAGGATTTTAAATTAAGTGCAGATTTTATCTTTGAAAATGGCTTAAGAATATGTAAATCTAAGATTCCATCGTATATATTTGAATTTGGCGATGCTAGCATACCACCCCCGAAGTATTTACCATTGGCAAAAATTGCTTCAATTGTGGTAAATTCAAATATTTCGTCGTTCATTTTTATCGTTAAATTAAATTTATTCATTTTTGATAATGTTGCAAATACACCAAAAATAAAAGAATACCTGCCTAGAGATTTATGTTTATTAACATATTCCATCACTTCTGCACCAAAACCTATTTCCAATATATTAATAAAATATCTAATTTCATTTGTTGAAAAAGTAACTTTTACTGTATCAGATTCCATGATCCTCTTATTTTTAATTGCCCTAAGAAAATCTTCAACGGATCTTATACCTATTGTTTTTCCGAAGTCTGATCCTGTTCCGAGGGGGATAATTGAAATAGTTTTATCTGATCCAATAACGCCATTCAAAACTTCATTTAAAGTGCCATCGCCACCGCATGATACAATTAGATCAAAATCTTCAACCGATGCTTTCCTAGCTATTTCCTTTGCATGGCCTTTGTACTTGGTAAACTCAAATGGCTGTTCACCTACTTTATCGAAAATATATTTCTTTTTAATTTCCCAGCTTTTTAATGCTCTGCCTCTACCAGCTACTGGATTTATTATAAAAAAAAGTTTCATAGTTATATACTTATCAAAAATTTATATAAAAATTATTCGTTTTTAAATTTTACAAATATCAAAGCTTATATAACTCCATGTAATATTTAAATTAGGAGGGATGTTTAATTGGATTATTCTCAAAAAAATTCAATCCCAAATTATTTATTAACGATGCTTAGTGAAGAATATGGAAAATCAATGATAATAAAAGGTAAACCTGGAGCAGGAAAAACAACATTTGCCCTCCAAATATTGGAAAATTTTATGGGGAAAAGGAATCTTGTGTTATTAAGTACTAGAATTGGTGATGAAAGTTTATATGGACAATTCCCATGGTTAAAAAAATATGAAGAAAAGATTAAAATATTGATTTCATCAGAACTGTTTTTAGCTGAAATTTATAAAATTGACGAGGATTTAAAGAAATCAGCAGCTAAATTAATTATTTCAGAATTTATTAAAAAAAGGTACGTTTCAAGATTTTTTTATAAAAATATATTTAAAGAAAAAAATTCTCCAGAGTTGTTGAAAATTTATACTGAAATTGAATCAAATTTACCTAATAAATCACTCGTGGTAATTGATTCACTTGAAGGCCTATCAAATTATTTAAAAGTACCAGAAAATACTTTAGTTTACATGATTCAAAAGGATATTGTTGAAACTTCAGATTCTGATATAATATACGTTTCAGAAAAAATTGATCCTTCTCAGGAAGATTTCATAGTGGATGCTGTAATCTCAATGGATTCATCTACAGATGAAGAAAGGATTTTTAGAAAAATTATTTTGAATAAATTAAGGGGAAAGAACATATCCTTTCCCGTATATCCTTTTACGCTTTCCAATGGCCACCTACACATTTTTTCAAACATTGAACTTTTGAATGACTTTCACGATTTTAAAATAATTCCATTTAAGGAAGGCTATTTCAGTTCAGGGATCAAACAACTTGATGATCTTTTAGGAGGAGGTTTTAGTATAGGTTCTTTGGTAAATATAGAAGTTGATAAGGAAGTTCCTATTGACAAATTGAGAATAATAAGAAATCCATTATTTATAAATGCAATAATGCAGGGTAAGGGAATTAACCATACCCCTGCTCCAGGATTGTCTTTTTTAGATATAAAAAACATGCTTAAAAAATATACTGATGAAGAATCATTTCATAAATATTATATTAATATAGATTATACAACATCTAAATCACTGGATAAAAATCATATTGCACTCGGGAATATGGACACTGAAAAGGCCTATGAAATAGATAAAGAAGCAACCGAAGAATTTTCTAGAAAAAATACAATCACTATATCCTGGGTTCATTATGATATTTTAGAATATTTTTACGGTCCTGACAGAGTTTTAAAAATACTCTTTGATATGCTCTCCATGAAAAGGGATATAAATGCAAATACAATAGCATTAACAAAGCCAGGTCAAAAAATTTCCACTGAAATAACACATATATCGGATTACAAATTTAAATTAACAACGAAGGATAATGTAATTTTCATTTATGGAATTAAGCCATTTACAAAATACTATTCCATTGAAATAGATGACGAAAAAGGATATCCAAATATAAAATTGATACCGGTTACGTGATAAAATCCAAATCCCAAAATTGGCATAAAAAAGTTTTAAAACAAGTATATTTTAAATGTAGGATATGGTAAAAATAAAACTTTCACTTGGTTCCGCAATGTCTTTAAATTTAATAAAAGGTAAACTAAATATACCATTCACTACTCTTTATTTAATGGTAGGAAATGAATGCATATCAAATTGTTCTTTCTGTACTCAATCTAAAGATGCAAGAATGAGGGAAAAATTATCAAGAGTTACCTGGTATGAATATAATGAAAATGAAATAATTGATGCAATAGATGGAAAAAAATATTCTAGGATATGTTTTCAGACATTAGATTATCCTGAAGTTATGGAAGATCTCTTAAAGATTCTCCCAGAATTTTATAAATTGAATATACCGATTTCAGTTTCAATCGCACCACCATTGAATGGTAATTTAAAATCAATTTCAGAATATGTGGATACAATAAGTATAGCATTGGATGCCTCGAACGCTGATCTTTTTGATAAAGTAAAAGGAAAGGAAAGGGGTAATAGATTTACTTGGGAAGGTCATTGGAAAAATTTACTTGAAGCAAAAAATTATTTTAAAAACGTGAACACTCATTTAATAGTTGGTCTTGGGGAAAGTGATGAGGATATCATTAAAACAATGATTAATTTAAAAAATTTTGGCATTTCAACCGCTCTTTTTTCATATACGCCTGCCTTAGGTAAAGGATCTTATCCACCTATTGAAAGGTATAGAAAAATTCAAATTTCAAGGTGCCTTATATATGATTATAAAGCTGAATTTGAAGATTTCATTTTCAATGAAAAGCATGAATTGACAAAAATAAAATCTGAATATCTAAAAAATGTTATGGATGATGCCAAATGTTTTATGACTTCAGGTTGTCCAGGATGCAACAGACCTTTTTATAATGAAGAACCAAGAAAAATATATAACTATCCTTATTTACCTAATAGGGAAGAATTGAAAAAAATAAAGAATGAGGTAAAAATAAAATAACTGTTATCCATATTCATTTTGATGAAAATTTCCATTTACCAACCTGGAGAAAATCTTGGTTTAGAAGGGAACCTAAAAAGGATGCTATCATTTATTGAGGAGAATAATTCCCACCTGTACGTTTTTCCAGAGCTTTACCTTACAGGATATTTATTAAGAGATGATCTTTATAACATAGGCATAGAAAGAGATCATGAAATGTTCAATATTCTCAAAAATAAAATGAAGGAGAAAAAATCAAACATTATTTTTGGTTTTCCTGAAAAAGAAAATGGATTTCTTTATAATTCAGCAATGTTCATAGACGAAAATGGAGAAATGCATGTTTATAGGAAAATGCAACTTCCAAATTTCGGCCCTTTTGAGGAAATGATTTATTTCAAACCGGGTGAGGAAACATTAACTGTTCCCACTTCCCATGGTACAATTGGTGTTGAAATTTGTTATGATATATTTTTCCCTTTCATAACTGAAGATCTTGCTTTGAAGGGGAGTAAATACATAATTAACATTTCTGCGAGCCCAGTCACATCGAGGGCGATGTTCGAAATGCTTATTCCTGCTAGAGCTGTAGAAAATACTGTATTTTTCATTTATAATAATTGGGCAGGAACACAAAAGAACATAGTATTCTGGGGTGGGTCGACAATTGTTTCACCCAGAGGATTAATTATGAAAAAGGCACAGTATATAAAGGAAGAAAAAATTCATGAAGAACTTGATGAAAATGAAATAAGGGTAGCAAGATTTATAAGACCTGTTTTAAGGGATACAAAAAAATAAAAAAATTATTTTTTAGATTTTATCAAAATTTTTACTTTATATTCACCACTATTTTCTTCAATCCCAAGAAGTTCATTTCCAGTCCTTTCACACCATGCTTTAGAATCTCCTTTAATTCCTGGATCTGTGGCTAAAAGTTCTATTATATCACCATTATTTGCCTTTTTATAAGCTCTTACAAGGTCTGTAATAGGACCAGGGCATGCTGATCCCCTGCTGTCAACATTGATTACTGCCATTTTTACCACCTTTAAATGAATATTACCTGTCCTCCTGCTGACATCTGCATGAAAGATGCTGCACCAATAATATCATCAACAATTGGATCCATTTCAGCCTTTGATTTAATTTTTAATGCTTCAGACATTAAAGAGCAAGCATATACCTTTACATCACCTATTTCTTTTGCGCTCTGGATCATTTCATACCAGGATGGTGCCTTCATATCTTGAAGACCTTTCATTAGAACTGGTGCCATATCTTCAAATTCTTTAGATACCCTATTTGCATTTTTAGGTCCGTCTTTCTTAAATACTGTCATTGCCCAACCTGTTATAAAAATTCTCACAGGTACACCCATATTTGCAGCTGTTTGTGTCAAAACACCAAGTGGAATTAGCTTATCAGCTGTTCCAGAAAACATTATTATGTTCAATCCTCCATTTTCCATTTTTATCACCAATCATGATATTTAATTTAAGTATAATAATTTTTCCGAATTATTTCATATAATGATAAAATAATGAATTAAAATTACGAAAAATGTATATATATTTAAATAAAATGTAAATATACTTAACATTTATGAAAGAAAAAATAATTTTTGAATTTTAAACTAAAATAATGAAAAAATAAATACGTAAGATTGTATTTATGAATGAGGTTTGATAGGATGAGCGATAAATTTGATGTAATTGTAGTCGGTGGCGGTCCAGCCGGTTTGGCATCAGCCTTAGTAACTGCTAGAGCTGGGTTATCCACTCTAGTTCTGGAAAGAGGCGATTACAGTGGTTCAAAAAATGTTTTCGGTGGAGTAATTTATACTGATTCTCTAAAAAAACTAATACCAGATTTCTGGAAAGAAGCTCCTGTAGAAAGACCAATTACAAGAAGAAGAATAACATTCATGACGGATAAATCATTTTTATCTTTTGATTATAAAAACTATAATTTCAGAGGAGATTTTTACAACGGTTTTTCTGTGTTTAGATCGAAGTTTGATGAATGGTTCTCCAAGAAGGTAGAAGAAGCTGGAGGTATGATCGCCCCAGGGGTAAAGGTGGATTCTCTCCTCCATCAAGATGGAAAAGTATCTGGTGTAAAGTCAGGAAATGATGAACTTGAAGCAGATATGGTAATACTTGCTGATGGCGCAGTTTCTCTTTTAGCCCAGGCCGAAGGGCTCAAGGAAAGACCCGACCCGAATAATTTTGGTTTAGGTATGAAAGAGGTATTCACACTTTCAGAGGAAGAGGTAAACAAAAGATTTGGAATAACCAGCAAAGATGGCGTGGAAGAACTTATATTAGGTTATCCAACAAAATATCTCAGAGGTGGTGGATTCATATACACATTCAAGGACTCAATATCCATTGGTGTAATTGTATCTCTAGAAGCATTGAGAAAAAGTGAATATTATGCCATTGATTTCATGGAAGATCTTAAGGAACATCCTATGATTCAAGATTTAATTGAGGGTGCCCAATTAAAAGAATATTCAGCCCATGCAATACCTGAGGGCGGATATAGAATGATTTCAAAACTCTACAAAGATGGAGTAATGGTAGTTGGAGATGCGGCGGGCCTTGTTAGTTCATCCGGCATTTATTTAAATGGCGTGGATATTGCTGTTAAATCAGGAATTCTTGCTGCTGAAACAGCAATTGAAGCTAAAAAGGTAAAAGATTACTCAGCGAAAACGCTTTCTTTATACGAAAAGAAAATGGAAGAAAAGGTGCTAAGTGAATTTAGGAACTTTAGAGATGCACCATATTTCCTAGAAAATCCAAGGATGTATAGCGAATATCCAAAAATAGTTACAGATCTAATGGAAAAAATAATTATTTCTGATGGTGAGCCAAAACAAAAGTTGCTTAATTTATTGAAGTGTGAAATTAACCAATGGGACCTAATAAAGGATGCTGTAAAGGGGGTGAAATCATTATGAAATTGAGCATAGATGATAGACTTGCCTTATTAAAATACAAGGTAGACAGCAAACCGCATATAATACTTAAAGATGATAGAGTATGTGATAGCTGCCAGGGAAAATACTGCGTTCATGTTTGTCCGGCATCTTGCTATAAAATAGAAAATAACAAAATTGTCTTTCATTATGAAGATTGCGTGGAATGCGGTTCTTGTCTAATATCGTGCGATAAGCAAAACATTGACTGGAATTATCCTAGAGGAACTTTTGGCGTAAATTTCAGATGGGGATAATTCCAATCAAATTTTTTCTTTGTTTATTTCATAATATATGTGATTAGCTTCATTTAGGATTATTTTTTCCACTGCTAATTTACAAGCATTAGGTGAACCAGGAAGTAGGAAAATAATTTTATCGTTATAAATACCTGCCGTAGCCCTTGACATTATAGCACTTGTACCTATTTTCTGGTAACTTAAAAATCTGAAAATTTCACCAAAACCAGGTAGAATTTTTAAGTAGGGTATTATAGCTTCAGGTGTTTGGTCCAATTTACTGATTCCTGTTCCACCATTAAATATTATAACATCAGATTTATTACAAGAATAAAAAAAAGCCCTCCTTATTTGAACTATATCATCCTTAACAATTTCATAATGTGTCACTTTATATTTAGCATCCTGAATTAACTGAATTATAACTTTACCTGATTCGTCATTTTCTTTTGTTCTTGTTGTACTCACTGTTATTACTGAAAACGTTAAATTATATTTATGTAATTTATGATCTTCCATTTTACCAATTCTCCTTTAATTTTTTATATGTATCTTCTAAAGATTCACCTAATACTTTTACATCCGCTGTAACTGGCATAAAATTTGTGTCACCACACCATCTTGGAACTATATGAACATGAATATGATCCTTTACACCTGCACCTGCTACCATACCTAGATTGATCCCTATGTTAAAACCCTCTGGTTTCATAGTTTTTTCAAGAACATCCATACTTTTTTTAATAAATTCACCTATCGAAATATATTCTTCTTTAGTAAGTTTTTTAAAATCACCTACATGCCTAACGGGTGCTACCATAAGATGGCCTGGATTATATGGATATATATTCATAATTACCATTGCATATTTGTCCTTGTCAAGAACATATCTTTTTTCTGGTTCATCCAAAGCACTGCAAAATATGCAACTTTCACTCTTTTTAGGAGTTTCAATATATTTAATTCTCCAAGGTGCCCAAAGATTTTCCATAAAAAGAATAATGCCAGATTATTAATAAATTTTAGGAAAAGGATTCAAGTGTATCTTTTCTAGCTATCTCTTCAAGCCTTTTTATTCTCTCATGCGTTGGTGGGTGCGTAGAAAACAGGTTTAAAAATGATAATCCTCTGAATGGATTCACTATGAAAAGGCTGGCTGTGGATGGATTTCCGTTTTTTAATGGCCTTCTAGATATGTTCTCTTCCAATTTTCTTAATGCATTAGCAAGTGCTAATGGTTTTCCTGTTATCTTTGCACTTTGCATATCCGCTTTGAATTCTCTCTGCCTAGAAATAGCAAGTTGAATTAAAAATGCAGCAAAAGCGGCTAGTGCTAGAACTATAATCGTAATTATGCTATTGTTATTTCTATCTCTACCTGAAAACATTGCCTGAAATACTGACATCCTTGCTGCAAATGACAATGCACCTGCGATTGTTGCTGCTACGGTCATTACAAGTATGTCCCTATCCTTTATGTGCCCCATTTCATGGCCAATGACAGCTTCAAGTTCATCATCATTAAGTATATTTAAAATACCTGTGGTAACTGCTACAACAGCATTTTTCTTATTTCTTCCTGTAGCAAATGCATTCGGTACTTGCGTATCAATTATAGCAATTTTCGGCACGGGTATTTTTGCTTTCTGTGCTACTGTACTTACTATTCTAAAAATTCTAGGATTATCATTCTCTGAAATTATTTTCGCATGGTATGACCATAAAACTATCTTAGCACTGAAGAAATAGCTGAATAAATTAATTATAAATGCAATTATTAAAAAGAACAATATGGATGAAACTGTATCACCATAAAGATATCCTATAATATATCCTACAAATATAAAAAGCAATGTAAGCAGAGCAAACAACCCAATTGTTCTTAATGTTGGATTCATCAAACCACCTAAAATTTCATCCATTATTTTATTTTTACTATTAGAAACCTTTAAATAGAAGCACAAATTTACGCATAATAACGTTAATGAGGTGATATTAAAATGATGGCAGGTCAGGTACCAATTTTGGTTTTAAAAGAAGGAACTGAAAGGGAAACAGGGAAGAATGCACAAAAAAATAATATTCAAGCAGCAAAAGCAATTGCTGATGCCGTAAGGACAACACTAGGTCCAAAGGGCATGGATAAGATGCTTGTTGATTCGCTTGGTGATATTGTTATTACGAATGATGGTGCTACTATATTGAAAGAAATAGATGTGCAACATCCTGCTGCAAAGATGATTGTTGAAGTAGCCAAATCCCAGGATATGGCTGTAGGTGATGGAACAACAACATCTGTCGTCCTTGCAGGAGAATTACTAAAACAAGCTGAAGCTCTTCTTGATCAAAATATACATCCAACAGTAATTACAAATGGGTATAGAATGGCTAGCCAAAAGGCTCTTGAGATTTTACCAGAAATTGCTAAAAAGGTAACAAAAAATGACACAGAAACATTGAAGAAAATTGCCATGACAGCAATGACTGGCAAAAATATAGGTCCTGATAGAGATTACTTCGCTGATCTTGTGGTAAAGGCAGTATTAAGCGTTGCATCAGAAGTAAATGGTAAATTGAAAGTGGATGTTGATAACATTAAAATAGAGAAAAAAGCCGGTGGAGGAGTTAAGGATACACAGCTCATAGATGGTATTGTCCTGGACAAGGAAAAAGTACACCCAAGAATGCCAAAGATGGTGAAGGGAGCCAAAATAGCTCTTTTGAATGAAGGACTTGAAGTCAAAAAAACAGAAATAAGCGCAAAGATACAGATAGAGGATCCCACAAAGATTCATGAATTCCTTGAGGAAGAGGAAAATCAGCTCAAGGAAATGGTTGAAAAAATTAAAGCATCTGGCGCAAATGTTGTATTTGCACAGAAGGGCATTGATGATCTTGCACAGCATTATCTTGCAAAATACAACATATATGGGGCAAGAAGGATAAAGAAAAGTGACATGGAAAGCCTTGCTAAAGCCACAGGTGGTAAAATAGTAACAAACTTAGATGATCTTAAGGAACAGGATCTAGGTTATGCAGATACAGTCGAAGAAATAAAAATTGGAAATGACTATATGACATTTGTAAGAGGATGCAAAGATCCACATGCAGTTTCAATTTTAATAAGAGGCGGAACGGAGCATGTAATTGCAGAGGTGGAAAGAGCACTCCATGATGCTATAAAGGTTGTTGGTGTAACAGTTGAAGAAGGCTTAATAGTTTCTGGAGGAGGATCCACTGAAACAGAACTAGCACTCAGAATAAGGGATTTTGCCCATACTGTAGGCGGTAGGGAGCAGCTTGCAGTAGAGGCATTTGCAAATGCTCTTGAAATAATTCCAAGATCTCTTGCTGAGAATGCAGGAATGGATGCAATAAATATTCTTATGAAACTTAAGAGCATGCATGAACAAGGTAGAAAATCCCATGGTGTTGATGTTCTTGGAAATGGCATAGAGGACATGTACAAACTTGGCGTTGTAGAACCTGTGAAGGTAAAATCACAGGCAATAGAGAGTGCTATGGAAGTAGCAACTATGATCCTAAGAATTGATGATGTCATTGCTTCTAAGAAGAAGGAAGGACAACCTGGACAAGGTGGACAACAGGGCATGCCTCCCGGAATGGGTGGCATGGGTGGAATGGGCGGAATGCCCGAAATGTAAACTTTTTTTGATTTTTATGATACCCACTTTTTCTCTTGGAAAGGCTGAAGAGAAAAGGCTTAACGAAGAATATGAGCTTTTCATAGTAGGTGGAGGTCCAGCTGGCCTTTCTGCTGGTATATACGCAATTAGGGCAGGTCTAGATGCTGTTATAGTTGAAAAAACTTTAGCTGGAGGCCTTGTGTCAGAAGATCCACTCATAGAAAATTATCTTGGTTTTGAAAGCATAGAAGGGGAAAAGCTTTCAAAGAATTTTAGAAATCATGCTTTGAAATACATAAACATTATAAGTAATGTAGAAGTCCTTGATATAAAAAAAATTGATGATAGATTTTTCATATCTTTATCCACTGGACAAACAGTTAAATCTAAAGCTGTAATTATGGCCACGGGAACAACTCACAAAAAACTTGGAATTAAGGGAGAAGAAGAATATCTTGGTAAAGGTGTTTCTTATTGCGTTACATGTGATGCATACTTCTTCAAAAATAAAAAAGTGGCTGTTATTGGAGGGGGAAATTCAGGAGCAATAGCTGCATTATATTTAAAAAGCGTAAATGTTGAGCCGACAGTACTTGAATTCATGCCAAAATACATGTGTGAAAAGGCTTATCAAGATCAGTTGAAAAATAATAAAATAAATTACATTATGAATGCTCAAGTAATGGAAATCTATGGCAATGGAGAAAAAGTAATTGGTTTAAAATACAGAGATAGATCATCCAATAAGGAATATGATCTTAAGGTTGATGGCGTATTCATCTACGTTGGCTTGATTCCACAAACTCAAAGCATAAAATCATTGGGCATTAACTTGGATAGCAGAGGATACATAATAACAGATAAAAAATGCAGGACAAACGTGAAAAATTTTTATGGAGCAGGTGACGTTACAGGAGATTCAGGTCAAATAATAATTTCAGCAGGGCAGGGGGCTGTCGCAGCATTAAGTGCCTACGAGGACCTTAGGTTAAAATAAATTTTATTATTTTTTGATATATAATATTGCTGAAGTAATTATATTAGTTATAATAACTATCAGAGAAATATTCTGAATAAATGTAATAGATATTGTACTTATTGAAACCAATACGAAAATACCGAGTACTACCTGAGTTAAGCCTCTTGGGATCAGATAATTTGTAAATCTATCGGGTACTTTTTTAAAGATTAATAAATTGACAAATATTTGGACTATGTAAATAAGTGCAATATTTAAAATTAAATAATATAAAATTTCCCAATTGAATTTATGTATTATGAATATGGATCCTATTGCAACAAATATCACCGTTCTCATGAAAAAAACTACCTCTTTATTGAATTTAAAAATATTTTCATCAATAGCATAATTTTTAAGATTTAATAATTTTCTGAAAATTAAATTATTTCCCAAAACAATTCCAAAAACTATTGCTGTAATCATTCCATTCTTCCAAAGGAAATAGGATAAGGCATAAATTAAAAATAGGTAACCTAAGGTGAGCATATAACTCAGTTCTACTCTACCTATTTTTCTAAGAAGCTCCACCCAAAAAATTCCTGCTATTAATCCTAAAAATATTTGAGCAAAAATATTTGTCAAAAGAGATTCAGTAATTGGAATTACAGTTAATAATGAAACAGGATAATACTCAATAATTGAAACAGTAACAACTATGGATAAAAGATCCATAATTGTTGCATCCAATATATATAAATGCCTAATTCTTTCATCCAAACTTGATCTATTAATCATTGGAATTACTATAGCTACACTAGGTGCAGCCAATATTGAACCGTATAACATGGAAATAGATGTATTGATATTCAATAAATATGTTAATGATAAGGTAATAAGAATAAATAGGGTGAAATAATTAATTATTGACATTAAAACAGATTCTTTTATTACATTTTTTAAGGTCAAAATATCTAAACTAACACCTCCTTCAAATAAAATAATTATTAATGAAATTGTTGCTGCCACAGGCATATAATTGTATATTATACTTTGAACATTCAGTTTTAAAAAGAAAGAAATTAAAAATCCAATAAAAATTAGGACAAGAATATCTGGAAACCTAAATTTTAAAAATGCGTATTCCCCTAAATAACCAACTATTATGATGAAAGATACAAGGACTATTATCTCTAATGTATTCATAATGATAATAAAATTCTCATATTAAAAATACTTTTCTGAGACAGAATTAAATATTGTAAAACAATAAATGTTTTTGGTGATTAAATGAAAGTTGAAATAGATGGTCACATAAAGGATCTAAGAGCACTATGGTTTGAAGATGGTATAATAAAATTCCTTGATCAAAGGAAGATACCTGAAAAGGTTGAAATATTTAATGCCAAAGATTACAATGATGTAGCTTTTGCAATTAAGGATATGGTTGTAAGGGGTGCACCAGCAATTGGTGTTTCAGCGGCTTATGGTATTGCTCAGGCAGTTTTGCAGGGGAAGGATATAAAAAAAGTATCTGAAGTTTTAAAATTAACTAGACCAACAGCTCATGATCTTTTCTTTGCTGTGGATTACATGCTTAAAAAAATAGATGAGGGTGAGGATCCAATAAAGGCATCAGAGAACTATGCTGAAGACATAGTAGAAAGGGCAAGAAAAATAGGCGAATATGGAAATTCATTAATTAAAGATAATTCAAGAATAATGACACACTGTAATGCAGGAGCTTTGGCAGTCCTAGACTGGGGTACAGCTCTTGCGCCTATGAGATATGCAAAAAGAGAGGGAAAAAACATATTTGTTTGGGTGGATGAAACTCGACCTAGGCTACAGGGTGCTAGGCTAACATCATGGGAATTAAAACAGGAGGGAATAGATCATAAAATTATAGCTGATAACGCTTCAGGGTTCATAATGCAACAGGGTAAGGTTGATTTAATCATAGTAGGAGCAGACCGTATAGCTTTAAACGGCGATTTCGCAAATAAAATTGGTACTTATGAAAAGGCCGTATTAGCAAAAGAAAATGGTATTCCTTTTTATGTTGCTGCTCCTATGTCTACGATAGATAAATCCATAGAAAGTGGTAAAAAGATCCCAATAGAGGAAAGGTCCCAGGATGAGGTATTATACGCAGGTAGCTGCAGGATTGCTCCTGAAGGAGTGAAAGCATATAATCCAGCCTTTGATGTTACTCCAAGTAAATATGTTGAAGGTTTTATCACTGAATATGGCATTATCAAACCAAATAAAATTAAGGATTTATTATGGTAATAGCCCTTATACCCATAGGTGATTCAAAAAGACTAAAAAATAAACATTTTCTCAATATTGGGGGGAAAAAAATAATTGAAATAATAGTTGATAAAATTTCTAACATATCTTTTTTTGAAGATATAGTTATATATTCAACTGTTCCAGTAAAAATAAAAAATACGAATCTTATTATAGATCAAGAAAAGAAGGGCCCATTAAATGTTCTTTTAAAGGTTCTAAAAATTTATGAAAAAAATGTATTTCTTTTAGCTGGGGATATGCCCTTTATAAGTGCTGAATATATTGAAAAAATGTTAATTTACCCTGAACAACTCTCAGTCATTCCTAGATGGGAAAATGGATATTTAGAACCTATGCACGCCTTGTATTCAAAATCCTGTTTAAATTATAATGAGAAAGAATCATTTCATGAATTTATTAAATATATACCAAAAATATTTTTGAAAGCTGAAAATTTTCCAAGGTATCAATTTTTTAATATAAACACAGTTGATGATCTTGAAATAGCAAAAAAAATATATTATGAAAATTTAACTAATAATTATGAAATTTGAATACAAGGGAAAAGGGTCAAAGTTAATAAGGTTAGAAATAGAATGGAAAAATGATAAAATTAATAGAATTAACATCTATGGTGATTTCTTTTTACACCCTGAGGAATCTATTTTTGATCTTGAAAAAGAATTAATAAATAAGGATAAAAATGAAATTAAAGAAATACTAAATAATTTTTTTAAAAAAGTTGAATATGCAGGCATAGACCCAGATACACTTTATGATGCAATAATATCATCCTTGGTAAAATAGAGAGAAATATTTATATATGTCATATATCATAATGACATTTGTCATACCATAGGAGTGGATAAGTATGAAAATTCCAATTGAAATAAAAAACTGGATGAAAGAGCACAGCACGTATGATCTGGAGGAATATCTTTTAAACGAAGAAACAGCAGATAGGGCGGAGGAGATTCTTGAATTATTATCTGAAATGAATGAGGAGCAAGATCTTGAAGATTTAACCGCAGAAGAGGCATTGGCTTAAATTAATCTTTAACCGCACCAACATATTTTCCTTTAAATTGAAATATAAAAAATGTTTCCTTTCCCTTCAAATTTTTTTCTATGCTATTCTTAATTGAATAGTAATCATTTTCTATTCTATACCTAAGGAATACTTTCCCTGCGTTATTCTCATTCAATTTATTCTTCAGACTATTTATATCATTTGCTAAAAAAATTTTTCTATAGGTATTTTTAAATCTTTCATCTATGTAATTCAAACTGCTAGTTGAAAATACTTTCTTTCTATCTCTGTATATTAAACTCATGTTTTTAAATTCATGGAACAATTCAGGCAATAGATCTGCATACCATATAGCTGGGTCTATCTCATATATATAATCCTCAGGTAAGTCTATTTCTGGAACAATTCTTTCAATATTGGGATTTTTAACCATCCTTATTTCAGATGGTAGCATCAACGCACTTATTTCAAATTTTTTTAATTTTCCTGTATATAGAGAAAGCCTTTTTATTTCACCCTCTAATGATATGTATTCCTTTTCCCAATCATCATTTATTTTATCAACTTTTATCTGAACAGGTACATCAAAGGAAAAAGCATCCTTGTTTTTATACATTTTAATTATTTTTTCAGGTGAAGGTGAAAGAAAATCAAATGACCATTCTTCACCTTTTTTAGGCCTGGATGGATCAGAAAATATTATTTCAACATCTTTCAATTTTTCCATAATTTTATTATCCAGAGCATCACCTCTAATAATTTCTATATTTTTTAAGTGCATTTTTTCAAAATTCTTTTTTGCGATTTTATACCTATTTTCATCCAACTCAACTGATATTACCTTTTCAAAATATTTTGAAAAGTATATTGATTGTACTCCTATTCCACATCCTAAATCTGCTATTGAATAATTTTTTAATCTTCTTGATTTGTAATCAGCAATTTCAAAAGGTGTGGAAATTCTAAAACCCTCTTCATCCGCTTCAATCTTTTTAGGAAGCGTTTTTTCAATCTCTGTCATGATGCTCGTGCCCAAAATCTCCTTTTTCTTTCCATGATTGATCAATAACCAAAGAATTTTTAATGAACATTTCTAAAACATCTTTAATTTTGCCACTTGCACCTGTTATAACATCTATACCAAATGAATTAAACATTTCAATTGCTCTCTCTCCCATACCAAAAGCAATAACAATTTCCGCATTATTTTTTTTAACAAAATTTGGAAGATCTCCAATCCCATGTTCCTCGTATGGATTTTCTTTTATATTAACATCTTTAATTTCTCCATTTTCAATATTTACGAATGCAAAATATCTTGTCCTTCCAAAATGTTGTTCTATTTCACTCTCCAAACCAAAATTTCCTTTAACAGGTATTGCTACAATCATATGCAAAATAAATTTGAATTAGTTAATAAGTCTTTCCAATTTTTAAAATAGTTTCTATTATTAATTAATCATATTAGAAAACCTTATATATTTGAAAATAATATATATTTCCGGTGAATGTTATGGTAGAATTTGATGAAAAGGACGAAAAACTTGTTAAGGATTTAATGGCTGCCGGCTTGCAAAAAAATATTGCAAGGACACTTGTATATTTAAGGAAAGTTGATGAAGTTACTTCTGTAGAAGTAGAAAGGGCAGCTAGACTAAGACAACCAGAGGTTTCAATAGCAATGCAATGGCTTGAAAAAAAAGGTTGGGTAATGAAAAGGGATATTAAAAAAGAGGGAAAGGGTAGACCTGTATACAAATACAGGCTTGCAAAAAGTTTTGCAGAAATAATTTCTGAGATTGAAAATGATCTTAATAAAAAAATAGATGAAATAAATTCCATCATAAATGGATTAAAAAATTATTTATAATTATTTTTATAATTTTTATATAATTCTATAAATATATATATTAACACTATTATTCCAATTGCAATTATTAATGGATCTAAATTAGAAAATATGTTAAATATAATTATCCAATTATTTCCAAGCATATATCCACCTAAAGCAAGGATAATGGACCAAATAAATGTTCCCGTAAAAGTATAAAAAATAAATTCTTTAATTGGCATTTTACCTATTCCTGCTGGAAGAGAAATAAAAGTTCTAATAACTGGAACTAGTCTTGTCAAAAATACAGAAATTTTACCATATTTATAAAACCATTTTTCAGCATTAGTAAGATTTTTTTCAGAAATGAATAAATATTTTCCATACTTTAATATAAATGCTCTGCCTCCAAAATATCCTATGTAATAAGCAATTAAAGATCCAGCAAGACCCCCTAAAGAGGAAATTATGATAACGAGATAAATATTTAAAATACCCTTAAAAGCTAAATAAGCAGAAAATGGTATTACTATTTCGGATGGAATTGGTAACATTGTACTTTCTAGAGTCATTAAAATAAATATGGCATAATAATTATAATGTATTAAAAAACTTATAAGAAGTGTTATGAAATAACCTGTAATTGACATAAAAAATTAAAATAGAAATTTATAATTCCTCAGGTATATTTTCCAAGACAGGTCTAGATGATATTAATCCTTTCTTTCTAAGCTTAACGTGTTCAACCATAGTGCACTTGTCCATTACAACTGCAATACCGTGTTCCCTCGCCCTTTTTGCTGCCTCATTATTTATTATGCCTTCCTGCATCCAAAGGACTTTTACTTTTTTATTTATTATATCGTCAACTACTTCTATCACCTTTTCACTTGGAAGGAAGACATCTGCTAGGTCTATTTCATCTGGTATGTCTAAAATACTTTTGTAAGATTTCAAGCCACCAATGGTTTCTGCGGTAGGATTCACAGGGTAACATTTGTAGCCATGGCGCATAAGATATCTCATAATGCTTCTACTGGGCTTTGTCCTGTCTTTTGAAGCTCCTATAATAGCCACAGTGCGAGTATTTTTCAATATTTCCTCAATATTTTCCTCCATAATCATCCTTCTAAAAATGCTTTATATGCCTGATATGTACTCCATAAATCAAACTTACTCACAAGTTCAAAGGGTGAATGCATACTTATGAGCCCAGGTCCCATGTCAATAACTTGCATTCCATATTTTGCAAGGTACTTGGCTACTGTTCCTCCACCACCTTCGTCTACTTTACCTAACAATCCAAATTGGTATATCACTTTCTTTTTATCAAATAAATTCATAATTTCAGCGACCAGTTCCGCCTGAGCCTCACTTGAACTATATTTACCTCCGGAACCCGTGTATTTAGTTACAACAACACCAAAACCTGCCTTTGCAGCATTATTTAAATCATGTACCTGTTTAAAGAGAGGATTAACAACTGCATTTACATCAGCGCTTATCACCTTTGATTTATTCATAATTTCCAGAAATGTACCATAGCTATATTTTTGATTATCAATATCTAAAGTCCTTGCAATTACATATTCTATAAAATTGCTCTGCGCACCAACATTTCCGTCGCTTCCTATTTCTTCCTTATCAAAGAGTATAACTATGGTATTGCCCTTCTGCTGTGAATCTAACATTGCTTTAACAGATGTGAATGCACATATTCTATCATCCTGGCCATAAGCTCCTAACATGGATTTATCAAATCCAACATCCCTTGGTTGATGTGCAGGTACAACTTCAAGATCAGCAGAAAATAGATCCTCTTCCTCTATTCCATATTTTTCATTTAGTAATTTTAGAAGGCTATTTTTTAACGAACTCTTCTCATCCTTTGCATCTGGAATATGTGAAACTATTAATTGAAGATCCTCACCTTCAAATCCTTCCAAAAGCTTTTTCTCTCCTTGAACTTTCCTTGAAAGGTGCGGCAAGAGATCAGGTATTGAAAAAACTGGATCCTCTGGATCTTCACCAATATTTATGCTTATTTTTTCTCCAGATTTTTTCACAACAATACCATGAATAGCCAATGGCCTGCTTACCCATTGATATTTTTTTATACCACCATAATAATGTGTTTTAAAGAGAACTGTTTGAGAATCCTTATCCTCTATTATTGGGTTCGGTTTCAAATCAAGTCTTGGTGAATCTATGTGGGCTGCTATTATTCTGAATCCCTTTTCCAAATCTTCATTGATGCTTAAAAGAGCCATTGCTTTTCCATTTTTTATAACATAATATTTTCCCTTTCCTAATTTTTTAGCTCTTTCTAAGGGTTCAAAACCATTTTTCTTTGCAAGTTCTTCAAAAAAATTAACTGCTTCCCTCTCTGTTTTTACTTCCTTTAGAAATTTTTTGTACTCCTCTGCAAAGTTCATAACTTCCTTTTTCTTTTTTTCATCTATTCTTAACCATCCACTCTTATTTTCCATATTTTCACCTCTCTACTTTGAATGATGCATATCCAACAACTTCATCCATTGGGAATACATCCCCACTTGTAGAATATTTTAAAAGCTTAGGATGGGAATTTGTTGTCATAAGCATAGTGGCAATAGGGCCATAACCGCATATGCTTAAATCATATGTTGAAATGGCATTGTAAAAACCCTTAATATCATTTTTTAAAATTGCATTTATTGCATGGGCATCATTTTCGTACGCCATTCTCTTTGGTACATAATGTGAAAAATCTGAAGATGCTATTATTACTACATCCTTTCCTTTTATTGAATCCTTAATTATCTCAGAAAGTAATTTTGCGAATTCATAGTCCTGTGCCATCATCACTATAGGAACTATTTTAATTTCCTTCTTAAAGAATTGCAAAAATGGTAACTGAACTTCAATGGAATGTTCATATTTATGAGCAAGTGGATCTATGTCAACTATGTCTCTGTGTATTTTGTTTGCAATTTCCTTATCTACTTTTACAATGCCAAATGGTGTTTTATAATCTTCTAGAGAAACAGAAACAAGCGATCCATAACCTGTATGATTTGGGCCTATAATTATGAACGTTTCAGGAAAACCATCCAAAGCCATTTCATGATAAAAATGTGCTGCAACAGGTCCTGAATATATGTATCCAGCATGAGGGACTATTCCACCTAAAATTCTACCCATTCTTATTTCAGAAAGGGATGGAATTTTTCCAGGACCTATGGGATCTAGGAAACTTCTCTTTATTGCAATTTCAAGATCAGATTGGTTCAATGGGTAGAATTGACCTGCTACAGCAGGTTCCCTCATAATGGTGCCTCAAATTCCTCTACTTTGTATGGAAATTCTTCGTAAGATTTTATCAAACCCTTGTTCATCATAACTTCTCTTGCCATTAGATAATAAACAAGTGCAAGTGCTTTCCTTCCTTTATTATTTGTTGGTATCACCAGATCAACAAATGACGTCCTGTTGTTTGCATCGCAGAGCGCAATTATTGGTATGCCTATTTTTACGGCTTCATTCATTGCCTGTACATCTGTGATTGGATCATTCACAAGAAGAACATCTATTTCCATATATGTGGGTAGGCTAGGATTAGTTAAAGTCCCAGGAACAAATCTTCCTGCTATGTACTTAGCACCTGTTGCCTTGGCAAATATTTTAATGGGCTGCTGTGCATATTGCCTCTGTGCAACTAATAGTACCTTGTCCATATCAAATTTAGACATGAACCTTGCTGCCATCCTTAGCCTCTGGTCCGATTTAGAAATATCCAAGATATAAAGTCCATCTGACCTTACCTTGAATATAAATGGGACCATCTGTTTCGATTTCACCTGTGTTCCTATTTGAACACCCGCTTTTAAATATTCATCCTCAGATACAAGTAGTTCTGCCATTCTTTATTCCTCCAAATCTTCCTCTATTCTAATTAATTGATTTAGCTTTGAAGTCCTTTCCCCTCCAATTGTTCCAGTTTTGATATACTCACCGTTGATTCCTACTGCAATATCCGCAAGTGCAGAATCTTCGGTTTCTCCACTTCTATGCGAAACTACGGTGGAGTAGCCTGATTCTTTGGCCAGTTTAACCGTTTCTAAGAAATCGGATAAAGTACCAATTTGATTCGGTTTTAGAAGTATTGCATTCCCAGCTCCTGAATCAATACCAATTTTCAGCCTTTCTTTGTTTGTTACAAAAAGATCATCACCTACAATAAGACATTTATCACCTATTTTTGATGTAATCTTTGCAAAGCCATCAAAATCATTTTCATCCAGGGGGTCCTCAACATATTTTACATCATATTCATCAACTAATTTTTCCACAAATTCAATCTGTTCGTCTGTATTAAGTTCTTTATCTTTGTACTTATATTTTCCATTGATGAAGAATGAAGATGCTGCAAAATCCATGGCAGGATATATCTTGAAACCAGTTTTAGATCTGAATTCTTCAATTACAGAATATAGAATTTTAAGAGCCTCCTCATCCGATAAAGATGCTACCCAAGCCTTTTCATCACCAAGACCTATAGAAATATTTGGGAATTTATCTTTCAATTTTTTACCCACAGCTTTGTGTATTTCTGAATTAGTGAAAACTGCATTCCTTAATTTATCTGCGTATGTAATCACTAAAAATTCTTGAATTGTTGTTCCATTAATCGCATGTTTTCCTCCACCTATTATATTTGCCACTGGAACAGGAAGTGATAAAGTATTAATACCTCCTATATACCTGTAAAGTGGCAAACCTAGATAATCAGCGCCCGCCTTGGCTGCGGCTATGGAAATTGCTATAGCTAGATTTCCACCTATTAATGAAAAATTTTCTGTACCATCTATTTCATGAAGAACCTTATCTATTCTTTTTTGATCTAAAACGTCCATTCCAATTAACTCTGGACCTATTTTTTCCTTAAAAATTCTTATGGATTCATCTATTCCTTTTATTGGATAATCCTTTACCTCATGTGATCCCTTACTTGCGCCAGCGGGTGCAATAGCCCTTCCATACGCACCTGACGAAGTATAAATATCTACCTCAACAGTTTGATTACCTCTCGAATCCAACACCTTTCTTGCATTTAAATCTTCTATAATGCTCATCTTATCACCTTAAAAACCTTCATTTATTTAAATTCTTTTTATATCTTATGGCCGCTTGTGCCGCAGCAAGCCTTGCGATTGGAATCCTATAGGGTGATGCAGATACATAATCCAAACCTATTATATGACAGAATTCTATTGATGAAGGGTCTCCACCATGTTCACCGCATATACCTATCTCAAGACGAAGATTTGTTGATCTTCCCTTCTCCTTCGCTATTTTCATCAATTCACCTACACCATCCCTGTCCAAAACTTCAAATGGATTATGCTTTAAAATATTCAATTCTAGATATTTGTTCAAAAATGTTGCTTCAACATCATCTCTACTGAAACCAAATGTCATCTGAGTTAAATCATTTGTCCCGAATGAGAAGAAATCTGCATATTTTGCTATTTCATTAGCTACCAAAGCACCTCTAGGAACTTCAATCATGGTTCCAAACATATATTTTATTCTCCCCTTATTTTCTTCTTCAGCAACTGTTATAAGCCTTTCTCTTAAAATTTTCAATTCTTCACCTATGCCAACAAGAGGGATCATAATTTCAGGTATTACATTTTTTCCTTCCTCTTTTACCTTTACTGCTGCCCTTATTATTGCTCTAACCTGCATTTCATATATTTCTGGATAAGAAATACCTACCCTGCATCCTCTAAAACCTATCATAGGATTAAATTCTGCTATTGAATTCACAGTTTTTAAGAGAAGTTCCTTTTGATTTATTTCTTCAATTATTTGGTCCATAGCTTTTAAACTCTCTGCATTTTTAATTTTCATCTTTAATTCATTTATTTCATTTATTAATTCTACCTGCTTTGGAAGAAATTCATGAAGTGGTGGATCCAACAATCTTATTATTACTGGGAAACCATCCATTATTCTGAAAAATTCAACGAAATCCTTTACTTGCATATCAAGAAGTTTATTCAAATGCTCTTTTCTTTCTTCTGTGGTTTTGCTCATTATCATGGCCTGCATTATAGGCAATCTATCGGAGCCTAAAAACATCCTTTCTGTTCTGGCTAGACCAATACCTTGTGCACCCATTTCCCTGGCCAACTTTGCTTCGCTAGGAGTGTTTGCATTTGCTCTTACGCCTAATACTCTTATTTCATCACAATATTTTAAAAATTCCTTTAATTCATTTGAAAGTTCAGGCATAACCACTGGGACCTCACCTAAATATACTAAACCGGAAGTACCATCTACTGTTATGGTATCCAATTCGTGTACAGTATAACCATTGGACTCAAACACTTTGGCTCTCATGTCTATTTTAATTTCTTCTGAGCCTACAACTGCAGGCTTACCCATAGATCTTGCTACCACAGCGGCATGGGAGGTCATACCTCCTCTAGATGTTACTACCCCTTGAGATACTGCAATTCCATGAACATCATCTGCCATAGTTTCTGGCCTTACTAAAACTACCTTTTCACCCTTGGATGATAAAGAAACAGCAGTGTCAGGATCAAAAACAACCTTTCCTATACCTGCCCCTGGAGAAGCTGCTAAACCTTTTGCTATTACAGTTTTTTTAACACGATCATCTACTTGAGGATGTAGTAACTGATCAACATGTGAAGGTTCTAGCCTAAGTATCATTTCCTCTTTACTTATCATACCCTCGTGAAACATATCAACAGCAATTTTTACTGCAGCCTTTGCATTCCTTTTGGCACTTCTGGTTTGCAATAAATAAAATTTACCCTTTTCTATAGTGAATTCTATATCCTGCGCATCCCTATAATGCTTTTCAAGTATTTCGGCACTTCTTACCAATTCTTTATATGCTTGAGGAATTTCTTTTTCTAAATCTTTAATTGGTTTAGGAGTTCTGATCCCCGCCACTACATCTTCCCCCTGAGCATTTGGCAAATATTCACCGAAGAGCTCTTTTTCACCTGTACTTGGATTCCTCGTGAATGCAACACCTGTGGCGGAATCAAAACCCATATTTCCAAAAACCATTGTTACTATGCTTACTGCTGTACCAAGATCTTCAGGAATGTTGTTAATTTTCCTATAAACCTTCGCCCTTTCATTATTCCAGGATTCAAAAACAGCTTTTATTGACAATTCCAATTGCTTATAAGGATCCTGTGGAAATTCTTTACCTTGAGATTTTATTATTTTTTTAAATTCTTCAACAAGTTCCATTAAGGCTTTACCATTCAAATCAACATCATTTTTTGCATTATATTTAATTTTTTTATTTTCAAGAGCTTCATCAAAAAGATTTCCAGATATGTTTAAAACAATTTTTCCAAACATTTGGATCAATCTTCTATATGCATCATATGCAAACCTTTCATTATTTGTTTTATTTTTTAAACCAATTACTGTTGAATCATTCAAACCAACATTTAAAACAGTATCCATCATTCCAGGCATTGAGATGGCCGCACCAGACCTAACGGATACAAGCAATGGATTGTTCATATCTCCAAAAATTTTTCCCGTTTTTTCTTCCAATTTTTTCATTGATTCCAACACTTGATCCCATAAACCTTCCGGAAATTTTTCATTTTTTATATATTCTTTGCATGCTTCTGTGGTGATTGTAAAACCTGGAGGGACAGGCAATCCTATTTTTGTCATTTCTGCCAATCCCGCTCCTTTACCGCCAAGGAGATCTTTCATTTCTTTACCTCCTTCCTCAAAGAAATATATATATTTCATTTCATACCACCTTTAATTATTGATATGAAACACATGAATATATTTTTTTACTTTAAAATCATTCTTAACATATGAAACTTGAATTGCTATGTTCAGATTCCATGGGTGTTAGATCCATGGCACTTTACATTGAAGCTGATTTAAATATTATAATAGATCCATCTGCATCTTTAGGTCCATATAGGTATGGTTTAAGACCAACAATGTTGGAATTCAAAAAATTAGAGGAATGTAAAAAAAAGATTCATGAAAGAGCCCAATATTCTGATATAATAATTATCACTCATTACCATTATGATCATTATGATCCTGAAGAAACTTTTTACAATGGCAAAAAAATTCTCTTGAAAAGTGGAGAAGAAAATATAAACAGGAGCCAAAAATTAAGGTTCGAATATTTTAAAAATAAACTGAAAGAATTCCATTTTGCTGATAAAAAATCGTTTATATTCTTTAATACTGAGATTAAGTTTTCAGAACCATTTCATCATGGAAATGAAAAATCTGCGCTCGGTTTTGTAATTAGTGTTGTCATAGAAAATAATAAAAAAATTTTGTTTACTTCAGATGTTGAAGGGCCTATCATAAAAAATGTAGCCGATTACATAATTAAAGAAAATCCTGAAATAGTGATAATAGATGGCCCTCCTACATATTTTTTAGGTTATAAATTTTCACAGAATGATTTAGAAAGGAGTATAAAAAATTTAAAAGAAATATCCAATGAAATTGAATTGGTAATACTTGACCATCATCTTTTAAGAGATTTAGATTACAGAAATAGATTGAAAGAGGTTTATTCTAAAGGAAATGTGATTACTTATGCTGAATTTAATAAAATTGAAATAAACATGCTTGAAGCACATAGAAAAGACCTTTACAAAAAAGGAGAAAAAGAATATTCTGGAATTGATTTTGAAGAATGACGAATCTTTTAAATATACTTTTTCATTTAAGGTAATATCTTTAAAAGAAGGTTGATATGAATGGAAATTCATAAGGCTGATATTATAATTCTTGGTGCAGGTTTGGCAGGTCTCAGGGCTGCTATTTCTGCAGCTGAAACAAATAAAAACCTTAAAATTGCAGTGGTTTCCAAAGTTTTTTTCCTAAGGTCACATTCTACAGCTGCTGAGGGTGGAACAGCGGCTGTATTGTATGAAGGTGACAGCTACGATTTGCATGCATATGATACAATAAAGGGTAGTGATTATCTAGCAGACCAAGATGCAGTTGAAATATTTGTAAGGACTATGCCAAAGGAAGTTTTGGACCTAGATCACTGGGGATGTCCATGGAGCAGATTACCGGATGGAAGGATAGCACAGAGGCCTTTTGGAGGACATAGTTTCCCAAGGGCAACATATGCAGCGGACAGGACAGGTTTTCATGCTTTGCATACTTTATATGAAAGAATGCTTATTTATGAAAACATAGAAAGATTCCAGGAATATTTTGTTACATCAATAATGATAGATAACGGTACTTTTACAGGGCTTACTGCAATGAATATGAAAACTGGTGAATATGTGATATTCCAAGGCAAAGCATTAATTATTGCGGCTGGAGGCCTAGGTAGATTGTATTCATTTACTACTTATTCGCACACCGTAACAGGAGATGGGGCAGCAATGGCTCTCAGAGCAGGTCTTCCATTGGAGGATATGGAGTTCATACAGTTCCATCCAACAGGTCTAGTTCCCTCGGGTATTCTTATTACTGAAGGCGCAAGAGGAGAGGGAGGTTATCTTTTAAATAAGGATGGAGATAGATTCATGAAAAAATATGCACCTCAGAAAATGGAACTTGCTCCTAGGGACGTAGTTTCAAGATCAATAATGTGGGAAATTCTAGAAGGTAGAGGATATTCTGGTCCTTGGGGCCCATATGTTTACCTTGATTTAAGGCACCTTGGTGATGAGAAAATAAAGGAAAGATTACCTGCAATAAGGGATATTGCAATAAAATTCAATAATATAAATCCTAAGGATGAGCCAATACCGGTAAGACCAGCTGCTCACTATACAATGGGTGGTATTCAGGTAGGAAATGACACAATGTCACCCGTAAAAGGAATTTTTGCGTCAGGTGAAGCGTCCTGTGTAAGTATTCATGGTGCGAATAGGCTTGGTTCTAATTCTACAGCAGAATGCCTAGTTTTTGGTGATATATCGGGAAGAAATGCTGCTCTATATGTTGAAAAAATTCAAAATATTCCAGATTTAAATATGGACAAGGTAAAAGAAGAGGAAAATTGGCTTTACAAAGAACCATTTAAAGAAAGGGGCTCGGAGAGTGTAGCAACACTAAGGAGAGAACTTCAAAATACTATGCAGGAAAAAGTAGGAATTTTCAGAAATGAAAAGGATCTTACTGATGCTCTAAAAATCATAAAAGACCTTCAAAAGAGATTTGATAATGTATATGTGGAAGATAAAAATATGTATTACAATACAAATCTTATGACGTATTTTGAGCTAAGAAATCTTTTGGAAGTAGCTGAAGTAGTGGTTTTAGGCGCTATTGCAAGAAAGGAAAGTAGAGGTGCGCATTACAGAACAGACTATCCAAAAAGGGATGATGTTAATTGGATGAAACATACAATTGCAATAAAAAGGGCAGGTAAGATTGAACTCAGTTACATTCCTGTAAGGGTGACGAAATGGCAGCCGGAAGAGAGGAAGTATTGAGGTGATAAAATGGACAAAGTAATTTTCAAGATAAAAAGAGGTACACCTGAAGAATGGCAATATGTAGAGTATGAAGTACCTGTAGAAAAGGGTACAACTATTTTAGATGGCTTATATTACATCAGAGACAACATTGATCATACTCTCTCATTTAGGGCTTCTTGCAGGATGGAAGTATGCGGTTCTTGTGCAATGATGGTGAATAATTTTCCAAGAACAACATGTTCAACTCAGATAGAAAATGTAAAACCAGATGGGACTAAAAATGGAATTAAAGTAATTAAACTAGAACCCTTATCGGGATATCCTTGGATAAGGGATCTCGTTGTAGATTTTGATGATTTCTTTAAAAAGCATGAAAGTGTAAAACCTTACATAATAAGAAAAGAAACACCTGAAGGACAATTGCTACAAAGCCCAGAACAGCTCGCTAAATTCAAACAACTTACATTGTGCATAAAATGCGGAGCATGTGTTGCTGCTTGCCCCATATCAAATAGTGATCCTCTTTATTTAGGACCTGCAGCACTTGCGGCTGCATACAGATTCAATGCAGATAGCAGGGATGAGGGAAAAAATAAAAGGCTTGCAGTTGTAAGTGATCCAGAAGGTTGCTGGAGATGCCATTTTTCAGCTGAATGCAGCGAAGCATGTCCTAAGGATGTTGATCCAGCAAGTGCAATACAGAAATTAAAAGTTCAGGCAGCAGTATTTGAATTTAAGAGAATTTTCACTGGTAGAAAGGATGGTGAAAAATAATGGGAATTAAAGAAGCATTTAAAAATTGGTTAAGTATAAAAGGAAGGCATATTCATGGTGGAATAGCATATCTCTTTCACAGATTAACAGGCTTGATAATATTATTATATCTTTATGTTCATTTTGGTGCCCTTTCACAACTTCTCAATGGAGGTGCTTCTTATAAAAATTTCTTGACTACTGTTGAATCCCCACCCTTTGTTGCTCTTGATATTCTTCTATTCTTTGTAATTTTTTACCATGGTGCCAATGGTATAAGGTTAGTTTTCAATGAATTTGGAATAGGCACAAAGAAGAATATGCTATTCTTCTGGGTAATGATGGCGCTCGGTCTAATAGGATGGATCTTGCTTACGTACATTGTTGCAACAAGATTCATTGGAGGTGGATAAACATGGCATCAACACAAAGTCTTAAGGAAACAATGGAGCCTGTAGCATGGATGTTTCAACTGATTACTGCTCTATTCATGGTATTCTTCCTAGGTGTACATTTAATTTTAATGCATGCCTATGGCTTAAACAATATTCTTATACAGGCCATATTGAATAGGTTACATAATCCCTGGTGGAAAGCTTTTTACATCGCATTTGTTATTTCAATTACATACCATGGTCTAAATGGCCTCAGAGGTGTAATCTTGGATCTTGGAGTGAAAAAAGTAAAAGCTTTGAATGCTGCATTCTGGGTAGTAGCAATAATTACAATAATATATGGAGTATGGCTGCTGTTTAACATATGAAATTAGAAACATTAGAAATACTGAGATGCCCAGTATGCAAAGGTGAACTTAACTTAGAGATCATTGAAAAGAGAGATGAAATAATAAAGGGAACATTAACTTGCATAAAGTGTGGTAGGGTATATGGCATTGAGGATGGAATTCCAATGCTTTTACCCGAATTAGCAGGGATGAAAAAGAATGATTGAAAATGAAGTAGAAAAATTAAGGAATGAAATGGTCGAAGCAATGAAAAAGATGATACCCATTGTAGCGATAAGCCCTGAATCAGGTGGAAAAGGTGAGGAGGAGAGAGCAAAATTTGTTGAATCCTTGCTTAAAGATATCGGGTTCGATGAAATCAAAAGAATTGATGCAATAGATCATTTAGGTTTTAAAAGGCCAAACATTGTGGCTAAAATTTATGGCCAAAATAAGGAAAGGACGCTCTGGATTGCAGCTCATATGGATACAGTACCTGAGGGGGATAGGAATCTCTGGAAAACAGATCCATTTAAAGCACATGTTGAAAATGATAAAATTTATGGAAGAGGCACAGAGGATAACGGTCAAGCTTTAATAGGTGCCATATTCGCAATAAAAGCAATAAGAAATTCTGGTACAAAAACAAAAAGTAATATCGGTTTCATAGCTGTATCTGATGAGGAGGTAGGAAGTAAATACGGAATGGAATATCTTGTAGAGCATTACGATTTTGGTAAAAATGATTCTTTTCTTATACCTGATTCAGGAAATGAAGACGGTTCAGAAATTGAAATTGCAGAGAAAGGTATACTTTGGTTCTCAATAGTTACACATGGAATACAGAGTCATGGATCTAGGCCCGATTTGGGCAAAAATGCACATAGAATAGGTATGGAAGTTTCTTTAGAAATAGATAAAATATTGCATGAAAAGTTTAACAGTATAAATGAAATTTTTACACCACCCTATTCAACATTTGAACCAACAAAAAAGGATGCTAATGTTTCAAATATCAATACCATACCTGGAACGGACATTATATATTTTGATTCAAGGGTTTTACCTTCCTATAAAATAGATGATGTAATAGAAACAATAAGAGGCGTCATAGAAAAATATGAGAAGAAATACAATACAAAGATAGAGCTAAAAATAATTCAAAAAGCGGATCCTGCAAAACCCACAGATATAAATGACAAGGTAGTTCAAGATTTAATAAAAATATTGAAAGAAACGAGAAAGATAAATCCAAAAATAATAGGAATAGGTGGTGGAACGGTAGCTGCCATACTTAGAAGAAAAGGATATCCAGCAGTTGTCTGGTCAACATTGGATCCTGTTGAGCATAGCCCTAATGAATATTGCAAAATATCAAATCTTGTAAATGATGCGAAGGTTTTTGCTTTGATGTATTTAAATTTCTAAATTATTTTTTGTATATAATCAATTATTTTTTCAAATTCTACTGTTTGGATTTTTTTATTTAACATAACAATTTTGCCATCAATTATATTTGAATCAACATTCAAACCCTCAATTGAATAAACTATATTAGGTACTACATTTTCCTTACTCAAGGGAATTCCATTGGGGACGGGGTCTACTATGATAACATCTGCTATTTTACCTTCTTCTAAAGATCCAAGAAGAGATTTCATTTTTAGCGCTTTTGCACCATTTATCGTGGCAAAATCTAGTATTTCCTGTGCTGTTAATACAGATGCGTCCCACTTATCATTTTTATGAAGAAGACCTGCTATCTTCATATTATTAAACATATCCAAATTGTTGTTTGTAACATTACTGTCCGTACCTAATGTCACATTTACATTATTCTGCATAAATTCAGGGATAGGTGCAGCACCTCCAGTTCCAAGTTTCATATTGCTAATAGGATTATGAGATATGCTTACACCCTTTTCCCCCAATTGCTTAATTTCCCTCATTGTAAGCCATACCGTATGTGCAGCAACAAGATTCTCATTCAAGAAATTTATTTCATAAAGGTGCTCAACCGGCCTTTTATTTTTGATTTTTAAATAATCGTATACCTCTTTCCTTGTCTCACTCAGATGCATATGCATTATAGTCCCGTATTTTTCAGCTATCTCTTTTCCTTTTAGTAAAGTATCATCTGAACAGACGTATACACCCTGAAAACCTATGGAAGGATATATTCTTTCTTTATTTTTATGCGATTGAATAAAATTTTCTGCATTGTTCAATGGAGATCCTTTCTGGGTAGTGTACTGTTCGTCGAGCGTTACCCAGGATAAAAATGCTCTTAATCCAATATTTTCAGCTGCTTTTGAAATAACGTCTTCAGAATAATAAAGATCCAGAAAAGAGGTAGTTCCAGTCCTAACCATTTCATACATTGATAAAAGTGATGAATAGTAAATATGATCATCAGTCCTTTTTGCATCCATTTCAAAAGTCTTTTTAAGAAAATCATCTAATTTAAGATCCTCAATAAAACCCCTGAAAAGACCCATGCCAACATGCGCATGGGTATTAATCAAACCTGGCATCACTATCTTTTTTGATGAATCAATTTTAAAATCTGCTTCAACTGAAATATTTTTTCCTATTTCTGTAATAAAATTATTTTCAATGAATATATCACCATAAAACACTTTTCTTTCAAGATCTTGAGTGATTAAAAGACCATTTTTAATTAAAATGCTCATAGTTTACCATTATTTCATTCTAATATATTATTTTTAAAGTTAATTTTTTTATATTCATAATTATTTACCTGTAATCTCAGGTGTCAAATTATGGATAAGATTGTAATTGCTGTTGGCGGTAATGCTCTTCAAAGACCAGGTGATAAAGGAACAGCAAAAGAACAGATGAAAAGGGCACAGGAAACTGCTGAAAGCATTTCCTGGATTTTTGATAATTACCAGGTAGCATTAACACATGGGAACGGCCCTCAAGTGGGTATGATATTACTTCAGAATGAACAGGCAAAGGATATTGTTCCTCCAATGCCACTTGATGTTTGTGGAGCTGAATCACAGGGAATGATTGGTTATATGCTTGAGCAAGGCTTTAATAATGCCATAAAATCCAGAAAATTAAATAAAGATTTAATTACGATTCTTACTAGAGTGGAAGTTGATGAGAATGATCCAGCCTTTAAAAATCCCACAAAACCAATAGGTCCTTTCTATACAAGATTTCAGGCTCAGGAAATAATAAGGGAAAAGGGTTGGAAGATGGTAGAGGATTCAGGAAGAGGATGGAGGAGAGTAGTTCCTTCACCAGAACCAATGAAAATAATAGAAAAAGATGCAATTATATCACTAATGGATAATGGTTTCATTGTTATAGCTGTAGGCGGAGGGGGTATCCCAGTAATTAGAAGAAATGGTAATTTGATAGGCGTAGAAGGTGTTATAGACAAAGATTTGGGGGCAGCAACGCTAGGAAAGGACATTGGAGCAAAGGAATTAATTATTTTAACTGCAGTGGAAAAGGTATATCTTAATTATGGAAAGGAAAATCAAGTTCCAATAGATTCTGTAAACATTAAAGAGATTCAGGAATATTACAAGCAAGGCCATTTCAAACCTGGAAGCATGGGACCAAAAATACTCGCAGCTATAAAATTCATATCCAACGGGGGAAGGAAAGTATTAATAACAAGCCCTGAAAGTTTGAAAGATGCATTCGAAGAAAAGAATGGTACATGGATTTATCCTTGAACCATCCTTTTTAGTTCCTTTAATATATTTAATGCCTCTTCAGGCGAAATATTTTCTTTTATGGATTTTAAATATTCTGCAATAAGAATTTCATACAAACTTGTTTGTCTTTCTTTTGAGACCTTTTTTATTTCTAAAACATTTTCTTTTTCTATTTTATTAAGAATTTCTTTAGCCCTTTCTATAAGTGAAGGGGGTAAGCCTGCCATAGCCGCAACTTCTATGCCATAGCTCTCTGATATCCCTCCTTTTTTTACCTTTCTTGTGAATATTATCTTATTACCTTCTTGTAGAACAGGTATATGGTAATTTTTAACACCTTCTAAATATTTTTCAAGATCTATTAGCTGGTGATAATGTGTGGCAAAAATGGTTCTTGCTTTAATTTTATTATGGATATATTCTACTGTTGCCCAAGCGATGCTCAAACCATCAAAAGTGCTGGTACCTCTGCCTATTTCGTCTAAAATTATTAAGCTTTTATCTGTAGCATTTATAAGTATATTTGCCAATTCAGTCATTTCTGTCATAAATGTGCTTTGCCCCCTTAGTATATCGTCCGTTGCGCCTATTCTAGTGAAAATTCTATCCACTACTCCTATTCTTGCACTTTTGGCAGGAACAAAACATCCAATCTGAGCCATTATCGTAATGAGAGCTATTTGCCTCATATATGTGCTTTTTCCAGCCATATTTGGACCTGTTATGATCAAAAATCTATTTTCATTTGAATCCATAAAAGTATTATTAGGAATAAAAGAATCCAAGAAATTTTCTAAAACAGGATGCCTGCCATCTTCTATTTCTAAAAAAGTTGAATTATCTACTAAAGGCCTGACATATTTTCTTTTCACTGAAATATCTGCAAAATTCAAAATTAAATCAATTTCACCTATGGCATTGGCAAGATCCTTTATTCCCTCATTCTTTGATATTTCATTGAGAACATTTTTGTACACTTCCTGCTCCCTTGTTGATATATTGGCCTTAGCTTCCTGTACTTTAAATTCAAGATTTTCCAGTTGCTGGGTTGTAAACCTTTCAACATTTTTTAAGGTTTGTTTTCTTATGAAATGATTTGGTACCTTTGCTGCCTGTGATTTTGATATTTCTATGTAATATCCGAAAACATCATTATAACCTACCCTTAGATTTTTTATTCCTGAGATCATTGATTCATTTTCTTCTATTTTTGAAATATTTTTTTCTACTTCTTGAATAGTCTTTCTATATTCGTCAAGGATTTTATCATAACCAATTTTGATCAAATTCCCTTCTGAAATATTTTCATTAATCGCATTTTCTATCAATTTTTCAATATTTTCATAATAATTAATTCTTTTATCCAGTGAAATAAAAAAGTTTGACTTTTTATCTTTAAGGAAATTTTTCAAATCTGGAATTTTTTTAATTGATTGCTTCAATGAAATTAAATCATTTGGTGTTGCCTTTCCTATTAATATTCTGGACCATATTCTTTCAATATCAGAAAAATTTTTAAGCGCCTCTCTAGCTAGCATTCTTCCTATTGTATCTGAAATGGCCTCCTGTACTGCATCAAGTCTTTCATTAATGATAACCGGATCTACAAATGGATAATTAATATAATGCCTTAATATTCTAGATCCCATTTTTGTATAGCATTGATCTAAAACCCCAAGTAATGAATACTTTTCCTCATTTCTCAAATCTTTTAAAATTTCTAGATTTTTTAAAGTCGTTTCGTCAAGAATAAGATAATTTTTATTCTGAAATATTCTAAAATTTTTGAGTACTTTTAGAGTCTCTCTATCGGTCTTGCTTAGATAATCAATTATGGATGCAAGTGCAATCTTCAGACTTTCCTTATCTTGAATATTAAGTGACCTTATATCATCAATTTTAAAATGATCTTTTATTATAGATTCAGATTCAAACCTATCTATTTTAATTATATTATATGGCATATTTTTTTCTTTTATAAAATTTTTTAAACTATCATTAATTGAGTTAGCAATAACCAATTCCCTAGGATTTATTTTATATAGCTCAGATATGATTGAATCATTATCACCAGGCTCAAACCAAAAACCTTGAAATTCACCTGTGGATACATCAGCAAAAACAAGACCAGCTCCATTTTCAAAACTTACGGAACAGAGATAGTTGGTTACACTTGTAAGCAATTCCTCTTCAAATATTGTACCTGGAGTAAATACCCTTATAACTTCCCTCTTTACAATACCCTTTGCAATTTTTGGATCCTCCATTTGTTCACATAACGCTACCTTATATCCTTTGTTCACCAATTTACCTAGGTATGAATAAAGTGCGTGATAAGGTATACCAGCCATGGGAATATTTTCTTTCTCTTTATTCCTAGAAGTAAGAACGATGTTTAATTCCTTTGATACTATTCTTGCATCATCACCGAATGTTTCATAAAAATCACCCACTCTATAAAATAGAATCATGTCACTGTATTTTTTCTTTATTTCATAATATTGTTTCATTAATGGTGTTTCCATTCATTCAAATATTCTAATGTTTATTAAAAACCTTTTCATTGGATATTGGAAAAATTTATTTAAACTTCTTACTATTTATTATTGGTGTGGGTAATGGGAAAAATAAAAGTTTCGGAAGTGATGTCAAAGAATCCATTAATAATGGATATTAGTACGAAATTAATAGATGCAGTGAAAACCATGGTTGATAGAGGAATAAGCACAATTATTGTAAGTGAACATTCAAAGCCTGTTGGCATAGTAACGGATAGGGATATAATAGTTAAAGTGGTGGCTAGAAACTTAGATCCAAACCTAATAAATTTAGGAGAAATTATGTCTTCACCTTTAATGATAATAAGTGTGGACGAAGATCTAGAAAAAGCAGCTTATATTATGTCTAAGAAAAAGATAAGGAAATTGCCAGTCTTAGAAAAAAATAGAATAATGGGCATACTCTCTGAAAATGATATAGTAAAAATAGCTCCAGACCTACTTGCTATTGCGGAAAATAAATCTACAGAAGAAGATAATGAAAAATATTTTGAGGAAGAACACTTTGCTGGTAAATGTGAAATTTGCGGTCAATTCTCCACAGAATTGACATATTTTAAGGGGCAGCTAGTCTGTCCTGAATGCAAATCTTCAATGTGAGGTGATAAAAAATGAAAATAACCTGGTTTGGACATTCGGCTGTGATGATTGAAGACAAATATAAAATATTGATTGATCCTTTTATAGAGGGAAATCCCGCAACAAATGTGAACAAGGATGATTTAAAACCAGACCTAATACTTGTTACACACGGACATGGTGATCATTTGGGCAATGCAATAGAAATAGCAAAGAAGAATGATGTTCCAGTTATAGCCATTTATGAGTTGGCTGAGTACCTTTCTTCTAAAGGAGTAAATTCAATAGGAATGAACTTTTCTGGAACATTCGATTTTAATGGTATTAAGATAACGATGGTATACGCATTGCATACTGCTGGAATAAGTGAGGATAATTTTCAGCATTCTGGAGGTCTGCCATGCGGTTACATAATAAATGGATCAAAAAGCTTGTACCACGCTGGAGATACAGGTCTCTTTGGAGATATGGAATTAATAGGAAAAATATATCATCCAGAAATTTCAATGCTGCCCATAGGAGGATTTTTCACTATGGGAATCAAAGAGGCTGTCTATGCTTCAAAGCTTCTAAAATCAAAATACATTATTCCCATTCATTATAATACATTTGATGTCATTAAGCAGGATCCTGAAGATCTAAAAAGAGATCTGAAAGGAATTGCAGATGTCATAATTTTTAAACCTGGTGAAACAAAAGAGCTCTGATTAAGAAAAATGTTATTATCACTGCGTAAAGCGTTGATTCTGAAACACCAACAAATTTTATATTTTTTATTTTAAAATAAAATAATCTTAATATAGCTAAAAAAAATATTGGATAAGTAATTAAGGATATGAAAAATGGAATTAAATTATATATAGAATAATAAAAATTCTTTTTAATAAAAGATCTTACACCAAATTCAGATCCATAAAGATACAAAAAGAGCATAATAATAAATAGATAAGAATGAAAGCCTATATAAACTAAGGAATAATATAGCATTAATACTTGCCCCATTAAACCTGTTAAAGTTACAAAGATGTTATTTATCTTTTTAATTCTCAGAAGATATGATAATAAGAATAAGGAGTATGGAACAATAAAGTAATATAAAAATATTAATGATAAAATTGCGAATGCAATACCTATTAAAATAAAAAACAAATAAAATAAACTAACTTCATTAATTCTTAAGTCATAAAAAGTTAGACCTATTAATACTGGAATCCAAAAAATTATCAAATAAAGCAAATTTTTATCGAAAATTAGGTAAATTGAAATAGAAAAAATAAAAGTAAGAATTGTAGTTACCCAACCGCCATATTCTCTTGATAAATGAATTTTCATATGGAACAATTATAAATTTTATTATAAAAAATATTGCGCTCTTACTATAAGCTAATATATTTAATTTTTATATCTTTAATATATGTTCAAGATCATTGATGCGAGAATTCTTGATAAAAATGCGGAATATTTTGGTATAGAAATGGAAAAATTGATGGACAATGCTGGAAATGCAGTGGCAAAAGAAACTCTAAAATTAAATCCAAAGAAAGTTTTAGTATTAGCTGGAAATGGAAACAATGGTGGTGATGGATATACAGCTTCTATTTCCCTATTAAAGAATGGTGTAGATGTTCATGCATATAAAGTAAAAGAACCGGAATCTCCACTGTGCAAGAAAAAATTCCAAATTGCGAAAGAAAATGGATTAAAAATAGATGAAAAATTAAATTTTGATTATGATGTTATCATAGACGCAATGCTTGGTATAGGTATTACAAATGAACCTAAAGAGCCATATAGGTCAGTTATTGAATCTTTAAATAGTGCAAGAAAATTTGTTATATCTGTTGATGTACCATCCGGATTTCCTACTAATGTTTCTGTAAAACCTTCAATAACTGTTACAATGCAATTTATCAAGGAGGGTATGAATGAGACAAATTGTGGAAAAATTATAGTTGCAGACGTAGGCTTTCCAGTTGAAATAATTGAATCTGTTGGTCCAGGGGAATTTTTAGCCTATAACAAAAACTTGCCTGAAAGCCATAAGGGTGATAATGGAATAATATTAGCAATTGGTGGAAGTCACCTATTTTATGGTGCACCACTATATATGGCAAAAGCAGCATCAAGAATGGGCCCTGATCTAGTATTTCTTTTCGCTCCTGAAAGTATACATGCATATTTATCTGGATTTCAGGATATGATACTAAGAAAATGTGGATATAATTTTATAGAGTTTAATGAAGAAATTAAACACTTAATAGAAGAAAGAGATGTTACCGTTTCCATAGGGCCTGGTATTACTAAATCCAGGGAAGCTCTTGAAAATGCAAGAAAAATAATAGATTTCACAATAAAAACCGGAAGATATATAGTAATAGACGCAGATGCTCTGCAAGCAATAGATGAAAATTCAGATTTGAACGGACAGGCTGTGATCACTCCACATAGGGGGGAATTTAAACAAACATTCAATTTAGATCCAAGTGAAGAAAATGTAAGATATATTGCAAAAAAAATAAATGCAACAGTTCTTCTTAAAGGACCTATAGATATAATTTCGGATGGTGAAGTAATAAAGAAAAATAAAGATTTTCATCACGCTAGCATGACAAGAGGCGGGACAGGAGATATTCTTACAGGAAGTGTTGCAGGATTAATGTCAAAGCACATAGATCCATTTCATGCTGCAGCTCTTGCAAGCTTCATAGTTGGTATGGCAGGCAAAAAAACTTTTCATGATAAAAGTTATTCTTATTTTACATCTGAAATTATTGATAATATACCGGAAATATTCAAGCAATTCTTGGGAAATGAATAAATTTATTATATATATTGCTAATTCTTTATATGAATATGATAGGTGAAAGATTGTCAATTGATTCATCGCTTCCTTCAAAAATTCCTGTTTCTACTGATGATTTATGTTCAATTTCTCATTCTGATTTTTATCATAGATTGAAGGAAATTATTTATGGCAAACCATCGAAAAAAAGTATTTTATCTTATGGCACTAGTATTATTCCTGGATCACTAATAATACCCCTTGACCCAATACTTCCCGTTGTAATAAGGAAAACACCAATAAATTACTCTGAACTACAGGAAAAATTAAAATCTTTTACGAATGGAATTACAATATCTTCTGTTGATCCTAATTCAATATGGGCATTGGATGTTCTTATTCAGAAATTATATGAAATGCAAAAAATTTACATAAAAAAGAAATCAACCTATTATTGCGATTATTGTAAAACGGCACTTACAACTAGAGACGTCAAATTTGAAATTGGTGAAGGCAGAATATTGTACTGCAAAATTAAAATTAATGAAAATACCTACTTTGTTCATTTTGGTGATGAAGAAACAGTACTCAATGTGGAAGGTTTAATAATAAATAAATATGATAAATTTATAATTCAAGATCAAGGTAATGAAAAATGGATTATACATTCTGATACCTTTAAAAAATTAACTGAAAAGCAATTAATCTTTCCCACAAAAATAATTGATATGACAGGTAATGATATACTAGATCAATTTAAAGATTTTTCACCAATTATAAAAGAAAATCAAAATACAAGATTACTCTCAGGTGAGGTTAACAGCAATGATGAAAAAATTTTAGGTGAAAATGCTAAAAGGTTACAATTTGAAATAATAGACCACGAAAATGTTCAAAAAGAAATTCCATTTTGTAAATACTGTGGAAAGAAGGCAAGAAGAAAAAGAACAAAAGAAATTTATTTAAAACTGGATTCTTCAATAATAAAATTTCATCCTGAAAAATTTGAAAAATCATTAAAAGTAAAGGAAATTTTAATATCAAAGGATTTTAAAAATTTTCCAAAAATACCTATACTTGAATGTGATAAGTGCGGAAAAATTGAATACGGTTCCATGGAAAAACCATGTTCATGTGGGGGAACAATGAAAAACAATTATACCTATGATCCAGATTTGCTTCCGGCTGGAGTTTTCGCAATGACGCAGTCTATTAAGAACAAGGTTTTTATTAATCATAAAAATTTGAAGAAAAGATTTCCACTGTTTTTCTTTTTTTCCGCTTTAAAATCAAATTATATCACAGATGTATTCATAAGGTATACTGAATTGAAAGAATTAAAAGATTATGATCCAGAAGTTTTAAGGTTAGCATACATATTAAAAAAGAATGGGACTTTGAATAATAATGATTTGTTAAAAATTTCTAAAATAAAAAATCATCTAAAAAATATTCTCAATTATTCATTAATTCATAATACAAACCAGAAGGAAACAATGATAGATCAATATGCTCTTTCAATAACAGAAAAATATAAAAAGAACTTAATGGAAAAGATAGAAAAACCTGATTTGTATAATATTTTATGTGACTATTATGGTTATATAGAGACATTATCAAAAAAATATATGAAACTTATAAGAGGTGAACAGATTAATTCTGATTTGATTAATGAATTAATCTCAATTTCATACCCATTTTTTCCCTATACAATTTTAGAATTTATAAATAAAACTACATATGAAATAAACAAGATAGAAAAGGGAAAATTCATGATAAATGAAATTCTTGAAAAAATTTTTAACGACATTTTTGAAATAAAAAGAGATATTACTAATTTGAAAAGGAAGAAAGATATTGAATTAAGTAAACCAATAAATAAAATAATATTTGAAACAGAAATGAGGTTTATTCCAGTATTGGTAAATATTAAAAAGGAATTAAAAGAATTTTTCAACACAACAAATATAGAAATAACTGAAGCATGGAAAGGTTTGGAATATAAAGTAGTTCTTAAAAGGGATAAGCTTGGAGATATATACAAGCCATTGGCTAATACAATAGAATTGATTCTGCAAAAAATAGATCCAAAGAAATTAAAGGATGAAATAGAGAAAAATGGATACAATGTAGGAGTTGAAGGTCAGTTAATAACGATAACATCAAACATGGTTGATTTCATATTAAAATTACCAGAAAATTTTGAAGCTGTACAAAAAACAAACATAAGGGCTTACATTGATTTTAATTCGAATGAAAATGTTGAAAATCTTCATATAATAAAAAAATTAAAGAGAAGAATTTCGTTCATGAAAAATAAATTAAAAGTAGATTATGATGATTATATAAGAATATCAATGTCAGATTCACAGATATTAAAAACAATTTTAAAACCTTATCAAGAGAATTTAATGAAGGAATTGAAAATTGTAGTAATAAATTTTACAGATAAAATAAATGAAATGCTTGTTTTAAGTTTTGAAGAAATTCTTGAAGGAAACATTGACATAGGAATATCCCCAATGTATAAAAAATATAAAATTAAAGCACTTTCAAAATTACCTTCTCTCAATGAGGATGATGCTGAAAAACTCTTCAATGCAGGCTATTTTACCTTGATGGAAATAAAATCTGGAGATCTGAAAACAATTAGTGAAAAATCTGGTATTCCAATTTCTAAATTAAATATAGTAAAAGAGTATTTAAAAAATGTTTCATCTTACAAAATAATTAAAACAGACAGAAAATATTATTGCCCAATGTGTGAGACAGAAATAGATTCTGCTCAACCATTTTGTCCAAAATGCAATTCACCCATATCCTGGGATTAAATTCTTAAGGCTTTAATATTTTCTGTAATATCACCTGAAAAAATACCTGAAGCTGCACATACCATATCTACATAGTCTTTTACTTTTATAATAGTATGTTTATTTATTCCTCCGTCTACTGATATTTCAAAATTATAATTTTTCTGAATTTCCTTTAATTTTTTCATTTTTGGGACAACACTTTCAATGAATTTCTGACCAGAAAATCCAGGGTGTACGGTCATTACCAAGACAAAATCTATTTTATCAAGAATAGGTATTATCTTTTCTATTGCAGTTTCTGGATTTATTGCAATTCCTTTTCTGACTTTTGACATCTTATTCAATGCTTCATTGTAGTATTCATTTTCAATATGCACTGTTATCATATCTGCACCAGAATCAATAAATCTTTCAACATAAAGATCTGGCCTTGATATCATTAAATGTGCCTCAATTGGTTTTTCAGTAATTTTTCTAAGAGTCTTAACAAAATCTGGACCTACGGTGATATTTGGTACAAAATTACCGTCCATTACATCAACATGATAGAAATCTATTCCATTATTTTCAAGAATTTTCACAACATTTATTAAACAGGTTAGATCAGCTGAAACTATAGAAGGCCCTATTTTCATGATTTGTGATAAATTTTATACTGTATTGAATTTTTCCTATTCCTTTTCCAAAAATTTATATAATGGTTTAACAATTGAATAATGGTATGGGTAAAGAAAATAAAGAAAAGGGTGTAGCATCTGTCATAGGAACGCTTTTTGCTCTTCTGCTCGCTGTTACTATACTCTCTGCATTTATGACACAGTACGTACCTGTTTATATGAAAACAAACGAGGCACAGCATGATATAGAGGTACTTTCAGATTTTTCACAAATTAAAACATTTACAGACCTGCTTGTTGCAACAGGGGAGGAGAATTATTCTTTTTCTGTTCCTGTAACAATGGGGGCTAATGGAATTCCAATTTTTGCACCTTCCACACCTTCCATGTTACAAATAAGTCCATCTCCAAATCCTATATTTTCTCTTAATATATCCAATAACGGTAAGAATTATTACCAAAATTCTTCTGGATTTTTTTCGACGACAATATATAACAGCTATTATCCTGAGGAAAAGATCATATTCGCAAATGGTGCTGTTATAAGAGAAAATGTTAATGAAAATAGTTCAACAGTATATGTAGGTCCAGGATTTTCAATTAAAAATTCTTCTAAAGGATATGTTTTAAATTTCATAATATATAATGTTCTAGGCCCTTCAAATTCTTATTCAGGAACAGATACATTGAATCTTCAAATTTCTCTCCTAGGTATCCAGAAAATAACATACACAGCAATCAACAAAATGTATGCAAATATTTCAGTGAACAATAGTTATTCATTTGCTAATTCACTCGTGGGATGGTATTATAATCAATCTGAGTTATTCGGTTTTAGTCCTCCAATAATAAAAGGTAATTTTCTAAGCTTTGGTCCCGTGTATGAAGTGAATGTTGAAATAGCATATATGAATGTACAATTTTCATCATATTAGGTGATAAGATGATAATTAAAGAGGTGAATTAAACTTGTGCGCAACATTTTTAAATGGTTTATTTAACTTTAGAAAAAAAAATATTACTGCAGAACCTAATAAAACATATAAAATCTTATTGCCTAAAGGTTCAGGGCCTACCTTTTATGAATTAAATTCTATTCAGAAAACTGCATTTAAATTATTTGGTAAATATGCAGAAAAAAATAAAAATTTAGTAAAATTGGGTGAGGATTTATTAAAAGCACATATGCTAATTAGACCGCAGGAATATATTGCATACGTTTATTTCCTTTCATTGATTGTTGCAATTCCATTGTTTGCAATATTAATAGCTACTTTATTCCTTGGAAATATATTTATTACTTTAATTATGGTAATTGCACTTGTCATTGCACCAATAATAACCTACATTCTTATGATAGGTAATCCTGCATCTGTTGCAAAAACAAGAGGAAAAAAGATTGATGGTAAGCTTCCAGCAACAATGAATTTTATTTCTGCACTGGCCTCAGCAGATGTAAACGTGGATATGATTTTTAAAGAATTGGCTAAAAGACCAGAATATGGGGAAGTAGCTAAGGAGGCTGAATGGATTACAAGGGATACGGAACTATTGGGAAAAGATATTCTAACTGCCTTAAGGGATGGCGCTAAGAGATCACCAAGCCAAAAATGGTCAGAATTTTTACAAGGTGTTGTAACAACATCAACTTCTGGAGGGAGATTAAAACCATATTTCATAGCTAAAGGAGAAGAATATGAAAATGAATTGAAACTACAAATGAAGAGAACAAATGAAACTATTTCATTATTCGCAGAAAGTTTTGTTACTGTAGGTGTGGCATTTCCATTGTTCTTAATTATCATAGTAGCAATAATGGCTTTAATATCCCCTACACCAGGTGTCTCATTAATACTTCTTTACTTTGTTGTTTTCATAATGCTTCCAGTACTAATTATTCTTTTTGCCTGGATAATAAAATCTACAAGTGAGGTGGTTTCATGAATAAGGATAAGCTTGTGTTGTATGGATCTATAGCCATAGGTACTATAATAGTGATAATTGGAGCTATCAATTATTTGAATAAAACAAATTTATTCATTTTTCAACCTATGGATTTGATTGTCGTTGGTATTTCTTTGTATTTTGGACCATATGGGATTTATTATAATTTAAAAACTAAGAGAATTAAAAGCATAGAAGCTAGGCTTCCAGATTTTTTAAGAGATGTTGCAGAGGCCGGAAGATTTGGTATGACCCTTTCTGAAAGCATTATAGTAGCTTCAAGCGGTAGATATGGCCCACTTACAAAGGAAATTAAGAAAATGGCTGCCCAAATAGAATGGGGAGTTCCAGTAAATGAGGCTTTGGAATCATTTAAGGAAAGAATTAAAACACCTCTAGTGGAAAGGATGATCACTATAATCATTAAGGCTAATGAATCTGGAGGTAATGTTGCGGATGTACTTAATATGGTATCACATGCTGCATTAGAATCTCAAATGGTTGAAAAGGAAAGAGCAATAGAAATGCAAACTTATGTTTTCGTTATGTTTATTGCTTATGGCGTTTTCCTCGCTACAATTCTTATACTGGCAGCATCCTTCTTCCCTGAAATGTATAAAGCTGGAAGAGCTCTTTCAGGTGTTTCTTCGCTAGGTGGCCCTGTAAATGTTCAATACCAATTGATACCTCAAGTAGAGTTTCTTTTCATGGTAGCTACCCTTATAAATGGTGTAGGTGACGGTATTTTAGCTGGAGTTTTATCCCAGGGAAAGTATGAAGCAGGGTTCTTCTTAGCTTTTGTTTTACTCTTGGCTGGATATATATTTTTGAGAGCTATGGGTATTGCTTGAGGTGTTTTAAAAATGGTTGAAGCTGAAAAAAAACCAGGAACTTGGTATCTTAAAATTCTTAAACCTGTAATAAATAAGGATCTAGAAACAAAAACGTTCAAAATAATTGCACCTGCAAGTTCTGCAATGAAGAATTTTAATTACAAAGTAACGGTTCCGGAAATTACAGATCCTAATTTAAAACAGGTTGATATTCAACCAATACAGGAAAATTATTCCTATGTAAGAATACTTTATAATTCACTCTACAATGAATATATGTATGAAATAATTGAGCCCCCATTGAACATTTCTGAAGAAAAAATTTATGCAAAAATAAAGGATCAAATTACTGATCTAATAGATTTTAAGGTATTTGAAAATGAGGAAGAAAAGGAAAATTATCTCATTGATCTTATGGAAGAGATTATTGTAAAATCGGGAGAAAACATAACGGATGAAACTAAAGCTAAATTCGTATATTACTTAAAGAGAGATTTTCAGGGATATGGCCCTATACAAGTACCAATGCTCGATCCAGAAGTGGAAGATATTTCTTGCGATGGTACAAATATACCCGTTTATATATATCATAGAAAATATGAAAGCTTAAGATCAAACCTGAAATTTTTAAATGATGAAACTTTGGATAACTTTGTAATCTGGATCGTACAAAAAAGTGGAAGGCATATTTCAATAGCTAGCCCAATGGTAGATGCTTCACTTCCTGATGGTTCAAGATTGCAAGCTACACTTGGTAAATATGTTACCAAGAGAGGTTCCTCTTTTACAATAAGAAGATTCAAACCAAATCCATTTACACCTTTGGACCTTGTAAAATTTAAAACCTTGTCGAGAGAAATGATGGCTTACATCTGGCTGGGTGTTGAAAATGGAATAAGTATGATCATCGCTGGTGGTACTGCCTCTGGAAAAACAACTACACTAAATGCTACTCTACTGTTTATTCCACCACAAGCAAAAATTGTAAGCATAGAGGATACTAGAGAATTAAATCTGCCACAGGAAAACTGGATACCTGGTCTTGTAAGAGAAGGTTATGGAGAATACAACCCTGTGACTGGTAAAAGAGCAGGGGAAATAGACATGTTTGACCTTCTTACCGCAGCATTAAGACAAAGGCCCCAATATATCATTGTTGGAGAAGTGAGAGGTAAGGAAGCATATACTGTATTTCAGGCTATGGCAACAGGGAAAACATGTTACACCACATTTCACGCGGATGACGTTAAATCCCTTGTTCATAGACTTGAGAATGAACCAATTAATTTGCCTAGAGCTTTGCTAACATCCCTTGATGTTGTACTGCTCCAAGGTCAAGTTAAAGTAGGGCCAAAAATGACAAGAAGGGTGAAAAGCCTTACAGAAATAGTAGCTATAGATCCTGAAAGTGGAGAACTTGTAACTAACAACGCTTATGTCTGGAACCCTGGTGATGATACATTCAATTATAGTGGCCACAGCTACGTCTATGAAAAAATAAGTACAATAAGAAATTGGTCCCCAAGAAGAATGGAAATAGAAGTAAAAAGAAGGGAAATGGTTCTTGAATATATGGAAAAAATAGGTGTTTCAAATTACAGGGATGTCGCTAAAATAGTTTCTGAATATTATAAAGATCCAGATGGGTTAATTTCTAGAATACAAGAAAAATTAAAAGAATAAAAATTATTTTTTCTCATTTGTATTTCCAGGTAATGGTGATCCACATACTTTGCAGAATTTTGCTCCTTTTGGATTCAATGTGCCACATACTGGACATTCTACTGTTTGACCCTTTTCCTCTTCCTTTTTCTCAATCCACTTTTCAAATGTTATGAACTCAGGTTTTGAATTCCACCATCTGAAAAATTCCTCGTCAGTAAATTTGTCACCTAGTTCACGTTTCGCCTCTTCTTTATACTTCTGAATTTCTAAATTGTATTCTTCCCTTAGTTTTGAATATTTCTTGTAATCAGGGTCATTTTCATCCATGTATAATGCACCGCATACTGGACAATACCTTGCATCCTTCTTTATCCAAGATCCGCAGTTTCCACATTTTACATTTTCTTTTTCAAACACAACACCACATACAGGGCACTTTTCTGAATCGGCAGGTATCAAACTTCCACAGTTACCGCAAACCATTAGATTTTTCTCTACCTTCTTATACTTCATGAATGAATATGCAAATATGCCTATCACTATTACAATTATTACAATTACAACTATTAACCATAAAGGTAGTATGGATTGACCCTGAACATTTATTTGAGTTGGTAATATCTCATTTTGTTGTTGCCCAAAATATGAATAAGAAGCTATTATTGAATATTTACCTGCCTGGTTTGGTGATACTGTTAGAATTCCTATCCCATTAGAACCTATATAAATATTGTAAGTATTAGATATTGATCCACTTTTCATAACAATTGTTAATGATATATCTGTTAAGAACACATTTCTACCTAGTTGTTGGGTAGCATTTATATTTAATACCATAAATGTCAATGTTAATCTCTGCCCAGAGGTTATTGTTGTGGATGATGAGTACATTATGACCTCTGTATTTGGAGGCACGACAATAAAATTAAAGCTTGCACTTTTTGGTCCATTTATTTTCTGTGGCAAGTATGTATAATTGGCAATTATTGTTAATGTATTCTCTCCAGCTAAAGTTGCAGTGACATTGGTAGTAATGTTTACAGTACTTCCAGGAGCAATATTTGTAATGTTTTTAGTATAGATTATATTACCATTTTCAACCAATGAAATTGTAGTATTTCCTTTGGCTAAAGTACCACCATCATTACCTATCACCATTATTACTTCAAAATATGTACCTGCTGGAACATTATTTATGTTCTTTACAACTGAATTATATTTATATGTGAATGATTGTATGTAAATATTTGGTTTTTCAAAAATTGTAATCTGTCCCTTGTCAAGTATAACATTATAAGGAGATATTTCTGGATAAGTGATATATATTTCGTATGGCAGTTGAATTTCATTGTTATTCCCCATATTTAAAGTTGCATTCAAATAATATACTAATGAAATATTTTCATAAGGTGTAGTGTTTAATAACCATCTATGCATGATACTTAATGTTGGGAATTCAATTATAACGTTCAGGTCATTAATTGATGTTGATCCTGTTGTCAAATTTATATATATAGGTATAGTTGTGCCATTCATGTAAGTAGAAGATATGGGATCTATTGTATATGATATTGATGGTACGTATAAAGTGAAATTATAATAAACATAAACAACGTATGACAAATTCTCATATGGATTAGTTAAAACCAATCCCACTAAGTATTTATGTCCATAATAGAAATAATTTGTTGTTAAATTGGCATATATTGCGCCATTTGAATAATATGTTTGTGTACTTCCTATATTTACACCGTTTGTCAAATCATTAAATGATACAGTTACGTTTGGAGCCTGTGATAGTATTACTCCATTTACACCTATTTCAGAATAGAGCTCTATACTCATAGGCATATTAGGTGTTATATTTCCTAAAATGGAGAAACCTGTATTTGAAGGTATGAAGAAATATACTATACTTGATGATGTAGTATTGAAATTGTAATTATTTGAATAATTAATATCCCAATAATAAGGTGCGTAAACAGTAACACTATAAGTACCTATTATCTGAGGTATGAACTTGTATGATAATGATATATTTTTATTTCCAGATATATTTAAAATCCAATAATTAGTCATTATTGCTCCATTTGGAGGCGTTAGCATTAATTCAACATGTACATTAGATGCGGCATCAGTACCTAGATTGTAAACTGTAAAATTAATGAAATCCGCTGAATAAAGGTTCATCTTCGAAAATACAGGCTTTGAAACACCTACATCTGTATCAGGAAATATTTTAACAGTTGCAACCTTGTAATTATTAGAATAATTGCTTTCATAAATCGTTCTGCTTGGATTTACAGATATATTTACAGTATAATTCCCAGGCAACACGTCATACGGGACAGTATAACTAATATTAACAAATGTATCTTTATTTTCATTAAGATTTACAATAATAATTTTGGAAAATCCAGGTAAGTTAAAACTTACTGGAACATTTGAAATTGATTCCCCTTGAACGAATATCTCAGAAGATATTGTGTATGTTTGGTTATGTATCATCTCTAATGGTATAGATATACTTTTTAATACTATATCCGGAACTATCACAGTTTCATTTATTTTATAATTATTTCCTGTCAGATTTAGATTGGGGAAATAGGGTAAACCAATTTCTGATGATTTTAATAACCTTGTCCCAGCACTTATATTGAATATATAATTACCTCCATACAAGGCATTTGGCCAATAAGACATAGAGACGTTATCTGTAAATAATGGCAATATTGCTATACCTGAAGAATTTGTCAACGTAGGGCCAATGCCAAGGGATGAATACAAAATATTATTGAGATTGGAAACAATTTGATTGTCTAAGATAACTTTTCCATTTGAAAAAATTGGTAAATTATCTGGTGACGCAGATACATTAAGATTTGATAATGGAATTCCATTATAATTTTGTATTTTAACTATTGCATTTCTATATAAATATATAGAGGAAGATTGATCCATTAAATATGGTGGATCATGGTATCCTACTGAAAATTTTTCAGAACAGACGGTTAAATTCAAAATATATGCTTGACTATTCTGCAAAAATATATAATTTTTACTTGGGTTTCCATTTGAAAAATTGGAATTTGCTGATATGAAAACATTTTCACCATATAATGTAGATCTAATAAGATTGAACTGGTGCTTTAAAAATCCTATTTGATTAGTCAAACTTTTATCCGTATACAGATTTAATTCTATAGAATTTATTATTAATTCTCCAGCACTCGGACCACTTATATTTACGAATATATTTCCAGGGTTAGTAATTGCACTATAATTTATTAAATATATAATATTTGAGAAGTTCAATAAAAATGATGCGGATTTTGCTTTATATTGTGGTAATAAAATATTTGAATAAAGTAAAATATTTTTATAATAAACTTTTATACTCGAATTATAAGAATTATTATTTGTTGTAGAATAATTCAGAAGGATTGTTCCATTACTAAATGTTGTATATGGAAATACACTTCCTGGTGACAGAGAAAATCCATTTCCGATGCTTAAAATTTGACCAGGATAAATGTATTGTGGAAAATGAACATTTGATGGTGGACCGGATGCGATAAGGGTTTTACCGTATGCATTTTGAGGTAATTTATAAAAGAAAACATTTTTCATAGCTATTGTATCGGATGTGAAAAGTGGTGTGGGACCGTTTAATATAAATGGATCATTAGTTGGAGACAATCCAAATTGATTCGCTAAATTAATTTGTTGTGATGTTACATTAGCAAATGTTGTATTATATAGATAAACATTTGAACCAGTCACGTTGAACCAACCTGGATACAAAATTCTTGCTCCGTTAAAATAGATCTGTCCTCCATAATCATTAACAGAAAAATTCAATGATGGATAATATCTGTCAGGAGTTACTGTTAAAGTTGAATTTTTAAGATAAATTGATCCGCCCGCCACAATTGAAAGTGAAACTGGTGATAAAGAATCCTGTATAAAATAAACATTCGCATTTAATACAGTTAAATTTCCAGATGATCCTATAATTACGTTACCATTAAAACCATACATACCCTTTTCTCCAGTAAGAGGATCTATGGTTGTAGAATTAATAACAAACGTAGAATTAATGTATATATTTTTAACAGATGTACTCTCTAGAGAATTTATTTTTTTATTTTGAACTAAATTATTTGATATTCCTAATGGTATTAACGATGTAATTATTAATAAAATTATTACCATGTTTAACATATTCAAGAGTTTTTTATTTTTCAATCGTAAGCACCTCCAACATAAATTCTAAATCTATAAACTCATATATAAAAATTTTGAGTGATAATTATATATATTATGCCTAGGTACAATTAGAAATGAAAGATTTTATATTATGAAATTATTGTAAATAAAAAAGTTAAGAAAAGTTATAAATATAAATGTACCATTTACCTTAAATAAGGGGCCGTAGCTTAGCATGGTTGGAGCATCCGGCTGATAACCGGAAGGTCGTCGGTTCAAATCCGATCGGCCCCACTAATTATATGTGCTTTCAGTTTTTGATTAGCATTATCTAATTAGATAAAAATTAATTTTTTTAAATTTAGTAACTTATGTCCAGAATGCTTTTGAATCATAGAAATTTAAAATGAACAACCAAATTCAAGAAAGCATGGATTTTAGTAATATATAGTGGCACTCTAAAATGAATTAAATTAAGATCTATTTTTAAATTTTAAATTATTTTTTATAAAAAAAGAAATCAAAGTATAAATTAAATAAAAAATTTTTATTTCTTTTTTCTATCAAATGAACATATATTGGCATTAAAGGCTCTTGAAATTTCCTTGTTCATTTCCTTTTGCTTGTTCATTTCTTTTAGAAGTAACACCTTCCTATCACTTGCGGCTATACTGTATGGCGCTATCCTTATTGCCTTGTTATATTCCTTTAATGCTTCATCCTTTTTGTTCATCTTAATGAGAGAATCTCCCTTGTAAAGGTATGTAAAATAATCTTTTGGTGATATGGATATTGCTAAATCAAACTCCTTTATTGATTCTTCATATTTTACAAGATAATATAAATCTCTACCCTTAAATGAATGGGCTAAATAATTTTTTGGTTCTTTTTCAATGACCTTGTCAAATGCAATTATTGATTCTTCATATTTTCCGAGCCTTAATAATGAATAACCTTTAGAATATATTGCTTCCATATTAAAAGGATCGATAGCTAAAACCTTATCAAACTCTTCTAATGATTCATTATATTTATTCAAATCTTGATATATTTCACCTTTTATCATTAGTGCCTTAGTGTTTTTACTATCCATCATTAATACTACATTGCATTCATTTATTGCATCATCTATAAGATCAGTTTTTTCAAAGTAACCATGGAGCTTGCAGGAATAATCAGAATCCAAAAAGCTTGCTAAAAAAGAATAAAATTTTGCTTTATGAAGCTTGAAATCTAAATTTGTTGGTTCGAGGTTTATTGAAATTTCAGAATCATCAATGATTTTTTTAAAAATACTCATCATTTTTGTTATTACCTTGTCCGTATCGTCAAAAAAATTTTCTTTTAAGAGATCTATGCCGAGGTCCTTTAATGTATCAACTTCTAAATCAAATCTCTTTACAAGCAATTCAAAAGCTTCAGCTCTCCCATTATAATATTTAGCCACGTTGGGTTCAGACCTAATTTTTTCATTAAAATAAATAATTGAATCTTCCAACTCAACCAAGCATTCTTTTTTTCTATTTAATGAAAATAGTGCTTTAGCTTTGTAATAATGATAAAAAGGATTTTTATTATCATCATATTTAATTGCAAAATCAAATTTTCTTTTTGCATATATATATTTGCCATCTTTAAAAAAATTCATTCCTTCTTGGAAAAATTTTTCAGATTTATTTTTTTTATTAATCATTAATTAAAAAAATAATTTCAGTTATAAAAATTTATAGATTAGAATTTTTTAAGATTATTATAAAAATTTAAAGGGGTACAAATTTGTACCCGTATTCAATTATTCCTGAAGCGCTTTCCTCCCTGATCCTCCTGAAAACAGCTTTCACAGGCATTCCTATTTTCACTTCTTCTGGTTCTATATCAGTAAGTTGTCCAGTTATTTTGGGGCCATCATCCATCTCCACCAGTACCATAATATATGGCTTAATGAACTTAAAATCTGGTACATCTTGGTGAACCACTGTATAGGAATAAATTTTTCCTGTAGGTTTTAGTTCATACTTTTTCATTTTTCCCACAGATTCTCTGTGGCAATAAGGGCAAACATCCCTTGGAGGGAAATATACCCTTCCACAGGATGGACATTTTGTTCCAACTAGCCTGTATCTATGTTCAAATTCTCTCCAAAACCTTGGTATTGTCATTTTACCACCTCCAAGATATGAACTATCGCTGAACCTCCCGAACCACCCATATTAAGAGTAAGTGCATTCTTAGGATCTGAAACCTGTCTCTTTTCAGCTTCCTTCCTTAATTGTAATATTGATTCTACAATCTGTCCAACACCAGTTGCACCAACAGGGTGTCCTTTTGCCTTTAAACCACCAGATGGATTAATTGGCAATTTACTATCAAGATTTCCATATCCTTCTTCAAGATATTTTCCTGCTTTTCCTTTTTCAAAAAATCCAAGATCCTCCAATGATATTAATCCAAATATGGAATATGCATCATGAATTTCAACAAATGAAATATCTTTTGGTTCCAATTTTGCCATTTTGTATGCTTTCCTTGATGCTTCTATCACTGAATCAAATCTTGTAATGTTTTCCCTACTTTGCAATGCAATATAATCTGATGCCACTGAAGATGCTTTAACTTTAACAATACTATCCTTTTTCCATTTTTTTGCATTCTCTATGGTAGTTAAAATTACTGCAGAGGCACCATCTGAAACTGGGGCGCAATCAAGCATTGTAAGCGGATCAGCAACCATAGTTGAATTCAAAACATCCTCTACTTTCAACGTATTTTTAAACTGTGCATATGGGTTTAATGACCCATGCTTATGGGATAGTACCGGCATTAATGCAATTTGCTCCCTTTTAACATTGTAATCAAGCATGTATCTTCTTGCTATTAATGCTGCCAGAGAGGCCAAGGTTGCTCCATTAAAAAGTTCCCATTCCCTATCTACTTCACCAGAAAGAACTTCAGTCACTTCTTCCATAGAGACATCAGTCAATTTTTCAACTCCACCTACAAGCACTGTATCATACAAACCGGATGCTACTGCTGCAAATCCTTCATGAAAAGCTGCAGCACCACTAGCACTTCCATTTTCTATCCTTAATGCAGGAATCTTATTTATTGCTAAACCGGTAAAATCAGCTATCAAAGGACCTATATGATCTTGAAAAGTTGTAGAACCAGCACTCATATTTCCTCCATAAATTGCTTCAATATCCTTAGAATATATTCCCGCATCCTCAATTGCCCTTAAACCTGCTTCAACAACAAGAGACCTTAATGATTTTTCCCAATGTTCTCCATATTTGGTTTGACCAACACCAACAATAACAACGTCTCTCATCTTACTCACCCATTTTTATCTTTTTCTTGAATTTAGCATAGTATGCATAATCTATGTATTTGGCCCTTTCAATCTGATTCCATACTGCAGGTGCATTCTCCCTCCTGAAGTTTTCCATTTCATTTGTTATTTCTATATGAAATGCATCGCTTCCTGCACCAGAACCAAATGAAACGGCTAAAATTCTATCTCCAGGTTTGCTTATATCAAGGATAGCAGATAAACCAGTTATCATAGAACCCGAATAGGTATTTCCTATATATGGAACAATTAGACCTTGTTTAATTTGTGATTCTTTAAAGCCTAATATTTTCGCTGCTCTGGATGGAAATTTACCATTAGGTTGATGGAATACGGCATAAGTATAATCCTCAGGTTTTGTTTTCATTATTTCCATTATTTTTCTCGATGTGTCTAAAACATGCCTGAAATATGCTGGCTCACCTGTAAATCTTCCACCATGTCTTGGATAATCCTGACCTTCTCTCCTCCAAAAATCTGGTGTATCTGTTGTAATTGAATAAGTTGCCTTAATTTCAGCAATTACGTTTTCATTACCTATCACAAAGGCTGTACCTCCTGCGGCAGCTGAAAATTCTAATGCATCACCTGGCGCACCTTGGCTAGTATCAGCCCCGATCGCTACACCTTCTCTTATCATTCCACTTTTTACCATGCCCATAACGGTTTGCATTGCTGCTGTACCAGCTTTACAAGCAAACTCATAGTCAGCGGCAGTAACTTCAGGTGCAAGTCCTGCAGCTTCTGCTACAATTGTTGCTGTGGGTTTAACAGCATATGGATGTGATTCTGAGCCCACATAAACAGCACCAACACCAATAGGTCTTTTTCTTGCCATAGCATTTCTTAATGCTTCCACCGAAATTGTCGCTGTATCTTCATCCGGGCCTGGAACGCTCTTGCTATAAATATACAAGCCATTCTTTATGTCTTCAGGATCCTCACCCCACACCCTTGCAATTTCTTCTACCTTTATTCTATATCTTGGGATGTAAGATCCATAGGTTACTATACCTACCATTAAATTCACCTTCTAGTGAATGAAAAAAAACAATAGTATATAAGTTTACCTATTGTTAAAGCTTATATTCGACATTTGACTATTAAATTAAAAATTTACTTATCCTCTACTATGAACCCCATCTCTTGAAGTATTTTTTTCACCTTTTCCCTATGGTCACCTTGAAGCTCTATTCTCTCATCCTTAAAGGTTCCCCCCGCAGCTACACTATGTTTCAATTCCTTTGCAAGCTCTTTAAGATCCACTGAAGAATCAAAACCTTCAATAATTGTCATTGTTTTTCCATATCTTCTTCGATCTGTGTAAACTTTTAAAACTTGCTGCGTTGCCAGTTCATCAAAATTTGTCAATTCTTTCGGAAGACCGGTACTACTCTTTTTCATTCCATTTCATAATAAACAATCATACTATATATAATTTTTTCATGATTTTACAATTTATTCAAGAATTTGTACAAATAAATTTTTATACATAAACTGATTGAAAAGTTTTTATGAAAAAATTGTTAGAAAGAGAGAATAATGTATGGAAATTTTCATTCATTATAGTTATAGTATCTTTAATTTCTTCAATGCTCGTCTTTTTTATTTCATTTAATTTATTAAGCGAAGTTAATCCTTATTATACAAATACATACCAAGTAACATTTAAAGAATATGGATTACCTAACAATACTATATGGAAAGTTAGTCTCAATAATTTGACAGAAAATTCATCAACGGATACTATAGTTTTTCAAGTATCAAATGGAACTTACAATTTTTCAATTCCTGAAATAAAAGGTTTAATACCTGTTCCAAGTAATGGTACTATAATAATCAATTCAAATATCACAATAAATGTTATATTTAAATGATTAATTCTTAATTATTAAATTAATTTTTTAAAAGTCACCGAAGTGCGGAGGGAGGGATTTGAACCCTCGCATCCCTGCGGAACCAGACCCTCAATCTGGCGCCTTTGACCAGTCTCGACAACCTCCGCTCAACTCGGTATATGTAAACATGTATTTAATTTTGTTTTTTGCATAAATTCATTAAATTACATTTATTACAATTTCCTAAATTCATGTCAAAATTTTCAGCTTCTATATCCCTTATAATTTTGAATATCATTCTTTCTGTTCTAAGAATATCATCTTTAGAATAATAAAATTCGATTATTTTGTTTTCCTTCAAATATACAACTGCTATTTTTTTAGGAATTGAATTAAATTTTTTATAAAATGCATAAGCGTATACATCCATCTGTAATTTATCAAATTCATTAAAGGAACCTGTTTTATAATCCAATATTATAGAATTTTCACCAAAAGATAATAAATCTAGGACTGATATTAATATTGTATGCCCAATTTTGACCCTTATTTCTAGTTCCTTGTATATTTTATTTCCATCTGCATGAATTTCATTCCATATTTCGTGATTTTTAATAAAATTAACATAATTGGAGAAAATATCTGGGATATCATCCTCCTGATCTAAATTTTCCATAAATTTATGGAAAGATGCACCATATGAAACATTCTCACCTTCCAACAGATTTCCATACCTTTTTTTAATATGATAATATCTTGGACAAAATAAAAAGTCTTTAATGTCTGTTGCACTAATATATGGTAACTTTCTTTCCATTTTTTTAATTGGAAGAATTAAGTAATCATTCGATTCTTGTATTTTTGGTTTATAATCAATTTTTTCCATTAATGATAAAGCGCGATTTTTATAATGATCAAGATCCTTCTTATTTATATTTTTTAAAATAAAATCAGAAAAACTTTTCTCACTTAAATTATAGTTTTCAGGTAGGGAAAATAATAAATATTGTTTTGCTCTTGTAAAAGCTACATATAAAATCCTAAGATTTTCTTGCAATCTCTTTTTTTGTATTTCCTGTTCTAATTTCCTGCTTAACTTCTCATTTATTAATTCCTCTACATCTATGAATATACCTATTTCTCTATCCAAATACAATTTATCTGAATTTCTTCTGAAATTAGATTGCAAGTCCGCCACAAATACTACTGGAAATTCCAGCCCTTTACTGGCATGTATACTTAATAATCTAACACTATTTTCTTTAAGATCGAATAAAGGAAGTGATGATACCTTCTCATTCTCAATTATACCGTTTAAAATATCAACGAATTCTTTCATTGAAAGTATTTTTTCATCTTCTATTTCCCTTATGAGATCGATGAATCTGTATATGTTAAGATATTTCTGAATACCATTGTAATCATTTAAAACTAGTACATCAAAATTAGTTATTTTCAAAAATTCAAGAACTATTTTATCTTTTTTGCCTAAAAGTATTTTTGAGATATCATTCATATCGCTTATATATTTTTTAATTTTGTCACTGTCTTTATTTGAAAATGAAAAATTGTAAGCATATCTAAGAATTTCAGCCACTTCGTAATCATTCGTATTTTGCCATCTATTTTCATTTAAAACGTTAAAAAGATCCAAAATAATTTTTATTTCTGTTGTTTGAAAAAAATTTTCTTTATCTATGAATGTATATTTAATTCCATATTTCCTTAATGCCTCTGAATAAATTTTCATATGTGCTTTAGATCTGAATAGTATAGCAATGTCTCCCATATTCACTTTCCTTATTGTTCCATCCTTTTCACGCACTTTTCCTTTTTTCAAAAGATTTAATATTGCAATTGCAAAATTTTCAGCTTCAATCTTATGCCTTTCATCAGCATTTAAAGCTTCACCTTTAAATATAAAAACACCACCCTCATCGAATGGATTTTCGATTGCTTTTATATTTATATAATTAATAGATTCTATATTTTCATGGAAAATTTTTGAGAATAAAGAATTAATAAAATCAATAATTTCAGGAATTGATCTAAAATTTTCATTCATCTCAATAGAAATAAAATTTCCAGAATTTACATTTTTTAATGCTTCTCTGGGTATAGCGTCACGCCATTCATATATGCTTTGGAAAAAATCTCCCGCATATATTTTTTTTGAATTTTCAGCAATTCTATTTATAATTTCCTGCTGTATATAACTAGTATCTTGATATTCATCCACAATCACATATTCAAAATTTTTATAATCATATGAAAGATTGTTTTTTAGAGCTAGAAAGGCATAATACAAAATATCATCATATGATAGTATACCCAATCTTTTTTTCTTACTTTCTATATTATGATAGAATACATCAAAAATTTTTATGAGAGGTTCTATTATTAATTTTTTTGCTTCTTCTTCATCTTCATAATTTTTTAATGTTTCCTTAATTTTTAAGATTGTATATGAAAAATCCCAACCCATTGCTTTCATTTTATCATAAAGAATAAAAATGATATCACCAATAGAAAGATCATTCCTTCCAATTTTCACAGGATTGAAATATTCCATTAACTTATCCATTTCTTCTGAATTTTTTATAATTTCTTTAAAAGTAGAAATTTTCAGCTCCATGTTTAAATATTCGTCACCTGCTTTATAATCTGGATCAATATTCAATTTAACAGATGCATTTTTTAATATTTTATTTGCAAAGCTGTGTATGGTAGATATATAATTAAGATCGCCAATGTAATCGTATCTTTCCTCCAACTTTTTTCTTATTCTTTCTCTTATTTCTGTTGCCGCATCATCTGTAAAAGTAATCACTAGAACTCTATCAAGGGCTTCTGATATTGAACCAAACTTTTTAATTAATTCATCAATAATTTCCATATATGCACAAACAAGAACAGTAGTTTTACCAGAACCTGCAACAGCAAAAGCTGATATATCCCTAATTTTTGCATTTTTTACCAGTTCCTTCTGTCTCTCTGTTAATTTTTCACAGTCCATCATAAATCACCTTTACATATATATCTGAATTCACACTGTCTACATATGGATTCATTTTCAATTATGGGAAATTCACAATTTTTGATTCCATCAATTATGTCTAAAATCTTATCTGTGATCACCCTTTTAAATTTTTCATTCCATACATTATTTTTAACATAGTAAGTCCAACCCTTTGAAGTGGATCTGAAATTTTTTGTGTACAGGTATAACCATTTTTTTTGTTTTTTTAATCTAGCTCTTATTGGAAAATAAAATGCTACAAATGATTCTGGTGAATAATTTTTCTCTAGCCACATCATATATATTGGAAGACTAAGATCTTTTTCAGGTTTTATATCTTCTTCATTTTGTATAAATAGATCTCTTACATGGGATATGGATGAGTATTTATAATCCATTAAAACGTAGGCATTTCCAAGTTTATCAATTCTATCTATCCTTCCTTTTATCAATCTTCCGGAAATTTCAAGATTAAATTCTTTTTCTCTAGCTATTACTTTTCTAGAATAATCTATGCTTAAATCATTCTTTATTGCTCTTATTACATATCTTTTTATAGCCTCCAGATGTATTTTAAATTCTTCATTAATTTTCTGATCCATTTCAATTGATCCAATTATCTGATCTATAATATTTTTTAACCTTATTTCATTATTTTGTACCAAATCATTCAATTCCAATAGATTATCATACTTTTCATAAAATTTTTTTAGAACATCATGAACTATAGTTCCCATATAAGTAGGAGAAAAGATTTTTACAGGAATCTCTAATTTTAAAACATATCTATAATAAAATTTTCTTGGACAAGTGTTATATGTAGTTATATGAGTAGGTGTGAGATCAATTTTAGATACTAAATTTTTTAATTCCTGATTACACTCTAAATTATATTCATTTTGATTTTTAATATTATTATATATTGCATTATTAATCATTAAGTCTTTTTCATGAAACAATACTTTACCATAGATTAATGATGATGCTGATTCATTTTCCCTTTCAAATTTTATTCCAAGCTCATTTTCCATTTTTCTTATAAAATAAGATTCTAAGTATCTTTTTCCTTCTAAATCTAAATATGGATAAGTGAATAAAAATACTTGGCCATAAGAGAATATAGAACCTATTCTATAAAGATCAATATTCTTATGCAATTCCATTGTTCTAAAATATATTTTTTTTAGAGAATAAATTTCTGGAAAAATTATTTTGTTTCTATAGAATTGAGGAAAATTGTTTTCGTTTAATCCTCCTATTATTATATTTTTTGATTTTCTAAAAGATATATTACCTAGATCTATTATCTGAACGGCATTTAAATTTTCTATATTTTGTCCAAAATTATATATAGATATAAATGATTTAAAACTTTCAATATAATTTAATTTCAGTTTAAAGTATTTTTCTAATATAATCATCTCATTTTTAAATTCTTTGATTGATTTGAAGACTTTACCAACGTTAATTAAATTTTCAGATGTTTCAGAATCAATTGTATTGTTAAATTCAACAAGAAGGGCATTTATAAAATTCTCTATGGATTCAAAATTTTTATCCTTTAATTTATCAATTAAAATGCTTGATAGAGGTAATTCTATAATTTTTTTCCTTGATTCAAGGAAATATGGTATCTTATATAGATTAAAAATTTCATCCACATATTGTTCATATTCCTTTACATTAGGAAAAGCTACAATGAAATCTGAATAAGAATAACCATTATAAGTTTGTTCCAAAATATAATTTGCTATATATTTTATTTCTCTTCTTTGATCTGGCAAGGCTATTACTTTAACATTTTTAGGCATTTCCATTTCCCTTTTTTCCAAATCCAATGGTTCTAACCTATTCAATAGATCTTTTGCGGGTTCCATGAACATAGGTTCTATTAAAAAAGAAATTTCCAGATCATTTTTAAAATCATCAATAAATTTCTTTAATGTTGGATTTACGTAATAAAAACAGCAAAAAATGATATTCTTTAATTTTTCTTTTAGGTTATCTATTAAAAGAAAAATAACCTCTTCTTTCGGATAGATATAATAAATATTATTTTCTATTATTATTCCTTCCTTCAATTTTTTTAAATAACATGAAAAATTTCTATCAAATGCTTCAAAGAATTTTGAATTATCATTAATTTCCTTACCTGCCAAAATATTTTCTTTTATTTCCCAATATTCATTAAGTAGATCAGTGATAAAATGCTCATTATCATGGAGATCTCTATAATAATTAATATCCTTTAATGACAAATGAGCTAATTCCCTCTCAAGAAATCTAGGCAATAAAATTAAATTTTTTCCGCTTATTTCTTTGGCAAGGGAAAAAATTGTAAATATATTATCTGGAATATCTTCATTATTACTTTTATTAAAATAAATTTCCAAGTTCCTCTTCAATATTTGATCTGGAAGGATTATTGCATCGTAATTTTTATAATTATTTATTAAAAATTTAGCCGGGTCTTGAAATATTAATTTAAGCATCCATTTCTTATTAATAGAAGAAAAATATAAACATTTTTCAAAATTTTTTAGAAAGATTTATAAAGTATTGAAAATTTAGGAAATTGAAACTTTAAAATAGTCATCCCTGATCATTATGACTCTCAATCTCAATATTCATCAAATTGAAAAATTCGATGAGGCTTTGAGGCGAATGAAGAGATGACTATTTTTAACTAGGTAGGTGATACATATGAATATAGATCCAAATGCAGCAAAGTACCTCATCAAAGCTAAAATAACAGCTGATGGTGTTGTAGAAAAACCTGATGTTGTAGGCGCAATTTTCGGCCAAACTGAGGGGTTACTAGGTGAAGAGCTTGATTTAAGAGATCTACAAAAAAGTGGAAGAATAGGTAGAATAGAGGTTGAAATAGATTCAAAAAAAGGAAAATCTGAAGGTATTGTTTATATACCATCAAGTTTAGATCAAGTTGAAACAGCGATATTGGCAGCTTCCCTTGAAACAATAGAAAGGGTAGGACCTTGTAAGGCAGGATTTGAAGTGCTTTCAATAGAAGATATAAGATTAACAAAAAGACAAAAAGTTGTCGAAAGGGCAAAAGAATTATTGGAAAGTCTTCTCTCACAAGGTAAAAATCTTAGCGAAGATTTGATTCAAGTGGTGAGGGAAACAATAGAAAAACAGGAAATAATTACATATGGTGAGGACAGGCTTCCTGCAGGACCAGCTGTTCCAACATCAGATGCGATAATAGTTGTTGAGGGAAGATCAGATGTTTTGAATCTTTTAAAATATGGTATCAAAAATGCCATTGCAGTAGAAGGAACCAATATACCAAAGACAATAATAGATTTAACAAAGGAAAGGGTAGTAACTTGCTTCTTAGATGGTGACAGAGGTGGAGATCTTATTTTAAAAGAACTACTTCAGGTAGCTGAAATAGACTTTGTTGCAAGAGCCCCACCAGGAAGAGAGGTTGAGGAACTCACTTATAAGCAAATAGTAAAGGCATTAAGGAATAAAATGACCGTCGAACAATACCTGGCAACCCATGGAATGAATGAAGAATTGGAAAAATTAATGAAAAATGAAGAAATGATACCTGAGCATAACAAACAGGTACAGGAACAAGTTCAGAACGATGAAATTCGGATAGAAGAAACAAATGAAGAAAAGAAAAAGGATGATCTATTGCTAGATGCCTTTGAAAAAAAGGTAGCATTTCTCACGGATGAGAAGGGCGAGATATTAGATACTATACAGCTCAATGAACTATTTGATAAACTTTCCACTGCACAGATCAAAGGAAAAACACTGATCACGGGTGGAATAATTTCACAGAGACTCGTTGATATAGCATATGAAAAAGGTATAGAGGAAATCTATGGTATGAAAATATTAAATGTAAGTAAAAAACCAGCAAATTTGAAACTCGTTGTAAAAAACATTTAATTTTTTTCTTTTCTTAATCGAGATCTTTATATACAAAATTAATATATAGAATATAATTAATTGGTGGTTATAATGGATGAAAATAACATTTCACCTGAAGAGCAAGAGTTAATTGAGTTACTTAAATCATTAAAAACTAAAATTAAAATTGTAGGTTGTGGTGGAGCAGGTTCCAATACAATTTCAAGGATCATAGATGAGGGTATTCAGGATGTGGAACTAATAGCTATGAACACAGATGCTCCTCATTTATACATGACAAAAGCACAAAAAAAGGTACTTCTTGGGAAAAGACTCACAAGGGGTCTAGGTGCAGGTGCACAACCTGAAATAGGAATGAAGGCTGCAATGGAATCAGAAGAGGATATTAAAAAAGTTTTAGAAGGAAGCGATATAGTTTTTATAACTGCTGGAATGGGAGGTGGAACTGGAACTGGTTCAGCAAACGTAGTTGCAAAAATAGCTAAAGAAATTGGAGCCCTAACTGTTGCTGTTGTAACTTTACCGTTCACATCTGAAGGTAGATATAGGTTTGAAAATGCAATGTGGGGACTTGAAAAATTGATTAAGGAAGCTGATACTGTTATAGTAATATTAAATGACAAACTGTTAAAACTGGTTCCAAGAATGCCTTTAAACAAAGCATTCAGGGTAGCGGATGAAGTTTTAGTAAGGGCTATAAAAGGTATTTCTGAAATGATTACAAAACCTGGCTTAATTAATCTAGATTACAACGATTTAAAAACGACAATGAAAGAAAGTGGCCTTGCAGTTATAGGATTAGGAGAGAGTGATGGTGAAAATAGGGCTGAAAAGGCAACTGAAATGGCAATAAATTCACCTCTAATAGACATAGATATTTCAGGTGCAAGTGGTGCATTAATCGATGTTATTGGGGGCGATGACATGACTGTTGAAGAAGCTCATAAGGTAGTTCAGATAGTGGAACAAAAACTTTCAAAAAATGCAAGAATAATTTGGGGAGCCTCTGTAAGACCTGATTATAAAAGAGAAATGAGCGTAATGGTCGTACTCACTGGAATTAAAGGAAATCCTAAATACACATTTTCTGATCAGGGTATTAAAATTGATATAGTTAAATGATATGGGGATTTTATTATGGGAGTAATTGATAAGTTTCAGGACATTCAAGAATGGTTCGAGGACAGGATATCTCAAATAGGTAAAGGTAAATATTCAAGAGTATTAAAAATGGCTAGAAAGCCAACAAGGGAAGAATACATAAGGGTTGTAGAAATAACAGCATTTGGAATAGCTTTGATAGGGGTTATAGGTTTTATAATATATCTTTTGATGTCTGTAGTTTTCCAAGTACCGTAGGTGAAAAATTAATGATAGATAGTGATAATTTAACAAATTCAATTAAGGTCCCCGAAAAGGAGAAAAAGGGTTTTTGGATGAAATGCAATATTGAAAAGATAAATGTTTCTGCAGGAAGGTATGCTCAAATAGAAATTACCATAGATACAAATTCTCCAAAAAATGAAAATGTTTTATTGAAATTAAGTTTTGAATTTAATGTAAAGGACCAGGAACTTGAATGGATAGTTTCTTCTGAAGGTCTTGAAAACAAAAAAGCAAAAGTGGATGAAATTTCAGAACTTTTAATACCATCCAAAAACAGAGAAATTTCTGGAACATATTCTTTTCCTGGAGGTAAACCATACACATTCAAAATAAATATTCTTACACCAAAAAGTGCTGTTATAAATGATAGTGCTAAAGTTAAGATAGAATCTATTCTTGAAGCCGATCCTATACAGCATGCAAACTGTGAAGTATTAATAAATTTAGTAGCTACTATTGTAGCATTAAAAACTCAAGTTGGTAAAGAGGTAGAGGTGGCTAGAGATTTAGGGAATAAAATAAAACAGAATAAAATTGATTATGTATTCTCTATTCTCGTACCAGGAGAAACATCAAAGCTTAAGGGTTATGTTTTTGTTGAAACAATTCAACCTGATAGAATTCTATCATTTATTAAAAATGTTAAGGGTATAAAAGGAGTTGTAAAAGGTGAAATGGAAATTTCTGAAATCATGCATTACCTAACTCCAAAGGCTGCTGTTGAAACGCTTCAAGTAGGAAATTTTGTTGAACTTGTTGATGGGCCATTTAAAGGTGAAAGGGGTAGAATAATTGAAATTGACCCTGCAAATGATAAAATAGTAGTAGAGCTTACAGAATCACTTGTCCCGATACCTATAACTGTGAAGGCAGGTTCGGTAAGAGTAATTGAAAAGGAGTGAGATAATAATGGTACAGAGTTTAGAAATATTGGTAGAAGGAGGAAAAGCAACACCTGGACCACCGTTAGGTCCAGCGCTTGGACCTCTTGGCTTGAACATTGGTCAAGTGGTGAAAGAGATAAATGAAAAAACAAAAAATTACGAGGGCATGCAGGTTCCAGTAAAACTGACCGTTGATCCTAAAACGAAGCAATATACAATAACTGTGGGAACTCCACCCGTAAGTGCACTAATAAAGAAGGAACTTGGCATAGAAAAGGGCTCAGGATCACCTAAGGCTAACAAAGTTGGAGATCTTAAACTGGACCAGGTGAAAAAGATTGCAAAAATGAAGATTCAGGATTCACTTTCACCAAACATTAAGGCCATGGTAATGGAAGTTTTAGGTTCCTGCGTATCAATAGGAGTAACAGTGGAAGGGATGGATCCGAAAGAGTTACAGGCAAAAATTTCAAATGGGGAAATAAATATTGAAGATTGAAAAGTTTAAATATTGCTTTCTTATAGAGTGTAAGGAATACTGTAGGAGAGCATAAAGCTCGCTTTACTACAGGAGGCATAGATAAAATGGATAAAAACATTTACGATACTGTTAAAAAGGCGTTGGAGGAATCAAAGAAGAGGAATTTCAAGGAGAGTGTTGATCTAGCCTTCAACTTAAAGTATGTGGATCTTTCAGATCCTAAAAAAAGAATAAATGAAGAAATAATTTTACCTCACGGTAGGGGAAAGCCAATAAAGGTGGCTGTTTTTGCATCGGGTGAAACTGCACTAAAAGCAAAAAACAGTGCAGATCTTGTCATTACTCCAGAGGAACTCGATAAACTTGCTGAAGATAAAAGAAAGGCTAAAAAACTGGCAAATGAATATGACTTTTTCTTAGCGGAATCGAGCCTTATGACTAAAATAGGTAAGCTACTTGGTGTCGTTTTAGGTCCTAGAGGTAAAATGCCTAAAGCAATACCACCTGGTGTTGATCCTACACCAATGATAAATAACCTGAAAAGAACTGTCAGAGCTAGAAGCAGAGAAAAAAGAACATTTCATGTACCTGTTGGTACAAGGGATATGAAACCTGAAGATATTACAGAGAATATCGAAGAGGTAATTAAGAAAATCACCAGTAAATTGGATAAAGGAACTGGAAATATTGATAGCATATACCTAAAAACTACCATGGGTCCTTCATACAAGCTGGAGGTGAAATAAATGGTATCTAATATTAATGTAAAAACAGTGAATGATCTAATAGCAGAAATTGAGAACAGTAATGTAGTAGGTATAGTTGGAATACATGGAATACCAGGAACACAAATTAACAATATAAGGAGGAGCTTAAGAGGATCTGCAAAATTAATAGTTTCAAAAAATACGTTGATGGCCATTGCTTTAAAGAACTTAGATTCAAAAAAGAAAAATTTGAAGGAACTCGCAAATTTCATTAGTGATCAAAGTGCCTTAATACTGAGTAATGAAGATCCATTTAAATTGGCAAAGATTGTTGAAAAATCAAGAACGAACACTGTACCGAAGGGTGGTGAATTGGCACCTGATGACATTATTGTACCCGCAGGTGAAACAGATTTTAAGCCAGGACCAATTGTAAGCGATCTGCAAAAAGTAGGAATACCTGCAGCGATAGAAAAAGGTAAAGTAGTTATAAAAAAGGACACATTAGTAGTTAAAAAAGGCGAAAAAATTAACAAAGAATTGGCACAGATGTTGGCAAAGCTAGACATAAGGCCGATACCAGTAGGCCTTGAAATTAGGGCGTTTTATGAAGATGAGTTCATTTTCAAGAAAGATGTATTAGAGACAGACCCAGAAAAGATACTCAACGATTTGAAAGCATCCGCTATGAATGCATTTAATTTATCTTTGAATATTAAATATTTCACGAAACAGACAGTACCTATATTTATTGCCCAAGCATATATGGATGCACTTTCACTGGGCATAAATATAGAATACTTCACGCCTGATACGATAAAGCATTTGCTTGCAAAAGCAAATTTGCAGGCGATGGCAATAAAAAATAAGATTGGTAATATATAAAAGTAAAAGGAGGTAAAAAATATGGAATATGTATATAGTGTACTGATCCTTCATTCTATGGGTCAGCAGATTACAGAAGAGAACGTGGAAAACATAATTAAAGCAGCTGGAGGAACTCCAGATAAAGCAAGAATAAAAGCTCTTATATCCTCATTGGAAGGAGTAAACATTGATGAAGCCATAAAGGCAACATCATTTGCACCAGCTGCCGCACCACAGGCACCAGCAGAGCAACCAAAGGAAGAGAAGAAGGAAGAGAAAAAGGAAAAGAAAGAAGAAAAGAAGGAAGAAGAAGAGGCAATTGCTGGACTTGGAGCATTATTCGGATAAATTTTTTCCATTTTTTAGATTTTTATGGACCTTATTACATATATCGGACTATTGCTCATGTACTTCATACCTGCGGCTATGATAGTAATTTCATTAACCATTGTTAATAATGTTCTTTTACTAATTTTTGGTATAACATGGCTTGGGACTGCAATATTCATTCATTATGTTCAATGAGATTAAAATAAAATTGCATTATTTTTAATCCAATGTCAGATTTTTTCCCCTCATATTCAATAATGCTGTTTTTCCTGACAATTAATATCTTTGTTTCATCCCTTTTCACATCACGCATGTCATTTGCAACAACGAACTTTAAAGAATATTCTTCAATCATTTTTCTAGATTCATTTATTAAATTTTCATAACCAAATTCTGCTTTAAATGCTATTAAATCTTTCTTATATTTTTCCCTTAAAATTTTAAGAAATTTGGGTAAAGGTTCCAATTGTATTTTTAAGGATGAGTCACTTTTTATCTTTCCTTCCATCTTTTCTGATTTAAAGTCTGACAAGGCAGCAGGAACAATAATTGTATCATATGATACCATTTCATCTATCATATTTAAAAGATCATCAAAAGTTCTGAATCTTTTTGTTTTAATATATTCTGGTGGCTCTATTTCAGATCTACCTAAAAATAATGTAACATCATTACCTAAATAAAATGCAGCTTTTGCCAACTCTATTGATGTTTTTCCAGATGATCTATTCGTGATTACCCTAATATCATCAATTGGTTCTTCAGTAGAACCACCTATAATTAAGATTTTGCGCTTCATTTTTTTGTTTAAAATCCTTATTACATTTGCAACAATTGTATCATTGCTGGGTAGTTTAGCTTTACCCTCTTCCATCTTTGGCTCGATTATTGTTATCCCTAATGATCTTAACTTATTGATATTTTCTTCAATGATCGGATTATTATACATTGTTTTGCTCATTGCTGGAGAAATAATTATAGGTTTTGAACCAAGAAATGTGAGAGCAAAAAGTGTAACTGATGTATCACCAGCACCACAAGCTATTTTTGATAGGGTATTTGCTGAACATGGCGCAATTAAAAGCAAATCGCATTCTTTTTCTAGAATTACATGCTCAGTTAATCCAGAAATTTTCTCTATGGGCTTTTTTCCAGTTGCATATTCTATTGCAGTAGAAGTGATCATTTCTTTTGAATCCTCGCTCATTACTGGATAAATTTCAGCACCATATCTAATCAATTCCCTTGCAATTTTTACTGCCTCCTCTGCTGAAACAGATCCAGTAATTGCAAAAACAATTTTTTTATTTGACAGCAAATTACCCTTTATTCCTTTTATGCTTTCTGTTGGGTCCATACTTTTTAATAATTGACTTCGTTTATTAAATTTTCTGGGAAAGTTATTAAATATTTTCTTTAATATCCATTTAGCATGGTTTCAGTTGAAATTTCAGGAATTAAATTGAAAAATCCAGTTCTATTAGCAAGTGGAATCATGGATGAGCAGGGTGATTCCATGGTAAAAGCCGCTAAAAATGGAGCAGGTGGTGTAGTAACAAAATCCATAGGTAAGGAAGAGAGAAATGGATACAAAAATCCAGTTGTTATAGAAATTGATACAGGGATTATAAATGCCATAGGCCTAGCAAACCCAGGAATAGATAATTTCAAGGATGAGATTAAAAAAGTAAAAGAGAATGGTATTCCTGTTATAGGTTCAATTTTTGGTAATAAAGATGACTTTACATTATTAGCAAAAAAAATGGAAGAATATGGTGTAGATGCTGTGGAATTAAATTTATCCTGTCCCCATGTTAAGGGTTTTGGTTCAGAAATAGGCCAGGATCCAGAACTTGTGGAAGAAATTATAAATGAAATAAAAAGAAAAGTAAACATCCCTATTTTTGCAAAATTAACACCAAATATTACAAATATAGTTGAAATAGCAATGAGTGCATCAAAGGCAGATGCTCTCGTTTTAATAAATACTGTAAAAGCCATATCCATTGATATTTATGCAAAAAGACCTATACTTTCAAATTATGTGGGTGGTTATTCAGGCCCAGGAATAAAACCAATCGGTCTCAGAGCTGTATATGATGTAAGAAAGGAAATGGATATACCCATAATTGGTGTTGGTGGAATAAACAATTGGAAGGATGCTGTTGAATACATACTTGCTGGTGCAAAAGCTGTTCAGGTTGGGACTGCAATATACTATTACGGTTTTTCAGTTTTCAGAAAAATAAACGAAGGTATTGAAAAATATATGGAAAAAGAAGGTTTCAATACTATTGATGAATTTTCTGGCCTGGCGGTGAAATAATGTATCGCATGGTAAATATTCAGGAAAAAATAAAAGAGAATAGGGATGTTTATTCTATAATTTTTAGGGATGATATTAAAGTAAAACCTGGACAGTTTGCAATGATCTGGATTCCCGGAGTTGATGAATTCCCCATGAGTTTTTCATACATTGGAAATGCCAAGGGATTTACATTCAAGGTAATAGGAGAAGGTACCAAGGCGCTTTCATCCCTTGAAGTGGGTGAAAGATTATTTTACAGAGGACCATACGGAAAATTCTACACAGAAAAGGGAGAAAAAGCATTATTCATAGCTGGCGGTACAGGAGTTGCCTCCCTTGCTCCATTTATTGAAGATTCAAATTTTAAGGAAAAAATTGTTGTAATCGGGGCTAAAACAAAAGATGATTTATTTTTTATTGATAGATTAAAAAATAAATCTTCCGTATTTACAATATTTACAGAAGATGGTTCTTTAGGAATAAAAGGCTTGGCTACGGATTCACTAAAATTGTACAATTTTGATTCTGTTTATGCCTGTGGCCCGGAAAAAATGATAAGGGTAATTGTTGACCAGGTTGGTAATAAAGAAATGCAGGCAAGCCTAGAAAGATACATGAAGTGTGGGATAGGATTATGCGATTCTTGTGCCATCAATGGCTTCAGGGTATGTGCTGATGGACCCGTTTTCAATAAAGATGATTTAATATTAATGAAAGATTTGGGTAGAAATTATAGAACACCTTCAGGTAAAATTTCTAGTTATTAAAAAATCGAAATATTAATGTTATCCATTGCCATAGGGATAGAAAATGAAGGAATGGTTCCAGATAATAAGACCTTTGAATGCAGTTATGTCAGGAGTAAGCGTTTTAATAGTTACATTATCCCTAGGGAGATCTTTATTGAATATTTTAGTTGTTTTAGGTTTTATTGTTACATTTTTAACAACAGCTGGAGGAAATGTATTAAATGATTATTTTGACAGGGAAGTGGACATCATAAACCATCCGGAAAGACCTATTCCATCTGGAAAAATATCCCCATCAAAGGCACTTATATATGCAGGTGTTTTATTTTCAATATCTCTTTTTGTTGCAATTTTCATCGGTTTGGTTCCATTCTTAATTGATATATTGGCTATTTTTCTTCTATATATTTATGAATCAAAAACTAAAAACATTGGCATTTACGGTAACATTACAATAAGTTTTTTACTTTTAATGCTGTTTATATTTACAGGATCAATATTCAATAAATATGAACTTCCTTTAATATTGGGTTCAATGGCCTTTTTTGCCACATTGGGAAGGGAAATAACGAAGGATGTTGAGGACATGGCAGGAGATTTTAACAGAAAAACTCTTCCAAAGAAAATAGGAAAAGGAAATGCACTTTTGATTGCTTCAATATTCTATCTAATTGGAATTTTAATTTCATCCATACCATATGTTTTCCATTATTTTGGTTTATATTACATAATTGCTGTAGCCGTAGCTGATATAATATTTATATATGCAGCTATAATACAGTTTAAATCACCGCATAAAGGTCAGAATGCTGCAAAATATGCAATGATCCTTGGACTTATATCATACATAATTGGGGGAATTTCAAAATGAATGTTTTAAATTATATTTTTGAAAAGTTGAAAAATGGAAAAATGCATATGACTTTGTTGGATCCTGCAAAACAGACGCCTGAAAAATCTGCTGAAATAGCTGAATATATTGAAAAATTAGGTACTGATGCTATAATGATTGGTGGTTCCACTAACATTACTCAAGAAATAATGGATGAAACAATCGTTAATATAAAAAAAGTAACTAAAATTCCAATTATAATATTTCCAAATGGTATACAGAGTATATCAAAATATGCTGATGCAATATATTTTATGAGTATGCTCAATTCAAGTGACAGGACTTTTTTAATAGAGAGCCAGATGAAAGCTGCACCATTAATAAAGAGATTGGGTCTTGAGCCAATCCCTATGGGTTATGTTGTTGTTGAGCCTGGCATGACCGTGGGTAGAGTGGGAAAAGCCATTCTTTTAAAAAGAAATGAGATTACTAAGGCAATTGGTTATGCATTAGCTGCTGAATTTTTTGGCATGAAATTAATATATTTTGAAGCCGGATCAGGATCTCCGGAGCCTGTAAGCGAAGAAATGATTAATGCAGTAAAAAAAGAGGTAAATATACCCATCATTGTTGGAGGGGGCATTACAGATCATATAAAGGCAAAGAGGATACTTGATGCTGGAGCGAGCATAATTGTTACTGGCACTCTTGTTGAAAGATTTTCTGATTATGGAGAAAGGCTAAAAGATATAATAAGGGAGGTAAGGGGGTCTAAAATTGAAATTGGGGGTAAGAAATAAAAAAGTTGAAAAATTTTATAGGCTGTATATTCCTATTGACGATAGCACAGACATAAATTTGCATAGGGATCTATCGTTAAAATTCTTGAATTTGATTCACAGGTTGGGTTATAAATTAAAAATTTTACTCGTTATTGATAACAATGGATCTTCAATTTACTTTTCAATGCCAGAGCCGAAGATCCTTAAGACTGTTTACAGAAATATATCAAATGATAATTTGAAAGAAGAATATATAGAATTTAATAATGAAACCTATTTTTTTTCATCCTACCAGACAAAGAAAAAATTTTTTCTAGGCCAGGAGAATTCAAAGGTTGATTTTTTTGAATATATATTGAGCTATAAATCAAGGTTGGAGCATTCAAAAATAATGGTATTGATTGAATTAATACCTGCAATACTCTCGTTGAAAATACCTTACGATGGAAATGCTTTTAAATTCAATATAAAAATTTTTTATATAGATGAATATGATAAAAATTTTAACTATTTAATTTCAAACTTTTGGTCTAACCAGAAAAGTTCTTTGAATTTTAAAAAGAAAAAATCTAATTTCCTTAATTTTAAGAATTATGGCATGATAATAGACGAAATAGCGATTCTATTCATTCCCTTTCCAGGCAAAATTTTAGAGATGTCAGGAATTTCTACAAGATTTGTTAATCAGTTTAAGAAAGATATTGAATTAACATCAGTAAAAATAGGTAAGGGGATATTATCAGGGAGAGATCATTATTTGAAAATTTATGATAACAACGGTCAAGGTACTTTTATACTAGGAGAAACTGGATCTGGGAAAAGCTCTCTTATGCTTTCTATAATTTTAAATATTATTAATGAAAACAAACCTGTAATCTTGATAGATCCCACTGGTGATACTGCCAAGGATTTTATAAAAAGATTGGACAGGAATTTCCTTAAAAGGGTGATATATATAAATCCAGTAGAAACACCAGTTTCAATGAATATTTTGAATGTACCTGATGGAAAAAATAGGGGACTTGCTGTTTCAAGAATAGCAGAAGATACAATACAGGTTCTTAAAAATGTAACTGAAGCTGAAACTGGCATTCAAGGAGGCTTAGTAGGTTCTAAAATAGAAGAAATAATAAGAAATAGCATTTCTGGTTTAGTTAACATAAAAGGTTCCACACTTCTTGATATATCTTATATTATTACTAAGCCCTCTGTAAGAAAACACTTAAAAAATATTTCAAAAGATTATGAATTCAGGGAATTTCTTGATGATCTTGATAACTTTTCAAATGATGAAGTATCTAGCACAAGAAGAACAATATCATTTCTTAAAACAAACCAGGTACTTAGAACAATGATATGTAATAAATATCCAAGATTCAATGTATCAGATGCTATTGATAAAAATATGATCATTGTTGTGGATGGCGAAAGAGGCAAAGTGGGAGAAAGAGTATCTACATTTATACTATCTTCATTCATATCCATGCTATGGATATCAATACAGGAAAGATACAAAAAAGAAAGCATATTTCTATTCTGTGATGAATTTCAAGATTATATAAATTCATCATTTGAAGATATGCTAATTCTAGGGAGAAAAGAAAAATTAAATTTGTTTATGGCCACAACGCACCTATCAACAATACCTGAAAACGTAAGGGAAAGTATTATGGCAAATGCTAAAAATTTTATACTTTTTCACCTATCACCATCTGATGCAAGGGATTTTTCTGAAAAATTTTCTATTGAAAAACATGAACTCATGAACCTCGTTCCTGGAATTGCATTTTTTAAAAACGCTTTTATTTCAGAGATATGTAAAATAGATTCAAACATTCCTAAGGAAAAAGGTAATGAATCATTAATCATTGAAAAATCCAAATCTTATGTTTCTTATGATAATACAATTTCACCTGTTTTAGATATTTTCGAAGAATCAATATCTTTGTTTCTCGATTTAATACTTTTAGATAATTTGCACATGTCTAAGAATATTAACAATGTAATAAGTTTGAGAAGTAAATTCCCTGATGATTTAAAAAACATCTATAATGATGATTTTGCATTTATCAGGGAAATTGTTGAAAAACTTTCATTGGAAAAAATTATTAAATTCAAGGGAGAAGAGATTTTAATAAATGATCTTTGGAATATGGTATCTGGCAATGAGAAAGATATAAGGATAATTAAAAAATTGCTAGGATTAAAAACAATTGTTAGAATAAAGAGCTTGAAACCATTGATTTTAATATGCGTACCTTATTCAATTGATTCATTTAATCCACTAAATAAATCATATTTTACTGTCGGGATTGAATGTGAAGCAGATATTTCCATAAACGAGGAAAATAGGGAAAATTGTGATCACTGCTTCATGATGGATGATTTTTTAAATTTTGAACCTAATGACAATCTTATTAACCTTATTATGGGATTGTGCATATCATCCACAGATGATGATATTTTAATTACAACTTCGCACAGAATAGCTGAAGCTTTAAGAAAATTTGATAAGTCACTGGATATGAAATATGATAGTGATCTTGAAAAAATAATTAAAGTTAAACTAGTTGAGAATAATTATGCTGAAGATGGTGAAAGAATTATCATAGATGGAAACAGAGTAAGGACGCTTGAAATAAAATTAAAGAATGCAAGAGAAAAATTCAAGCCTATAAAAACAGATGTGAATTTAAAAGTCAAATAATGTAACCTGCCCCTTTTTCTTCTGTTTCTTATTTTCCGTTAATTTGCTCATTCTCTCCTTCATCTTTTTTTCTTTTTTTAATCCTGCAAAAAAGAGTATTTCATCAAGTGTATTTTTATAAACTAAAACGACTACTCTACCTGGCCTTGCCCTTCCAGTTCTACCTCTTCTCTGTATATTTCTTATTTCTGAACTTACAGGTTCGTGAAAAATTACAAGATCCGTTTCTGGAATATCTAATCCCTCCTCCCCTATCTGCGTACTTATTAGAACATTTATTTCACCATTTCTAAATTTTTTAAGAATCTGCTCCTGTTCTTCCTGTGACATACCTTTATCATTTCCCCTACTACTTTGGCCTAGAAACCTTGAAGGCCTAGCATTCTTTATTTTTATCAAATGCTCATAAATTTCAAGATTTATGTTTCTATAATTTGTAAATATTATTATTTTAGATCTATCATTTTTTGAAAGCTGTTCTTCCACTAACTTTTCTATCATTTCTATCTTAGGGCTTTTTATATCGAACTTTATCAATTCTCTTGCTATTATGACTGCTTCCTGGAAACCTCTTAATTTATTAAGCCTAATGTCTGTTCTCTTTGCTTCTTTTGATCTAGCCTGAGAAACTAATTGTTCCAAATATTCATGGCAAGTGCTTAATCCCTGCGTTTCTAAATATTCTAATGCTATTATCATTTTTAAAATCATTGCAAGTATTGATAAAGCCTCATATAGGCTCTTATTACCTTGATTTATTTGTACAGATAATTCTTTCTGGATATCAAGAATCCTTTTTTTTGAAATTTTTTGAGGTATATTTATTTCAGGATACTTTTCTTTAAGATTATCCCTTAAGGCGTTGATTATTTCAATTAATTTTTCCCTTAATGGTTCATACTCATCAGGGAAATTTATCATAATATTTTCAATTTTTATACCATGTATATAGGGCCTAACATCCTCATCTATTTCAGTTCTTATTTCAACATGCTTTATGTTCAAATGGTTCATGATTTCTTGAATTCTTTCCATTTTTGATCCTGGAGAGGCTGTTAAACCTACAATCAATGATTTGCTACATTTTTCAGTAACGAATGTATATGCATATTTTCCCACTGATCTATGGGCTTCATCTATAATTAATAATTTTACTTCATCAGGATCAATTGCACCTGATAGAATATCATTCTGTATTACCTGTGGTGTGCTTACGATAATATTATTTTCTTTCCAGAGATCTTTTCTTTCTTCTGGAGTGATAGTTCCTGTAAGCGCAACAATCTTTTCTTCTTTTATATATTTAGAAAGCCTGTCCCTGTGCTGTGTTACAAGAGGCCTTGTTGGTGCAAGGAACAAAATTTTGGGTCCATTTTGGTGCAATATTTCAGCTATAATAATTATTGCAATTTCTGTTTTTCCAACTCCTGTGGGTAAAACTACAAGTGTATTCTTCCTCTCAATCAATATTTTTTTGGCTATTTCTATCTGATAAGCCCTTGCTTCAAGCGTATTTTCTTTAATAAGTGGATGTTCAACAAAATTCATAAAAATCACAGAATGTGTATTATCCAACCCCCAGTACCATTGAGAATGTATTGAATTGCAAATGCTGCTACAAGAAGACCTAAAATTCTTGTGAAAGCCCTGGAACCTTTTAAGCCTATAATATTGAACAACTTTGATGAAAATAAAAAGAATAGATATACTATTGCAAAAACAATCACAAGAGAAATAACTACAAGAACCCATGAGTATGTTTCCATTAAAATTATTACCAAAGATATTGCGCCAGGACCTGCAAGCATAGGAGTAGCAAGTGGAACAATGCCAACATCACCTATTTCTTCCTCCACCTGCTCACCTTTTTTTGTTGACCTTGGCTTATCTCCTTCCCTTACCATTTCTATCCCAACAAAAAGCATTAGAAGACCGCCTGCTATTTCTAATGCTTGGATGGAAATTCCAAAAAATTCAAGCACATAAATTCCAGCAAATGTGAAAAATATTAAAATTACAAAACCATAAATTACACTTTCATTGATTGTCTTTTTTACATTTTCTGGGTTCATATGTGAAGTTAAAGAGAAAAATAATGCAAGAGATGCAAATGGATCTATTACAACAAACATTGGCACGAAAACATGCAAAAAATCTGATATGCTAAGCATTTATTATACCCATCCAATCCTGTCAATCTCCCTATCCTTTTTTGTTTTTTTCTTATATTCCTTATAATGATCTCTGCATAGATGAACATTTCTTGAATTGCCTTTCAAAGAAAACATAGCCTGGGCTTTTTCCCTAGGTACTGATTTAACAGCTTCTTTTTCACAACCATTTACATCGCATGTCTGTCCTTCTTTCATAATTTAATACAAATAAAATTTAAATATTAACTTTTCTCATATTGATCAATGGAACTTCCATTTCCTCTCTTAAAATTGATGAATGTGATCCTTGGTAATTAATATTTTCATCTTTTGTTATTTCAGTTAAATAAATATTTTTATTTAATGCTATTCCAACACTGATATCCTTATCTATTACGCCATCCCCACCAAATAGATCTTTAATTTTTTCATATTCATATATAGCATAATTTTCATCTTCAAATTTTAAATTATTTTTAAAGTTGAAAATATGCATCCTTGTATCACCACGCACAGGTGTTATTGACCTATCAATTAGCGTGCTATTCAACATTTTTACTTCCGAAATGTTAATCTGACCGTGATCTGCAGATATGATAACGTCATAATCAATTTTCTTTAGGTATTTTATAATTATATCTAGAGTCTCTCTTGCAGTCAATATTGTTGCCTCTGAATAGGGCCCATATATGTGGGAAATCATATCAACATAAGGTATATAGTAAAAAATGAAATCATATTTCTTCTGGTAAAGATTGTATACATTCAATATACCATCCCAGATATTGATATATGGATAAATTTCGGAATTTTTTGCTAGAAATTCAACAAGAGGTGCATTTAAAGAGAAAAATGGAAGTACCATCCCAATTTTTTTATCATTTACTGATGTGATAGTTGTTACATTCAGAAAAATTCTATTTATACTTTCTTTTTCATTTTTATTTGAATATTCTTTTTTAAAATCAAGAAGATTAATTAATTTTCCTGAAATTTTATCATAGCCTATATAACCAATTATTCCATGATTTGCAGGCTTATCAGCTGTGACAAGTGTGGTTAAGGCTGTGCATGTTGTAGATGGAAAAACAGATGTAATTGTTTCATGTTCCATATTTATACCCAACTTTTGAAAAATATTTTCCCCTAAAGCATCTACAAGTACGAAAACTAATTTCTCATTAATTTCAAAATTTTTTAAAGGCTTTCCTTTTTTTACTCCAAGTATTTCAGATATTGATGAAGCTAAATTGTATATACTATTTTCATAATCTGGTTTTAGAACATCATCGAACATAAAGAAATATAAAGAATCAATATATTTATATTTTATAGTATTACGATATTAGCGTTGTATTTATTTATTAAAGTATTAATTAAAATCTTACTGTAACTTAATTTTTTTAATTTCCTTTCAAAATCTTTTCCTTTCTGATTATTCGGATCTTGGAAATTAAAACCTGCAAGTATTATTTTTTTAGCACCCCAATGATGTGATAAAAACACTGCCCTATCCCCATCTGTAAAACCTCCAAAATTATATACATTCCATAAAGGTTCTGCCTGGGTAGTTCCAAACCTGTTTGAAAATTTTTCTACTATTTTTAATTTCTCCATATTATCTCCGTGTGCATGAACACCAATAATTGATCCAAAATTCGATGCTTTTATGAGGATTTCTTCACTTGCATCAAGATCCGTAATAAGTATATCTGGAAAAAGATCATAATTTAGAAGATGTCTTGTAGCATCATCAGCGCTTATCACTAATCTACCATTGACCATTTTCCTATCTAATGAAAAATATGGTGAATCACCAATGATCAATACCTCTTTTCCTTTTATTAATTCCTCAATCTCATGCTCCTTTACAAAATTTTTATCAATAATTGATGAAAGCAAAAGTGCGGATTTTCTGTCCATAGATTCACTAAAATGAAAATCTTCCAATATTTTCTTGTAATATGGTTTCCATTCATTGTAGTTCATTACTCTCTTCCTCCGGGAAGAATATCCTTCTTATGATTGATGCAAATATTGAAAGAAATATACCCAATAAAATAATTATAATGCTTGATTCAGTATAAATACCCTGAATGAATCCAAGCAGTATTCTGATATACATAATAGCACCGTAAAATATAATGCCTAAACCTATTACAAGCAAAATGCCTGTCCAAAAACCTTTTGAATATGTTTTTTTATGGAACCAGAGATCGAAGAATACACCACTTTCTCTTACAACTATACCTAAAATTACCCAAAAAATAAGGTTCTGAAAAAATAGTGCTACCTTTTCGTATATGGGAGACAGATATGTTGTTGAATCGTAAGCAGAAAGTATACCGAAAATTGCAATCAATATTGCCAAAGCATCTGATGTAATAGATATTTTTGCCTCAGCAAATGCTTTTCTGAATCTGAGATAGGATTCTTTAATCCTAGTCCCGACCTTGAAACTTTTAAAAAGGAAATAAAATCCTAAAGTAAGAAATACTACAGATATGCCAAAAGTTCCAGGATCAAGAAAATTCAACCTTGGATAATAATGATCTATTATTATTAAACCAAAAACTGAAAAACTGAATGCCAATAAAATTAATGATATTGGTAAAAGTATTTTTCTTACTGTTTCTTTATCCTTTAGTGCTTTAACAAGGATATAATATGTTGATTCAAGACCTCTGCTCTGTTTAACAATAATTCTTTTAACATGAATAACTGGAACTATGGATGTAATCAATGGCAAAATGAATTCATCCTCCTCTCCATCACTTACAAGGATGACATTTTCAACGTCCAATTTTTTTATTATTTCTAAGAACTGATTTCTTAGTATTTCATCACTCTTTATTCCTACAGACTCATTGCCAGTAATTGTTGCTACTTCTACATTTTTGCCGTCCTTTTTAAGAGAATCGTATGTAGAAACTGCCCCAAAAATTGCATTTGTATCAGAATCCTCTGGATCTGCTAAAGCTAGAAGATTTGCTACTCTTATATTTTCATCTCTTCCTATAATAGGACCCTTTTCTCCTGTTTTCCTACCTATATCATCATCCCTATCAACACATAATATTAAAGTTACCATTTAGTACAAATTCAACATTATTTATTCTTATTTTAAATTTTTCTGAATGATTCATTTAAAAAAATTGAAGATACCAAAAACTATAAGTATAATGATTTTATTGTTGATTTTACATAACAAAAAGGAGGTCTTATATATGCCAGAAAACAATGCAAAAAACGATGAAAACGTTGTGTATGTTGGAAAAAAGCCAACAATGAACTATGTATTGGCTGTGGTAACACAGTTTAACAATGGTGCAAAAAGTGTGGTAATAAAAGCAAGGGGAAAATCCATAAACAAAGCAGTGGATATTTCAGAGATTGTCAGAAACAGGTTTTTGAACGATCTAAACTATGTTGTCACCCTTGGAACAGAGAAAATAAAGAGCGAGGATAGGGAGAGCAACGTATCATCAATAGAAATTTTACTTAAAAAGTAAGGGGAAATACCCCTTAAAAATATTTTTTAAAGGGTGAAAAGCAATGAAAAAGATTTTTGATGTTGAAATTGTAAGGGATGGGGATACATTTATCGCTAGAATAACCATGCCAGATGGTGATGTATCGACTATAGAGAGTGATAATATAGAGGAACTTCTTGATCATTTAAATTCTGAACTAGAAGACAAATTTTCTTCTTTATGAAAAATAAAATTATTAATTTAGTTGAAAAGCATAACATTTATAGGGATAACTCAATTAATTTGTTACCTAGTGAAAATATATTAAGTGATAAGGTAAAGATTATTCTTGGATCTGATCTTGCATCTAGGTATTCACTTTCCATGAATTCTGAAGTTCATGGTATAAAAGTTAAAAATGCCTATGGCGGTACCAAATATTTCGATTCAATTCTTGAATATGGAGAAAAAATTGCAAAATTTATTTTTAATACGAAATATGCTGAAATTAGACCTCTATCAGGTCATATCTCGGCCATGATAGCATTGTTATCTACAACTAAAAAGAATGGTAAAATAATGGCCATCGATCCAGAATTTGGTGGATATGATGGATATTCATCAAATTACCTACCAGATATCCTTTCTTTAAATTATGCAAAGATTCCATTTGATCAAAAGAACTGGAACATAGATTATGAAAAATTTGAAGAGAGTGTAAAAAAATTTAGGCCAAATACTGTTATACTAGGGGCAAGCTATATTCTTTTTCCATACAATTTAAAATTAATAAATGAAATTTCAGAAAAATTTTCATTTACATTAATATACGATGCTTCCCATGTTATGGGCCTCGTTGCAGGCAAAAATTTTCAGAGTGATATTTTTGATCGCACTGATCTTGTTTTTGGTTCCACGCATAAGAGTTTCTTTGGACCACAGGGAGGTATATTGCTTACAAACAATGATGAAATTTTCTCAAATATAGAGAAAAATATTGTATGGAGAACTATGGACAATTATCATCTAAACAGGGTAGCAGCTTTAGCTCAAGCTATGGAAGAAATGAAAAGACATGCTGAAAATTATTCAAAAAAGGTAATAGAAAATTCTGAAACTTTAGCTAGGGTACTTGATGAAATGAACTTTGGAATTAAATCCTTCAATGGAAAATATACAAATTCTCACCAAATATTTATAAAAAATCCAGAAGTCTGTAAAAAATTGGAAAGATCAAGATTAATAATTGATTGTGTTGGTAGAATGGGTACAAATGAAATATCTAGGCTTGGTTTCGGTAAAAAGGATATTAATAAACTTGCAGATCTTATTATTCAGAGTTTAAAGAAAAATGTTTCAGAAGAGGTAATTTCATTCAGAAAAAGATTCAAGATCCATTATCTTTAGAGAATAATTTTTCAATTATGAATTCTGGGGTAAATTTAACAAGATCATCATAACCCTGGCCTGTACCTAAATAGATAATTGGCTTTTTTAATACATGGGCAATGCTTATTGCAGATCCACCTTTTGCATCTGCATCTACTTTACAAAGAATTACTGCATCAAATCCAACTTCTTTGTCGAATGTAATAGCCTGGGAAATTATATCATTACCTGCGAGTGAATCACCCACAAAAATGACAAGGTTTGGTTTAGCCACTCTTTTTATTTTTTTCATTTCTTCCATAAGATTTTTATTTGTTTGCATTCTACCAGCGGTATCTATAAGTACAACATGCTTACCCCTTGCCTTAGCATGGGAAATAGCATCGAATGCTACACTTGCAGGATCACTCCCTGGCTGATGCTTTATTAATGTAATTTGAAGATTATTGGCATGGTACTCTAGCTGATCTATCGCACCTGCTCTAAATGTATCACTTGCAGCAATTACAACTGAATAATTATTTTTAATAAATAGATTAGCTATTTTAGCTATTGTTGTGGTCTTTCCTGTTCCATTAATTCCTAGAAACATTATCACATAGGGTTTTTCAGATTCATTTACAATGGCAATAAGATCTTTTGATTCAATGTTAAGAATATCATATATTGTTTTTTTAAATATATCTTCAACCACTTTATCTATATCCTGACCCCATTTTATTTTTTTACCTAAAATATTTTCCTTTATTTTATTTCTTATTTCCTCTGCAACATCATATGCAACATCATTTTCAAGAAGAGAAATTTCAAATTCATCTAAAATTTCATTCAATCTTTTTTCATTTAATTTTTTTCCAAAACCTTCGATTAAACCTTCTTCCTTTATTTCATCAGAAACTTTTTTCTTAAATATGGAGAATTTTTCTTTAAGGCGGTTGAACATTTCCCTTTCCCTTGTATGAATTATATATTTCTTCTACTCTTTTCTCTATTGCAGCATATTGAGCCTGGGCCTTATCTGCTTCCTGAATAAATTTTTTTTCTGCTTCTTCAAGATCCTTGATTCTAGATTCTAATGTTTGAATTGCCTTAGGTATATCATGTTCCAATATTATATTTGAGCCTATAGATATCATGGCCCTTTTCTTATCACTTACCTTACAGTAAACAAAAGTATTTGCGCCAATATCCATCAATATTTCCTCATTTTCTAGTTTTAAATAATTTTCCAGTGTCAATTTTGCATTATAATGCTCCTCTTTCTGCTCCCTTAAAAATTGAATTTGTAAATTTAAATTTTCAATATGCTTTTTTAAAACATCTGCTGTTGCTAGAAGATTTTCCAGAGCATTTTCATTCTCCATGATCTTCACCATGCTTTCTTACTTTGACTCTAGCCCTTGGATCCATAGCTTCCTTTAATGGAATTGAATAAGCATCTTCAATCTTAATTTCCCTTCTCTTTTTTCCGTATGTACTACCAAGAAGAGCATAAAATTCATCTATTGCATCTTCCTTACTTTTTGCAGCTATCTCTTTTCCTATACTTTCCCACTTATTGTTCCTTTTTATTGAACCCAATACTTTGTATATCTTCATAATTTTACCTCCGTGAATTTTTTCTTTGAAATTTTTAAAGCGTCTATTACAGGCATAGGCTCACCGGATAAAAAGTTTATCAATGCTCCCCCGCCAACACTCACATGGGTAAATTTTTTATTAAGATCCATTCTGGCAATTGCAGATATTGTATGACCGCCACCTGCTACCTTAAATGCATTTAGATCTGCTATGGCTGAAAATATTTCAATAGTTCCCAATGCAAAATCCTCAATTTCATAAACACCCATTGGACCGTTAAGTATTACTGCTTTTGCTCCGTTTAAAATTCCTTTGTATTTTTCTATTGTATTAAATCCAATATCCATAATTGAATGTTCTATAGGTAAATTATCTATTGAAATCTCTTCTCTCTTGTCATTTTTATTTATTGCCAGATCCAAAGGTAATTCAATCTTATCTTCATACTTACTAAGGAGGTAATTACATATTTCTAATAAAGGTTTTATATCCCCGAGCTCCCTGTTAAGAAATTCAACATTTGTTACACCTAAGTCAATGTTCTTTGCCAGAAGGAACAAATTGGCAACCAATCCGCCTGTAATGATTTTATCAACAATATTTTTGTCCAAAAAATTTTTGGCCACTTTTAATGAATCATCAACCTTAGCACCAGCAAGAACAGCAATTTTAGGCCTTGAATCATCTACAAGGAATTTTGATAGCATAGATATTTCCCTATCCATTAGAATGCCTGCCAAATTTGGCATTTCTTCAGAAAAGCCTACGAGTGTTGTTTGTGGTCTGTGTACAGCAGCAAATGCATCGTTTATAAAATAATCAAACAATGGTGCCAATTTCTTAACTATATGGGATCTTTTCTGCACTGATAAAGGTTCTTCTGCTAAAACAACATCCTCTGAATAAAATCTTGTATTCTCAAGAAATATTATATCACCATCCTTCATCTGTTTTATTTTATCTATTACGAAAGATTCAAAAAGACCATCTAAATGTAGCACTGGTTTTCTTAACAATTTAGATAATATTTCAGCATGCTTTTTTGTTGATGTAAAATCTTTCTTTCCTGGTCTGGATTGATGCGCAAGAATAACAACTTTTGATTCCCTTAAATTTTTTAGTGTATCCAGATGAGCTATGAATCTTGAAATATCTGTTATTTCACCTGTTTCAGTATTTATAGGAGAGTTCAAATCAAGCCTGAGAAGTACCCTTTTTCCCTTTAAATCAAAATCCTCCATGGTGAAATAGTCCTTCATATATAACTGTATAACAACTATTAATAAAGTATTTTCTTTTTATGGATTAAAAACATTTATTTCCTTAATTGTAATTTCACCTTTTATGTTTGAAATAAGGTTTCATGGTAGAGGTGGACAAGGAGCAGTAACTGCAGCTAACATTCTGGCCACTGCTGCATTTTTAGAAGGTAACGATGTTCAGTCTTTTCCATTCTTTGGTGTTGAAAGAAGAGGTGCACCTGTTGAGGCATATACTAGAATAGATAACAAAAAAATTGATATTAAAATGTATATATATAACCCAGATGCGGTTGTGGTTCTTGACACTTCATTGATGAGTAAAATAGATGTTTTAAAGGGTCTCAAAAAGGGTGGATATTTAATATTGAATACACAAAAAAAGCCTCAAGACTTCAATTTTAAGGATTATAAGATAGCTGTAGTGGATGCAACAGAAGTAGCTGTTGGTTTCGGCCTAGGATCAAAATCTGCACCAATAGTAAATACAGCCATATTGGGTGCATATGCTAAGGCTGTTGGAAATGTAAAAATAGAAAGTGTTCTTGAGGCCATAAAATCAAGTGCCCCATCAAGGGCAGAAGATAATGCTAAAGCGGCTTATGAATCTTATAATAGAACAATATTGGGTTGGTGATAAAAATGAAAATTACTAAGGGTGTTGTAATTAGCGAACCTGGAAGCACAGCATTGGAAGAAACAGGTTCATGGAGAACATTCAGACCTGAAATTAGATATGAAAAATGTATTAGATGCATGATATGCTGGAACTATTGTCCAGAACCGGCTATTGAGAAAAAACCTGGAGAGGAATATCCTGTAGCTAATCAAAAATTGATAAAAATGCCTGTGCCCGTAATAAACTATCAATATTGCAAGGGATGTGGCATATGTGTAAATGAATGTCCAACAAAAGCAATAGACTTTGTGAGGGAGGAGAAGTAAAATGCCAATGATGATGTTAAAGGGAAATGAAAGTACAGCATATGCTGCGAAGCTTGCTAGGGTTAAGGTAGTTCCAGCATATCCGATCACACCTTCAACAGTTTTTCCTGAAAAAGTTTCAGAGTTAATTGCAAATGGAGAAATGGATGCAGAATTCCTTCCTGTTGAAAGTGAACATTCAGCACTATCAGCTGCTATTGGCGCTGCAGCAACTGGTGTAAGAACAATGACTGCCACAGCAAGCCAGGGTTTGGCTTTCATGAATGAGATTCTTTACATAGCAAGTGGTATGAGATTGCCCATTGTTATGGCTATAGGTAACAGAGCACTAGCAGCGCCCGTTAATATCTGGGCAGATCAGCAGGACACAATGATGGTAAGGGATTCTGGATGGATACATTTCTATGCTGAAACTAATCAAGAAGCCCTTGATTTGACTATTATAGCTTTTAAGGTTTCAGAAAATGAGAATGTGTTATTACCCGCATTAATGGGCATGGATGCATTTGTTCTTACACATACTATGGAACCTGTTAATGTTCCTGAACAAAAGGATGTAGATGCGTTTCTTGGTGAAAAGGAAATTAACTACCCTGTTTTGGATCCTAGCAAACCTGCTACATTTGGTGCATTCGTATTTCCTGAGCATTATATGGAGTTCAGATATTCACAGTATATAGCGATGGAACATGCTAAAAAGGTAATAGATGATGCTTTCGAGCAATTTAATAAAATATTTGGTAGAGGTTATTCAAAGGTATCTGGATTCCAGGTTGAGGATGCAGATATATTATTCATTACTATGGGATCTATGACTGGAACAGCGAGGGAAACTGTCAGAAAATTAAGAGAGGAAGGTGAAAAAGTAGGTCTTGTAAAAATAACAGTTTTCAGGCCATTCCCTAAGGATGAAATAATAGAGATTACAAAAAATGCAAAGGTCATAGCAGTTGTTGATAGAAATATTTCTCCTGGTTTTGCAGGAGCAATATTTACAGAGGTTGCTGCCTCATTCACCAATGTTAAAAATAGACCTAAGATCATAGATTTCATACTAGGTCTTGGAGGAAGAGATATAAGGGTAGAAAATTATGAGGAAATATACAAAAGATCTAAGAAAGCGATGAGAGGTAAATTTGAGGAAGTTCAATGGATAGATGTTGATGAAGAATCTGTTAAAGAAGTGGAGGGATCCTTATGAACTATGAAGATATGGAATTCTTTGCTCCTGGTCACAGGGCTTGCGCCGGTTGTGCTGCCCCTATTATAGTTAAATGGGTATTAAAACTGGCAGGGCCTAATACAATAGTAGTAAATGCTACAGGATGCCTTGAGGTTTTCTCTACGCCCTATCCACACTCTGCCTGGAGATTACCCTGGATACATGTGGCATTTGAAAATGCTTCTGCTACAGCAAGTGGCATAGAAGCTGCATTGAAGGCCATGGGTAAGAAGGAAGGGACAAATATAATTGTATTTGGAGGAGATGGAGGTACATCCGATATAGGTATACAGAGCTTAAGTGGTATGGCTGAAAGGGGCCATGATGTTCTATATGTCCTATACGATAATGAAGCGTATATGAACACAGGTATTCAGAGATCATCATCAACACCTTTTGGGGCCTGGACAACAACATCTCAAGTTGGACCATCAAAACCTTTAGGAAAAGAAGAGTTTAAAAAACCAATTGCAGATATAATGGCTGCACATAAGATACCCTATGTTGCCACAGCAAATCCTGCATTTCTACCTGACTTCAAAGCAAAAGTACAGAAGGCACTGAGCATTAAAGGACCTAAATTCATCCATACAATATCGAGCTGCACAACGGGATGGAGGCACGATCCTAGCAAAACAATAGAAATTATGAGATTGGCAACTGAAACGGGAATATTTCCATTATGGGAAATAGAAAATGGTGATTTTGGGCATAGGAAAATTACCTATATGCCTAAACAAAGAAAACCTGTTGAAGAATATCTTAAGCCTCAGGGAAGGTTTAGACATCTATTCTCAGAGCCAGAGAAAATAAAGGAAATACAAAAAATGGTGGATGATTGGTGGGCTCAGTATGAGCATCCACAATAATTTTTTTATACCATTGGTGAAAGTTTAATATTTGGAAATCCTTTTTGAAGATCAACTTCAAGAGCATAGTATATCGTTCTTGGCTTAATTCCATAAATAAAAGGTACATTGTTTATTGAAACTAATTTAACGTAATAATCTGAAATGTTTATTATTTCATCCTTTAAGATTTGCCCTGTCCTAACTGCTGAAATTCCAACATCATTTGAAGATTTTATTGCCTGTGACATGTTAAAAATCTCTTTTATAGCAGATTCTGTTCCCTTAACATATTCAAGCGTATCCATTCCTATAAAATGTAAAATAGGTTTATTTTCTATTCCTGTAAGATCCAGCATGGCTCTGAATAATCTTTGATTTATAGCATCATAATCTGTACCACCTGCTGCAACGAGATATTTAGATTTTGATTCCTGAGTTAAATAATCAATATATCTCAACTTTTCTTCAAATAATTCTAAAGGTATAAATCTAGTAAGATCCTGCTTAAGTTTTTCCACCGACCAGCCTCCTGGAGGAATCATCAATATTCCAATATTATTTAAAAGGAAATTAAGACCAATCGGCCTCAAAAATAATTTTAATTCATCCTGGGAAATTTCCTTATCTATTTCTAAGGTGAAAAATGAACCTGGATAGAGACCCCCACCAAGAAGACCATCAAAATCCTCTATACCAGTTTTGTACCTATTACCAACATTTTTTGATTCAACAAACTTCATATTCTCATAATAATAATTTTCAGGATAAAATACTCTAAATCTTCCATTTTCAAGAGTGTAAGCAAAACTAGACTGTCCAATTTCAATACCTCTGAGCTTATTTAAGGTGATTATCCTTATCCTTTTGCCTTCATCTATGTTATGCCTCTGATAAATGACACCATCCACCACATAATCCTCCGGTCCAAGATTTTCTTTCTCTGAAATGAATATAATGCTTGCATTAGCACCCTCTACAATATCCTTTTGTAACATGTAAACAAAATTCTGTTCAGATATACCGTATTTAGATGTAATTCCTTCAACAGAATCAACAACTATGAGACTTTTTTTTGGGAGATTTGTTTCAACATCATCGTATAACTTTTTAATTTCTGGTGAAGAAGTGTCTTTAAAATAAAAATTTAGCATGCTTCTATATACTTGCGGTGTCTTTTCCCCTGTCATTTCCTGCAATAATTTTTTTCCATAATCTTTTATTGGCTTTTCTTCAACTTGTACCTTCTTAGTTATTTCCTCAAGAAAAAGTTTTGATGCAATCAACATTTTTATATTTTTCTCTAGATTCCTCAACCATGGAAATTGTTGATATAAACTTTCATCGCCTACTCTGGTTGAAAAGTAAATAACTTTATATTTATTACTTAAATTTTCGAGAATTTGCAGAGCTAATGTAGTTTTACCTGCTCCCGGACTTCCTTTTATAATTAATGATGATCCATATCTTGCCGATAGAAATTTTTCTATTTCCACAGGATAAGGTGAACTTACCAAATTTCCATTCATAACAAGGTGATATAGAATCAACTGTATTTAATCCTTTCCAAATAAAATTGAAAATTTTAATTTTATTTCCTGTGTGCAAATGCATATACTATTAAGAAAAATATCGCAAAGAAAAGAATGAGATAAAGATCAGATATATTGACAAAAGCCTCTAAAATCCAGAAGAGAGAAAATGAAAGTAATAAAGCTGATACAGCTACTTTCATATTTGCTTGCTTAACCTTCCTTATCTGAGTTCTTAGAACAATTGTAGCAATAATTACAATTATTAAACCAATAAAAAGACCGATCAATGTAGATGTGTAATCAATAGGAATTAATGCTATTAAAACAATAGCAGCTTCAAATGCTTCTATTGCGCCCACAGAAAAACCAGTGTAAAAAAGACCCTTTTCTAGACTTTCATCCCCGCCTGTATTACCCTTTCTAACCCTTAATACAGATCTCCTTGCACTTCTCACTAATCTTAAACCGAAGTATAAAAGCAAAAATCCTGCGACAATCCTTACAAATAATATTGGTAATAAAGAAATTTCACTTCCTATTAAAAAAGTAATGACTAAAACCATTGCTATACCCAAACCAACATAAATAAATGCCTTTGAACCGCCTTCGGCATAGAGTGCCAAACCTACAGCTGATGCCTCAGAAATTTCAAGTAAGGTTATTCCCATTGCTGCAAGGAAAACAGGTATATTAAACATTATTTCTGAAATACCTTTTTTGTATTTAATAATAACGAAATTGGTTAAATTGTTAGAAAAATTTAAGATATTTATATCCATAATAGTTTTAAAATTCATGATTTCTAAAAGCAATATAAAAGTAAATTGGAAGGTTGCGATTTTGGTCTCTCTGATAACAATAGTAGCAATTTTTTTAAGATCTATACCTTCATTCAGATATGCCATATGGGGCGTTGATTTCGGTATTTATTATGATCTTACCACTGCATTTGTTAACCTAGGGTTAGTCTTCAAAACTTTACCTTCAATATGGGGAGGATCTGGATATGGGGATTTTCCTCTATTTTATTGGGTAATGATATTCCTTCATGATGTTACTGGAATTAGTATTCAAAATTTACTTTTACACGCTACGCCAGTTTTTGCTGGTTTAACAATTCCAATTATTTATCTTATAGCTAAAAAATTAACTAATTCAGAATTTATAGGTATTATTTCTGCATTATTTTTAGCAATAAACCCCATGGAAGTATTTGAAACTTCTATGGTTGGACTTCTCGTTTTTGGGCACCTATTTCTGTTACTTTCCATACTTTTCTTTATTTATACAAGAGAAAATAAAAAATTCTACATACCTTTGTTTTTTTCCTCTGTGGCATTGATATTATCTCATCATCTATCTACATATATGTATATTATTTCTATTATAGGAATAATTTATTTAACAAAAATTTGGAAAAATGATTATAAAAATTTTAAATTTGAAATTATTTATTTAATATTATTTTCTGGATTAACATTCCTTTACTGGCTCATGTTCATTCCTTCAATGTACGATTTTATAACAGAGGCATTTTTGAGAATACTTCCTTGGTATTTTGTTATAGCAATATTTTATTTCGCATTATTCCTTTTATTTTATACTGAAAAATATGTTAAAAAATATTTTATACTATTCATGACAACGAATAAATTGAATATAAAAAACATTTATTATTATATTATTTCACTTTTCCTTTCATTAACAGTTCTTGTTCTTTTAATCACAATAGGTATTAATGGAATTAAAATTTCTCTTGATGGTATGTTACTTTCAATTCCATTCATTCTCACTCTAGGATTCATTGGAGTAGGGGTTAATGATTCAAGGCATTTTGAAAATGCTAAAATCATTCTAGGCGGTTGGATCTTTTTCCTTTCTATGTCAATGATCTTTTCTCTTATAACATGGAATGGTGTTTTAATACCATACAGATATATTGAGTACATTTTTGAACCATTCTCTATTTTCGGTGCCATAGGTGTTTATTCTTTCTACAAATCTTTTGTTAAATATTCATCAAAATTAAAATCTAGGGAGATTGTTTATTTTTATCCCCAAACTTATAATAATTTTAACGGGGCTGTCCTTGGGGCAGAAAATAGGCTTGCAGCTCCTATTGTTGTTTCACTTCCAAATCAATTAAGAAAAGTATATATAAAAAAATCGTCTGGATTTAGAAATTTAAGATCACTTTTTTTAACAATTCTAATTGTGACTGTACTTATTTCAATAGTTACAGCTTATCCATTTGTTAATCAAGTAAGCGAAACATCACAGAATTATGTGACACCTGCCATGATGGGAGGGATTAATTGGTTAGAAAAATATGGAAATAAAAATTATTCAGTTGCAACAGATGCTGTTGATGGGCTTTACCTAGAAGCTTTTGGTTTCAACACTACTTTTGAATATACTTACAAGATCTGGAATTGCACAAATTGGACAGATGCGATCTATGAACTAGAAGGTTTAAATGGAACATACCCAAAGGTGGGTTATGTACTAATTAATTCTAATATGTTTTACAATGGTGTCTATGGTTATGAACTATTAACTCATCCATCCTATGATCCACCTATAATAATGAGTAACGCATCCTTTGATAAATTTTTCCAAGAACCCTTTATACAAGTTTATTATAACTCGACTTCAAATGGATCACAATGGGTATACGTATTTCAAGTCAATTGGACATACATAAATAATTATGAACATTTACAAAAGTTTTAAAATTTTAATTGCTTATAGAATATTGTGATTATTATGGATGCGGGTGAAGAAAAACTTTACTGGGCTGAAAGCAGGATGGGTATTATATCTAAGATAAGAAAAAGATTTATTGATGAAATGCCATTTAAAAATTTAAAAATAGGTATGGCACTACATTTAGAGGCAAAAACTGGTATTCTGGCTAAAACACTCAAAGCTGGGGGTGCGGATATATCAATTACTTCGTGCAATCCTCTTACCACTGATGATGATGTGGCAAGAGCATTATCAAAAGAAATGAAAGTATATGCAAAAAGAGGACAATCTAGAGAAGAATATTATGAAAGCCTAAATAAAGTTCTTGATAATAATCCTGACATAATAATAGATGACGGTGGTGATTTAACAACAATTTTACACAAGGAAAGAGAGATGAAAATTCTAGGTGGGAATGAAGAAACTACTACAGGTGTGCAAAGATTGAGGATTATGGAGAAAGAGGGTGTGCTGAGATTTCCAATGTTTGATGTGAATGATGCTCAAATGAAACACTTATTTGATAATAGATACGGTACAGGTCAGAGCACTCTTGATGGTATAATGAGCACTACAAATATTCTAATTGCTGGAAAAAATATTGTTGTTGCCGGCTACGGGTGGTGCGGAAAAGGAATAGCTTTAAGGATGAAAGGAATGGGAGCCAGGGTAACAGTGACGGAAGTTGATCCAGTAAAGGCTGTAGAAGCTTATATGGATGGCTTTTATGTAAAAAAAATGGAAGATGCAATAAAGGATGCAGATATTGTAATAACAGCAACAGGAATGATTGATGTTGTAAGGGAAGAACATTTTAAATTGGCTAAGGATAAATGCATATTTGCCAATGCTGGTCATTTTGATGTTGAAATAAACAAAGACCACCTTCTGTCACTATCAAAGGAGAAAAGAACTGTTAGGAAATATGTGGATGAATACATTCTTAAGGATGGTAAAAAACTATATTTGCTTGGTGAAGGGAGGTTAATTAATCTTGTAGGTGGGCAAGGTCATCCAGTAGAAATAATGGACCTTTCATTTTCAATTCAGGCATTGACAGCAGAGTATATAGTAATGAATCAGGAAAAATTAGAAAGAAAAGTATATCCTGTGCCAAAGGATATTGATATAAATGTTGCAAATATTTCAAGAGAAATTTTCAATATTGGTTTAGATGAATTAAATGATAAACAAAAAAAATATATGGAATCATGGAACTTTGGCACATAAATGGGTGGAACAATGAAATTCCTCATACTTTCAGATCTTCATTCCATGATCACGCACTACTTCATTGAAGAAATTATAGAAAAAGAAAATATAGATCTTGTGATTTTATTAGGAGACCTTACAAATTTTGGACCAGCAGAATTTGTCTTAGATATTTTCACTGATAAGAAACCTATTTTAGCCATTCCAGGAAACTGTGATCCACCAGATGTTCTGAACTATATAGATAAATCCGGGATGATAAATATGCACAAAAATAAATATAAATTCAAAGATCTTGAAATAATAGGTTTGGGGGGCTCAGATTTTAATTTTATTAATATGGGCATAGGTTATTCTGATGAAGAAGCATACAATTTTCTAGTTGACAAAATTGATGAAAATTCTATATTGATGCTGCATCAACCACCATATGGTATTCTTGATTCTGTAAAAAATATGCATGCTGGAAACAAAGGAATCAGAAAAGCAGTTGATGAGAAAAAACCTAAAATTGTAATGTCAGGCCATATTCATGAAGAAAGAGGTTCATTGATATACAATGGTACTTTATTTTTTAACCCGGGACCAGCTAAGGAAGGGTATTATGCTATCCTTGATTATGATGAATTTAAAGTCCATTTAATGAAAAAATAAAATTTTACCTTTTTTCCAAATCTTCTCCTCCTGAATAAACCATCTGGATCGCGGAATAAATATATTCTAAACCTTTTAACTCCTTAGAAGAACAAAATATTGGAGTACTTGAAGTACCTATTTCCTGCAGTGATTTTAGAATTTCAGTTAAATAAACATTATTCATATTAGGCTTTTCATTTCTTAAATCTTCATAAAGAACCCCTGCATCATAAGACCAAGATTTTAATTTCAATAGATCGGAATCATTCAATAGATCAATTTTATTTATTATGTTTATGAAAGGGGTATAAAATCTAAAAAATACACTGGCTGAAAGCGTTAATAGGGAAACATAACCAGATGGGGATATTGCAACCATTGGGTCCATTAAAAAAGCAATAAAACCCTTCCTATCTGATATTTGATCCATTATAAATTCACTAGACGTTCTGAATGCAAATAATTCGAGCTGCCCAGGTGTATCAACTATAACATAGTCTGTATCATATTCATCTATTTCTTTTTTGATATCATCAATTTGATTCGCTATAAGGTCTGCTGCTAGAATTTGTGCTCCATTTGGTCCCAATGAATAATCTTGCATTATGTCTTGGAGAACAACATAATCCCTTACATCTACATCCGGTTCATATGGCAGAAATTCTGTGCCAGGGTCAAGATTTACCGCTATCGCATTATAATTATTACTTTGCATCCATTCTACGAAAGATCCTGTAAAGGTAGATTTTCCCGAACCAGCCGGGCCTAAAACAAATATTGTAGAGTTCATATATAATCCTCCAGTGTTTTTCCATTTTTATTTTCTTTTATTTCAATAATTTTATTTTCTTCTTTATTGGAGAACATGGTCTTTATAGCTTCCTCAGCAAAGAGTAATCTCTGCCTTGTATAATTATTTATTTTAAATTCATCAGAAACTTTTTTTGATAAACTCAGATATTTTGTTATATTCCCCTCTGATGTAGTAAGAACAAGGTTAGCACCACACTGGCATTTTCCACTTAGTGGCATTCTTCTATATTTCCTGCCACATTTGGTACACCTGAATTCCTGTGTACCATATTTTCTCATGTTACCCATAATATCCGGAATAAAATGGTGTGATACAATTCTATTAGCCACATCTGTTTCATCCACTGCTCTTAATTTCTTTGCAAGGAATAATTGAGCTTGTGTTTTCTCATCCATCTGTTTTAACGTTTTATACGTACTTTCTTTTACACTTCTATTTATATCAGGTGTATCATTGGTGAAACCGTAACCAGTTATTTCATTTTCTTTACCTAATCTATTTTTAATTGTTTCCATTATATTTGAAACATCCGAAGGTTTTTGCTTTTTCATTGCCGCAATATAGAACTCTAATGGGTAATCCCATAGTATGTCAACATTTAAAGCTTCTTTATCAATCTCCCTAGGATCTACTTTTAAAGATAGGAATAATGGTGCATCCATTAAACTTCCTCTAGATGATGGGAGGTAATGTCTTGAAAAATTAATAAGTGCGTCCAATACAAGCATAACACTATCTTCATCGCCATCACAGTTCCTTCTTTTTGCAGCATGGAAGAATGGATGCGCGAAACATGCTGAAAGATCAGTAAATCCAATTATTCTAGCTAAAACCGCTCCAGATGTATGTGGTGAAAGACCCATAACAAGATGGCCTATGAGGTCACGTTCATCTTTAATGTTATAAAATTTTTCCATATGGTAAAATTTTTCCAAAAGATCATCAATGAATCTTGAAACATTTACCAAATATCCTGCACCGTTCTTTGAAATTATTATATCCTGTGGCATTATTTGACATATTTGATCTTCGTTTGTTACAGGATTACCAAAAATATCATTTTCATATCCAAGTTCTCTTGCCTTTTGCGCATTTAAACCTATTTCCCTAATTCTGAAATGCGTGATGGCAAGATTACTCATATCAAATCTGGATGTTCCATCTTTGTAAACCCAAACATTGTGTAAAGCCCTGAGAATTCCCTTTTCCAATGGCTCTGGAAGAAGTTCTTTTGATATTAGACCCTTAACACCTTTTACATTGAAATCATCGCCAGGCATTTCTCCTAAATTTTCAATAGCCTCTTTCCATAACTTCCCTATTGATAATTCAATTTCCTGCTCCTTCTCTGTAAAGTTTGTTCTTGATCCACACTTTTCACACCTTAATTTGTAAGTTTTTCTTCCACACTTAGGGCATACCCTTAAGCCCATGGTAACATTAATTTTTGCATTTACATCATTTATAAGTGTTGTTATTGACCTTCTATTATTTGATGTCTCGCCAATTGGGAAAAGAACATTCACCGGTGGCTTCATCTTCCTTTCTGCTGCCTTTTCTGGTCTACCCATTCTTGCACCTACCCTTGTTGGAGCTCTTGGTAAAATTGTAATTCCAGATAATTCCTCCACAATTTCCACTGGATCTGTAACATTTTCTGGAAATTTTTTATTTTCAATAATTATGGTTTCTTGAAGTTCAAGTCCTAGCATTCTGATTAATGCTTTTGAATATTTTTCTACAATGTATTTTTCTCTTTCTATATGAAGAACTCCCAATTCACAAAGAATTTCTTTGATTTCTTTATTTTTTTCTATGAATAATTTTCCATCTGAAATGCGAGAATTTTTTAATAAATAATCTCTTAAAATTTTTATTTTTTCCATGTCCATGTCGTGCCAGAATAGATTATAATCGGGATGCAATGGAACATCATATTTTAAAGAAAAATTATAAAGTGTTTCAAAATCTTTTTCCCTTGGTTTTTCCAAATTTTTTGATTTTACTATCTTTTCCCACCAATCAATTGTAAATGAACCTGGCCTAAGAGGATAGTTATTTTCAAGAAATTCACCGAATGGTATTAGTATTTCACCATTATCGTAAATCTTTTCCACTTGATCCTTAATTTTTATTGCTTCCTCAAGGGTATTAGCTTGAACAAGATCTCCATTCTTAAGAAGTACTATTGGTCCCTCCACCGTTTCACATGCTGTCATACCCGCTGCCTTGCCAGGGAATTCAAGTTTTAATTGTGTTCCTGCAGCAATAAAATTGTCCATTAAAACCATTGTAGCTGGATTTATTGAAACAGTTGCAAGGCCTCCGGTTCTGCATCTTCCATACCTAAGCCTGAAGCCTCCTTTTCTCTCCGAGTGAGAAAAAACAGGTCTTCCTGCCACTATATCCTCAATAAACTTTTCTGAGCTTTTACCCTCTTCATCCTTTTTTTCATCTTTTATTAGATCATCTATAAAATTCCAACCGTCAATCTTCATTTTGTCTACAATACCTTTTATTTTTCTTGCTTTTTGAATTAAACCTTCAGCCACGACTAAACACATACCACCCCTTACTCTGTTTGTCTCTACTTCAGGCAAATCTCTGAATCCTGAAACCTCATCATCAATTGTACCTTCGCCATCTATACATACTGGGCAGTTTCTGATCGTTATTTCTATCTCCTTTGGGGAAGGATTGTATTGCAAATGTTCCACATTTTTGTATATTTGAATTTCTTCTTTGTATCTTTCTACAAGGTTATCTGATGGCTTGAATCTACTTATGCCAAGATCCTGTCTTACAACATCACCTATTAGTACACTTAATGCCTGACCTGTCCCTCCCGCCCCCCTTATAGGACCTGAATAATAAATTGCTAGATAATCCGTACCATCAGAATTTTTTTTAATATCTATTTTAGAAATACCTTCCAAGGGTGCTACCAATATACCTTCTGTAAGAATGGCTAAACCTGCCCTGATGGATACGTCCAATGCTTTCTTTTTATCATCAAAAAGCCTTTTTGCTATTTCCTTAGCGGTCATTATGCTTACCGTTTCCCTATCATATTTTTTTGAAAAATCTCTTATTATTTCTGCTATTCCTTTGAAACCTATAAGTTGTTCAACTCTGGAAGCAAGATCCTCCGCTCTAGGTATTTCAACATTATCCTCAGGATCAAATCCCCTCGATCTTGCTTTTTCTGCCAAAATGTAAAGCTTGTCTGCCTCGTTTTTTAACATTTGGAAATATTCATCAGGTTTCATTATTAGGATATACCATTTCTTGGATTAAACCATTTTCATTTTAGAAGTTCAGAAATTAACAATTTATCTGAGAGTGATGCCTTTACTGTGAATTTTCTAGTTATATATGCACTTAAAACATCCATTTCCTTGTTTAATATTTTATTGAAAACATCCGTGGATATACTAACCACAATGTCCGGGTTCTGTAAATTATCCTTTATTTCAAAAACTTGAGCGTTCTTTAAAATGAAATTGTATGAACCATTATCCCTAAAATTTATCTGAATCTTTCTTTCCAAATCTTGTATTTCTTTTCTAAGTTTTTCATCCTGCTTCGCCCTTATGTTGAATTTTTCCACTAAATCATAAAGTTCTTTCATAGTTATCACCATCCAAATAGTTATCTAAAGTAATTAAGTTTTTCAATGTTTTCCATGATTTCCTTACATATGGTGGTAATATACCATATTTATTATAATATTGTGTAATAAAATTAATTGTTTTTGGATCGGCAGGATAACCTGATCCAAAATCTCCAATTTCATCTTTAATTTTTTCAATTTCTCTATCTCTTGTTACTTTTGCAATTATAGATGCAGCTGAGACTGAAGGATAATCTCTGTCCGCTTTATGTTTTGAAATTATATTAATATTTTTATCTAAATATTTTTTTATTGTTTCAGCAAATCTATTTTCATCAACATCAGCGGCATCAACAATAAAAATTTCTCCTTCTAATGAACTAATTACCTTTGCAAAGTACATTGCCTCTATTTCATTTAATGACATGGTTTTTCTTAATTCGTCTATTTGCTCCGCTTTTAACATTTCTATTTTATAGGAATTGGCTATTTTTAAAATCTCAGGATAAAGTTTTTCTCTCCTCGAGGGACTAAGCAATTTAGAATCCCTAACATTAAGCTCTTTTAACAATACATCATCCGCACATAGGCCACATATCACCAGTGGACCTATTACAGGGCCGCGCCCTGCTTCGTCCACACCACAGGTGATCATTTGGATGCGTTATCTTTTATTGCATCTTCAAGGTCCTGCAATACAAAACTAATTACAATATCAGCTCTAGGATATATTTCCTCTTCAACTAACTGATCACCGTAAAATTCTTTAATTGCAGAAATTACGGATTCCTCAATAACTTCATCTGAATCAAGTCCAGAATTTAAATTTTGCATACTAATGTCCATAAGTTTATCCATAAATTTATCGGTAACATTGAATTCCTCATTCTTTTCTTCAAAAATGCCATGCTTTTCCATGTCTATTAATAATGCTAAAGTAAACTCACTTAACGTCTCTTCCAAAAAATCCAAATATTCGTCTTTTTCATTTTGCTCTTTCTTTCCTGTATTTTGCTTTTTATTTGCCATAATTACTAGAACATTTTTCTATATAAAATGTTTATGCATAAATGTAATTTTTGATGTCATTTAATATATTTATTAAATCATCACTTTTTATTCTTCCAGTGTTTACATTTCTCGGGCTAGGATGGTATGAACAATATATTCTTTTATTATTATCAATTTCATAGAATGTACCATGCTTGAATTCCATACCTTGAATATTAATACCTTTCTTCTTTAAATATCTTTTTAAGGATTCAAATGCTATTCTACCAAGAACAAGAATAGCCTTTAAATTTTTCATCGTTTCTATTTCATATTCCATATATGGACTGCAATTATTCAATTCATCCAATGTAGGTTTATCATTTGGTGGAACGCATTTTAAAACTGCAGTTACATAAGCATCATAATAAATTAAACCATCATTAGCATTTTCTGATGTGCTTTTATTTGTGAATCCTACCTTGTAAAGACAATTTACAAGGAATTGGGCACTTTTATCTCCTGTGAATATTCTTCCAGTCCTATTTCCACCCGTGGCCGCAGGTGCGAGACCTAGGATCAAAAGTTTTCCATCATGATTTCCAAATCCTGGTACAGGCCTGCTCCAGTAAATTTCTCCATAAAATCTATTTTTTCTCAAAGCAACATTTTTCCTGAACTCAACAAGCCTAGGGCACTTCATACAATTTATTAATAATTCATTCATTTCTTCAAGGCTCTTGAATTCCATATTAATATAACCTCAAAGATTCAAGATTTTTAGGAGCAATTGAATCTATTCCATATTTCCTATAAAATGTATCTGCCAAATATTCACAATTATCTCCATCACCGTGGCAAGTAATTACCTTATTTGGTCTTGGGTGCATGGATGTTATGAACTGTATTAATTGTTTTCTATCAGCATGACCTGAGAATCCTTCAACTGTTGCAATTTCCATGCTTATATTAATTGTATTCATTTTCCCCATGTATGATAATGTTAATGCTTTTTCACCCTTTTGTATCCTTCTACCAATTGTTCCCTCTGCCTGATAACCAACAAATATTAATGCATTTTTTGGATTTTCAGCCATGTTGATGAAATATTCCATGACGGGACCACCATTCATCATACCTGATGTAGCCAGAATAACGGAAGGATCTGGATCATTTACGATCTTTTCCCTTCTATCCGGTGTATCTACCCTTACAAATATATCTGAAAGAAATGGATTATCTGATTTTTTAAAAATTCTTTCCCTAAGTTCTTTATTAAGATACTCTGGATAGGCAGCATGTATTGCAGTTGCTTCCCAAATCATTCCATCTATGTATACTGGTATTTTTGGAAGCTCATTATTTCTAATATATTCTTCCAAGACAAGCATTACCTCCTGACTTCTGCCCACTGCAAAAACAGGAACTAGAACTTTACCATTCCTAGATATAACATTTGAAACAATGTTTTTAAGATTTTCACCTGCTTCCCTTCTAGATGGCTGAAAATCATCCCTTCCTCCGTAAGTTGATTCTATTATAACTGTCTCTGCCCTTGGAAACTTATTATTTGCTGCACTAAATAACCACGTTTTTTCAAATTTTATATCACCTGAAACAACAATATTATGGAGACCTTCTCCTATATGAAAATGTGCGATGGATGAACCTAGTATATGACCTGCATTATGAAATGTTAATCTAACATCCTGCGTGATATCAGTTGTTTCTCCATATTCCAACGTTATTGTTCTTTTTAGCATTTCTTTTATATCCTTTGAATCATATGGTACTTTATTACCCTCTGAATGTGCAAGTTTTAAATAATCCATCTGAAGAAGGACTGCCAAATCCCTAGTTGCTGGTGTAGCATATAAAGGACCTTTGAAATTATATTTGTAAAGAAATGGAAGCAAACCAGAATGATCTAGATGCGCATGCGTTAGAACAACAGCATCTAAATATTTAAATGGATTGTTTTCATTTTGGAATGAATCCTGTGACCATATCTCCGGAACATATAGATATGGCACTCCTGACCAGGGCTCATTACTTTGTACATTCCCCGCAACAACACCACAATCTATCAAAACCCTGCTATTTCTTGTCATTAATAATGTTGCTGATCTGCCCACTTCCCTGTATCCTCCAAGTGCAATTACACGTACCCAGTTCTCACCATTTAAAATAGGTCTATTCAATTTTCTGCCTACTTCTCTTAGAAACTGTCTTCTATCTTCCTGATTTTCTTTAAGGAATTCCCTTATTTCAGAAACAATCCTAGAGGGTATTGGTGGTGTTCTAACTACCCTAGGTGCCCACTTTACCTGCTTTTTAATCTCATTTAAAAGCTGACCTTCTTTACCAATTACAAGCCCTGGGGCTTCAGCTGCAATAACAACCTCACAAGTTTCTGGTTCAAAATATATATCCGTAATTCCAGCTTCTGCTGGTACTATTCTTTTAATTATTTCCTTTGCATCTTCCTCTTTCATAAGGATGGATGGGTCAGGCCTAATTGATATTCTCCTTCTTATTTTCTGCGCAATCTGTTTAACAACATTAGGATTATCTGTAAAATAATCGATATCTTTTGTATAAACCACTATCAATGACGCTTCAAAATCTATACTAGTTATAGTTATCGAAGGAGCAAACTCAAGAACAGCTTCTTTAGTCTGCTGTAATATATCCTCCCATTCACCCATCGCCATTGTTTAAACGCCTTCCAAAATTTAATTTTTTTACTGGATTAATTTTAATTTTTTCATTCTTTTCTTTATTTCCTCATCATCTATTTTTACAAATCCATCTTTTTCTGTAATTGTTGCAACATCTATTCCATCTCCAGATGCTGAATCCCTCTTCATCGCTGCACTTACTCCCCTAATTGCAATATTTATTGCCTCATCCAATGTTAGATCATCATGGTATGAATCTTCTAGAACACCATATACGAATAGGGATCCTGATCCAGCACTTATGTATTTATCTTCTATTGATCCACCAGCAGCATCAAGACCGTATACATGGTAACCTGAAGAATCATATCCACCTATTATAAGACTTACATAATATGGATAAAATTTACTTTGATTTAATATATTAGAAAGTAAGGTGGCTGCTCCCTGTATCGTAATAGGTCTTTTATTTTTTAATCTATAGAGCTGTACCTCAGCTCTCATATATCTGACAAGAACTTGTAAGTCACCCACAAGACCTGCAGTTGTCATTCCTATATATTTATCAATTTCATATAATTTCTGTGTAACTTTATGAGCAATAAAATTTTCCATAGTGGCCCTTCTCTCCGTGGCCATAACAACTCCTTCTTTAGTTACAATCCCAACTGTAGTTGTACCAGTTTTTAACTTTTCTTCCATAAAAATTCACCTTTTTCTGAGTCCTTTAATTATTATATTATATTTAAAGGTTTTTCAGATTTTTTCTAATATTTTGAATAATTTTATTTAAAAATCTTTTACAAAAAATATAAATTAAAAAATGATGGAAAATTTAAGGAGTTTACACCCAACCCCTTACTTTAATTGCATCTGCTACCCTTTTAACTGCAACTATATACGCGCCCATCCTTGGCTCTACCTTGTATTTTTCTGCTGTATCAAATACATCCTTTGCCGATCTTGTCATCCACTGATCCAATCTCTGATATACCTCTTCCTCTGTCCAGTAATACCCATTTATGTTCTGTACCCATTCAAAGTATGAAACCGTTACTCCACCAGCATTTGCCAAAATATCTGGTATTTGCAATATCTTTTTCTTGAATAATATCTCATCAGCTTCTGGTGTGCATGGACCATTTGCGAGTTCAAGCACAATTTTTGCCTTTATCTTGTCAGCATTATCTCCAGTAATCTGATTTTCCAAAGCTGCAGGAATTAAAACATCAACATCCATTTCGAGTAATTCTTCATTTGATATTGGTTTTGCTTCTGGAAATCCTGCCAGTAATCCCTTGTTCTTGCTCTTGTATTCCATTACTTCATTATAATCTATTCCATTGGGATTATAAAGACCACCACTAACATCGCTGATTGCCACTACCTTTGATCCAAATATTTCTTTTATTACTTTATGTGCGAATCCACCAACATTACCATGACCCTGAATTGCTACTTTTGCCTTTGATAAATCCAATCCTATTCTTCTTGCACCCTCTCTAAGGACGAACATTCCTCCTCTGGCAGTTGCCTCTGTCCTGCCAAGGGACCCACCTATTTCAAGTGGTTTTCCAGTTATTACACCGAATGAGTTATATCCCATAATTTTTGAATATTCATCAACCATCCAAGCCATAATCTGAGGGTTAGTATTAACATCAGGTGCTGGAATATCTTTCTCTGGACCTATGAACCTTGCAACAGCTCTCGCATATTCCCTTGATAACCTTTCAAGTTCAGCTTTACTCAACTTTTGTGGATCAACAATTACTCCACCTTTAGCTCCGCCATATGGTAAATTAAGTACTGCTGTTTTCCAGGTCATCCACATTGAAAGTGCTTTTACAGTATCAAGTGTCTCATCAGGATGGAATCTTATGCCACCCTTTGTTGGACCTCTTGCATCATTATGATGAACCCTAAAACCCTTAAAAACTTTAACAGATCCATCATCCATTTTTACTGGAATATTAAATTCATATATCCTCATTGGTTCCCTCAAAATTGCCAAAATTTGAGGATCTAAGCCCATAAGCTTTGCTGCTTTATCAAGCTGTTTCTGTGCAATCCTAAATGGATTCTTTTTATCTAGCATTAATCTATCATCTTCCATAATTTCACCTCAATTTAGACGTGCTTGTAATTACATACAAATTAATAAATATTGTTTGATAAATGATATCGAAGAGCAGTGTTACAAAAAATTTTGCTCTTAATAAATAATTTAAAAATTCAAAAAAAATTCGAATAATTTTTAAAAATAAATTAAAAATTTAAAAATAAAATTTAAATTTATACCCATCCCCTTATCTTCACCGCATCTGCTACCCTTTTAACTGCAACTATATATGCTCCCATCCTTGGCTCTACCTTGTATTTTTCTGCTGTTTCTATAACATCCCAGAATGCCTTTGTCATTTTCTGGTCCAATCTCTGATATACCTCCTCTGCTGTCCAGTAATATCCATTTATGTTCTGTACCCATTCAAAGTATGAGACCGTAACTCCACCTGCATTTGCCAAGAAATCAGGTATATCCAGAATCCCTTTTTTATAAAGAATGACGTCCGCCTCAGGCGTAGTAGGACCGTTTGCAAGTTCAAGCACAATTTTTGCCTTTATCTTGTCAGCATTATTACCTGTTATCTGATTTTCTATTGCGGCAGGAATTAAAACATCTACATCAAGTTCAAGCAATTCTTCATTCGTAATATTTTTTGTTCCTGGTAAATTAGTTACAGATCCAGTTTTCTCCTTATGATCCAAAACCTTTTTGAAATCAAGGCCATCTTTGCAGTATATTCCACCTTTTGTATCACTTACAGCAACTACCTTAGATCCAAACATTTCTGTAACAAGTTTATGTGCAAATTGACCCGCATTGCCAAAACCTTGAATTGCAACTGTGGCCTTAGAAAGATCCAACTTAATCTTCTTAGCTGCTTCCCTCAATACATATAGACCACCTTTAGCAGTTGCATCTCCCCTACCTAAAGAACCACCAACTTCGACAGGTTTTCCGGTTATTACACCAGGTGCATTGTAACCTACAATCTTTGAATATTCGTCCATCATCCAGGCCATCATTTGTGGTGTTGTATATACATCAGGTGCTGGAATATCTTTCTCTGGACCTATGAACCTACCAATGGCCCTTATATAACCTCGTGATAATCTTTCAAGCTCGGCTTCACTCATGGATTTTGGATCGCAAATAACTCCACCCTTAGCTCCACCATATGGTAGATCTACCACAGCCGTCTTCCAGGTCATCCATGCTGAAAGTGCTTTTACTGTATCAAGAGTTTCCTGTGGATGGTACCTAATTCCTCCCTTTGTAGGTCCTCTAGCATCATTATACTGAACCCTGAAACCCTTGAAAATTTTCACAGATCCGTCATCCATTTTCACAGGTATTGTAACCTCAAGAATTCTCATTGGTTCTCTCAAAAATTGATGAACTGTTGGATCTAAGTTCATAATCTTTGCTGCCTTATCAAGCTGCTCTTGCGCTATTTTGAAAGGATTTAATTCCTCTGACATATTCTAACCTCCATCATGGTATGTTAGCACAAAGCACTATATTAATTTTAATATATGACTATTGTTAGCAAATATCACAATAATAAAATACTAACATTTATTAATAATCAAATATTTATCAAAATTATGGATGTGAAAAAAATTGTGGAGGCGGTTCTTTTTTCCGTCGATGAACCAATAAAATTATCAGAAATATCTGAAAAACTGAATATTGGTAAAAAAGATGTATATAAAGCAATTAAATCTTTAAAAGAGGATTATGATAAAAATGGAAATGCTATGGAAATAACCAAAATAGGACAAAGATATGTTATGCAATTAAGGGAAGATTATTTAGAAATTGCATATAGGTTTAGTAAACCAGAATTAGATAAGGATGTTTTAAAAACACTTGCAGTTATTGCTTATTATCAGCCTATAAAACAAAGTGACCTAAGAGAAATGGTGGGTGAAAAAATTTATGATCATGTTAATATATTAAAATCAAAAAATCTTGTTACCACAAGAACATCTGGAAAGACCCTTTTGATTTCTGTTACTAAAAACTTTGGCCCCTATTTTGGTATAGACATTTCAGACCCAAAAAGTATTAAAGAATACTTAGCAAAGAAACTCAATTTAAACTTAGATGGTGATACTAAATGAATGTTCTTCTTGTAGGTGGTGGCGCCAGGGAACATATAATAGGTGAGAAAATAGTAAAAGATAATAATTCTTTATATACAATAATGTCAAATTTAAATCCTGGTTTAAAAAGAATAAGCAAGGAATTTTTAATTGAGAACGAAACTAATGTAGAGAATATTATTAAATGGGATCCAATAAAAAATAATAAAATTGATATTGCTATAATCGGACCTGAAGCACCTCTTGAAAAAGGAATTATTAACCAATTAGAAAATTTAGGAATTAAATGTGCGTCACCTATTAAGGAGGCAGCACAAATTGAAACGAGCAAAAGATTTATGAGATATATCATGGACAAATATAAAATTCCAGGTAATGTAAAAAACGCTTACTTTGATGATTTTTATAAAATAAGAGAATATATTCAAAAACTTGAATATGAGTTCGTAGTCAAACCTGTAGGTTTAACAGGTGGAAAGGGTGTGAAGGTACAAGGAGACCATTTTAAAACAAAGGAAGAAGGCATAAAATATGCAGAGAGTATAATTCTTGATGGAATAGGTGGAAGTAAAGGTGTCTTGATAGAAGAAAAATTAGTCGGGGAGGAATATACACTTCAAGCATTTTCTGATGGAAATAAAATTTTTCCAATGCCTTTGGTTCAAGATTTTAAAAGAGCATTCGAAAATGATGAAGGGCCAAATACAGGTGGCATGGGATCTTATTCAATGAATAACCATCTACTGCCATTCATAAAAAAAGATGATTATGAATTTTCAGTAAATATACTAGGTAAAATAGTAGATTCATTAAAAAAAGAGGGAATAACTTACAAGGGTGTTATTTATGGACAGTTTATGATAACAAAAAATGGTCCTAAGGTAATAGAAATAAATGCAAGATTTGGAGATCCTGAAGCAATGAACGTTCTAAGCATTTTTGAAGGCAATTTTGTTGAAATTCTAGAGCAGATTGCAGATGGAAATTTAAAAAATAATTTTAGGTTCTTGAACAAATCGACTGTTGTTAAATATGTTGTTCCGGTGGGGTATGGAACAAATCCTAAAAGTAATTCTGAAATAATTATTGACGAAAATGGAATCTTAAATAATGGATCAAAAGTATACTACGGATCTGTAAACATGAAAGATGGTAAATTATACACAACACATTCAAGATCTATTGCGTTGGTTGGAATAGATGATGATATTGAAAAAGCAGAAAAAAAAGTAGAAAATGGATTAAAATATGTAAAAGGAGAAATATATGCTAGGCATGATATAGGAAGAATTGATACAATTAATAAAAAAGTGGAAAGAATGAAAATGATCAGAGGATAGAAAATTTCATTTCATAATTTGAAATAAGTTCATATGCAACTACCCAAGAGATCAATGGTTCCTTGAAAATTGAAACATTTTTGTAATTTTTTACATCTGATATGAAATCACCGCTTGGGAATCCACCCAATATTAATATTTGATCCTTCGAAAGAAAAAGTTGCATGTTTTCAATGTTCCCTTTATCATTAAGGACAACTATGTCATCTATACCTAAGTAATTAATTAATTTATTTAATGACATATCCTCCATCCAGATCAATGGCTCCCTTTTACTTGGAACAAATCCATTATGAAAAAGATCTTCCATGAGACCTATAAATCTATTGTAAGATTTTGGTATTTTTGTTTCTTTTTTTATAAATATAGTTTGGTTATTTCTAGTATGGACATATACCCTTAGATTATTTGTTAAGTTAAGAGGTGATTCTAGCGAATTTAGCAAAAAGTAATGTACAATATCTGGCCTGCCCCTCCTATTCTCTTCACCTGGAAAAATTTCCCTTATAGCGGAATGGTGAAAATTTGAATCCAAGATTAAATTTTTTGATTTCTTATTTCTTCTCTGCGAATATTTAATTACTGCTGGATGATTCCATAACTCTTCTGGAACAAGCTCAAGTTCTGCATCAGCAAGTATAAGATGTAACATATTTAGCCAAAGATTGATCCCATGCCTTCCAATGATTTTTCATCCTGTGCTTTAAATCTATTGTATATGTCTTCTAATTCTTTTCCTTCCAATACCTTTGAAAATTGAGAAGCAATTTGCTTCGCTTTTTTTATTGCCTCCTCAGAACCTTCAACAAGAACGTAAATATTATCGTCTTTTAATTCCAATGATATGCCATCTCTTTTTATTATACTCTGCCTTGAAACAACATCATCTTTGTATAGCTCATCTACCCTTTGACTGTCTTTCTTTTCTACCTTGAATATTGAGTACATATTTATTACCTCAATTCTTTCTGTAAATAAATTTTATCCTAATACATGGTCAAATTGTACTTTTCCTTCAATTTTATGAAATCATCCCTATTTTTTATTCCTAAAACTTCTGAAATTTCTTTCATTATTTCACTGACTGAGTGATCCCATACCTCTCTTGCAAGCTTTAATCTTTGTTCATCGTCATCAAAATAAATATCCTCTGCCCATTCCTTAAAACATCTGAGTACTTCCCCTGCTATTTCTTCATTTTTTTCTTTTTCCCACTCTTCAATGCACTCTTTCATAGATCGTCACACCTCTGCATATTGAAATATGGATACTTTATGTCATACCTATTTATTGAGTATTCTAACCTATGAATATAACCGTTTAATGACCTTTGAACCGATCCTGTACCTAACCTGTCTAGGAAAAATACCTCAGGAAATTCAACAGAAAGATTTTCTAATTCCTTTTTTGCCTGTGATATTGTTATTTTTCCCTCAAGTGCCTGGATGTTAATTTCCGCAAATTTTTTGAGCCCGTTGTAGATTTTGGAATTCTTTTTCTCAGAAATTTTTTTAATTTTTACCATTGCATTATATGCACCTTTAATCTCGCCATAAATAAGATCTGTATTATAAATTGAGAGATACAATCTTGCTAAAATCATGGCAAACCACCCCATACAGTGTTAAGATTTCCAATGAACATTGGCGTAAGTATACCAAGGATTATAACAACAACTGCAAATGTTAATACAACAAAATCAACATTCCTGTTTGTTGAAAATTGTGATTTTGGTTCTTTCCACATGTATAGAACAACCCTGAAATAATAGTATACAGAAATTGCTGAATTCAATACAGCAATGATAGCAAGCCACCATAGGTTTGATTCTATTAGGCTAAGGAATAGAAAATACTTACCCATAAAACCTATTGTTGGAGGTATACCTGCAAGTGAAAATAATAATATGGCGAATGATACGGCAAATAGAGGCCTTTTTCTCGCTATTCCTGAAATATCATCCAATGTAGTTTCTTTTCCTTTTGATTCCAAATTTTCCATTGAAATGAATGCACCACCCTTCATTAAAATATATGCCATAGAAAATATGAGGATTGACGATAGAGCAAGCGTTATCGCTACCTGGCCAGTAACTGTGAATACAAGAGCAAGATAACCAGCGTTTGCAACGCTACTATATGCAAGCATTCTTTTAACATCTTTCTGAGCAAGTGCAGTAACATTTCCATATGTCATTGTCAATATGGAAATTATAATGAAGAATATCTGAACATAATTATAACCTGTTGATCCAACCATAAGACTCTGAAAATTTGTGGATAGGAAAATTCTAATCATAACTATTAATGCCATTAATTTGCTAGCAGTAGAAAGAAAGGCTGAAATTGGTGCCCTAGATCCATTATATGTATCTATAGCCCAGCTGTGAAACGGGAACAATGAAAGTTTAAATCCAAAACCAACAATCATAAGAACAAGTGAAAGAATAAAAAGTTGAAGGTTAGAATAGGATGCGCCTATATTGAATGAACTTGTTGAAATATAATAATATGAAATGCCTAATATAATGAAAGCTGATGATAATGCTCCAATTACAAAAAATTTAAGCGAAGCCTCCAGACTTTTTGCATTTTTTGGATACGATGCGAGGGCATAAGTTGCTAGACTTGCAGCCTCGAATGTTACAAATATTGCAATAAGATTACCTGAATATGCTGCAAGGATCATACTTCCTGTTGAAAATAATAAGAGTGAATACAATAGCTCTTGCCTATTATAATTGAAATTAAATGTAGCAATTATAACGAAAATTAATATGAAAACGAAAAGTATTGCAAATATTGTACCAGGGAAATCAAAGTAAAATATTGAATACTGTTCAAATTTAAAATTAATTAGATTATACATTAAAATCAAAAATGATATCACTGATCCCACAATGGATGTAGCAAATAATCCTCTATTATTTTTAGATATTAAAGAAACACCTATTGTTAAAAAACTAAAAATGTAAAGTACTATACTTGGTAAAAGATACTGAATCATTTTACATACCTCCAATTAATTGGGCATAATGAACAAACATGGAATATATTGGGGTAGGATATATGCCCACTATTATTACCAAAATCAATAGAATGATAAGTGGCCAAAATTCCCTTGGAAGCATATCTTTTATGTTACCAAGGTAATTATTATACGGGCCGAATAAAGTTCTCTGTAAAGCCCATATATGGTAACTTGCCACTACAACTAGGCCGAACACAACGATGAATGCCAAATAACTTATAATATTCCAGGATCCAACTATAACGGAGAACTCAGCTATAAAGCCTGCCATTCCTGGCAAACCAAGTGATGCTAAAAATCCTCCAACCATAACGAATGCAAGGTTAGGCATCATTTTTGTCAATCCACCAAGATCCCTTATTGCTCTTGTACCTGTTGATCTTTCTATTGAACCAACTGAGCCGAAGAGGATTGGTACAATTAGACCATGAGCAAACATCATGAACATACCTCCTTCTAAAGCAAGATATGCATCAGATGACGGTAAGCCTAATGGTGATGCAAGAAAGAGAACTGATATTGCAAGAGTTATGAATCCCATATGGCCTATACTTGAATAAGCAATAAGCCTCTTAAGATCCTTTTGTGCTAGGGCTGCAAATGCTGCATAGACTATTGATATTAAAGCTAGGGCTAGCAGTAAATAACCTAATTCTGAACCTGAAAATGGCAAAAATCTTACGAATATGCTGAACAACCCAAATGCACCCATTTTTGATAGAAGACCTGAAAATACCATTGATGATGTTGTGGGTGATTCGACGTAAACATCAGGTGCCCAAGTATGGAATGGAAACGTGGGCAATTTTATAAAGAATGCTAGGAAGAAACCCATCATTACAATGAATAGCAATAAAGATGATAGATTACCAATATATTGGTTAGATAGAACTGTTGAAATATTAAAATTGAAAGACCCTGTCATGGCATAATAATTGTAACCTAAAATGAATATAGATACTAGCATTAAAACTGATCCAACGTGTGTATATATTAAGAACTTTAACGCTGTATAATCCTTTTTAGGGCCTCCCCATCTCAATATCATAAAGTATGATGGTATTAACACCAATTCCCAAAATATGTAAAAAAGAATGAGGTTCTGGCTAATAAATACTCCAATGAGTGAAAATTCTAGGAAGAATAGATATGAGAAATATGAACTCTCTATTTTTCCATCCTGGTAAAGTATTGCAAAGAATATTACTATTGAAGTCAATAGAACCAGAGGATAGCTCAAATATGAAATATCAAGGAATATGCTAATACCGAAATATTTTGCAGGATTTAAAATTGAATAATTTATATTAGGTAAAAATGGTAAAACAATGATAATAAATAAGCCCGCAAGTACAGAGGACACTATTTTGCTATATTTTCCTGTAAATAGAGATATTATAGAAAATAATAATGGAATTAATAATAATAGCAAAAGATATTCGCTAGGCAATTAAAACACCCCCAATATTTTTCCAATTATAAGAAAAACTAGCAACCCAATTATCACCATTACTGCATAATTTTGAACAATACCAGTTTGTGCTTTCCTGAATGCCATTGATCCGTATTTTGCCATTAAACCTAGGCCATTCACAATGCCATCTATAAAATATTTGTCGAATAAAGATACCACTATTGCAATGAAAACGATTATTCTTTCAGCTATTATGTTTGTGAATAGAAAATCAAGGTAATATTTTGCCTTAACAATTTTGTATAAAGCTCCGGACCCATTTGCAACTTTTTCAGCTGAAAGTCTATGAGATCCATAGAAGACCCAGGCTATGTATATACCAAGGAGCACCAAAAGGAATGGTATTATTTCTATGTATAGAGGTATTGAGAATGATACTGTTCCAGCATATTTTGTTCCTGTAAACATGGATGAAAAATAATTATAAAATCCACTTTGGAATATTCCGAATATTAATGCTAATATTGAAAGTATTATCATAGGTACGATCATTACCCAAGGTGGATCTTTTGCGTGTTCAGCTGCATAACTTTTTGGTTTTCCTAATGCTACTGTGAAAAACATCCTGAATGTGTAAAGTGTAGTGAGAAAAGCCCCAATTACGAGAAGAATCCATGCATAAAGAACGTATGGATTTTGATTGTATACGAAATAGGCTAAAGATATAATCTCATCCTTGCTGAAATATCCTGCCGTAGGAGGAAAGCCTACTAGTGTTAAAGCTCCTATAAACATAGCAGTTATTGTAATAGGCATTTTCTTCCATAGACCACCCATTTTTCTTATATCCCTTGTATCTAAAAGTGCGTATAATATAGCTCCTGCAGATAAGAACAGAAGAGCTTTTAAGAATGCATGAACTATTAGATGGTAAATACTAATACCAATTGTATTTCCTATTGTATTTACCATTACAAAACCAAGACCCAATGCTGCAAGCATATAACCAAGCTGGCTTATTGTAGAATATGCTAAAATTCTCTTTATATCGTTCATCACCAGACCCATAGTACCGGCGAGAAATGCTGTAAATGCACCTATATAAAGAACCAAGTAATCAGCCCAAGGAAGCGCATAAACATAAACAGGATAAATTCTAGCAACAAGATATATTCCTGCTGTTACCATTGTTGCAGCATGAATTAAAGCTGAAACAGTTGTTGGTCCTTCCATCGCATCAGGTATCCATACATGCAATGGGAATTGCGCCGATTTACCTGCGGCACCACCTAATACAAGTGCACCTGCAAGGGCCAGATTGAACTGCCCATTAGGAAGTTGTGCTACATTTAATGCATAATGTATTATGTTGTATATTGAAAGTGGATCGTTATTGCCCACAACAGGCAAAAATGACCAATAAAGAACAGCTAGGCCAAGGATTAATAGTACATCTCCAACCCTCGTCACTATGAATGCTTTTTTTGCAGCTGATGCTGCATTTGGCTTATACCACCAGAATCCAATTAATAAGTATGAACATAAACCGACTAGCTCCCAAAAGAGGAAGAACATTACCATGTTTGAGCTTAAAACAACACCTAACATTCCTCCTGTGAATAGAGATGTTTCAGCAAAGTATACATGCTTGTTAGGATCTTTACCTATATAGCCAATTGCAAACATATGAATGAGGAATGAAACACCTGAAACCATCATGGCCATAGCTATTGAAAGTGGATCTATGTAAACACCCCAGGTAAAATTATTAAACCAAGCACTATAGAAATATAAATTTGCATTAGTATAATATAAATAATATGCTAATAAAAATGAAATGAAAATGCCTGTTGTTACAACAATTCCAGAATATTTCCTAAAACCATGGAATTTTTTGCCCAACGGTAATACAAACATAAAAATTATAATTGGTAAAAGAAATATCATTACAGCTGCGAAGACCTGTGGTTCCAAAAATCCATTTAATCCACTGTATGAAATCAATTTTACCACCTCAATTCCTTAAGAGATTTCAAACCAACATTCTTTGTCTGCCTGTATAGTGCAATCAATATTGCAAAACCTACAGCTGATTCAGCTGCTGCAATTGCTATTGAAATTAATACGAAAAGGATTCCACTTGGATCGCTATGCATTGTGGCCCATGCTACAATGTTGAGGTTCGCACTATTTACCAATATTTCTATACTTATTAAAAGTCTTACACCACCCTTAACTGTTAATATGCCATACAGGCCTACTGTAAACATCAATAGACTTATAAACAGAACATAAATCATTGGTATCATCTATCTTCCTCCTTTGAAGCCAAATAGAATGCTCCAAACATTGATGAAAGTAATAGTACAGCCAATATTTCAAAAATGTAACCGTAGCTATTATAATTTATGAACAAGTTTCCCAATTCTTTTATAGGTTCAACAAAAGTAGTTCCATTATAGTTGAAACCGTATATGAATAGCGTGACCAAAATAAAGAATAATGCTGAAATGATTATTGCAAAACTACTCTTCAACTTCCTCACCTCTTGTTAACATTATTGTAAATAGTAGAAGTGTAATGACTGCACCAACATATACTATAATCTGAATGGCAGCCAGGAATTGCGCATTTAATATAACGTAGAGTGAAGCTATTGACAAGAGAAAAAATGTAAGTGCGAGAGCAGCCCTAAATAACTTTTTTTCGGATACTGCCCATATACCAAATATTGCGCCTAGAATACCTATTGCCAGGAAAAGATACTCAATCATGGTACTTCAACTCCGTTTCTGTTCTTGATAATCTATCTGGTAGATAATCCATATCTCTGTCAAAATGCGCGAGCTCGAATTCATTTGATAATCTAATGGAACCTGTGGGGCAGATTTCTTGACATAAACCGCAGTATGTACAAACGCCTATGTCAACAGCTGGATATATCTTTCTCCAATTTTTTCCATTTTCATATTCATAATGAACCATGTGATCAGCATGGTTTGGGCAAATCTGTGCGCATAAAGTACAACCTATACAGCTGTCTAGATTTAGAATTACTCTGCCTCTAAATCTTTTAGTATGCCAGGGTATAGGTTCTTCCGGGTATTGAACTGTAACAGGCTTTCTAAACATATGTTTCGTTACAGTTATCAATCCTTTAATAATTCCTTTCATTTCATATCACCCCGCTCATTAGAGCTGCTATTCCTACACTCCAGATCAGATTAATAATTGACAAAGGCAATAAAACTCTCCATCCTATGTTCATGAATTTATCCACTCTGATCCTAGGTAATGCAATCCACAAAGTAAGAAATATGAACATGAATATGAACGCTTTTATTAAAAGCCATATATAACCGAGACCTGAAATCCATGGCAGATCAGATCCTCCACCTAAATAAACTGTTGAGATAAATAGTGATGCGAAGAATATATTACCAAAAACTCCCAAATAGAATATTCCAAATCTAAGGCCAGAATATTCTATGTTGAAACCAGAAACAAGTTCACTTTCGCTTTCAGGAAGGTCTAAAGGTGGAACTGCTATTTTTGCTATCATCGCAATGAAAAATATGAAAAATCCGATTGGTTCAAGAATAGCAAATGGAATCGTATTTGATGAAATTGTATAAAGGTTCAATGAACTGGAAACTATTATTACTCCTACCAAAGAAAGAACCATTGGAATTTCATAGCTCAAATCCTGAGCTGCTGCTCTTATACCACCTAAAAGGGAATATTTACTTCCTGATGAAAATCCTGCTATTATTTCCCCAATTGGTACCATTGCTGAAAAAGCCAAAACAAGAAGGAGTGTTACCTTTACATTAGTAAATATAATTAACCAGTGATACAGAGATCCATAAGGAATTAGAAGGTAAGATAGAATTAGAGGTATAAAAACAAGATAGGGGGCAAATCTAAATAGTAATGGATCTGTATTATCGGGTATAATATCCTCCTTACCAAACATCTTCAATGCATCAGCAATGAGCTGAAATATTCCGTATGGACCTACCCTGTTAGGGCCTATTCTTTGCTGCAAATCTGCCATATATTTTCTGAATATGTATATAACAATGATTATCGTAATTGCAGCTGCTAAAAATATTAGCAATGCACCTATGAGATCAACTAAAACTGTCTGTATTAATTGACCATAATAACCGTAAACAGCAAAGTTAATCCCAATGGCCTTTAAAATGAAATTTATAAGCCATATAATGGTGTTCATCTATCCACCTCCCCAAAAACTGGATCCAAAGTAGATAATGTTGCTATCATATCTGCAATTTTAGAACCTTTTACCATTTCATTTGTTGCTGATAAAGCATGGAAGGCAGGTGATCTTATCCTTACCCTGTATGGTTTTGATGTGCCATCACCTATTACATATACACCAAATTCGCCTCTTGGGGATTCGGTTCTTGAATATGATTCACCTTTACCTTTAATTTTTATGAGACCCTGCTTCCTATACAGTGGATTGAAATATTCACCTTCTGGCATTTTATCAAATGCCTGTTTGGCTATCTTCAATGATTGGCGCATCTCTTCCATTCTTACTATGAACCTTGAAAAGTTATCACCATCTTTAGCCGTTGGAATTTCGAAGTCTACTTTATCATAATATAAGTAGGGGAAATTTTTCCTAATATCATATTTAATACCACTTGCTCTTAATACTGGGCCTGTAATACTATAGCTCATGGCCTTCTCGGGTGATAAATAACCTATACCCTTCATCCTTTGAATGAATATTTCATTCTCCATAAAGAGGCTCTGTATTTCATCAAGCCTCTTGGGAAATTCATTATAAAATTCAAGGAATTTGTCTTTAAACTCCCCTGGAATGTCCTTATAGACACCCCCTATGCTTATATAATTATAGGTTAATCTTGCACCTGATAACATTTCAAACAATTGTATTATTTTCTCCCTTTCTCTGAATGTGTAGAAGAAAGGAGTTATCATACCTAGATCAAGACCCATTGTTCCTGCCCAAACTAGGTGACTTGCTATCCTGTTTAATTCAACTACCATCATTCTTATCCAGTTAGCCCTCTCTGGAACTTGAACTTCAGCCAATTTTTCTACGGCAAGAACATAGCCCAACTCCATGTTATGGTTACTTACATAATCCAACCTGTCCATAAATATTGCAACTGATGGGTAGAACTTATCCTCAGATAATTTCTCAGCATTTCTATGAAGATAACCGATAATAGGTTCAGCGTTTACAATAGTTTCACCATTTAATTTTACTTTTACCCTTAAAACACCATGGGTAGATGGATGCTGAGGCCCGAAATTAACATCTATGATCCTCTCTTCCATTTTTACCACCCATCCTTTGGATCGAAGCTCACTCTATCAGTTCCATCATCGTTCATATTTACAAATTGCTCCTTGCTCAAATCATAATCCTTTCTTAAAGGATGGCCTACCCATCCCTCTGGTAAGAAAATCCTCTTGAGATTAGGATGGCCCGTGAACTTTATTCCCATTAAATCATAAAGTTCCCTTTCAAACCAGTTTGCTGAATCCCATATTGGTGTAGCACTCGGTAATGTATCATCCTCAGGTCTTACTTTAACCACAATGATTTTATTTTCATTGTAGGAAGATAAATGATAAACTACTTCTCTGTATTTTTTATAATCAACAGCTGACATTAAAACAAGATAGTTGTACCCATCTCTTTTTAAAGACGATAATGTATCTATTAGTGATTCCTTATCTATCAAAATGTAATCAGTACCGTCCTTGTTCTTACCCTTTTCTATTATCATCTTCCAGCCTCCCCCTTCCTTATCTTTTCTTGTAGCTTGTTTATTGCATAAATTAATGCTTCGGGTGTGGGAGGACATCCTGGAACATATACATCAACTGGTACTACTTTGTCTACACCCATTACAACGGAATACGCACCTTGGTAAGGGCCGCCTGATGTTGCGCACGAACCGTAAGCTATGACGTATCTTGGAGATGCCATCTGTTCATAGAGCCTTCTCACCCTCGGTGCCATTTTCTTCGTGACCGTTCCTGCAACAATCATTAAATCAGATTGCCTGGGAGAATTTCTAAAAATTTCACTACCAAATCTTCCTATATCATAATGTGATCCCTGAGTACCCATCATCTCGATCGCACAGCAAGCAAGGCCAAAAGTAAGTGGCCAGACTGAATTACTTCTTCCCCAGTTAATCAATTCCTCGAGTGTTGTAAAAAATATTGAATCTCCCATTTTTATCATCTCCAATCCATGTATCCTTTTTTAATTGCATAAAGAAGACCTATGAGCATCATAGCGAGGAAAATCATCACGTTTATAAATGACATTAAACCGTATGATGAAATCATTGATCTAAAAGCATATGCCCAAGGAATAATTAAGGCTATTGAAACATCAAAAACTGTGAACATTAAAATTACAAAATAATACTGTATATGTATAGGGCCTTTTGCATCTCCAATTGTTTTTTCACCGCATTCATATACGTCATTCCTTGCTGGTTCTTTCTTAGGATCATGTTTAGGTGCTATTTTATTTACCATCCACAGCATTAAGTAAACGGATACCAAGGTTAAAACAAATGCAATTGCAATTATGAAGTATCCACCTTCTTGCATTTAAATCACAATTTACCCATATAGCAGATGTATATTTTAATATTTCATTTTTTAACCTCAAAATAAATTATTAAAAAAGAAAAATTATTTTAGTTGTTTTTCTTTCCACAAAAAAAATATGAATGATGAAAAAAATAGAACAATCAAATCTATGTACTGGAATCAAATTTTGGGAAGCTTTAGTTCTGGTCTAGCTTCGCCATTTATTCCATATTATGCAGCATTTTTAAATTTCAATTCTCCTGAAATGGGATTTCTTCAGGCGAGCCAAAATTTATTCCCGAATGTTACACAGTACCACTGGGGTAAGCTATCTGATAAATTTAATAACAGAATTTTCTTTATAATAATTGGTGGTATAATTTCATCACTTATGTTTATTGCATTCATCGTAGCAAAATCACCTATTTTTTTTATTACCGCCGTTATCATTCAATCCATATTTGGTGCAATGGTAACACCTGCCTGGAATGCCTTGATAGGTGACATTTCCCTACCGAGCAAGCGTGCCAGTTTTATTGGAAAACTTTCATTCTATTCAAATTTATCAATGCTGTTTGCTGGTGTGGCCTTTTTATTTTATACTTTAATATACAGTACATCATCAATTTCTATTTATTACCTGCCTTTTGCAATTGCAGGTATTCTGGGTGTATTATCATCTTTGATTATGCTCTATGCAAAAGAAGAAAAAAAATTCAGGGCTGAAAGAAAATCCAGCCTTTTCAGCATACTAAAAAAAGATAATGATTTTTCTTATTTTATGTATTCACAACTTTTTTATAATTTTTTCATGTCAATTTCTTGGCCTTTATTGTTTATAACAACTGTTGATGTTCTTAAGGCATCATATTTTCAAGTAGCGATGCTTAATCTTCTTGGTCTTATTTCCACAGTTCCCTTTATAACAATATTTGGTAAAATAATAGATAAAACAGGTACTAAATGGCCCATTATAGCAAGCAGATTCATGTTTGTTCCAGTGCCATTAGTGTATGCCTTTGCAAATTCTGTTATAGATTTATACATCTTAAATATTGTAACAGGAATAGGCCAAGCAATTACAAATGTGGCGTTCATTGCATACATACTTGATGCTGCACCTAAAGAGGATAGAGGAAAATATGTTGGTCTATATAACATGCTAATAGGAATTGTAACATTTTTTGGTTCAATTTTGGGCGGATATCTAGGCATATATTTAGGTTTGTTCAACACATACATGGTTTCTTTCATTGGAAGATTTTCTGGATCATTCCTTTTCTTTAAAATAAGAGAAAAAAGGGTATATCCACAAATGATAAGGCTCAATCCATTTGGTGGAATAATGAGAAAAAGATAAATAAGAAAATTCATTAATTTTCTTGCCACAGTGATGATAAAATTATTTACTGAAAAATGATGATAGACGGGCGGACTGAGTGGTATATATGAGAGCACTTGTAATATACTATGGAAAGGATGATGATATAGTACTAAATTACGTCAAGGATTTTGCCACAGAAATAAAAATTTATTCACCGGAGCCAAAGGTAGCTCCACCTGGATATAATATTTATTCAGGAAATTTCCTTCATGTTTTAGATGAATTAAAAGATTCAATAGATTTTATAGCATTCAAAGAAAAAGAGAATTATACCATTGATTTATTGAAAACTGAAGACATCTATACTGAAATAAAAAAAAGAAAAATAAGGTCATTGATCATCCATTAAAGCATGAATAAGAATAAATGATCCTTTATCATGACCTATACTCCATGGCTCAAGTTTTTCATATCCTGGTCCATAAAATAATGTCTGACTCACGTTTATTATTTTAAAATTCAAAGATTCAAGCATTTTTTTAATTTGGGAAAATGAGAAAAAGATAGCATTTTTATAAAAAGGACTTTCAATTGAGGCATAATATTTACCATATTTACTCTCTTTTTCTATGTAACCTATGAAAATATGACCTTTTTTATTTAGAATCCTTTTAGATTCTTTGATAACCTGTTCAGGGTCATCAACGAAACATAATGTAACTATTATTGTAATGTAACTAAAAATTTCATCCCTAATTGGAATATTCTCTCCTCTGGCAAGGATAACATTTATACCTCTGCTTTTAGCAATTTTTAGCATTTCAATGCTCGGATCAATACCATATTCTGTTTTAATAACACTTGAAAATCTTCCTGTACCAACACCAATTTCAATACCATTTTTTAGTCCAGAAGAGAAATGCTTTAAAAGATTTAATTCACTTTTATAAACATTCTCATGCCTTTCAAACCAGGTGTCATATCTATTGTATAAATTATCAAATATATTCATTTATGATCCTTTCTACTATTCCCTTCACAATATTAGGAGGTAATCCTATTTCATCAGATACATAATTTTCATCCCAGGTAGAAAGATAGGCATAGAAAATTTCTCTCTCCAATGAAGATTTAAATTGATCAGATATAATTTCATCTATTTTTTCCATTATTGCATTTTTTAATTTCATTTTTTCTATTAACTTATTTTCAAGATCCTCTATTTCATTTTCTACCTTTTTTAATTCTTCTATTAAATTATCATTTTTTATTTCTATATTTTCATGAAAATTTATGTTTTTCTTTTTTATATCAAAAAAATATGGTGCAAGAGAAACAATTAGCATGAAGCTATCTTCAAGGCTGTATATTTTTCTATTAGGTCCAAGATCACTTTTTTCTGTACCCTTGAATCTCACAATGTTATTTTTTTCTAGAATATATAAATGCTTCATTATTGCCTGCTGTGATATTTTCAATTCCTTTGAAAGCTGCAATGGGTAACCTTCTCCAAAAATGAGGCGCTTTATGATCTCGCGCCTCGTTCTATTTTCCAAAGCATTCAGTACTGAATCTATGTCTGTCATACTTAATCTATCTTTACCTTAGTTCCACCCTTTTTCTTAGGCTGTTCTTTTTCTATTGTTATATCCAAAATTCCATTATTATATGAAGCACGTGCTGTTTCTGGTTTTACCTTTTCTGGCAACTGAACAACTTTGAAATATTTCCTGTCTGGAACATCTGTCTTTATTGTAACGGATTGATCATCCACCTGAAGATCTATCTGATTCTTTTCCACTCCAGGTAATTCTGCTGTAACGTAAACATTTTTATCATCATCTGAAACATCCACCAATGGTTCTCTGAAACCCTCAAGCTCGCCCAGTCTAAAGTTAGGAACATTTCCAAATTCTTCTATCTTTGGCTTACCGTCTGGACCTATTCTCATTGAAAAACCATAAACGAAAGGTCCTTGAACATCTGTCATATGCCTGGTCATTTCATTGAATATCCTTGAAATTCTTTCATTCATTCTTCTGAATTCATCTTCAAAGTCATCGAATATATCATCAAATCCAAAATCATCCTCATCCTTCTTTTTCCTTATTACCATATTTAACACCTCCATGTTAACTTTAGGTTGTTCATATTTGGTTAATATGTAGTTATATATAAACTTTTCTACAAGCTCCTTATAAATACAATAAATGAAGTATGTAGCAGGCCGAAATTTTCTGGTCTTAATTCCTTTCTTCCATATGTCCAAGATCGTTCTAAAATTTCTATAATTTCAGCTCTGTAATATTCTTGCCTTTCAATCTTATTCAATAATTCTCTTACCTGGGTAATGTTTGGTAGATATGCTATAAACATACCTCCTGGCTTTAAGGCCTTCATAGAATTTTCAAAGTTTAACCATGGTTCAGGTATATCAACGAAAATTGCATCCAAATTATTTTCATCTATTCCATCTTTAAAATCCCTTATTTTGAATTCCCATTTATCTTCCATACCAAAGTGCTTGGCAATTTCCATTACATTTTCAGCATTTTTTCTGGAAATATCATAGCTAATTAATTTGCCACTCACTAAATAAAATAAAATTGAAATTGTAAGAAATCCGGAACCAATGCCTATTTCAACAACTCTAGAATCACCTTTTATTCCTGATTTCATAATAATTGTGCCAATATCCTTTTTATTTATTCCTTGAGTGCCTTTTTCCAAATTGGATAAGATATCTTCTAGATTTGGTTTTATTATTTTGAAATCAAAATTTAATATGTTTATTATATCCCCAAAATTCTTATCTATGAAAATTGATGTATCAATAACACCAAGACCGTTTATCCACTCCCTTTTTCCATTTACGTGGAGAACGTATATTTTATCAGATTTTAATCCTATTAGCTGATTTTTTAACATTAATCTACCATAAATTCAAGAATCTTAAAACTTTTTTGACATTTTCCTGGTTTGTCGAATAATTAATTCATTCTATATTCTCCTGTCTTTTTTACTATTTCTTTTTGAATTTTTATGGATATTTTAGTTTCCCATATAAATTCACATCACCGTAATTCTTTAATGTATCATATGCCCAGAATCTTTGGTATCCTTCAATTACAAGATTCTCAGGTAATTTGGATACCAAATTCTCTCCAAACTTTCTCTTCACTGATGAATTTATGCCCTCAGTTGCATTCCACCTTTTCCCGTATTCCTTCTTTTTTGACCATTCTTTGTATCCTAGATTATTGTACTCTCTTATTGCCCTACGCCGTTCTTTTCCTTTGTGATTGTAATGGCCCATTGATGCATTTTTACGTATTTTTATTGCAGGTTCTGCTACCATATTGGATAAAAGATTGAACATCCTGTAATTGTCATATGCACCATCACCATAGAGTTTCTTTATTCTATATCCTCTTTTATTCAATTCCAAAATATGACTTTCTACTACCATAGATTCTGATTGCATACCCTGAACATATACATCCAACCCAAGCAATTTTTTTGTTCTCACATCCGCTGTTATTACCACAACTATGAACTTATTTTTCTTCCTGATATTATATTTTTCAAGCCTGTATACTCCTGCATTTGATGTTTTCAATCCTGTTCCATCTGATGCTATTTCAACATCCATATATTCAGGCATATCAATTTCAGGTTTGTAATTATGGATCCTATGCCATAGGGTAGTGTAATCACTGAAATATGGTATGAGAGAATATTTTGCCATTTCCCTTGCCATGCCTTAAAGACCCCTGTAGTCTATGAACTGGTGAAAAATTGCCATAATTTTAATGAAAGATTCAGGGAATTTGTAAGGTGCTCCTATTTTGCCGTTATTCATTTCTTTAAGCTCATCATCCCATCTTGACCTGAATTCAAAATTAAAATATAATTCTCACCTTACTATTAATTCCTCATTATAAAGAGACCAGTTACGTTTATTAACTTCATTATCATAATCATCATGGGCTATTTGTGTTGATATGTTTTGCATAATATCAACAATACAAATAGCCTATTTAAATATGTCATAAAAATGTCATTTAATTATCAGAATTATTCAACACACCAACATTTTCCACAAAGTTTATATATTAAAATATTGTAAAAAAATTTATGGAATTAAGGTTAGTAGATCTTAAAAAACCTGAAGATGATATAAATATTGTAATTGGACAAACACATTTCATAAAAACAGTGGAAGATGTATACGAAGCTATAATAACAACTGTTCCAAATGCGAAGTTTGGCATTGCATTCAATGAAGCATCAGGAAAAAGATTAATAAGATATGAGGGAAATGACGAAATACTCGTAAAATATGCAATAGAGAATGCAAAAGAAGTAGGGGCTGGGCATGTCTTTGTGATTCTCCTTAAAAATGCATACCCAATTAATATTATAAACAGATTAAAAGAAACGCAAGAAATTCTAAATATATTTGCTGCAAGCGCTAATCCTTTAAAAGTTATTGTAGCAATAGAAAAGGATATGAGAGCCGTATTGGGAGTAATGGATGGCCAAGAACCATTGGGTATTGAAAATGAACATGACAAAGAGGAAAGGAAAAGATTTTTAAGAAAAATAGGTTACAAGTTCTGAAAATGTTTTACAAATCCATATATGATATAGAATGGAAATATTACGATCTACTTTATGGTGATTATAGCGAAGATATAGCGTTCTATAATAATATTGTTAAGAATGATGTCCTTGAACTTATGTGCGGCACAGGAAGGATTAGTTCAAAATTAAAAAATGCAAACACAATAGGCATTGATAATGATGATCGCATGCTAAAGGAGGCAGAAAAGAAAAAATTAAATTGCATTAAACAGGATGTAAAATCCTTTCATCTTGATAAAAAATTCGATTATGTTTTAATTCCATTAAATTCACTTTTACTTTTTGAAAGGGATGATAAAGAAAAGATTTTGAAACTATCCAGGGAACATCTGAAAGAAAATGGAAAAATCATTGTTGACATAATACCTCCACTGGACTTTGAGGAATCAATGGTCTATTTAGGTGATCACAGGATATCCGAAAATTTGGAGATTTGGAGGTTCTTTGTTCCAAACTTTTCAGATGATATGATGGTACTGAATTTAACATATTTCTATGATATTTATGAGAATTCAACATATAGGAGAGATTCAGCTGTTTTGGTCTTATACCTTGAAAACTTTGAGACCATGAAAGAAATTATTAAAAATTCAGGCTTAAAAATTGATAATGTATATGGCAGCTATAATATGAAAAAATTTGTGCCTGAAGAAAGTGCAAAAATGATCTTTATATTAAAGAAGTAATTATGAACAATTTTATTTCAATGATAAATAAAAATTATTCGCTAAGTATTTTAATTATCTATTATTTAAAAATTATTTCATAGGGGAGAAAAAATATGCTAAAAGAGGAGAAGATTATTGAATTTGTAGATTCTTTGATAGATGAAAATAGAAATATACCTGTGATAGTGGAAGGTAAAAGGGATGAATTGGCCCTAAGAAAATTGGGTTTAAAAGGTAAGGTAATAATATTTAATTCTGGATCATCATTAATAGAATTCTGTGAGAAATTAGAAAGAAATTATAGAAAGGTGATATTATTTCTAGATTGGGATGAAAAAGGTAATGAATTGACTAATTCTATTGAAAAAATTTTGTCATCAGAAGGAGTTCATTGCGACCTTAATTATAGAAAAATTTTATATTCACTTGTTGGTAAATCCATAAGGAGTGTGGAGGAAATTTATCCTCTATATTTGCTTTCTATAGAAAAAGTCCAATCCAATTTTTCTAAGAATTTCTCCAAGAGAACTAAAAGATGATTTATTGAAAATTCCAAAATCCATGATGTAAGAATCAATTAAATCTGAAAATGTTATGTCAAAATAATAATTCTGGTTATTTAAATTTCTTAAATAAATTTCATTATAGGGGTGGTTAATGAATTCTATCCATTCCTTAGAAATTTTGTATTTGGTTCCTATGGAGTAAAATTTTGATCCTTTGTGCTTCGATGCCAGAGCAAGTGCATAAGTTCCAATTTTGTTTATTAAACTAAGATCTTCAAGTATTGCATCCATACCGACAAGTATTGTAGAATTTTTATCTATTGCATGATAAATAGCAGCATCAACATAGAGTTTTACATTGAATCCCTGCTCGGAAAGAAATTCTGCAAATTTAATTCCTTCGTTCTTTGGTCTTGATTCAAGTACATGAATTTCAGCAATAGAATCCTTATTAATTATTAAAGATTCCTGAACAAGAGAACTCCAACTTATTGTCACAACTTTTTCCTTTAATAGACCCTTTGTGCTTCGAATTGCCCTACTCTTTGAGTTTTCAAGATCATTTATTAAATTAATAAAATCATGTTCATTTTTAAAATTTAAAATAAGATTTGCCACATTGATTAATTGAACCATTTCTTTCTTTTTGATTTTTAAGTAATCCAATTCATTTTTAAAATTAAGATCACTTTTAAAATAATTTAGACAGGTTTTTACCAACTCCATCGAGAGAGTTTCTGATCCATGTATATTATCTTCAGCTATATCTTTAATTTCCATGTTTCAATAAATTTATTTTTAAAATAAAAGAATTTCCTATTTTATGTAAAAATAGTTCATATCTTTTATTTGATCCACATAAATGGTAATTTCAGGATTTTCCAAATTTACTTTTTTATCCTGAAGATTTTTTAAGATCAATTCACCTAGTAGTTTATTCTCCTGCTGAGAATTTTTTCTTTTTGACCTTACTGCAAACGTTTTAAAATTTTTGTTTTTCAATATTTTTATTATATCTAAGTAATCTTTAAATAAATATGCATCCAAACCTTCCAAGTCCATGGATGATATTATTATTAACTTTGTATCCTGCTCCTTGTAAATGAACTCACCTTCATTTTTTAAAAAATAATCCTTAAAGTATCTTATTTTCTTATGAAGCTCGTCTCTGTTCTTGAAATAAAATATCTTTGTAAACATGCTCACCTTATATGGCCTAAAGTAAATGATCCCATTATTATACCGCTCTTCGATGGGGATATTTCTATCCAAGAGCGGCTTTGCACTTCTGTTATTCCCCTTACTTGAAGGTATATTTTTCCAGATTCTGACTTGAAATCAATGGCACCATCCATTAAGTATGAAACCATCTGAATAGTATTCTCCTCATGAAGGCCCTTTTCCAAAAGATATAAAGAAACGGCGTTCTCCTTTTTTCTCTTTGTTGTAAATGGCTGCAAAAATTTAAGCACAGATTGTGAATCTGCAAATGTAAGTATTGTTGATAGTGTAAAGAATGCTAGCCTGTAATACCTTGCAATTCCTTTTATTTCCGAGATTATTTTTTCAATGGCTTCAGAAATACCGTTCAAATCAGTTTGAGAATCGAGGTATATCACACCTTCGACATTTGATTTTTCACCTATTGTCCTTGAATATGCATCTATGTATTTGACAAGACCTTTTTCTACATATGATTTCCAAGTCGGTAGAACATAGTTCATTTCTTCTTCAAAAAGTTCTACAGTTTTATCAATCAAAATGACAACAACAGGAACTCCTTTTTTTACACCCTCAGCTAGAAAAGAGTATACGAGCACTTCTTTTCCACTGTACGCCGGTCCCATTACTAGTATGTTAGAGCCTAAAGGAAAACCACCATATGTTAGATCATCAAGCCTTCTTGTTCCAGTTCTTACCTTTTCCTCCTTTATTTCCTTTATTATTTCCTCCTGTGCCATTGAAATTTCTTTATCAATTAGACCCTTCTCCTTAGCTTCAAGTTCCTTTGCTATTTCTTGCAAATACCTTTCCTTTTGCTTTAATTGCTCCTCCTTCCTTTTTACAAGTTCACTTAAATCCTCTATTTTGTGCTCCTGCTCCAATTTTTTAAGTTCTTCTATCTCAATTCTTTGATTCTCCATTTCTTTCATCTGTTCCTGAAGCTTCTTTTCCCTGAATAAAAGATCTTGCTCACGCCTTGAATATTCCTCTTCTTTGAATTTCATTGTTTGCTTAAAATCATTTAGAGCTTTATCCAATGTTTCAAGCTGTGTCCTTAACTGCTGATTTTCTACCTTTAATCTTTCGAGCTCTTTTTCTGTATCTACATCCTTTTTAAGAATTTCATTCCCTTGCGTGATCATTTCAATTAGGTTATTCAACCTATTTATCTCATTTTTTAATAAATTATTTTCTTCAAGAATATTTTGATACTTTATTTCATCTACTTCCATATTTCTAGAACTACTGTTTTTTAATTCTTCTTCCCTTATGGATAATTCTTTCAATTGCTTTTCAAGCAGTAATTCTTGCTCTTTTAATTTTAATTCGTATTCTGCCAGATTCTTTACTTTATCGCTTTGTGCAGAAATCCAGTCTTGCCATATTTCTTTTTGCATTTTCAATCTATTTTCTGCACTTTCCAATTCTATTTTTAACATTCTATTTTCTTCTATTATTTCTTTCAATTTAGTGAATATATCTTCATCTTTTATATTCAAAAGATCGGAAATTTCCTTAAGTTTTGCCTTATAATTAGATAGTTCAATTTTCGTCTTATTTATTTCTAAGAGAAGTTCTGTAATTCTATCTGAATATTCAGATATTTTTTCTATAATATTCTTTGCGTGCCTTAGATCACCTATTACTGTGATCTTTTGCAAAATTTTTGTATAAATTTCATTAAGGTTTGTCCTTATTCTTTCAGTATCCTCAAGTTTTTTTGATAATTCCTGAGTTTTTTGCTCTAAAATAGATGTCTGTTCATCTATCTTGCGCTTTATCTCCTCTAAATTTACAACACTCTCTGGAGAAATTTCAGCATTTAATTCCGAATTAATTTTTCCAATATCTTCCTTTTCACCTTTAATCCATTTTTCTATATTATCTATTTCACTTGAAATACTGGAATACTTTTCATCAATATTATCATTAAGGATGTTCAGGATAGAATTAGCAAGGAGTTTATCATACTCCTCCTTGGTATATTTTCTGCCACATTTTTTACATGTTAATGTTTCTTCGTCTATCTCTCCACCACAATCATTACAATTTACCATTTTCCTATTTAGAAGCTATTCTTAGAATATTATTGCCCCTCACAATCACAACACCCAATTTTCTAACAGTATCATTCATTCTTTCCTCTGTGTCATTTATTATTAAGTTCATATACTCATCGTAGCCTATTAAAACTCCTTCTAAAATTCTGCTGTCCTTCATAAGCATTGATATCCTTTTATTCATAAACTCTTCTATTACTTTTATTGGCATAGTCATATTTTTCACCTCAATTATTTGGAAATGGTCCCCTCTCATCAGAATCTGAATCTTCATCGTTAAAAACAATCTGCACAAGGTCCCTCATCAATGATTTTAGTTCTTCAACTTCCTTTCTTAGTCTTTCTACCTCCAAATTTAATTTTTCCACGTCATTGTTGTTCTTTTTCATCTAAACACATCCACCTTTATGGAATATTTTTTACCTTTATTTTAATGTTTCCGTACAAAGATGATATTTTTCTTGTCTCTTTCCTATTGCACCTTTCGCAGAAAAGATAATTGTCCATTTTGACCATAGGAGAACGGCATTTCATGCATAACCCTTTGATAACTCCCAGGGCAGGTTCAGCTGTTGTAAGCTGTATAGAAGGTTTGGATCTAATTACCTTTGCCCTTACTATGTCACCTATTCTAAACATTTTCCCTACTTCATCCACGTATCTATCAGATATTTTTGAAACATGGATTATGCCATCCTGCTTCCCGCCAACAATTTCTCTTTCTACACCTTCAATTGCAACTATAGTAACGAGAGCAAAATCATTGTATAGCTCAGAAACAACACCGTATACTACTTCACCAACCCTGATTATTGGTAGATTTGTTAAAGGTTTTATATTTATCGTCATATGCTTATCGTCAAAATGTAAAATTCCATAAAGTGAAGCATATATTTTACCGTTCACTTCAATTACATTCTGGCCTGGTACGTATTCTTCTATTGTTCCCAGAAATTCACCTGGTACTACCACCTTTTCCATTTTTTTACACCACCTTTACAACGAACAATGTTACTTCCATTTCCTTCATCTGTTCCCTATGAAACTTGAATGTGTAAGGCAAACTAAACTTATAATTTTTTTCCATAAGTATAGTACCTTTACCATCAAGTATTCTTATAAAATGCAACCTGGCTTTAGAATCATAAAGAATATAGAATTTATTAGAAATTTCTATTGACTTTTCTATGAATGGTAAATCAGCTCCCCTTAATTGATATCCAAATGGTGGATTTTCTATTATTGTATCAACTTTGATATTGAAATTACTTATATCCATATTCAAATATTCCAATTCAAGTATCAATTTTTCCGCATTTTTTCTAGCTATGTTTATCATTTCTTTATCAATATCTATACAGTAAACTTTTTTTGCACCAAGAATAGCTGCGCCTATGGCAAAAATACCATTACCACAGCCAAAATCAGCAACTATCTTATCTTTTATATCATCCATTGCTAAAAAAAGGATATCACTGGCTATATCTGAAGGTGTTGAATATTGTTCTAAAAGCACCTTAGGTTCACTAATCTTTTCAAGAGATGAAAGAATAAGCGAAAGATCCTTTTTATTTTTAATCTTCACCTTGAGACCTTAAATTATTTGCATCAAACATTCTAATAATTGATTTTGCATAATTATCAGATTCTTTTTTTGAATAACCTTTTCTTAGCATCAACTCAACTATTGATTTATATGCTCTCTGCCACTTCCATGTACTTCTGACATAGTATGTTTTTATAAGAACCTCCAAAATATCATTTTCCACTTCCATCTCAAAGTGTTCCTTGATCCTTGTTTTCCAAATTTTATAAATGAAACCTGGTATAATCACTGGCTCTGATTCTTTCTCATCTAAAGGCTCGTTCACAGAGCAGCTATATTTTTATTTTATAAAAATTTTTCTTAGTTTCTGCCAAAATTTTTATTTTTGGATTAATTATTCTAAGCATGGAAAACTGGTTTGGAGAAAAACAGACGGATGATGTAATGCTTTCAATGAAATATGATAGAATACTATTCCATAAGAAATCTAAGTATCAGATGATAGATTTAATTGAAAATAAAACATATGGAAAGGTTTTATTCATAGACAATACATTTCAGCTTACAGAAAGGGACGAATTCATTTACCATGAAATGCTTGCACACATAGCTTTATTCTCAATAGAAAGACCAAAAAAGGTCCTTATAATTGGTGGTGGTGATGGTGGCCTTGCAAGGGAATGTTTGAAGCATGATATTGATGATCTTAAACTTGTTGAAATAGATGAGGATGTCGTAAATGTTTCAAAGAAATTTCTTCCATCTTTAAGTGTTTCTTTTAATGATAGTAAAATGAAAATATTCATAGATGATGGTGCAGAATTCATTAAAAATTCAAATGAAAAATTCGATGCAGTTCTTATAGATTCCACAGATCCTGTAGGACCTGCCGCTGTACTCTTTGAAACAGAATTTTATAATAATATTAAAAAAATTTTAAATAATGGGGGTATTGTTGGCACGCAATCTGGATCACCATTTATGTTCCCAGAACACCTAAAAAAAGCATATGGAAATATGAGAAAAATTTTCAATTTTGTTAAAGTATATACTGCAACGATACCTACATACCCAGGCGCCATATGGAGCTTTACATTCGCCTCTAATAATGATATAATAAGAAAAAGAGAAGTTAATGTAAAAACAAAATATTATAATGAAAAAATACATGATTGCAATTGCAATCCGAAGTTCATTGACGATATTGTTCAATGAACCTTCCATTCCTTTTTCTTATCCTCCAGCATTTCTCGATGTCTTGGGCCTAGCTTATCAGCTAAGATTTCTAAATCTTTCAATTTTGATATGAATTTTGATTTACTGTCAGAATTCAAATATTTAAAAAATTCCCTCGATTTTTTTATTGTATCATATGTATAGTATAATCCAGCTAGGAAAATTGCAATTGATAAAACAAATATCCAATATATCCAATCACCCACGGCCTTGTTAAAGGTTGAAATAAAATCTGGTGAAGCACTAGAATCGAAAATACCATAAAATGAAAATACTAGAAATACCAATCCTAAAACAAGCAAAACTATAGATATGATAATTATGTATTCTCTCCAGCTCCTTAAATTCATGTTTCGAGGAAAATGAATACTTATATTTTATTTTTTTCACCAAATTTTTTTAAATATTCTATGAATTCATTGAAAGCCATTGATCTATGAGAAAAAGAATTTTTTTCCTTTATATCCATTTCCCCAAATGTTTTATCTGAATTATTTGGTTTAAATATTGGATCGTATCCAAAACCATTCACACCTTTCTCCTCTTCTATTATTTTCCCCTTCACGGAACCTTTGAAGAGGTGTGTTTCGTTTCCATCAAAATATCCTATAATTGCATAGAATTCAGCCGATCTATCCTCTATATTTTGCATTAATTTCAATATTCCTGAATTCTTTATTTTATTATGAACATATGATGAATAAGGTCCTGGAAAACCATTTAAGGATTTTATGTTCAACCCAGCGTCCTCAAGAAAAAATGGTTCTTCAACAATTTTTTTTACATATTCTACAGATTCATATACAATTTTCATTGGATCATCCGATTGTATTTCCATATATTCAATGTTTACCCAATCTAATTTTATGCCATATTCATAAAATTTTTCTTTGTATTCAAGATATTTATTTTTATTGTGTGTAACGATCTTCACGAATATCTCCTCCTTTTTTCAATATCCGATAACCTTTCAATTATTTCATCAGCATTTGGATTAATTTTTGTATATTCATTAAGAATGATATTAAAATCAATCAAATGCTGGCTGTGAGCACTTTTAAATGATTCTTTGAGAAGGTGCAAATCCGTACCCATATCCTCAATGGAAGCATCTATTTCACCCATTGAAAAATCTATGAAATATAACTTTTTTTCTTTTAATATTATATTGCTTGTTGTTAAATCACCATGCGACATCTTATTTTTATGCATTAATCCTATTGATCTACCGATTTCCCTGCAAATATTTTCTCTATCCGTCTCATTCAATGAATCATAAATCTTTTTTAAAACTTGGCCATTAACCTTTTCAATTTCTATTATAAAATCATTCATATCTATGTCTAAAATATATGGAACTAAAATACCAAACCTTTTCACTTCATTCAGAAGCTTTGATTCCTTTCTAGTTCTTTCTTTTCTTAGCATTAAATCAAGATCATTGATTCTATAAGATTTTCTAATTCTTATTTTCTTTATTGTTTCAAATCCTAGATAATTTGAATCTTCTATCTTTGCTTCAGCGCCAGGAAATTCTTTGTAATCTCTATAATGAATTTTTTCATTTACCCAAGATGCATCAATTGAGTCCGCCCTAAATTTTTGATCAACAATTGTATCTTCAATGCTCATCCTAATTCCACTTTCGTGCATTATTTTACCTAAATATCCTATCATAACACCATTATCTACGCAAAGGTCAGGTGGAGGAACATATATTTTTGTTCCCCTGTCTTTTCCCATTTCTTCGAACATTTCTTTTAATCTTTTATTTCTAGCCACGCCTCCTGCAAGCAACACCTCATCTTTATTTAAATGCGCTAATGCCCTTTCAGTCACTTCTGCCATCATAGCAAAAACTGTTTCCTGCAATGAATAAGATAAATCTTCTATGCTTGCACCATTCTTGCTATAAGATAATATTGCAGTAAGTATACCTGAAAATGAAACATCCATGCCCTTAATTGAATAAGGTAACTGATAAAATTTTGTTCCCTTCCTTGCTAATTCCTCAATCTTTGGACCACCTGGAAAAGGTATGCCAAGTTCCCTTGCAAATTTGTCAAGAAGATTTCCTATACCTATATCAAGTGTTTCACCAAATACTCTGTATCTACCATTGGAATAAGAAATAATTTGTGTATTGCCCCCAGAAAGATATGTCATAATTGGATCCTCTGCACCTGTGGTCATCTTTCCTATTTCCAAATGTGCTATACTATGGTTGACACCGATGACAGGAATATTCAACCTCAAAGAGATTGTTCTAGCTGCTGTGGCTACTGTTCTTAAACAAGGTCCTAATCCCGGACCTTTTGAAAATGAAACAAGATCTATTTCTTTCAAAGATAAATTTGCCTTTTCTAGAGCTTCATTAAGAGCGGGAATAAATTCCTCAGAATGATGAATTGCTGCCTCTCTTGGATGAATGCCACCTTCCTTGGGTACAAACATTTTAATTACATTCGCCAAAATTTTTTTATCATCTAGGATTCCTATACCAAGTGTGTGAGCAGTTCCTTCAATACCTAAAACTATCATTGATAGGGATGATTTATTCACTTTTAAAAATGTTTCTAATATGTTCTGAAATTTTTCAAAAATACTGTTTAATCAAAAGGTTTATTTATTATTATTTGAATTACCCTTAAAGGCCGTGGTAGCTCAGCAGGGAGAGCGCCAGACTGAAGATCTGGAGGCCGCCGGTTCAATCCCGGCCCACGGCACTAATTAAAAAAATCATTTATAAAATTTAAATGGTGAAATATAATCACCATACTTTTCCTTTGCCTCTATCAATCTATTCCTTTCCGAATCAAGCTCATCAAATATTTCTTTTGGCGTTGTTTTTATATCCTCGTATATCTTTCTTATCCTTTTGTTTTTTTCAAGGAGCTCAGGCACTCTCAATGTAAACTGCTTTTCATAATCCTCTTTCTTGTATTCCTTATTTAGGACTTTTTTAAATATGGGTATGAGGTCCTCGTATTTTGGTATAAATCCTATGGGTGTTTCTATTGCGCCAATATCATTATGTACTCTAAGTTCCATCCACTTTAACCATGCAGCTTTATCCGTCTTTTCATTTAGGAATTTTCCATCCTTTTCTCTAAGGAAATAGTTTACTGCAAATATTTTAGGTATTTTTTTCAATTTCTTCTGGAATGAAATGTAATTCTGAAGATATTTCCCAAGATCTACAGATAAAAATTCCATTATTGACATTGCATTGAAAGTCCTAACTCCTTCTTTGCCGAGAGATGCTGCAGTGGTTTCACTTTCTATGGAAGCACCTTTCATTACACCATAATTCCATGAAAATGCTTCGCAAAGGGGTGGCCATGTATCACTGTCTCTTCCACCAAATATTATGCCTCCTATTTCAACACCATTTTTGCTTTCCAATGCATTTTTATCCAAATTTGGGAATGATTCTAGCCTTACAGTAAATCTTGCATTCTTGTGTGAAGGAGGTATTTCTTTTCCTTCCTTGTCTTTTTTTCCTTTCCACCATTCACCACTGTGGTTTTCTCCTTTCTCAGGAATAGGAATTCCCATACCATTCCAGTATGGTTTTCCTTCTGATACGAGAATATTTGAAAATATTATTTCTGAATCACTGTAGAGAACGTCCCAGATAATTGGATCATCATTTTTGTTTATTCCATCTATTATACCAAAAACACCATTTTCTATGTTTATTGCCCTGGGAATTCCTTCAAGAGGTTTTATGAATACTAAATCATCACCAACTAGATTTTCACCAGGCACCATACAAGTGGATGTCTTCCCGCACATGGATGGAAACGCACCTGTGAAATATGTAATTCTTCCGTTTGGGCCATTAACACCCATTAGGAACATATGTTCTGAAAGCCATCCTTCATTCAAAGCCTTGCTAATTGTAATTCTAAACCCTGGTTTTTTAAGGCCTACAGAATTTCCAGCATATTGAGTATTAACAGCATAGCCCGTATTTGTTTCTAGGTCAAAATAAATTCTTCTATTTTTTAAATTTTTGCTTGTTTTCCTTTCATCAAGTTCTCCTTGAGAATGAATAAATTTAAGGAATTTCACATTACTATTTTTTACGAAATTTTCATACGCATTTCTGTATAGCATTAATTCACTATGCATCACATATGATGAATCTGTAAGCTGTACAGCAAATTCAGAAAATGGGGATTCCTTTGGACCAAGGGAGAAAAATCCTATAAACATGGTCCTCCCGACCATTTGGTCCTTCATTAATGAATGTATTTCAGCAATGCCTTCATCTCGCTGCATTACGTTTAAAAATGGTAGATCTATCTTTTCCTTAAGCAAAATTTTTGTATTTTCTTTATCCCTGGCCTGATCATAATAATTGTCAAAATGGTATGTATGTTCTTTTTTTTCCAAATTCCTCTCTTCTCCCTCTTCAAGTGCCATATTCTTTACAAACTCTGAATCTTTTTCACTCCCTGTAACGACAAAAATCTTTTCTGGGTTCAGAATTTCCGTGTACCTAGCTATGAATTCAAAAAGGTCCTTGTTATTTATTTTTTCTAATTTATTGATCTCTCCTTCATCAAATTTTTTTTTGAGTTTATTTAAAAGATCATTCATAGTTAGATTAAGAAAAAAGAGTTAAAAAATCTTTTTTTATTTGATATATATTTATGAAAAAATCAAAAATTTATAAAAATTTTAATTTTTTTAAGAAAAATTAAAATTTATTCAATAAAAAATGATGGGAAAAGATATATTGGAGATTACAATTAATCAAATATGGCTTCCAAGAGAGGTTTGTTCGGAACAAATGGAATAAGGGGAATTATTAACGCAGATCTTAACATTGATTTTATCTCCAGCGTTACTAAAGCTATTGCAACTTTTATTGGTCAAGGAAATATTGTTGTTTTAGGCCAGGATAATAGGCTATCCGGAAACATGGTTAAAATGAATGTTATTTCTGTTTTACTTTCAGGTGGAATAAATGTCTTTGATGCAGGAGTATTACCAACGCCTTCTTTACAATACTTATCAAAGAGAACTGGTTATTTTGGAATTATGATTACAGCAAGCCATAATCCACCTGAATATAATGGAATAAAATGCATTGATAATGATGGTACCGAACTGGATGAATCAAAGGAAAATATGATTGAAGAAATTTTTTTTGAGAAGAAATTTTTAAATTCCTCTTGGAAGACCTTGGGAAATTATTATAAAATTGAAAATGCGAATGATGAATATGTTAAAAAAATCCTAAGCATAGTTGATAAGGATTCAATTAGAAATTCAAATTTAAAGGTAATCCTTGATTGTTCAAATGGCCCATCATATTTAACTTCACCTGAAATTTTGAGGAACTTAAATATTAAGTTTACAACAATCAATTGTAACCCTGATAGATATTTTTCTGGACATAATCCTGAACCGAGGGAGGAAAATTTAGGAGATTTGATGAAATTTACAAAAAATAATTTCGATTTGGGCATTGCACATGATGGTGATGCAGATAGGGTAGTATTCATAGATAATAATGGTAATTTTATTCCTGGGGATAAGATTCTAGCACTTCTATCTAAGTATATTTTAAAAAAGAGAAGGGGAATAATAGTTCTTCCTGTAAGTGCTTCTCAGGCCATAGAGGAAATTGTTTCAAAAGAAGGTGGAAAAGTTGTTTATACAAAAGTAGGTGCACCAATTATTGCAAGGAAGATGATTGAACTCGATGCAATTTTTGGTGGTGAAGACAATGGTGGTCTTATTTTCCCTGAGATTCAATACTGCAGGGACGGTGCCATGGGCATGGCAAAAATTCTAGAAATCATGGCTAATAACAAAAAAAGTATCACAGATCTTTTAAATGAATTACCAGAATATTATGTAAAAAAAGGGTCAGTGAAAGTTAAAAAAGAAAATATGAAAAAAATAATGGACATTTTAAAATCAATTTCCAAGGGCGATAAAATTATAGAGATTGATGGTATAAAAATCTATGAGGGAGATTCGTGGGTACTTGTTAGACCATCAGGTACTGAACCGATAATTAGAGTATATTCTGAATCAAGAGATAAAGATTCAGCAGAAAAAATTTTCAAAAAATATATTGATTTGGTCAATTCAATCTCTAAGGAGATTTCATGATTTCATCAATTGGTGGAAATGATTTAGGTATTTTTCCATTTTCAACAACTATTGATGCTATTTTCATTCCAATTAGACAGGATTTTTTAAAATTGATTTTATTTTTTATTCCAAGATAAAAGCCTGCCCTGAATGAATCACCTGCACCTATAGTTTCCTTTGCTTTTACTTTGTATGCATCCAGGTTGAATTTTTCACCTTTTTTTATTCCCATGCATCCATTTTCTCCTAAAGTTACAATAATATTTTCAGCATATTTTGTAATGTCATCATGGAGAATTTCTTTAGCCTTTTCATATTCTCTTTCATTGAAGAAAACGTATTTTGAACCTTCAAGCATTGCAATTAAATTTTCTTTTGTGTATCTGTATTCAATTTCCTGGCCAGGATCGAACGCTGTTTCTTTATCTATAATACTTTTTATTTTAATATACTCTTCAGGATCACCAGTGCCAAAGTGTACAATTCTTCCAGAGGGAAAATTTTTGTAATTTAAACCATGATCTCCCATCGGTCCTTGGTCTATAAAAGCTAACTGTTTCTTAAAATCACTCACAATTATACAAATTGGAGAAAATTTATATTTGGTATCAATTAAAATGTTTTCAATGCTTACACCTTTTTCCTTAAGCTCGAGTATAAATTCCTTTGGAAAATCTTTACCTACTTTTGAAAATATTTCATTATCAATACCGAGCAATGCAGCGGCTAATGAAATGTTTCTTGCCGTCCCACCCGGTCTTAAAATTGTTGCATTGGTTAAAATAGATCCTTCATCTGGAATCCTAGGGACATTAAGAATAAAATCAATATTTAAGTGACCGAAAACAGATAAAAACATTCTATTTCCACCTCGTTACTATTGTTTCTCTATCAAATATTTTTACAGTTATCCTGAACAATAAAAAGTCACCTATAATTACAATTGCTGTAAGCAATAAAAGAAGAATTGATTCGATGGAATATATTAACATGCTAAGGAAAAATACCACAAGTATAGGAATTAATATAATTGCTGAGAATTGCTGTGAAGATCTTGGATCTACAGCCTTGGATGAAAAAAGTAATGTAAGAAGGACCATTAAAATTGTTGAAAACGGAATGAAAAGAAATACCACTATTGCCCATGAAATATTGGGATAGATGATGTAATTAAAATGAATGGAAATTAAATCTGAGAAAATTGAATATATTGCAATGACAACATATGTTATTCCTAATGTAGGAAATAGTGGAGCAAGTAACTTTCCAAGAAAAAATTCTCTATCGTCTATAGGTGTTGCGAGAATAGGTTCAATTGTTTTTTGCTGTTTTTCCCCCACAACACTGTAGGATGAAATTGTAGAAGCAAGCGATAAGGGAACTATTGAAAGAAAAATTAAGTAATTCATTGAAAGATAATAAAAGATCTTACCATTAGAGCTATAAGGAACAGCCTTCAATGTATTATTAAAATAATCTGGTATATTTGAACTTGATCCTAAATTTAAATAGGAAAAATATAAAATAAATAAAAGTATAGATAAAAATAAAACAGGGAATATTATCATAGAATATTTTACTGTTCTAAGGGTCATTATTTCTCTAAGATCCTTATGATATATTATAGAAACATTTTTCATGTTCATTTTACCATCTCCAGATATATTTCCTCGAGTGAATGGTTTTCTCTATATACATAGGAAACATCTATACCTGAATTTATTAAATTCTTAATCAATGATGATATACTTTTCTCATAATCCATAATAATTTTATTACCTTCAATTTTAAAATTAATTCCCATCGTTGATAGGATATTTTTCACCTTTTCAGGTTCATTTTCAAATTCTACAACTATTCTATTTCCAAAAATTTTTGATTTTAATTCATCTGGTCTTCCTATTTCAATTATTTCTCTATTCAGAATTGCTACTCTATCACAAACCTCCTCTGCTTCAAAAAGATTGTGCGTACTTAAAAAAATTGTCTTGCCCTGTTTTTTTAAGTCCTTAATAAATGTCTTAACAATATTTGATGTTTCAGGGTCAAGAGATGCAGTAGGCTCATCTAAATAAATGTACTCGGGATCATGAATAATAGCCCTAATTAATGAGAGCTTTTGCTTCATTCCCTTGGAAAAGGCACCTACTGGTATACTCCTATGATCCCACAAATTGAATAATTTAAAATAATATTCAATCTTGGATTTAATATCATTATCATTTAAACCATAAAGCTTAGAAAAAAATTTGATGTTCTCAATAGCATTAAATCTTTCATAAAATCCAGGATTCTCAGTTAAAAGACCACTTTTACTCCTTATTAATTTTTTATTATGCTTTAAATCAATACGATCTATGAAAATTTCTCCTGATGTGGGCTCTATAATCCCTGTTAATATTCTAATGGTAGTGGTTTTTCCTGCCCCGTTTGGGCCCAAATATCCAAATATCTCACCTTTGTTAATATTGAAATTAATATTCTTCAGGACAGTAATTTCACCAAATTTTTTTTCAACATTGATTACTTCAATCATTTTGTTCATTTAATTTTAATTTAAATTTAAATCTTTTCTTTTTAAAAAAACAAAGTTTAATAATATGATAAGTTTCTTATTAATCCTTAATGGATGGTTTCTTGTTAACAGAAAATGGAAAAGTATTTGAAGGAAAGCTTTTAGGATCTCATTTTCCCCGTACAGGTGAACTCGTTTTTACAACGTCAATGCAAGGATATACCGAAAGTGTGACAGACCCTTCTTATGCCGGCCAAATTTTAATTTTTTCATTTCCTTTGATCGGAAATTATGGTTTTTATCCAGAACACATGGAATCTTCAAATATTTGGGTAAATGGAGTAATTGCTCTTGAAATCTACGAAAACAGCAATTTTATAAATTTCCTTAAAATGAACAATGTTCCGGTACTTACAGGAATAGATACAAGAGCACTAATTAGAGAAATTACACATACGGGATCATTGATTGGCATAATTTATCCGGGCAAACCAGAAAATAATCTAAAAGATGCAGAAAATATATTGCTAAATACAAAAAATCCAAATGATTTACCATTGTTCAGTGAAACAGCATCTAAGAAAAAAATATTTTACAATGGAAATGGTGAATTGAACATTGCCCTGATTGATCTTGGTGTGAAAAACGGTATTTTGAATAATTTACTTAGAATTTCAAACATCACACTTATACCATACTATGAGAAATTCAATCCCGATGAATATGATGGTATTGTAATTTCTAATGGCCCGGGAAACCCGAGCCATAATGAACTTGATTCTCTTGTGAATTCAATAAAGAACTTTAAAGAACCTGTGCTAGGGATATGTTTAGGACATCAACTAATAGCCAGAAGCTTTAATCTTAAGACATATAAAATGAATTTCGGGCATAGGGGTATTAACCATCCAGTGATTTACAACGGTAATATTTACATAACTACACACAACCACGGATTTGCTGTAAAGGCAGATGAAAACGATGAAATAATTATAGATCAGATTGATCTTAATGATAATACAGTGGAGGGTTTCAGGCATAGATATTTGCCTATCACAGGCGTACAATATCATCCGGAATCAAGACCCGGAACATCTGATACAAGGTTTATATTTGAAAATTTTAAAAGGGCGGTGATAAAGTTTGCCAAGGAACAATGATATAAGAAATGTACTTGTGATAGGTTCAGGACCAATAATAATCGGCCAGGCAGCGGAGTTTGATTATTCTGGAACACAGGCCTGCAAAGTCTTCAAGGATGAGGGATGCAGGGTAGTTGTATTGAATCCGAATCCAGCAACAATTCAGACAGAGCTGGAATTTGCTGATTCCGTATATCTTGAGCCTATAAATATTAACACCATTGAAAAAATAATAAAAAATGAAAAAATAGATAGTATAGTTTCAAGCTTTGGCGGTCAGGTAGCTTTAAATGCTATCCATGAACTAGCTGAAAGCGGTTTCTTAGAAAAATACAACGTTAAGGTTATAGGTACTGGAAAGGAATCCATTGATATTGCTGAGGATAGAGAAAAGTTCAGGAACATGCTTATTAAAATAAATGAGCCAACTGCCCTTGGAATCAAATGCAAAAATGCAGAGGATATTATAAATGCGATGAAGATTATAGGAAAATTTCCAATCATCGTGAGATCTTCATTCACACTAGGAGGTGCAGGAACAGGCATTGCAAAAAACGAGAAGGAGTTAATAGATATCGGTTCTGAAGGTTTAATGCTTTCACCCGTTCATGAAATAATTGTTGAACAATCATTATTGAATTTGCAGGAGTTTGAAATAGAACTTATAAGGGACTCAAAAGGAAATAAAATAGCAGTTTGCTCCATGGAGAATATTGATCCAATGGGGATACATACTGGCGAAAGTATCGTTGTTACACCATCATTAACCCTCAGTGATGTGAATTACCAAAGACTGAGAGATTCAGCATTCAAAATCATAGATGAATTAAAAATCCATGGCGCTTGTAACATACAGTTTGCCCTAAACCCTGAAACGGAAGAATATTTTGTAGTAGAGGTAAATCCAAGAACATCTAGATCCAGTGCTCTTGCATCAAAGGCAACAGGTTATCCAATAGCAAGAATAGCTGCAAAAATAGCCCTCGGATACACATTGGATGAAATTAAAAATCCCTTAACAGGGAATACATTTGCAGCATTTGAACCAAGCATAGATTATGTGGCTGTTAAAATACCGAGGTGGCATTTTGAAAAATTTAACGATGCTGAAAGAAGGATAGGTATGTCAATGAAATCAACAGGGGAGGTGATGGGTATTGGTAAAAAATTTGAAGAGGCCTTGATGAAGGCAATTCTTTCCCTTGACAAAAATTACTATGAACTTTTTAATTTAAATTATTCCGATAATGAAATAAAAAATTTGCTTGAAAATCCAACCGACATAAGAATTTTTGCAATAGGAGAGGCAATAAGGAGAAAATGGGATCTGAACCTTATTTCAAATCTAACAGGCTGGAATAAATTTTTCATTGAAAAAATAAAAAATATTGTTGAAGCACAGGAAAGGCTAAAAATTTCACAAGATGCAGAAACAATAGAAATTTGCAAAAGACTTGGTATAAGTGACAAATATATTTCAAGGAGAATGGGCATGGATGAAACGGATTTCAGGAGGTTGAGAAAGAATTATGGCATATTACCTGTATTTAAGGCAATTGACACCTGTGCTGGAGAATTTGATGCTATAACACCTTATTTTTATAGCACATACAATGGAAATGAAAATGAATCTTTTAGGCTTAAAAATGGTGTTATAGTTTTAGGTTCTGGTCCAATAAGAATAGGCCAGGGTATTGAGTTCGATTACTCAACGGTTGAAGCTGTACTCTACCTAAGCAAAACAAATTTTAAAAGTATAGTGATTAATAACAATCCAGAAACAGTTTCCACAGACTTTGACCTTTCTGATAAACTATACTTTGAACCAATTACATTCGAGCACGTATCCAACATCATTGATCTGGAAAAACCATACGGTGTGATTGTTCAATTCGGTGGGCAGACAGCTATAAACATCGTGAACAGTCTTGTTAAAGAATTTGGTAAGGATATTATTTTAGGCACGGAACCATCAAGCATTGATCTTCTTGAGGACAGGGAAAAGTTTGCTTTGTTCTTAGAAGAGAATAATAAAAAAAGAGCACCAAGTATAACTGTAAAGGATCTGAGAAATTTTAGGAATTTTGCATCTGAAATAGGATATCCACTGCTAATAAGGCCATCTTATATCATAGGGGGAGCTGGAATGAGCATCATTTACAGCGATGATGATTTCATAAATTATTTAAGAAATGTCAAAATAAGTTCAGAATTCCCCATACTTATTGAAAAATACATAGAAGATGCAATTGAAATTGATGTTGATGTCATTTCTGATGGTGAAAAAGTACATATAATGGGTATTCTTGAACACATTGAGGAGGCTGGAATACATTCAGGAGACAGTACAATGGTTTATCCCTCAATGAATTTAAATAGGGATATGTTAAAGAAAATAACTGATGATGTTATAGAACTCACATCTAAGGCAAATATAGTTGGTTTTGTAAACTATCAACTAATGGTAAAAGATGGAGAAATAATTTTTATTGAGGCAAATCCAAGAGCAAGCAGAACCGTCCCATTCATTTCCAAGGCAAACAATGTACAATATGCAAAGATAGGTACTTCTGTATTGCTAGGAGAGAAGTTAAATGAAATAAAAATAAATAATGCAAACAATTTTTACGTTAAATTTTCAGTATTTCCGTTCAACAGATTAAAAGGTTCGGACCCGGTACTTGGCCCGGAAATGAAATCGACAGGGGAAGTGATGGGTATTGGTAAAAATTACAAAGAAGCTTTGTACAAAGCATTTACATCTGTTTACAGTATAAGAAAAAAATCAATTTTATTAAGCCTGAATGATGAAAACAAGAAAAAATTTGATTTTATAAATTTTATTTCTGACTGGAAAATTTATGCAACACCCGGTACACACAGCTACCTTAAAAAAATAGGCATAGAGTCGATGCCAGTTTACAAAATAAGTGATGGAAGAAGACCGAATGTATTAGACGTGATCAAAAACATGGAAATAGGTATTGTTGTAAATACACCAAGCAAATCTTATGGATCCATAGGCGATGGATTTTATATTAGAAGGGAAGCATTGGAAAAAAATATTCCTGTTATAACAAACATAAAACTTGCTAGTAGCATTTTAATGAGCCTTAATACAGATTTTGATCTTTATCCTTTAAAAAAATTATAGATTCTTCCTAAAGCCATTGATTATGATTCTTAAGACATCATTTCTGAAGTCCTTAGAAAAAAGATCAAATTGATCCTTATATTTGTTGAACAATATGTCTTCGTAATTTTCTTCATTTTCTATAATCTCTTTCCATTCATCTAGAATTCTTAAAGCGTCTTTTAAAACAATTTTTACATTATTCCCTGAAATTGCACCGAAGTGAGAGAAACCTATCATTTCAGGGTTTATTTCTATTAATTTCAAAAGGGAATTTCTATACTCTTGATATTTAAAACTGGGAGGGAAAGAATTTGGAATAGAAACCATATATCTTCCAGAAAATAACCCTGCACCATCACCCGTAAATACAAAATTATTTTCTTTTTCAAGATACATAAAATGATCCGATGTGTGTCCTGGCATGTACAAAGCCTTTATAACAATGTTATTTCCTAAATCAAATTCATCATTATCTGTAATTTCTATTAATCTACTTTCATTTTTTACGGGAATTATTGGTTCGGCTAAGTAGCCATACATATCTTTTGTCGCAGAATTTATTTTATCTGGGTTTTTTAGATTTTCAATCGTTATTGGATGAGCATAAATGTTAGCATTTTTTAATTTTTTAATTAAAACTGATGCTCCTGCAGAATGATCATTGTGCCTATGAGAAATAAAAATGTATTTTACCTTATCCTTTTCAATTTTAAAATCGTACAATAATTTTAATATGATATTTGCTGATTCGCTTCCGGCAGGATCTAAAATCGCAATATCATTGCCAATAATAACGAATGATGATGTTGTCTTTTCATTTTTCCATCCATTTGCATCTAGCATAAGAATGTTCTTGCTTAAGTAACCAGTTTCTAAAGTTAATGTCATAAATAATGGATAAAATTATGTTCTATTTATTAATTCTTACTTAAAAATTTTTATTTTGATATCCAAAATAATTTCCTTGTGAAAGAATATAAAAGTAAATTTAAATATGAATTTTATTTATATAAATATTTTTTATACTTAAAAATAAAAAATATATATAAATTAACAACGGGCCCGCCGGGAGTTGAACCCAGGCCTGAGGCTCCGGAAGCCTCTATGCTATCCCAACTACACCACGGACCCGCAAAATAAGAAAAAATTGCTTATTTCTTTTTAAATTCTGTATAACCACACTTGCCGCAGGTGTATCTATCAGCATGTTCTGCTAAAAATACTCCAGGACCACACTTTGGGCAAGTTTTCCTTTTTCTTACAAGTTTTCCATCTTTGATTTCATATAATTCCCTTTTTTGCATTTTATTCACCTTTCTTTTCCTTCAATCCATGCCTTATGAGAATATAATCAGGTTCTATTCTTTTTGCAAAATCAACATTCTCATATATCTTTGAATATCCATTAATAAGATGCAAACCGAATGATGTTCTCATATGGTCTATTATTACATTCTCATTTTTGGATGAAAAATTTTTTGCAATCATTTCTCTTACTTCTGCCCTAGAAGGTGTTTTCTCCTTCTGAAACTTCACCCTGAACTTTATTTCTGTCCTATGCAACAACGGATTTTCCTTTTTTTCCATTATTTCAAGCTCCATTTTCTATCACCATCTTACTTATTATATCATTAGTTATTTTTTTAATATCATCGTTAACTTCGATTACAGTAATACCCATATTTGGAATCCCGTATATAATAATAACGCCATTTGGAACCATTGTTATGCAGACTAAAGATGCAAGATCTTCTTCACCAATTACTTGGATTGCAGGAATATTCTTTTCGAGGGAAATTTTAATTGCATTAATTAAATAGTAAGTGATCTTCCCTTGATCATTACTTACTATAATTCTATGTGGAAAATTGTTTAGCAAATCATCGGAAATTTGCATCCTTTTTGTTTTAAGATCAAAAATAGAGAGCTTTGTCTTTATCTTTAATTTAATCATTGTGAGTGTTGTTTCATCTCCTACTGCAATAACTTCTTTATCTTTCAAAATTTTATAAATATTTTCATCGTTGTAAATTTTTCCGACGGGTTTAGAAAGGTTTTCCCTCAATTCCTCAGGTAGAATTAAGCTTTCACCTGGTTTTAATTGCATATTCTCCTTCCTTATTTTTTCCTATGTTTTTAGCTAGTGTAGAATCATTTGGGTTTATTATGTATATATATCCATCCCAATCAAGGGTTGTATCACCACCGCAATCAGGGTCCGGACATTTCAGCTCAGTTGTTATTTTACCGCATTTCCTGCATGCTCTAAGATCCTTCATTTTTATCTACATCCTCCAATTTTCCTAATCCGGGCTGTCTCATTGTAAGACCTATCCTGCTCTCTCTCAAATTTTCATCATTTATGGATAAAGAAACAATTCTCACCCTTACTTTATCATTAACTCGTAATTCTTTCTTAGAATCCTTTCCTATCAATCTTTTTCCATCAAGATCTATATCAAATCTATCATCCATAACCTGGCTAATGTGAAGCAGCCCATCCAAAACACCAAATCTAACAAATGCACCGAAATTAACTATGTCAACAATATCTCCCTCAATTATCTCCTGCAATTCAGGATGGAACACTAGGGCCTTGTATATAACTTTTTGATACACACCACCATCTCCAGGAATTATTCTTCCATCGCCCTCTCTTTTTATATCAAGAATCGTAATAATTATAAATTTTCTTTCTTGAGGATCGGGTACATCCTTCTTATCAAAGGATTTTACTCTGCCTTCCATCTTTTTCAATGCAAGTTCCTTAATTACTTTTTCAGGATCATCACCTAGCATTTCCGGTGGAATTCGGATTACATCTTCATTTTCAATAATCATGTACATAATTGTTTTAAAGAGAATTCTTTTTCAATTAAATAGTTTTCGCTGTCTCATTGTTCAGTTAAATTTAATAAATTGAACTTTTTTATTGTTTTATATGATGTTCGTAACATTCATAACTGCGAGCCATGAAAGGTATCCTAATCTATCTACCTTATTGAAAAAAATGCACAAGCCAGAAAATATAAACATCCTAGGTACTTACATTCTTCTAGGCAAGCCGGATGCAATGATAATATACGAAGCACCTGATGAAGTGGCAGCACTTAAATTTGTCGAAGAATTTGTAAGTGTGGGAGATGTACAAACAAATACAATTGTAAAGGCAGAATCATTATGATAGATGCAGGAAAATTATTAGCAGATCTCGTTATAGAAAAAAATATTCAAGATCATGAGGAATATGAAAAATTAAAGATGTACATTTCAAAAAAATACCATGTTTCACCTCCAAAAAATAGTGATGTAATAAAAAATATACCTGATGATTTAAAAGAAAAATTTTTGCCAATTCTTGTAAGGAAGCCATCTAGAACTCTATCAGGTGTGGCTGTAATTGCAGCCATGACTTCACCATTTCCTTGTCCCCATGGAAAATGCATATACTGTCCTGGAGGAGTTGAATATAACACAGCTCAATCCTACACAGGCCATGAGCCGGCTGCTTTAAGAGCCATAATGAACGATTATGACCCTTACAAACAAGTGAAATCAAGAATTGAGCAATTGCAGGCAATAGGGCATTCAACTTCAAAAATAGATGGAATTGTAATGGGTGGTACTGTTACAGCAAGATCAGAGGAATATCAGAAATATTTTGTTAAGGGCATGTACGATGCAATGAATGGCTTCACTTCTAATAATGTCCACGAATCAATGCTTTACAATGAAATTTCAGATAATAGGATGATAGGCCTTACATTTGAAACTAGGCCAGACTGGTTTTATGAAAGGGAGATAGACATAGCTCTTGATCTTGGTGTGACTAGGGTTGAATTGGGGGTTCAATCTGTATTTGATGATATTTTAAATTTAGTTCATAGAGGCCATGGCCAAATGGAAATAATAAAATCCACTCAGTTAGCAAAGGATGCTGGATTGAAAATTTGTTATCACATGATGCCAGGCCTCCCAGGAAGCAGTCCTGAAAAGGACCTTGAGAGTTTTAAAAAAATATTCAATGATGAAAATTACAGGCCTGACATGCTGAAAATTTATCCCACGCTTGTTGTTGAGAATAGCGAATTATATAAATGGTGGAAGGAGGGAAAATACAGACCATACCACGACGATGATTTTCTTGATCTATTAATTGAGATAAAGAAGATTGTGCCTAGATGGGTAAGAATACAGAGGGTAGAGAGGGATATACCTGTTCCCCTAATAATAGATGGAATAAGAAGGTCGGATATAAGGGATCTTGCATACAATAAAATGAAATCCATGGGTCTTCATTGCAATTGCATCAGGTGCAGGGAAATAGGCAGAAAATACGAGAAGGGAGAAATTTTAAAAGAGCCTGAAATAAAGATGAACAGATTTGATTATGATGCATCAAAAGGTAAGGAGATTTTTCTTTCCTTTGACGATGTTAAAAATGATGCTATTATTGGATATTTAAGGCTCAGAATTCCATCAGAATTTGCTCATAGGAAAGAGGTTTTCCAAAGTTCAATGGTAAGGGAACTAAAGGTCCTCGGTCCTGAGGTACCTGTTAATAAAATTTACAGCAATGCTTTTCAACACAAGGGATATGGAAAAATGCTTATGGAAGAGGCAGAAAAAATATCAAGGGAAGAGTTTGATAAAAAATATATGCTAGTGAACAGTGGTGTTGGTGCAATAGAATATTATAGGAAATTGGGTTATGAAAAATATGGACCCTATGTCAGGAAATTGATTCTATAATTTCTTTTGTTTTTTGAACAGGATCCTTTGCCTCATAAATAGATCTTCCTATTATAATATAGTCTGCACCATTTTCTATGGCCCTTTTAGCTTCCCCTCCCTGAACACCTATGCCAGGTGCAAGCAATAAAATTTCTTTCGACATACTTCTGTAAATTTTTATTCTTTCCGGCCTTGTTCCCGGAACGATGAATCCCGATACGCCCTTTTCAATTGCCATCTTTGCAAGTTTTAAAGAAACTTCCTGCATAAATTCAACAGCTCCTGGATGCGTCATTTCAACAACCGCAAAGACCTTCCCGGGATAGAATGATTTAATAACTGCATCTAGGGAATCAGAACCTGTAAATGCATGTGAAATTAATCCTTCTGCACCATGTTTCTTTACAGATTCTGCTATTAATGAATTTGTATTGGGTATATCTGCCACTTTAAAATCACAAATGACAGGCATTGTTTTTGAAATTTCATCTACAATATTCATACTATTTTCCAATACTGTTGGATAACCTATTTTAACAGCATCTATTAGATTTTTTAATTTTTTAACTATTTCCAAAGCCTTATCATGATCCTTTACATCAAGAGCAAGGATTATACCTGATTTCTTTTCCATATTTAGGAGAATAAACGATCAAATTTAATTTTTTCCAGACGATTTGTGCTCTTTTATTAACTGAACGAGAATTTCAATAAATTTTTCTTCCGTACCTTTTGGTATTGATGCTCCTGCGGCTATGTTATGCCCTCCGCCGTATCCTCCTACTAAAACTGCTGCCTTTGAAATTATTTTTGATAGATCGAGGCCATTATTAACAAGGTTTCTTGTTGCCCTTCCTGATACTTTTACCATTCCATTCCCATTTTCTGCGAATCCTATTATTGGAAGTGAAGAGTCAGCAAGCTCTGATGAAAGCACCATGGATGCTATTGTGCCCACTACTGTATCGGGTATATGTGATCCTGCATTAAAGTATTGCAAATTTTCCATTTTAATTATTCCTATATCCTTTAAATAATCCATGCCATCAACAATTATTTTTCTGTGTTTTGTAAGCAAATTAATTGCCTTCTTTAGATTTTCATCCCTGTCTCCCTTTACTATAGCAAGGCCCACATCTGCATTTCCATATCTACCGCAGGCATTTAACAATGTTGCAAATTCCCTGGCATCTCTTAGGTATGTTCCCTCCTGTTCATTTTTTAATGTATATACTTCACCAATTAATCTTATCACAAGAGGGTAACCATAACCCATTTGCAATAAATTTATTACTATTTTACTCAGTATTTTCTTTTTTTCCTCTTTCGTTAGATCTACCCATTTCCTCCATTTATCATTTTCTTTCAACTGTATTCCTAATGAAGAAAGAAAATTCAATGCTCCAGATTCGTCACCCGTAACTCCAGGGATTATTGGATCTGATGCGTATTCTAACATCTTGAACAAAGGCCTTGTTTCCCTCCCAAAAAATCTTCCATCTATTGTAACATCAATGAAACCAAATTCCTCAGATTCTTTTACAATGTATCTATTTGTTCCTGTTAATTTCGAGAATGTTGAATCCTGCAAATCTCCTATTGCTCCAACTATTGCGTATTGGCTCAAATAAACATTTTTCATGTCCATTTCCCTTGCAACTAAATATGTAAGGCCAGCTCCACTAATGTCAATGCCACCATCTTTTCCAAAAAAATGTGGATTAAGCTGCAATATTTCATTCTTGTTTATTTCATCAAAAAATTCTGTAAGTGTTCTTCTCCTTTCCTTTGGAACATTTAATATCATATTACTGGGTGAATGGTGGTCTGTAATAACAGCGCTGATACCGTGCATTTCATGGACCATCCCGCTCCCCAGGTCAGTAAACCATATTAATGGATAACCCATGGATTTTATTTTATTAATGGCATCGCTATCAAGCTGTTTTAAAAATAAAACTTCATGAGAAATGCTAGCATTTTCCAAAGCCTTGGATGCTATGCCTGCTGAAGTTATACCATCTGCGTCTATATGGGAAACAATTAAAACGTTCTTTTCCCTTAGTATTCTTTCAGCAATGATCTTTGCAGTTGACAGGTATTCTCTCACACTACTTCCTAAACAAAATAACTATATCATTTTTTCCAGTAGTTTTTTATTTTAAATTACATTTTAGTTTCATGGTCGATGAAAATTTCATTGGAATGGAAGCTTATTTGACAAAATCTCCAGGTATAGGTGGTAAACTTAAAAAAGAGGTAGAAGATTTCATAGTTGAAGAAATACCTTTAGAATTTTCAAGGAAATCGGATGGAAAAAATTTGATTCTAAAAATAAGGTTAAAGAATTGGGAAACAAACAGATTTGTAATTTCTTTAAGTAAAGAATTAAAAATAAACAGAAATGCAATTACATTTGCTGGAACAAAGGATAAGAGAGCCATAACAACACAGTATTTCTGCATAAGCAATTATAAAAATGATGTAAAATTAGATCTTAAAGATGTTGAAATCTTGGACCAATTTCTTTCTGATAAATGCCTGGATCTTGGAGATCTTTACGGAAATAAATTTAATATTAGAATTAAAGAAATTATTGAAAATTCAGAAGAATCGATCAAAAGAATTTTGGATGAAATGGAATACAAACAATTTCCTAACTTTTTTGGCGTCCAGAGGTTTGGAAGTTCAAGGCCAATAACACACATTGTTGGTAAATTTATACTTGAAAAGAAATTTGATGAGGCTGTGAGAAGTTATATAGGACTTACATTTTCATTTGACAGGGATGTTGATGCAAGAAAATATTTCTATGAAACATTGGACCCAGAAGGTACAATAAAACTCATGAAGGGTAAAATGGATTATGAATATATAATGCTAAAACATTTATGTGAAAAACCAAACGATTACAAGGGTGCTATTGAAAGACTCCCAAGAACATTGAAAATGATGTTCATACATGGATATCAAAGCTATCTGTTCAACAAAATTCTTTCAGAAAGGTTGAAAAAATATTCTATATTTGAACCTATGATTGGGGATATTGCACTGCCCGTAGATCGCTTTGGTTTACCAATGAATGATAGGTATATAAAAATAACAAGTGAGAATATAGATACAATAAGAAAAAGGATTTTAGAGAAAAAGGCATACATTTCAGGTATTCTGTTCGGTTCAGAAAGCCAAATGTCTGAAGGTAACATGGGGGAAATAGAAAGATCAGTTATTGAAAAAGAGAATATTAATGAAAATATGTTCAAAATTAAAGAAATAAGAGAAATAGCAAGTAAGGGTAGTAGAAGAGCTATTTCAACACCTTTCATAGATCTGGATTTTTATGTAAAAAATAGAGTTGCAAATTTTTCATTTTCACTTTTCAGAGGCTCTTATGCTACTTCATTTCTTAGGGAATTCATGAAACAATCTGAGATTTACTACTATTGATCTTCAATTCACTAGGATCATCTATGAGATAACCTTTCTTTTTTGCAGTTCTTTCAATTGCCTTAATGAAGGTATAGTAGAATGGATAAAGTGTATAAAGATAAACATGCTCTTTGAAATAGTTCCTTAATATCATTTTACCCTGCCTTACACCATGACTCAAGCATAGTTTGAGCAATTCCTGTTGTGTTTCTGTTAGTTCGTAAGCCTTATACCAGTCCTTGTTCTTTAGAGTTCCCATTGGTACGAAGAACATAGGCATCACTATGGCCTTAAAATCCCAGAGTCTCTCAACAAGTTCAATCGTTTTGATTACATCATCTTCTGTTTCCTCTGGAAGACCTACAATCAATGTCATTGCAGGAATTAATCCAACATCCTGCATCACACCAGCAGCTTCAACAACCACGTCTGGCCAGTTCTTTGTTTCGAATGGCTTTGCCTTGTTTGGCATAATTATTTCAGCAAGCCTAGGTGATCCTGTTTCAATACCTATTTCTGCCCCCCACCAATCCTGATCCCTCTTTATTATTTCTCCTACCTTTGTTAACATTTTATCATTCTTTTCTCCAGCCAGGATTGCTGCTAGACTAGCGTGGCTCCATGCCATGGTTTTGTAATACTTTTTAGTTATTTCATGAAGTTTTATCAATTTATCAGTTCTAGGTATATAATCAGTTGAACCGTACAATGGTACATCCTCAGCATGAAGTATTCCAGATCTAACTCCTTCTCTATAGTTTACCTGTAATTCCTTCTCTATTTTTTCATAGGGGTAAAATCTTAATGCCCTTAATGTAACAGAGCAAAACTTGCAACCTCTTATACAACCTCTCATTATTTCAACAAGGCCATTAACACTTGCGTGCTTTATTTCAGATATTTCTTCCAAAGTTGGTGCATCTCTATTGTTCATTACTACAAAATCTGGTAGTGGCTCATTGTTCAATGCCTTTTTTACTAGATCAACAACTATACGTTCTCCCTCACCATCAACAACTGTGTCTACGCCCCATTTTTCCTTTAAATCTTTCCTGTAATTCCACTGCCATGCTGAAGGCCCACCTGCTATGATCTTAATCCCTCTTTCCTTTGCCTTTCTTATGGGCTCAGATTCCATTAACTTCGCGAATGATCTTGCATTCAATGGCTCTGTTTTGAATATTGATGCAAATGTGGAAGATGGTGGACCAAAGCCAAAGTAATCATGGTGAGATAATAAAAGCACCTTTGCATCTTTTAAATATCTATCAAGATAGTCTGGATCAACTACCAATGTATCTATGCCAGAATCAACAAGTTTTGCCTCTATCTTTCTTATACCATATGAAGCTTCCCATGGTATACCATTCTTTGTTTTCATTTTTGGTGCAAAAAGCCAGTACCAAAATCTTTCTGGAAATAAAACAGGCACACCAGTAGCACCAAAGCCTAAAAATTCCTTACCATGGTGATTACTCATCATTGTTCTATCTGTTGTTATAACTACTTCAGCCATTCAGCTTCACCTTTTATATTTTTTAAATTATTTTTTATTGAATTTATTTGATTATAAAAATTTTCGGAAAAATTTTTCCTGTCCATGGATATGTATTTCAATTCTTTTTCAATTTTATTTAAAAAAGATTCATATATGTTAATTAAAAATTTTTCATTCAATTTGTATATATATTTATGACCATCTCTATTTTTAATAATTACTCCATTTTCTGATAATCTTTTAAGAATTAATGAAACCATGGATCTGCTGTAACCTGTCTTCTTTGTGAGGTAAATTACATCCACAAAATCTTTTTCATACATCAAGGATGTTAGAATCTTACTGCAGGATTCATCATAACCGAACATTATTATCAATCTTTTCAGTCTAGGAATTTCTATCATAATCGAACTTCCAATAATTTTTGGAACTTTAATCTAAAGTAATTATAAAAGTTTTTCTAAAAAATTTAAGATTTTAATTCTATTTCGATGTGTATACCATCTGGTATCTGAATTCTCATTAATTGCCTAAGTGCCCTTTCATCAGCTTCAATGTCTATCAGCCTCTTATGTATCCTCATTTCCCACCTTTCCCATGTTGCAGATCCATCTCCACAAGGAGATTTCCTTACTGGAACTACGAGTCTTTTAGTAGGAAGTGGAACAGGGCCATGCAATTCAACACCTGTTCTTTGGGCAATACTTTTAATCTCAGTACACACATCTTCTACTTTCTTGTAATCGTTTCCTGAAAGCAATATTCTTGCTTTATAAACCATTTAATCACCAAAAATAAAAAATTTAGGATGTTTTCTTAACAACATCCAGGCAAAGGCCTGCTGCAACCGTAATTCCCATATCTCTTACTGCAAACCTACCAAGCTGGGGTATTTCGGAAGATTTTTCTATTACCATGGGCCTGGTTGGAGTAACCTTTACTATTGCCACATCTCCAGTTTTAATGAAATCCGGTTTTTCCTGTTTTGTTCCACCTGTCCTTGGATCCAGTGTCTTAACTATTTCCGTAATTGTGCATGCCACTTGGGCAGTATGTGCATGGAATACAGGAGTGTAACCTGGACTTATCACTGACGGATGGTTAAGAACAACTATCTGAGCTGTGAATTCCTGAACCACTGTTGGTGGATTGTCTGGCCTTCCGCACACATCTCCTCTCTTGATATCATTTTTTGATATTCCCCTTACATTGAAACCAATGTTGTCTCCTGGCTCTGCCTTTGGAAGTGGCTGATGATGCATTTCAATACTTTTTACTTCCCCGGCCTTGTTCGCAGGCATAAAGACCACTTGATCATTAACATTCAATACACCTGTTTCAACCCTACCAACAGGCACAGTACCTATACCAGTTATGGAATAAACATCCTGTATGGGTATTCTCAATGGCTTATCTATAGGCTTTTCAGGAAGCTTAAGAGAATCGAAAGCCTGAACAAGCGTTGGTCCATTGTACCATGGCATATTCTGGCTTGGCTTTACCACATTGTCACCAAGGTAACCACTAATTGGAACAAAAGGAATATCTTTATATGCTACAGACTTGAGGAGTTTTTCAACTTCGGCCTTAACGGAGTTGAATGCCTCCTGGCTAAATGGCGGTGTTGTAGCATCCATTTTATTTATTGCAACTATCATTTGAGGAACACCAAGTGCCCTTGCTAAGAATATATGTTCTCTAGTCTGTTCTTGAACTCCTTCCTTTGCTGAAACAACTAAAACAGCTGCATCTGCCTGGGAAGTACCAGTAATCATGTTTTTAACGAAGTCCCTGTGTCCTGGTGCATCGATGATAGTTATATAATATTTAGATGATTCAAATTCCTTGTGTGCTACATCTATTGTAACACCTCTTTCCCTCTCTTCTTTTAATCTATCCATTACCCATGCAAATTCGAATGTTGCTTTACCTTTTTCCTGTGCTTCTTTCCTATACTGTTCTATTATTCTTGCATCTATTGCTCCCGTATCCAATAGTAGCCTACCTACTGTGGTAGACTTGCCATGGTCAACGTGACCGATGAACACCACGTTCATATGAGGTTTATTTACCATTTTTTTCCCTCCAATTCATCATTTAAATGCTTCAAAATCCCTATAACAAGCTTATATATAATCCTTTTTAGTAAGAATTAGAGTTGCACATTATTTTTATCTCTATGAAAATGATTAAAAAATATCATAAAAAAATAATTAAAAATAATATAATAATTTATTTATAAACCTGCATAGTAATTTTCATCGTAAGGTTCAGGTTTTAGGCCTTTCCTTTCCCTTATTTTTCTTACCACCTCAGGCTGAAGTTCCCTTGGAACCCTCTCGTATCCTGCATTTTCAGTTGACCACAATACCCTTCCGCTGGTAGCGGACCTGATAGCAGATGCGAAGCCGAAAAGTTCAGCAACTGGTGCCTTTGCTACAATGGACGTCTGATAATCTTCCTGTTCAATGTTCAATATTACTCCTCTTCTCTGCTGCAATTCTCTTGTAACATTACCTACCTCTTCAGTTGGTACATTTATAAAAACGTTCTGGATAGGCTCTAAAAGGACCCTTTCTGCCTGGCAAATGGCACCGTATATGGCGTTCCTCACGGCAGGTATAACCTGTGCAGGCCCCCTGTGAATACTATCCTCATGGAGCTTTGCATCAACAAGCTTTACCTTGACTCCATACAATTTTTCATTTGCCAGTGGACCTTTATCAACTGCTTCACTGAATGCTTGTTTAACAAGTTCCATTGTTTCATTTAAATACTGTATACCCCAGGTCATATCTAATAGCATATTTGGACCTTTAATTACTTCAAATTTTCTTGCCTCATCATGATCCATGCCCAATGATTCCAATTTTTTTGTAATATCCTTTTTATCCTTGAATCTATCCCCTTGGGGTATTTCACCAGAAAGTATAGCTTTAACAACTTCTTCTTGCAATGGCTCTACCTCAATATAGAATTTATTGTGCTTATTCGGTGATTTACCCTCAAATGGACCACCCTTATGATCTATTGTTTCCCTGTAAACCACAAGAGGTTCAGACGTTTCTATCTCTACCTTATAGTCATTCACTATCCTGTATATGGTAACTTCAAGATGAAGTTCTCCCATACCTGAAATTAAATGTTCTCCTGTTTCCTGGTTTATTTCTACCTGAATTGAAGGGTCTGCCTTTGCAATTAACCTTAAAACTTCTATTAATTTTGGAAGATCCTTGGTGTATTTTGCCTCTATTGCCATGGTAACAACAGGATCTGAATAATGTTTCATTGGCTCAAATGGATCTATGTTTTTGATCGATGATACAGTTGATCCTGCAATTGCATCCTTAAGACCTACAATTGCGGCAATGTTACCTGCCTTAATTTCATCAATTGGGATTCTATCTGGACCTACCATCATTGCCAATTGTTGAACCCTGTATGATTTTTCACCCATATCAGATATGTAAAGCTCATCTCCTTTTCTTATTGTTCCAGAATAAACTCTGCCCACTGCTATTTCTCCGGCATGCTGATCTACAATGATCTTCGTTATCATAATAACAGTAGGTCCTTTTGGGTCTGCATTAAGAAGAGATTTACCCACTTCCGAATTTAAATCACCCTTCCATATTTGTGGTATTCTATATTTCTGAGCTTCAGCTGGGTTCGGGATATGATGCACTACCATATCAAGGACTACCTGATGTAATGGTGCTTTTTTGGATAGAGTTTTCTGATCACCATTCTTAAGGTATTCATAAACCTCTTTGAATGTAATTTTGTTCTTTTGCATTGATGATAAACTCAATGCCCATTTATTAAAAGCTGAACCGAATGCAACTGTACCCTTTTCTACTTTAACTGTCCATTCTTCCTTCTTATCCTGTGGTGCATACATTTTTATTAATCTATTTACATCAGTAATTATCTTTGCAAATCTTTTCTGCATCTGATCAGAATCAAGTTTTAGCTCATTTATTAACCTATCTACCTTATTAATAAATAAAACAGGTTTGACTTTTTCCCTCATTGCCTGCCTTAAGACAGTTTCAGTCTGAGGCATTACTCCTTCAACTGAATCTACAACTAGGATTGCACCATCAAGAGCCCTAAGGGCTCTCGTAACATCACCGCCAAAGTCAACGTGACCTGGTGTATCTATTAAATTTATTAAGTATTCAGTACCTTCTACCTCATGAACCATCGAAGCTGCAGCAGCGTTAATTGTAATACCCCTGGCCTGTTCCTGCTCATCATAGTCTAGAACGAGCTGCTTTCCAGCAAGCTCTTCACTCATCATGCCTGCTCCTGCAATAAGGTTATCACTTAAGGTAGTTTTACCATGATCTATATGCGCTATGGTACCAATATTTCTAATTTTTGTAATGTCGTCCATTATTTTTGAAGCTTTTTTAATATTATCTTCTTTCCTTCCCACAAAAATCACCTTTATCTGGCTGAGGCAGCTATTCTCTCTACCTCTTCCTTCTTGGAAATTGCAAAGCTTGACATATCGTAATTCGATGCTTTTACAATCTCATCTGCGAGGCATTCATAAATTGGCTTCGTATTTTTGAATGAACATTGCATTGCTCCCAGAGCTATGTTCCTTATTGCAACATCCAACCTTCTTGATGCTGAAACATCAACTGCTTTTGGAACCGCAACGCCTCCCATCTTAAGCCTTGTTACTTCCTCTCTTGGTGCTGCATTTTCAAGTGCATTAACAAGAACCTGAAGTGGATTCTTCTTCGTCCTTTCATTGATTATTTCAAAAGCTTTCATGACTACTCTATAAGCACTCAATTTCTTTCCTGTATATTTTTCTGTCCTCATGAGATTATTTATGAGCCTCTCAACTATATTCATCTCTTTCTTTCCAAAATGCCTTCTTCCGTAAAATCCATGGGTGTGAAAAACAAACCTTGATTTTAAATTCATATATTTCACAAGGCTAGGATCCTTAATTGAAACTTCATCCGGATCGTATTTGCCAAAAATAAGTATCTTTTCCATGTATTTCACCTCACTGGCTTCTCCTTTCTACCTTTTACAAGTTCCTTGAGTGAGATGCCATTAACCTTTACTACTTTGTACCTTACACCTGGAATATCACCCTTGGACCTGCCAAGCCTACCACCTATTCCTTCTATGACTACTTCATCGTGCTCATCAATATAGTTTATTGCACCATCCCCAGGAGCAAAGGCTGTTACTACCTTACCATTCTTTATTAATTGAACCTTAACAGCCTTCCTTATAGCAGAGTTAGGCTGTTTAGCTTCAATCCCAATCTTTTCAAGAACTATTCCCTTTGCCTGTGGTGATCCTTCCAGAGGATCACTCTTTTCTTTTAATTTAAGTACCCTTTTTTTATAATATCTATCACTCCACCTAAGCTGTTGCCTTTCCCTCTCTAACTTTTTAGCAGTATAAAGACCATTTGCCAACTTAAATCACCGTCTCAAGATTTTTGTTTCTTAAATTAACAACCAGTATAAATACTCTACCATAGAATTTATTATTTTCTGTTTAAGTAACTAATGAACCTTGATAATGGCAAACCTTCTTCCCATCTTAGGATGAAATTACCATCCTTGCTTTTTTCCATCTTTGGTAATAAATTATAAATTAATAATAAATTACCATGAACAATCATTTCTGGAAGTGTAAATAATCTCCATGGATCGCCCTTTGTTCTTTTAAGTCTATAGGCATAAATTGGAAATATTCCTGCTCTACTTGTTATTTTTATGTAATTTTCTGCCTGGTCTTGGGCTCTTCCATTTGATTCAGCAAATCTTAAAATTTTAAATTTTGAACTTTTCACCTCTATGGGAAAAGAAAAATCGTACCTGAGAACTATTAGATCTACTCCTAATGATCCAGCTGCTCTTACAACAACAAAGGGTTTTTCAATCATTGATATATAATGACTCTTTTCCAACTCATCAAAAGTTTTTGTGAATTTTACTATGAATTCCTTATTTCCTGAAAAAATGCTCCTCAATTCCCTTTCATATATGTCTCCAGCCATGGTCACACATCCAAATCATCTATATCCATATTGATTAAATCTGATAAGTATCTGTGCAATGATCTTATACGATCTACCTGATTGTGGAGGCCCATTTTTCTATATTCTTCTAGTACTTCTTCAAGCTTTATTTTTTTATCTCTTTTTATTAAATTATCAGCATGGCAAACTATCTTTTCTTCGAGTGTTTCAGGCATTAGATCGAATTCTTTAAGGCCAAGTTTTTTAGCTTCTTCTTGTTCCAATCCACCACCCACATGCCTTTTAACTATATTTGCCACTTCAATGGGATATCCTAGCTCAAGAACCATTTCAGATCCAACAATTCCATGTGATATTCCATTTTCCCTTATTCTTCCAATATCGTGGAACAAAGCCCCACATATAAGAAGTGGAATGTCAGCGTTGCATCTTTTACCTATTTCAAAGGAAAGATTAGCAACTGCAATGCTGTGTGAAATGAGCTTTTCATCCATCCCTAAATTTCTCAATATTGAAACGCATTCTTCTCTTGAAAATATTTTTAAATTTTTACCGTGCTCAGATGGTATTACCCTCATTATACCTTTAAATTTTTTTTCTAGTTCCTTTCCTTCATAATATTTATCCAAGAAAATTGCGAGGCCAGCAACTTCACTGTGAGGTTGATTCGTTACAGCAATATTAAAATCTGCCAATTTATAAACTTCAGAAGGCACTTTTTCTGATCCTACTATGATTAAAAGATCCTTATCCTTTGGTATTTTTTGTATTGCATTTTGAATAGGAATTCCATACATAGTGAGATGAATTTTAATACCTTGAAAATTTTGAATGTATTTTTTCCAGTTAATGCCAGACTCAACCTGGAATTCACCCCCAAATCTTGATACAACGTCTGAAACAGATTTTACTACATTATCATCCCTGGTGGAAATTACTATTCTATCTGCACCTAGTGCCCTAGAAACAAGGCAAACATGAGTGGTCACTCTCTTGTCCCGTTCCGGTCTATGCCCCAGTCGAAGTACTGTTATCATAGTCTATCCATTGGAGGTTTTGGATGTTCTTTTTGCTTTTTTTCAATATCTATTGGCATCTCTTTTTTCTTTGGTATTTCTCTCTGTGGCTCTGTAAGTATTCTAATTTCAATCGCCTTCATTAAAAATATTAAAGAAAAGAATGAAATTGCAGTTAATGCTATTGAGAAGATTATCAAGGATTCTCCTAATATGGAATTTACCTGGTTTCTAAAATCTATGAATATGAACAAAGCAGCTATTACTATAATTATCCCTGAGAAAAAATTTGTAAAAGTGCTCGAAAATTTATACAATACATGGGCGAACATCAAGAATCCAGCTACAATGGCAAGAATTATGGGAGGAAGAAATTCAAAAATATTTAAATTAAATAAATAAATGAAATATAATGAAACTACAACAATGCCAATCATTATACCAGATATTAAGCCAAGGGTTGCACTATTTAATCTTTCAAGTTTTGAAAGCATTTAAGATTCAACCTTTTCAATGTTATGACCTTTTATGTCAAAAATCGAACTTCTCTTAATTATACCTTTCAAAAATGTTAAAGATACATTCAGTGCAGATTGCACATCTCCTATAAATATAGATTTTTGATTACCCATGATCTTTAGTATTCTTTCCTCATATTTTTTTATTTCTGTATCATCCATTGTTGCTATATAAATAATGTCTGGTAATTCAATTATAGGTACTGTTATGTTTATTTGAACAGTATCGTAATATGCCCTGTACGATTTTGTTCTTTGACCATTATCGTATGTGATCCATTGGCTTTCTACAAGCTTTATTTTTTCAAGATAAAAAAGTGCTTTTTTACCCTCCTCACCATATTTTTTATATATCTCCTCTTCGGTCATCCATCCCTTGATCAAATCAAGGAAAAGATTTTTTTTCACCTCACTATCTGATGTATGAAAAATTCCTATCATATCGCTTACATCATTAATACCCTTAATTTTACTCATAATAATCTCAAATGGATATGCAAAGGTTAAATATATATTTTGAGCTTATTATACCGTATGATACATTGTACAATCATGATAGAAAATGATAACGTGGAAAAAATTTTAAAGTCAATCGAACTGGACAACGGCATTTATGTTAATGCAAGGATAGAAAATAAAAAGCTAATTTGTGAAATTGAATCCGAAAACATAAACAGTTTTTCAAGAACGATAGATGATCTTCTTCAGGCAATAGCATTATCAATGAAGATTCTAAATAATGAAGAATAAAATTTTTAAGCACATATTCTTTAAAGTAAAATATGGAACTAATAAGAAAAGGAAAAGTTAAGGAAGTGTATGCTTTAAACGACAAAGAATTATTATTCATTTTTACAGATAGCATTTCAGTCTTTGATAAAATAATTCCATCAAAAATTCCTGATAAAGGTGCTTCACTTGCTCGAACTTCTGCCCACTGGTTTGAAATTGCTGAAAACATGGGCATTAATACACATTTTATAAAGCTTGAAGAAATGAACAGGATGAGGGTTAAGAGATTCTCAATTATGAACAAGGGAGACGTGAATAAAAATTCATTCCTTATACCACTTGAATTTATTGCTCGATACTATGTTGCAGGTTCATTATTTGATAGATTAAAAGAAGGGAAGATAAAAGCTGTAGAGCTTGGAATAAGGAATGTAAAATATGGTGAAAAACTTCCTCAACCATATTTTGAAGTTACAACAAAGTTCGAAGATCATGATAGGAATATAGATTTCAATGAAGCTATGGAAATTGGCGGTCTTCATAAAAATGAACTTGATGAAATCAAGGAACTAATATTTAAAATTGATGAAAGACTCAATAAAGATGTTGAATCGAGGGGCCTAATTCATGTAGATGGCAAAAAGGAATGGGCTTTAGATATGAATAGAAATCCTGTCCTTGTGGATACATTTGGCACAGCAGACGAGGATAGATTTTGGGATCTAAAGGAATATGAAAAAGGAAATTTCATTGAATTAAGCAAGGAGTTTGTGAGAAAATATTACAGAGAAATAGGATATTACGACAAACTTTTGGAAGCAAGAGAAAAGGGACTAAAGGAACCTGAAATTCCACCATTACCAGATGATATGATTAAAAAAACAAGTGTTCTCTACAAAGAAATGTATGAAAAAATAACAGGAAAAAAATGGTAAAAAATTTTTTATCTTTTTCTTATAGCTAATGCTATACCAGCAATAATGACAACCACTGCAACCACAGCAACTATTATGATTAACATATCAAATGTATTAGGAGCAGATGGTAATATTGTAATTGTATTGTTCGATGCCGTTGCATATCCAGGTACAGATATTGTGCTCGATGGATCATAAAGTAATTTTAATGTATATGTGCCATTGAACATTCCTGTACCGTTTACGCTTATTGAAAGAAGCTCATTCAGTGAAGAATTGTAATAGAATGTGGTCGTATTTGTTGAAGAATCATATGTCCTGTTCCATTTGGAAAGAGGAACTTTTAACATAGTGAAATTAATTGTTGATTTGTTGTTCAATCTATCCATTAAGCCCGTGAACATTCCAATTGAACCTAGATAGCTACCGAAATTATTCACATCATGGCCATTTATATCAAAAGATCCCTTTATCTCGAATGATCTCCAAGATAAATTAACTTTTGTTTCACTCTTTGTTTTATTAAATATTCCGCTTAGCCAAAGATCAAGGCTCAGATTCTTATATATTTTAAGTTCTGTATTATTTGCATTCTCTGTTAGGTTGAATATAACTGTCATATTATCAACGGTAACATTATGATACCTTGATTTTAGATAGCCTTCTATGAATGCTATAGCATGATCTGAAGGATGATTAAATGTTTCAGAAAAACTAATGTTTTCTGATGAACCGTTGAGCATTTTAGATGCAAAGCTTCCATTGGGGTAGGTGAATATAAGTTCGCTCTCTGATTCAAGGTTAACATTTGCTAGCTTTTTTTCTGGATATAATGAAATTTTAAGTGTGCTGCCATATGTTACTGGAACCATTAATGAAAGTATTACTAAAACAGTTGCTGACAAAACAATTATTTTTTTCATATTTTATAGAAAAATTCTTCTAAATTTAAAACTTTTGGTACAATCATTTTTTGAATATGAGCATTGCATCACCAAAACTGTAAAATCTATATTTATTTTCTACAGCTATTTTGTAAGCGTTCATAATTCTTTCGTATCCACCAAAAGATGTAACGAGCATTAAGAGTGAAGATTTCGGAATATGAAAATTTGTAATAAGAGCATCTATTCCAGATTTGAATTTGTATCCTTCCTTAATGAATAAATCTGTTTTAAATGCACCAGAAATTATTTTACCATCTTCTGAACATGATGATTCTAGAGCCCTTACAACGGTGGTACCAACAGCAAATAACCTTCCTTCCCTTTTATTTATCGAATTTGCTGTATCTTCTGGAATTTGATAATATTCCTCATGAAGCTTTCCTTCAATTATTTCTTTTTCATCAAGAGGCTTGAATGTTGAATAGGATATATGCAAAGTTATAAATAAAATTCTTATGCCTTTTTCTTGAATTTTATTTAATAAATTTTCGGTAAAGTGCAAGCCTGCTGTTGGTGCAGCCACAGATCCCTGTATTTTTGAAAAAATTGTTTGATATCTCTCACCATTTTCCAAATGTTCTTTAATATATGGAGGCAATGGAACTTCACCATATTTTTCAATTATTTCATGAACATCAGCATTAAAATCAATTTTGCAAATACCTTCATTTTTTTCTCTCACAACTCCTCTTATATCATTTATAATAATTTCAGTTCCAGGCTTAATATTTTTACCCTTAACTAAAATATCAGGATCTTTATCATAGGATAAAAAGAGAAGTTCTACTTTTCCTCCAGTATTTTTAATTCCTTTTACCCTAGCTCTTATTACACGTGAATTATTAAAAACTATTGTATCCCCTTTTTCCATGTAGTTCAAAATTTCATAAAAATGTTTGTGCTCAATAGTTTCCTTTATTACCATTAACCTAGAACTATCACGAGGTTCTGCAGGTTTTTGAGCTATAAGCTCTTTTGGAAGATTATAATCATATTTTTCTATAAGCATATATGGAATGGAAACATAAAAATTATTTTAATTTTATTGATTATTAAAATTTCTTGGTATGTTTAAGGATCTTAATTTATAAAGAATTAACATTATATAAAATTATAAAATTTTTATTTTTTTATTTTAAATTTTCATTTTTAAAGATAAAAAAAATGATGGGAAATTTTTAAATAGATTCCTCTAATTAGGATTTGGTGCTTATAGATGCTAGAGGTGAGATTTCACGGAAGAGGGGGGCAGGGAGCAGTAATAGCATCAGAAATATTGGCAACTGCGGCCTTCTATGAGGGAAAGTATGTATCTTCATTTCCATACTTTGGTGTAGAGAGAAGGGGAGCTCCAGTAACTGCGTTTACTAGAATAGATTCAAAGCCAATAAGAGTGAAGACACAAATATACAACCCAGATCATGTTGTAGTCCTTGATCACTCATTACTTAACCTTGTAAACGTAACAAATGGATTAAAAGATGGAGGCCTCGTATTAATCAATACAATAAAAAAACCAGAGGAAATAAAAATTGATGCAAAAATAGTTGCAACAGTAAATGCATCTGAAATTGCATTAAACCACAGTTTGGGATCACACTCAGCTCCTATAGTAAATACAGCTATACTTGGGGCATATGCCAAGGTAAGTGGCGTTGTTAAACTTGAATCAATAAAAAGGGCAATAGAAGAAAATGTTTCAGGTTTTATTGAGGAAAATGTTGCATCTGCAGAGGATGCATACAATTTTGTAAGGGTGATTCAAAAATGAATGATGATTTTCCTACTCCAATAACTACCGAGCCAAGCACAAAAAATAAGACAGGTACTTGGAGAACTTTCAGACCTGTAATAAAATATGAAAATTGCATAAGATGCATGATTTGCTGGAAATTCTGTCCTGAACCAGCAATTATAATTGTTGATTCGAATAAATATGTTGCAAAAAATGATGCAATAAAGAAACTAGATGCACCAGAAATAAATTATGATTTCTGCAAAGGGTGTGGTATTTGCGCTAATGAATGCCCAACTAAGGCAATTGACATGGTTTTTGAAGAATCTCTGGAGGAATGATTATGAAAAAGATGTTAACTGGAAATTATGCATCCGCTTATGGCGCAAAGGTTTCCAAGGTAAAGGTAGTTTCTGCATATCCCATTACACCTCAAACAACAATAGTTGAAAAAATTGCTGAGTTTATAGCAAATGGAGAATTTGATGGAAAATATATTAGAGTAGAGAGTGAACACTCTGCAATGGCATCTTGCATTGCGGCTGAAAATACTGGTGTGAGGACGTTTACAGCTACATCTTCCCATGGTCTAGCCCTTATGCATGAAATGCTTCATTGGGCCTCAGGGGCAAGGCTTCCTATTGTGATGAGTGTTGTAAATAGGTCTCTAGGGCCACCATGGTCTATTTGGAGTGACCAGCAGGATACAATATCCCAAAGAGATACGGGATGGATGCAAATTTACACTGAAAATAATCAGGAAGTTTTAGATTCCATAATAATGGCCTACAGAATAGCAGAAAATGAAATTGTTATGCTTCCTGCAATGGTAATAGAAGATGCCTTCATACTTTCACATACAATGGAACCTGTGGACATTCCTGATCAGGCAGATGTTGATGAATTTCTGCCTGATTACAATCCAAAATTTAAGCTAGATGTTTCAGAACCTATGGGTTTCGGTTCACTTATAATGCCAGAAGGTCCATTTATGGAATTTAAGTATAAGGGTCACGAATCAATGAACAATGCATTGAAAATTATAGATGAAACAGATATACTATTCAAGAAAAAATTTGGCAGAAGTTATGGTGGAACGGTAGAAACATATAAACTTGATAATGCAAAATATGCGTTAGTTATGATGGGCAGCACAGCATCCACAGGTAAAGAGGTAGTGGATAAAATGAGGGATGAAGGCTACGAAGTAGGTCTTCTAAGAATAAGATCCTTTAGACCATTTCCAAAAGATAAATTAAGAAATTATCTATCAAATATGAAAAGCATAGGAGTTTTTGATAGAAGTTACACATTCGGTTATGGTGGTGCTGTTTTCAGTGAAGTGAGAAATACCATGTATGGCAAGAATATTCCAATAAAGGGTTACATTGGTGGCCTTGGTGGAAGAGATGTAACTATGAATCTTATTGAAAAAATATTCTTGGATGTGGTAAATATGTCTGAAAAAGGTCAGGATAAGGATTATGAATGGGTTGGTTTGAATGGGGACAAGAGGTGGTCACAATGAAGAATTTAACTATACCAGAAGAGGAATTGATGCTTCCTGGACATACAGCCTGCCTAGGATGTGGTGCGACATTGGCAATGAGATATGCATTAAAAGCCTTAGGAAAAAATACCATTGTCACAATTCCTGCCTGCTGCTGGGCAGTCATACCAGGGGTATACCCTGCAAGAACACTCGAAGTGCCTTTATTATATACAGCTTTTGAAGTAACAGGTGCTGCTATTTCAGGAATCAAGAATGCACTTGAAGCTACTGGGAATGATGATATAAACGTTTTAGGGTTTGCTGGAGATGGAGGTACAGCTGATATTGGTATTCAATCCTTAAGTGGTGCTGTAGAAAGAGGTGAGAATGTATTTTATATCATGTATGATAATGAAGCATATATGAACACTGGTGTCCAGAGATCTTCTTCCACTCCGAAGGGTGCATGGACAACAACAACGCAGGTGGGTAAAGTAAGAGACTGGAAGAAAGAGAAGAAAAAGAATATGGTTGAAATTATGGTAGCGCATAATATACCATATGCTGCAACAGCATCTATAGCATTTCCGGAGGATTTAATAAAAAAATTGGAAAAGGGTAAAAATATCAAGGGACCTAAATTCTATCATATATATGCAACATGCCCAACTGGTTGGAGAATATCACCTTCAAAAACAGTTGAGATTGCAAGGCTTGCAGTTGAATCTAAAGTATTTCCATTATATGAAGTGGACCATGGTGTATATAACATAACATATATGCCTAAAAAGAATGTATCTGTAAAGGAATACATGCTTCCACAGGGAAGGTTCAGGCACTTAACGGAAGATGAAATAAAGGAAATTCAGAGTGAGGTTGACAAGGACTGGAACTTACTTCTTGAAAAAGAGAAATGGACACAATCCTTGAATAAGGTGCAGTGAAATGAGCGGTTATGACACTCTCCTTGGGGAAGAAAATGAAAAACATTTCCTTCTAGGCAATGAAGCAATAGTTCGTGGTGCAATTGAATCTGGAGTAGGTGTAGCTGCAACCTATCCTGGTACACCATCTAGCGAAGTTGGTGATGTACTTTCTAAGATTGCAAAAAAGGCAGGTATTTATTTCGAGTATTCAACAAATGAAATAGTGGCACTTGAAGTAGCGGCATCCGCTGCCGCTTCAGGCATAAGAGCTTTCACATTCATGAAGCACGTCGGCTTGAATGTTGCAGCAGACGCATTTATGAGCGTTGGATATGCTGGAACAAAGGCTGGTTTGGTGATAATGACAGGCGATGATCCATCCATGTTCTCATCGCAGAATGAGCAGGATAACAGGCATTATGCAGAAATGGCGTTCATCCCATTGATTGAACCATCGAATCCACAGGAGGCAAAGGATTTTCTTATTTATTCATTTGATCTTTCTGAAAAAACGGGCTCAGCTGTTCTTTTTAGAACAACAACAAGGGTAAGCCATCAAAGAGCAAATGTTACATTTGGTAAAAAAATGGAAATAAAAAATAAGTCTCATTTCATTAGGGATCAAAATAAGTTTGTTCTGGTTCCCGCAAATGCTTATGTTGCCAAGGATAAATTAATAAAAAGATTTGAAAATTTAAAAGAATTTTCCGAAAATTCACCTTTGAACGTTATTTATGGCAATGGAAATGAATGGGGCATAATTACTGCAGGTGCTGCATATAACTCCGTAATGGATGCAATAAATATCTCCGGTCTTAAATTTGATATATTGAAACTTGGATTTTCAAATCCAATGCCTGAAAGGAAGATCATTAATTTCCTAAAGGACCACAAGTCTGTGATCATTTTTGAGGAATTGGATCCATTTATTGAATCAAAGGTAAGAATAATTGCACAGATGAACAATATAAATTCCAAAATATATGGAAAAATGGACAGCTATGTACCCTGGAGTTACGAATTCAACCCTGACAGAGTTTTGGCTGTATTTTCAAAATTATTTAATATTAATTATAGCATATCAACAGTAAATCAAGATATTAAATTACCATCAAGGCCACCTGTGCTTTGCCCTGGATGTCCACACAGGGCTACATTCTATGCTGTCAAATTGGTATCAAAACAATTAAGGTTAAAGGATCCAATTTTCCCAAATGATATTGGATGTTATACATTGGGTATTCAGAAACCCTATGAGGAAGCAGATTACCTTTTATGCATGGGTTCATCCATTGGCTCAGGGTGTGGCTTTTCAAAAACAACAGATCAAAAGGTTATTTCATTCATAGGTGATTCAACATTTTTCCATGCAGGCATACCAGGTTTAATAAATGCTGTTCATAATGGCCATAAATTCGTTTTAATAATTCTTGATAACAGAACTACTGCAATGACAGGACATCAACCAAATCCTGGTCTTCCAATAAATGGTATGCGTGAGCCTGCACCAGAAATTTCAATAGAAGAAATTGTTAAAGCAATAGGTGTAAGATACGTTAAAACAGTCGATCCATATGACCTTAAGAGCACTATAATTGCGATTAGAGAAGCTGTAAATTTTGATGGTATGGCAGTAGTAATATCTAAGAGAGAATGTGCTTTACTTAGAGATGCTGAAATGATCAGAAATAAAAAATGGGTGAGGTACCATATAAATCAGGAAAAATGCACTAGATGTATGAATTGTGTGTTGAATTTCTCCTGTCCAGCTTTCTACGTTGACAAGGATGGTGCAGTGTTAATAGATCCTGTTCTATGCGATGGTTGTGGTGTTTGCTCTCAGCCGCAAGTCTGCGGTTTCCATGCAATAGAGAGGGATGAACCATGAAAACTGTAAATGTAACAATTGTTGGTGTGGGTGGCCAGGGTGTAGTTTCAGCAGGCATGATCATTGGAACTGCCACAACGAAAAAGAACATAAACACAATTATGTCAGAAATCCATGGTATGGCACAGAGGGGTGGAATTGTATCAGTTGATCTAAGGATAGGAGATGCATATGGGCCTATTATACCCAATGGCCTCGTTGATCTAATTATAGGTTTTGAAGCAATGGAAACTTTAAGATCATTAAATAGAGCAGGAAAGGATACAATTGTAATATTGAACAAAGAGAAGATAATTCCATTTACAGTAAACATAGGTGATAGCCCTTACCCCGATATTGAAAAAATAGTTAAGGAGAAAGATTTAAAAAATATTATAGAAATTGGTGCTGTAGAATTGGCCAAAGAAACGGGCAATTATCAGGCTGTAAACATGGTAATGATAGGTGCGGCATTAGCATCTGGCATTTTACCTATAGAGGAAAAGGATATTGAAGATGCGGTAAAATCAATATTTCCAGAATTTTCTTGGGAATCTAATATAAATGCATTTAAACTAGGTATAAAAGAATTTAAAAAAATCAAAGGAGCATATCAATAAAACTTTCTATCCTTATTTTTGTTCTTTCATCCAAAGGACCTGGCCTATTCCCTTCTATGGTTAAGACAGGTATGTCAATGCTATCCTTTATAACATAATCAAGTATTTGTCTATGGCAGAAGCTTTGCACATAATGTATTATGCCCTCAATTTTCCTTTTTTTGATTTCATTTTTTATATCCGATATTCTGTCCTTTACCGTATAGGGATATGTGTATTTTATATACTTTTCAATCCAATCCGATTCTGGGAAGGGCATAGAAAATTGTCTTTGAACTTCATTAAAAACAACATGGGCACCATTCTCGCTTAAAAAATTATAAAGATCTGTGAATATTGGTGGTACACCTATATAGCCAAGTCTCAATGTATAATCAATTTTTTCTCTATTCTTAGCTATACTTAAAAATTCTTTTGCGCTATTTACATAATTTTTCACATTTCCTAAAAAATCGCTTGTATTTACAAGGTAATAATGATTTTCAAGACCAGTTACTTTATCTTTCACTGTTAAATAATCTATTTCCCAGGCTAATTTTCTTGCTTCATCTACTTGGTCAATGATCCTTTTCAACTCGTACTTATCACTTTTCAATGTTTGCATCAAATTGTTTATCTCATCCTCTAATTTTGATACATTTTTATCATATGGATAAGAAAATGGTATGACTTTAACATTTTTGAAATCTAAAAAATCCAGAAGTGATTCAGTATTACTGCAGTCACCTCTTACTACACCAATTACAGCGTCCATTTTTTCCTTTATTGCTACAGAATAAAGTCCTTTTATCCAAGAACAGGTATTATATGGAAAACCATCTATTTCAGCATTTACTACATATTTTTCAGGATCTGTTGATGTAATGAATATGTTGTTTAAATCCTTTGGGACATGATTTCCAGCAAATATGGGTTCAAGAGGCACTGTGGTAGTTAAACCTATTTTCATTGAATAAGAAAATGTTATTGTGAATTTAACATTTTTGAATTATTTAATGATTTCAAACTTTGATAAAATTATTTTAAAGCCTATGTCTGCAAACATATCAAGATTGCTTAAAAATAAAGGCACCATCTTTTCTTCCATAAAAATGTTAACTTTGCATGTACCGTTCTTACATTCAAATTCAAAATATAAAAAGAAAATGAGGTTATCGTTCATACTTTTTAAGAAATCCTCTACAATATTTCCAATCGAGGGAATTTCTTTTACAATAGTTGTAAGATTTACTATCTCTAAACCATTCCCATGATCCACAACAAATTGAATATTATTTACTTCGCTGCTGAAATTCTTCAATATACCTTTTGCATCTGGACCTTCAAAATTAAAAATGAATTGCATTGCTCCAATCTCAGATTCTAAACCAAGGTTTCTAATAAATGCAATTGGATCCTCAGATTCACATACTTTTTCTATTCTAAAACTATCCTTTCCTAGAATAGTGTGATAAATATCATGAACATTTAAAATTCTTGCCGTTACATCATATTCATAATCCTTGTTGTACTGGTCGCAATAGTATATTCTATTGTTGTTTATTAAATGAAATGGCAAATGGAAAGAACCTGGAAGGTTTATTTGCCTATCTACACTTATTTTTTCAAATATATCCTTATTTGATTTTGAAATATCTGGAAATTTTAGCCATAAGAATGACCTATTTTCATCTATTTTTATATTATTTCTAATTGCTTTTATCTTTACCTCCGGATATATTTGGGAACTGTTATCCAGGACAAAAAATAGATCCAAGGAGAGTGAATCATTGTAAATTATTGCCTTATCTATGATATCTTTTATTAAAGGCATATAATCCATATCTTTTGAATAAATTATCTCCTTTTGGAACATTTCTTTATTTAATGTACTAAATGGTAATTCATTTTTCTTTTCCTCTTGATAATCAATTTCAAGCTTTTTTACCTTTGAGAAAGAAAATTTTACACCCGATTCAACTATTTTATTCAATGCCCTTAAGACGTCCAAAAGAAATCTTTCTTCAACTATCCATCTTACCCTGCATATTCCATTTTCACATTTTCCATCAAAATAAGATGTGAATGCAAATTTTTCAGAAAGATCTTTTACTGAATTGAATATTCCTTCTGATGGAATATTCAAATTATTAATCATATCTTTTAACATAAATTTATAAAATTCACCATTAATTTTTACAATGAATTCATCCTCTTCTGGGTTTATAGTAGCCCTTTTCAATATTCCTATTAAATTTGGACCCTCATATGGAAAGGACACCTCCATCTCATAGAAATTCTGATCCACCTGACCGTATTTAAATAATTCAATAAAATTTTCAGATTCTGAAATTCTTTCAATTTTGAAAGAGCCTGAGCCATAAAATTCGTTATATGCTCTTTGTATTTTATAGAAACTTTCAGAGACATCCGGTTCTGAACTGGCATCGTACTGATAAAGATAATAAATTCTGCCTTCTTTATTTAAAACCAGTGGAAATACCATTCCCTTATCTACTGATCTTAGATTTTTTCCCATTAGCATTGATCTCATTTTTTCATTTCCCAATGTTTCCCCTTGGAAACTTACCCAATATATGTTCTCATTTTTATTGAATTTAAGACCGATTTTTTCTCCTTCAAGAATTAGCCTGGAATATCCTGGATCATTTTCAGTAACAAAGAAATAGTGCATTCCTGTCAAAAAATCGTAATAAATTGATTTCCCCTTTAATATATATTGAAGATTCTTTAACTTAATTTCTGTTGAAACGGAGAAAATAACCTGTTTTTGAAACATTATTTTATTTACATAAACATTAGGATCATTATTTTCAAATTCCATAAACTTTGCACCTCAGGAATTTAATTAATAATTATTAATTCTAGTAATAAATTTTTCTTTAAAACAATGGAAAAATTTATTATGGGTATATCATTTATATTTTGAAAAATTATGAAAATTAGAGCATTTAAATCAATGTTCATCATCGGGGAGAGAAAATTATTCGAATCACTTTCAGAATACATTAAGATTGAAAAAGACGCGTCAAAAACAGCTCAGGAAATGTTTTTATGCAATGGAGAAAATTTTGTAACATTAAAGGAAAAATTGAAAGAATTTGAAAAAGATGGTGATGAAATAACATTTGATCTAAAAAGTAACATATTGGAGGGTGCCATTAGCCCCAACCTGCTTGATACTTTCCTTGAATTAATTGAACAATTTGATAACATTTTGGATCTTTTGTACTTTGTAAGCAGGGAAATTTCAAGGTTCCATCTGTTTTTACAAAAAGATAAAAATGGAAATGAAAGAATAATATGTGAATTTTATAGAAAATTTGTGGATATAGTGAATATGCATTTAAATGCCCTGGATAAAATAGAATTGATGCTAAATACAAGTTCGGAAAATGAAATTATAAAGGCATGGTCTGAAATAATAGATTTTGAGGAAAGGGTAGATGATATTAAGGACAATCTTCTAGATACTGTCTATTCCGAATCAGGATCACTTCATTATTTGATTTTCATTCATTTGGTTGAAATAATACACAAGCTTGATGATCTACTTGATACTGATAGAGATATTTCTGAATCTATACTTAACGTTGTTTATACTATAAGTAAGTAACTTGTTTTCTTATTATGTCGCATCTGTCTGAAATTATTCCATACAAATTTTTTGCGTAATTTTTAATGATTGATATGTCATTAACCGTCCAGGGTGCTAGTTTAATTTTTTCATTATTTAATTTTACAAAATTATCCAGAATTTTAATGTCAGGTAAAAGATATTCAAGATTAAATTCTTCAATAAATTTTTCCAATACATCAAATGGAAGAATTTTTTCTGAATTTTTTTCATAATCCAAACCAAGGATATATTTTTCAGAATATAATCTCATCTCTTCCAGAGATTTAGGATCAAAAGATATGAAAACAAGATTTCTGTAATTATTAAAATTTTTATGCAGAATTTCTGGAAGCGCTTCATTGTATCTTTTACCATAATCGTCTATTGTTTTCAATTCAACATAAATTTTTTTATCACCGAACTTTTTTACTACTTCGTACAATGTTGGTATGTGATCATTTCCAAGCTTAATCTTCTGAATTTCAGATAATGATAATTCATAAATTTTTTCATCCATATTTGATAATCTTTTTAAATCAAAGTCATGAAAAACAATAGGAACATGATCTGAGGAAAGATGTACATCAAGCTCAACAGCATCTGCACCATTTTTAAATGCATCTTCAAATGATCCAATTGTATTTTCCACGTGTGATATTGGTAATCCTCTATGTCCAACAATTTCCATAGTTAATGTAATATTATTCTGAAAATAAATGTTTTGAGCAAATTTATTATCATGTTTTACAATATTAAATTCATGGGAAAAGATTACATTGCCGCAATAGATGTGGGTACAACAGGTACAAAATGCATAATTTTTGATAAAAATGCAAAAATAGTTTCTAAAAGTTATATTAAAAATAATTTAATATATCCACATCCAGGATGGGTGGAACAGGATCCAATGGAACTTGTCGAAAATGTTAAAATTGTTGTAAAGGATGCAATTAAAAAAGCAAAGGTAGAAAAGGGAGACATAACAGCAATAGGAATTACAAATCAGAGAGAATCCATAGTTGCCTGGAATAAAAATACGGGCATACCCTACTATAATGTTATCTCTTGGCAGGATACAAGAACAATAGAAATATGCAACGATCTAATTAAAGAAAATTATACTGCCTTAATTAAAAATAAAAGTGGTTTGTCAATAAATACATACTTTTCAGCTCCTAAAATAAAATGGCTTTCGAATAATATAAATAAGTTCAACGATGGTATTAAAAAAAATGAGGCTTATGTTGGAACAGTGGATTCCTGGATATTATGGAATCTTACAGGAGGTGTATTTGCTACAGATTTTACAAATGCATCTAGAACAATGTTAATGAATTTAAAAAAATTAAAATGGGATGATGACTTATTAAATTTATTTGGAATTAATAAAAATATTCTGCCCAATATTTATCCATCATCCAACAGAGGGTTTTTTGGATTTAGTAAGGAGAATGGCCCATTTATGGAAAATATTCCTGTTTCTGGTATATTGGGAGATCAGCAGGCATCACTCTTAGGCCAAGCATGTTATGAGGAAGGTATGATCAAAAATACATATGGTACAGGATCGTTCATTCTTTTAAACACAGGAAGAGAAATAAAATATTCAAAACATGGACTTATAACAACAGTAGCTTTTGGTGATGAAAAAAATATTTCTTATGCACTTGAAGGATCTATTGCTTATACAGGTTCGATTATTGACTGGTTAAAAAACAATATGGGAATTCTTAAAGATGTTAATGAAAGTGAAAAAATTGCAATTTCAGCTGGAAGTTCAAATGGCGTTTATTTTGTGCCATCTTTTAGCGGACTTTATGCACCATACTGGGATATGAGCGCTAGGGGCCTTATTATTGGATTAACATCATTTACTAGAAAAGAACATATTGTTCATGCTGCTATAGAAAGTATTGGGTTCCAAACAAGGGATGTTCTGGAGTCAATGGAAAAAGATTTGAATAAAAAAATCACTGAATTAAGAGTGGATGGTGGAGCATCAAAAAATAATTATTTAATGCAAATACAATCAAATATTATAGGTATAAATGTCCTACGTTCAGGAATTTCTGAAACAACTTCCCTTGGCGCAGCATTCTCTGCTGGCCTTGCGATAGATTATTTCTCTTCAGATTTATGGAAATATTATTCAATTGATGAAATATTCCAACCAAAAAATTCTGAAAGTGAAAGGGAAATTTCTTATAATTTATGGAAAGAGGCTGTAAAAAGATCAAAAAATTGGATTCATTAAATTTAATTTATTTAAAGATAATAAAAGTGGTAGGTATGAAGAAAAAAATGGAAATATTTTTATATAGATTTTTTATATTATCAAATGGGATGTTTTAATTGCCCGGTCTTATGGTAGGATTAGGTAGAGGAGTGGTACCTTCAAACACATTATTCGCAATCGTTGCAAAAGTTCAGATAATTCCACCGGAAGGTAGACAGCAGAGTACTCAAAAAGGTTCTAAGCATTTTATACTCCTTGATAACATGGTTCAATGTTTGGTAACAAATTGGAACAAGCAGAGGAAGCTATTATAAAATACTGTAAATCAATCAATTCTCAGAATAAAATGACAGTGGCGGCTTTTTCAGGTCAGGTAATTTTTTATTTACTTACCAAAAAGGTATGCTCCCGACGGGATTTATATCATTTTTGGTATAAATCCATAATTTTATATACTAGCATGCTATACATATAATCATGGTATTCAAAAGCAAATATGAAAACTTAAAAGCTAATAAATTGGTCATGGAGTGGTATAAGAATTTACAAGGTGGATCTTTAATAACTGCCGATAATTATTTAAGGACTTTAGGTCGTTATTGTAAATTAACAAATAATACCCCAGAATCTATTCTGGAAAAAGCTAAATCTGGAGAATTGAAACATGAGTTTATTGAGTTCGTAAATGATCTTCAAAATCAGGGTAAAAACGGTTCTTATCTTATATTGTTTAAAAAGATGCTTAACTCATGGCTTACATTCAATAATTTAGATCAAAAGCTCCAAGGAATAAAGATAAGGGGAGCAAATTTAACACCTACAATTCAAGATGAAAGACCACCTACTAGAGAGGAATTAGAAAAAATAATAAGAAATGCTAGCTTGAGAGGTAGAGCAATAATAGGAATTCTAGCTTTTTCAGGAATCAGGCCTGAATCTCTAGGTAATTATAAAGGAACAGATGGAATTGTTTTAAAAGATATTGAAGGCCTTGAAATAACAGATCAAGGTATTAACTTTAAAATATTTCCGGCTATGTTAAAAATAAGGCCTAACTTAAGCAAAAAAGGAAATGCTTATTTCACTTTCATACCTGAGCAAGCCGGTAAATATATCAAGGATTACTTAGATCTAAGGCTCAGGCAAGGGGAGAAATTGAACATGGAAAGTCCTCTCATACTATCGGATCCCAGAGGATCACATTCTAAGGCTACAGAGTTCATTTCTACAATGTTCTTGTTAAGGGATGTGAAAAAAGCAATAAAAAAATCCGGTTTTTCTTTTAGGCCTTATGTAATGAGGGTATATTTTGCTAGTGCTATGGATATAGCTGAAAGCAAAGGCTTAATTTCTCATTCATGGAGAGCCTTTTTTATGGGCCACAAGGGAGATATTGAAGCAAGGTATTCAACGAACAAGAGATTACCGCCTGATGTAATAGAACAGATGAGGGAAGCATATAAAAGATGTCAGAAATACCTGATTACTGAATTACCCCAAGTTGAAGAGAGCAATCTTCAGGATTTGATAAAAAAACAAATGCTTTTAGTAGCTGGATTCAAGCCCGAAGAAATAGAGAAAATGAACATTTCAGAAATGAGCAATGAGGAAATAACTCAGAAAATTAGAGAGAAATTCATGGGATCACTCAAAGAATCCTTGGTGAAGAATGCAAAAGGGCAATTTGTTATCAATAAAGAAAAGGTAGAGGATTATATTTCAAAGGGTTTTGAATTTGTTGCAGATCTGGGAAATGGTAAAATCATAATGAAAATGCCATGAACTTTCTTATTCAACATTTTTAGGAATTTTAAAATTTTGACTTGATTTTTTATTTTTCTGAAAAAGTTTATTATTTGAATAAAAATTTTGTATTTTGTGAAAAGAACATTGAAAAAAGATGAGCTATTTAATATTACAAGCTTCGATCCTGAGTTCTTGGAATGGTATTTTTCAGTCCAAAATGAGAAGGAGCTTAATGATGTTTTAAAAATTAAAAATTATAATAAAACTCATTCAAAAGAATTACAAAAAAGATACAGAGAAAGACATCCAGAAAAAATGAAAGAATATAATAGAAAAAGATATTTGAAAATTAAAAATGATCCTGAGAAATACAAGAAATATCTTGAGAAAAAAAGAGAATATTCTAGAGAATACAATAAAAAAAGATATTGGAAATTGAAAAATGACCCTGAAAAATATAAGGAATATCTTGAGAAAAGAAGGAATTATTACAAAGAGAGATACTGGAAAATTAAGAACGATCCGGTAAAATACCAGAAATTTTTGAAGAAAAAAATAGGGTCATTGAATAGCAATTATAAAGAAAAGGGTAAGGAATATTCAAAAAATTATCGAGAAAAATTGAAACAAGACCCAAAGAAATACGAAGAATATTTAGCAAAAGCAAGAGAAAGGTCATTAAAATATTACTATAAAATTAGGAATGATCCAATATTATATAACGAATATTCTAAAAAAAGAAAGGGATATATGAAAGAATACAACAAAAAGAGGTACTGGGAAATTAAAAATGACCCTGAGAAATACAAAGAATATCTTGAAAAAAGAAGAGAATATAACAAAAAAAGATATTGGGAATTAAAGCAAAATTCAGATAAATGATTAATATCAACCTAAGCAAGTATGAGTTTTTTAAAAATTTTATAATATTAAAAATGCTCTATATTTTATAGTAAGTATTTGAAAAATAAAATGTATAAAAAAAAGGGAGAAATCAAATCTTTAGATTAATAAAAATATAAAAAAGTTTATGCAGTATATGTATAGATCACATTTCCATTATAT
>ERZ1669247.4-NODE-4-length-150907-cov-8.796834_pt1 | contig 150907 bp, 156 predicted proteins | sample MGYA00579297_ERZ1669247 | MGnify/ENA primary metagenome ERZ1669247 (study PRJEB41166, sample SAMN08046056) | hot springs metagenome | biome: hot spring; feature: acid hot spring; material: thermophilic sediment; isolation source: thermophilic sediment from acid hot...
CCGTCCAAACCTTACCTCTTGCTGCCCGTTTTTCAATGACCTGTATTTAAAAGAACTTCCAAAAATCGCGAACCGAGAAATATCCTACCAAATAAAGGTGAAGAAACAATGTTTTAAATGTAAAATGTGAGTTAACTCACGCTTTTTTGTCTTCCTTGTAGGTAGGAGATTTTCTTATCTCTTTTTTGACGTAAAATTCTATCTCATCGTTGGGTTTAAAATCTTCAAAATTCTCGACCTTTAGGCCTCCTTCTTGTGGAGCCTCGAGAGAATCAACATCATCTTTGAAATGTTTCAAAGCCTCTATACGTCCATCGAATATGACATTTTTATTCCTTAAAATTTTGACATTCGCATTTTTCTCGGCACGTCCATCGTAAAGTTGGAAACCGGCTATATTCCCAACCTTTGATATGTTGAAAACCTGTAAAATCTTTGCGTGACCTATGACCTCTTCGACAAATTCGGGCTCCATCATACCGGCAAGGGCCGCTTTTATGTCCTCTGTGAGATCGAAAATTATCTCATATGTTTTTATCTGGACTCCGAGTTGATCTGCTTTAAGTTCTGTTTTGGGCTCAATCCCGACTCTGAATCCAAGAATAACAGCCTGATCCGCGGATGCGAGCAGGACATCATTTATATTTATATTCCCTATGCCTGCATGAACTATATCTATTTTGATCTCTTCAGGTTCTATCTTTTCAATCGCGTTTTTTAGGGCTTCAAGGGCTCCGAATGTATCTGCCTTAACTATGATATTTAAAACCTTTCTGCCTTCAGTTTCAGACAATTCATGTATATTTTCAAGTCTAACTCTTTTCACACTCTGAGGTTGCTCAGCTTTACGTGTCTCTATGTAATCACGTACCTCTTTTTGGGAAGGCATAACGTAGAGGATAGATCCAGATTCTGGCAACTCTTCGAATCCCATTATAACCACGGGATCGGAAGGTTTGGCTTCCTTTACACTTTTTCCGGTGTCATCAAAGATAGATCTCACCTTTCCGTAAGTATTTCCAGCAACGAAATAATCACCGAGTTTGAGAATTCCATCCTTTACTATGACCGTTGCAACCGGACCTTTGAATTTGTCGAGTTTGGATTCTATTATTACGCCCCTCGCCCTTCCATACCAGTATCCCTTAATCTCTTTCAATTCCGCAACCAACAGTATCATCTCGAGCAACTCATCTATGCCCTTACCTGTTTTTGCGGAAATTGGAACGACCGGCACATCTCCTCCCCAGTCATCCGGAATGATATTCAACTTGTTGACAAGATCCTGTTTTGTAAGTTCAATATTCGCATTTGGCTTATCTATCTTGTTTATCGCAACTATAACGGGCACCCCGGCATTTTTGGCGTGATCGTATGCCTCTACAGTTTGTGGCATGACACCATCATCGGCCGCGACAACCAAAACGACTATGTCTGTCGCCTGAGCACCGCGCGCGCGCATTTCGGTAAAGGCTTCGTGGCCAGGGGTATCTATGAAGGTTATACTTTTTCCATTTATCATCGCCTTGTAAGCACCTATCGATTGAGTTATACCACCGGCTTCTTTTTCTGCAAGATGTGTTTTTCTTATCCTATCGAGCAAAGTTGTTTTACCGTGATCAACATGGCCCATTATCGTCACAATAGGAGGCCTTGGTAAGTATTTATCCGGATGTTCCTGGTAAAGTCTGTCAAACTCTTCTTTGAGTGGATCTAAAACTTCACTTTTTTTGGGAGATTTAAATTCTATGTGTATCGAATATTTGTTTGCGATCTCTTCTAACAAAGACTTTTCAAGAATCGTGTTTATGGTTAAAACCTTTCCTTCCATGAAAAGATCCTTTATAACTTTTGTGGGAGGAATCATTGTCATATCGCAAAAATCACGCAAAGTTATGCTTTTGCCCTCTTCTATCTCGATCGTTTTTTCCACATGAACTATTTCATCTTCAGTCTTTTTGGGTTTCTCTTCAAAAATCTCTTCTTCAATATGTTCTTTTGGCTTCGAGGGCTTTTTTTGCTTTGCGACTGTTTCACTCTCATCGTCTTCAGAGTTATATATCTCCACCAACATATTGACAACAGATTCATCCAGTGTGGACATGTGGTTCTTGGCATCAACGCCAAGATCTTCCAGTTCAGCCAGCAACTCTTTGCTCGTCATGTTAAGACGTCTGGCCAATTCATGAACTCTTATCTTTTTATCCATTAAATCCCTCCATTAACTTTTTTACTTACCAATTTGTTTATTCCCCTTATAAAAGTTTCTTCGATTATTCCAACCGCAGAAACCTCTCCCTTTCCAATGGCTTTTCCCAAATGTGCCTTATCAACATCCAATTTCAAAAAAGGCACTCCGTAATTCTGACATTTCTTTATCAAAGCATCAACACTGCTACCATGATCACGGGCAAAGATGACCAACTTTTCTTTTTGAAAGCTCGAAATATAGGTCTTTAATGCCTTCTGTCCCAAAATTAAATTGCCAGCTTTTGATGCCATTCCAAGTATACTAAGTATACTCTCTTCTCTTTTCAATTTTTAAACCCTTCTCCCATGAACTGACGTATCTCTATTTTCCATCCGGTCAATTTTGATGCCAATCTCACATTCTGTCCATCTTTTCCTATTGCGAGGGAGATTTGAGCCGGCGAGACCGTTATGTACATCTTATGATCTTCCTCGCTTAAGGATATATCCATAACCTTTGCTGGAGAGAGAGCGTTTGAAACGAATTGAACAGGATCTGAGGAAAATGGGATTATATCTATCTTTTCGCCGTTCAATTCTTTTATAACCTGACTGACGCGGCCCCCTCCCTCTCCTATGCAAGCGCCGACTGGGTCCACATTTGGATCCGTAGATATCACGGCTATCTTTGTTCTCGATCCGGCCTCTCTGGCGATTGCGACTATTTTTACTATACCACCTTCGATTTCGGGAACATATTTTTCGAATAATTTCTGAACCAGTTCATTTGCAACTCTGCTTAAGATCACAACCGGTCCCTTATTTCTTTTTTCAACGGCTATAACATAAGCCTTAACAAGATCCCCAACTTTGAACTTCTCATTTGGAATTCTTTCCTTTGCGGGTAAAATCGCATCAACCTTGTTTAATCTTAACTCAATGTCTCCCGTAGATGGACGCACAACTTCAGCTGTAACCACTGCATGATAAAGGTCCATGTATTCGTTAAAGAGATTTTCTTTTTCTATCTCTTTCAGTTTTTGAATAAGCACCTGTTTTGCGGTCTGAGCCGCTATTCTTCCGAATTTTTTGGTATTCAAAGTTTCCTTCTTTATGGTTTTAATCACTTCAGTGCCGTCTTCAGCCGTCTCGATGATATTTTGAACGACATTTATCTCTCCCGTTACACCGTCTATCTTTATCAAGAGAGTATCATCCTGAACGTTGAAATTTTTCTTGTAGGCCGTAGTAAGGGCTTTTTCCAGTATTTCAAAAAGTTCATCGCGACTTATGTTTTTCTCACCCTGAAGTTGTTCTAAAGCCTCTAAAAGATTTAAATTAAGCATTCTTCATCCTCCTTAAAATTCCACAACGAGATTTGCAGATTTTATTTTCGAAAAGTCATATGACGATACGACACCATCGACATCGAGAAAAAAGGTATTGGTTCCTACGTCACATTTGACTATTCTTCCAGTTACGGTTTTTTGCTCGCCGTCATCGATCTTTATCTTTACAAGTTTTCCGTTAAATCTATCAAAATCCTGTATTTTTCTCAAAGGCCTGTCAAGCCCCGGAGAAGAAACTTCCAAAATGTAATTTTCAATTTCACTTTCCGCATCTAATAAAGGACTTATCTCTTTAGAGAAGGCCTCGCACTGATCTATGCTTACATATCCTGAAGGGTCATCGATAACTATATTCAAAAGAGCCCTTCCTTTCCTTTTTTTAAAATCAACATCGAAGATCTCTAATTTCATTCTTCTGGCGACATCTTCGGCCAACTTCTTCACAATATCAATGTTTTCCACATTAAACACTCCTTAACTTGAAAACAAATTCGAGGGCTCTGCCCTCGAATACAGCTTAATTTTATCACAATTTTACCTCTTTGTCAATTCGTCTCTTGACAGGCACATATTCCATGTGAGAATATATTCAAGATGAACAAAAAATTCATGGTAAATTTTGTATCTTTGATCTCTTCGAGGGCGGTATACGCTCTAAACTGGTACAACATATCACCACTCTACATCTTTATAGAGTCTTCTTTGGCTATTCCGCTTTCCAAACTTGGGGAAATCCCGACATCTTTCCTTTTAGGTGCCGGAATTTTCCAGATTCCATCTGGCCTTTTAGCAGCCAAAATAGGGAATAAGCGCGTTGCGATGGCGGGAATGTATTTGCTTTCGATAATGTCATTGCTTTCTGGCTTTGCGTGGAATATCGAATCGATAATAATTTTCAGATTCTTCGTCGGCGTTGGAGCGGCAATGTATTTTTCCCCGGCGTTGGGAATAATAAAGAATGTCTTCTCGGAAAAGAACAGAGGATTGGCAATGGGATTTTACAACGGCGCTTTTAACCTTGGCGCTGGCATAGGGATTGCCGCATGGAACGCGATAGCCGTTGTCGCGGGATGGAGGGTGGCGCTTGTTATAGGAGGAATTATTGGACTTGCCATAACTGTCGAAAACAACCTTTTACTGCCGCCAGACGAAAAGACAAAAGAAAAAATAGAATGGAAAAAGGTCCTTGCGAACAAAAATGTATGGCTCATAGGTCTCAGCCTTGCGGGCTTTTGGGGTGCATTTTTCGCAACGGCTCAATTTTTAAGCCCCTACCTTGTAAAGAAAGGAATGAATGGGGATCTCGCCGGATTGATCTCTTCGCTTACGCTTGTTGCGGGTGTAATCGGAGGGCCTTTAATAGGGATGATATCGGACAGAATCAGAAAGAGAAAACAGTTCATGATCGTGCTTTCTCTTGTAATGTTCTTCCTGATATCCACAATCTTTCTGGCAAATATTTTCGTAATATGGATCTACACGTTCCTTCTCGGATTGTTATCGGCGGGGATTTTTTCAATACTTTACGCAATACCGGCGGGATACAGAGAAATACCCTCACGTCTTCTTCCACTTTCGATATCCCTGATAAACTCAATTCAGATCTCTGTAGGATCCATTGCTCCTTATCTTTTTACCTTCACCGCCGCGCGATTTTCCTTTACCTTTGGATGGATATCTCTCGGAATATTCCTTTTGATCTTCCTTCCGCTTGCAAAGTTCGCAAAGGACAGGTAAGGACGCAAAAGCATCTTTACCCGTCGGTAAAATCATACATTCTCAAAATATTCTTTTATTTCCCAGTTTGTGACTGCCGTTGAAAATCTTTTCCACTCTGTTTCTTTCATTCTGACAAATATGTCAAAGGCCTTCTGTCCGAGAGTTTCAACGATTAATCTGTCTTTTTTGGCAAGTTCCAACGCTTCCATCAAATTGGAAGGCAAAGATTTTATCTTGTTACCTCTCTTTTCAGAGTCGCTCATCTTAAAGATATTCTTGTTTATAGGTTTTGGAGGCGTTAGATTTCGTTTCAATCCATCGAGACCAGAGGCAAGAATAACTGCGAATGCAAGATAAGCGTTGCATGAAGAGTCAGGGCTCCTGTACTCAAGCCTTGTTCTTTCCCCTCTCGCCTGAGGTATTCTTATAAGGGCCGATCTGTTGCTCACCGCCCACGCAACGTTTACGGGCGCTTCAAAGCCTGGCACAAGTCTTTTGTAAGAGTTAACGGTCGGGTTCGTTATTGCCGTTATGTATCTTGAATGTTCCATCAAACCGGCAACAAAATGCATAAAGACATCGCTCAGTTCATATTCTCCATTCGGATCGTAAAAGGCGTTTTGACCATCTTTGAAAAGGCTTATGTGAACGTGCATTCCAGATCCATTTATTCCTTCTACCGGTTTTGGCATGAAAGTTGCCCTTAGACCGTTCTTTAGTGCCACCGTCTTCACAACTAATTTAAATGTCTGGACCCTATCGGCAGTCGTTAAGATATCCGCGTACCTAAAATCGATCTCGTGCTGGGAAGGAGAAACTTCATGATGATCCGCCTCAACCTGAAAGCCCATCTCTTCAAGGTCCTGAACAACTTCGCGCCTCACAAGTTCACTTCTGCTTAAGGGAAGCATATCAAAATAGCTTCCGGAATCGACAAATGCTTCACTGGGATTATCTCCGTCTGCCTCGAAAATAAAGAACTCAGGCTCAGGGCCTGCCTGTGCTTCAAATCCCATTTGCCTTGCCTGGCTCACAACTTTTTTGAGAATGTACCTTGGAGATTCTTCACATTCTTTGCCATCCGGCTCCATAACATCGCATATTATCCTTGCAGATTTGGAATCTTCCCACGGTATAAGTGTGAATGTTGAAAGATCCGGTCTTAAATACATGTCTGATTCCTGAATTCTTGCAAAGCCCTCGACAGAAGATCCATCAAACATGACCTTACCATCGAGCACCCTTTTGATGTCAGAAGTAGGAACACTCACCTGTTTTAAGGTCCCATCAAGATCTGTGAATTGAAGTCTCAATATCTTGACATTTTTCTCCTTAATTACCTTCAATAAATCCTCTTCTTTCATAAAATTCCTCCTTTATTATAAAGATAGAGGCCGGTGTCTTTTCACCGGCCTCATGGGAAATTCAAAAAAATCAACCCAATCGACCAGTGTCGATCGGATTATTATTGTTATTTTCAAAAGCAATCTCAGTTAGATAGCCTTCAAACATTTTATTCCTTCTATTCTTAATTAATTTACTTTATGATACCACACAAAAACCGATTTGTCAATTTCTGAATTTTTTTCCTTGTTATTCTTCTATTGAAAAAGATGATACATCTTTAGAATCGATCATACCTTTACCAAAATTTTCTTCTATCCATGCTCTTATCTCATCGCGCACCTTTCTAAATACTTTAAGTTTTTCCTCATCAGATCCGGCCGCAAGGGCTGGGTCTTCAAAATTTCTGTGGATATGAACCTTGCCCGGGAAAAACGGACATGTCTCATTTGCCTTGTCACAGACGGTGATAACGTAATCGAAAGATCTTCCCTTAAACTCTTCTATGCTCTTGGATCTGTGGTTTGATATGTCAATTCCGATCTCTTTCATAACCTCTATGGCATATGGATTAACATGGGAGGCTATAGTGCCGGCACTCGCAACTTCATACCTGTCTGGATACATGGACCTTAAAAATCCTTCTGCCATTTGCGATCTTGCAGAATTATGGGTACATATAAAAAGCACACTTTTTTTCATGATTTCCTCCTATTGCCTATAAACTGCCTTACAAATTATACAGTATAGCAGGGCTTTGTGTATTCGTGGGTTTTAGTTGAGTAAAGCGAGAAATTTTGACAACTGCCAATAATTTCCAATTTTGCCACCAGGGTTTCATTTATTTATCCATTGATATTTATACAAATTTTTGTAATTTGATTAAATTGGATTTTTGAGATATCATATTCTTAGATAAAATCTTCGAGGTGTTTTAGATGGGCATAGGTGAGAATGTCAGAAATATACTTTCCCAATTACCGAAGGGCGTCGATCTTGAAATAGCCGCGAAATCGAGAGAGGCCCACGAGATAGAAGAGGCCATTCAGGCCGGAGCGCGGATCGTGGGGGAAAATTATGTCCAGGAAGCGGAAAGGGTCATTCCAATGGTAAAAAGCCCGGCAGAATGGCATTTTATAGGATCTGTCCAAGAAAATAAAATAAACAAGATGATACGCCTTTTCGATATGATAGAAACCATAGGATCTGTTGAGATGGCAAAAATTCTCGATAAAAAATGCCAGATCGCGGGAAAAAAGATGAACATCCTCATAGAGGTTAACAGCGGAAGGGAGCCACAAAAGTCCGGTGCCATGCCAGAAGAAATAGAAGAGATCGTTAAAGAAATATCCAAACTTTCAAACATCAAAGTTATGGGTCTTATGACAATGGGACCTGCCGTGGAGGCCGAAAAATTGAGGCCTTATTTCAGACTCACGAAGGAACTCTTCGATCATATAAGGGATCAAAACATAGAAAATGTGGAAATGAAAATCCTTTCGATGGGAATGTCAGATTCTTACATTGTGGCAATAGAAGAGGGATCAAATCTCGTAAGAATTGGTACCAAGATCTTCGGTCCAAGAGTTTACAAGAGGTAGAGAACATGTGGATGATAATCTCTGATTCTCACGACAATATGGAGAAAATACAAAGGGCGATCGAAATCGCTCGAAAAAATAATGTAACAAGGGTCATTCATCTTGGAGATTTTGTATCTCCATTTGCCATCTTGCCTTTTTTAAATGAAAAATGGGAGTTTAATGGGATCTTCGGAAACAACGACGGAGAAAAACTCTTCCTTCAAAAAAGATCGAACGGAAGAATAAAAAATTCTCCAAGTTGGTTAAACGTTGAAGGGAAAAAAATATACCTCATGCATGAGCCAAGATCGCTTTATCCAGCCATAAAATCAGGTTTGTACGACCTTGTGCTCTTTGGTCATACCCACAGATTGATCCTTAAAAAATATGGCAGAACGATCGTCATAAATCCTGGAGAAAGTTGTGGCTATCTTACCGGAAAGGCAACATGCGTGCTTTTCAATCCCATAAATATGGAAAGTAAAGTGATCGAACTTTGATAATAGAATTTTTCAAAAGCAGATGGAAGTATTACCTAATAGGTGTGCTCTTTCTCGTTCTAATAGATTATCTTCAAATACTTGTACCCAAGTACATAGGCAATGTGGTAAATCTTGTAATAAAACCTCCGGTCGATCTTTCTGTCATATTTAAATACGTTATTTTGATAGTATTTATCGCCGGCGGCGTTGTGATCGGTAGGTTTATATGGAGAATGCTTATAGTCGGGAGCGCGAGAAAATTTCAGGTATATATACAACAAAAACTTTTCGAAAAATTTTTGAAATCCCCCATTGCTTTTTTCGATTCTACAAGTGTCGGTAACTTAATGGCCTATTACACAAATGATGTTCAGGCCGTTAGCCAGATGCTAAGCCAGGGCATTATAATGACCGTTGATGCGATAGCGATGACTGCTTTTGTCTTCGGCGGTATGTTAATGGTTGTAGACATCAGGCTTGTTCTTATCTCTTTAATTCCTTTACCTTTCGTGGCGCTTTCTTCATGGTACTTTGGTGGAAAGATCCATCAAAGGTTTAAAATGGTCCAAAATGATTTTTCTTTCATAAGCGAAAGGGCTCAGGAAAGTTTTTCGAATATAAAAACGATAAAATCTTACGGTGTCGAAAATGAATTCAACGGGCTTTTCAAGGAAACCTGTGATAAGTTTGCAAGAGACAATTTTATACTTTTAAGGATTTCTGCCGTTTACGGTCCGCTGATAAGTTTTCTTGCTGCCCTTACAATGGCAATAGCCATTTTTCTTGGAGGCCAAATGGTTATAAGCGGTTCTGTAAATCTCGGAGATTTTATCGCCTTCATAAGTTACCTTGGAATGCTTACATGGCCATTTGTCGCAATCGGTCAGGTTATAAATGTCGTCCAGATGGGAAGGGCATCTCATGAAAGGATCAATGCTCTTATGAATACCCCGGAAAGGGACGACGGCGGGATGGACTTTCCGGGTAGATTCCAGACTCTCGAGATAAAAGATCTCGATTTCTCTTACAATGAAAAAAAAGTCATTAAGAATTTAAGTCTGAAGATTCGAGCAGGCCAAAAAGTTGCGATTATTGGAAAGATAGGCTCAGGCAAATCAACGATCGCAAAATTGATGACAAAACTTTACACTGTGGAAGACGGGAAGATATTTTATAACGGAGTAGACATAAACAGGATTAGCGCAAAATCTCTTAGAGACAATGTTTTACTCGTTCCGCAGGAGTCCTTCCTTTTCAGCACGAAAATCTCTCAAAATATAGCCTTCGGCCTTAAAGAATTTTCTGATGATGAAGTCGAAGGCGCATCAAAAGTGGCACATTTTCATGAAGAAGTTGTTAAGTTCGAAGAAAAATACGACACGCTTGTTGGAGAAAGGGGTGTAACACTTTCTGGAGGTCAAAGACAGCGCCTTAGCCTATCGAGGGGAATTTTTAAAGACGCACAGGTTATAATCTTAGATGATGTTCTCTCGGCTGTAGACTCCCAGACCGCGACTTTGATCCTTCAGGATATCGAAAAAGAGTTCAAAGATATGACCAAAATCGTGATAACCCACAACATTGCTTCGATAAAGAACAGCGATATAATATTCGTCATTGATGACGGAAGAATAGTCGAATCGGGCAATCATGATGAACTCATGAAACTTAACGGACTGTACCATAGGCTATTTATGATTCAGCAGATAGAAAGGGAGATTGGAAAGTAGATCGTAATTTTTATGTGATATACTTATTCATAATGATGTCGAGGGGTTATATGGACGTAAAAGCAGAGATAATAAACTCTTTAAAATCAAAAATCTCGAGAAAAATATGGGAAATGTGGTTTAGCACCTTCAAGGTCGAATCCGTAAAAGACGATCTTATAACCTTTAGCGTCGGAAACTTATTCATAAAAGACTGGATAAGCCAGCGGTATGCGCGTCAATTTTCAGAATCAATAAAAGAGATTATCGGGCATGACGTACCATATCAGATAAAGGACGAGGTTGTCGAAGATTCCCAGACAAAACAAAACATACCTCTTGTAAGAAAAAGGCCATTGCTTCTTAGCGAATTCAACAAAGAATACACATTCGAAAGTTTTGTAGTCGGTCCTTTTAACGAAGAAGGATATGATGGTGCCATAGAGGTTGCCAAAAATCCTGGCAAGATGAATCCATTTTTTCTTTACGGCGGCGTTGGGCTTGGAAAAACACATCTTTTAAACGCGATAGGAAATTATCTGCTTGAAAATGAACCTGATTTACACGTAATGTACATGACCGCAGAGAAATTCATGAATGATCTTGTGGTATCCATAAAAAATGGGTCTACAATAGACTTTAGAAAAAATTTAAGAGAAAAATTAGACGTTTTGATGATAGATGATATTCAAATCCTCGAAGGGAAAGAAGGCATCCAATCTGAACTTTTTCACACACTGAATCATTTCATAGACAATCAAAGGCAGATAATCCTTTGCAGCGATAGAACGCCTGTCCAACTCTCGCAGTTCCAGCCGCGTCTCGTCTCTCGATTACAGATGGGCCTTATGGTAAAGATAGATAATCCCGATCTTAAGACAAAATTTGAAATCGCGAAGACGTTTGCCGCAAAGAATTCAATACCTCTCGACGATCAAATGTTAAGAGAGATAGTGAATGCATCTGACAACATAAGAACGCTCAAAGGCATAATAAACAAGATTGCATTCAAAAGTTCGAAGATTGCCGTTAACGAATCCGAAATATCTAAAATAGTAAAAGAGATAGCCGGCGTTCAAATAAAAGATTTTGAAGGAGAAAAAACCGTTGAGAAGGAGATCTTTTTCAACGCGCTTTCAATGATCTTCGATATAAGGCCGGCAGAAATAGACGCGAAGTTGAGAACTGCGAAGTTGTCGAATGCAAGACAAATAGGGATGTTTTTTGCAAGAAAATACCTTGGCAAAACCTTTGCAGAGATAGGAGAATGGTTCGGGCGCGATCATTCCTCAGTCGTTTACGCGTGCAAAAAGGTCGAGGAATCAGTAAGACTTGACAATGCCATGGTCAAGAAAGTGATATTGCAACTTCAGGAAATTTTGAAGATAAACACAAAAGAATCTGCGATGTGAAAGGAACAAGATGCCCCAATACGAGCAGGAAGAATACAAATTACCTTTTTGGGATAGCCTAAAACTTTCATTTTGGGTCTTTAAATACATAAAGCCATACTGGAAAATGATGACCCTCTCGATAATTTTGATGATCGTCGTAAGTTTGATAGGGCTCCTTCCAACCATTCTCACAAGCAATGCTATAAATCTATACCTTAATCCTTCAAAATTCACATTGTCTTCAAAGCCAGTCTACAATTCGATAGAGATAGACGGAAAGTATTTCATTCCATCTCCCAACGGAGAATATACGATCCAGAAAGAAGGACAGAATTATATTTTCAAAGGCAACGGCCAAAATTACGAGATAAGTATTTCTGAATACAACAAATTAAGATTCAACGGTATTACGCTCATCGCATTTGAAATATTTTTAATATACCTTATCTCCTTTGTATTTTCATACATTCAAAATTATACCTCTCAAAGCGTTGGGATAAGGGCTGTAAATGATGTAAGAAACAACCTCTTTGCTCATCTTGTAAACCAGCCAATGAGATTTTTCGATACCAACATAAGTGGAAGACTTGTAACTCGCGTTACAAACGACGCTCAAAACCTGAATAACATGTTCTCGACGATGATCTCGTCTATTTTTAAAGATGCCGTTCTTATAGTTGGAATACTTTACGTTCTGTACATCGTCAATTTCAATTTGTTTCTAATCACGATCCCAATTTTTATAGCGGTGGCGCTTTTAACCTACCTCTTTAGAACCCTTTCCAGAAAAACTTACAGGGTTGTCAGGGCGAAACTTGCCGCCATAAATGGCTTCCTTGCGGAACACCTTAGCGGCATGATCGTCACGGTACTTTTCAACAGGGAAAAGGAAAAAGCGAATGAGTTTTCAATTATAAACAACGAGTATTACACCGCCGCCATGAAACAATTGCTCATCTTTGCCATCTTTAGACCCTTGTTAGATTTCTTAAGATACCTTGGCACGGCTCTCGTCATATGGTTTGGCATTCAGTCGATAATCCACGGCCATCTCGAAATAGGTATTCTTTATGCCTTTATAAGTTACATAGGTATGGCCTTTACGCCAATAAACGATCTCGCGGAGAATTTCTCGAACATTCAATCTGCAATGGTTTCGATAGAGAGAATAAGGGCGCTCCTAAATCTTCCATCCCAGGTTTATCCAAAATCAAGCGCGAAGATTAAAGATGGAAAGATAGAAGTAAAAAATCTATGGTTTGGATATTCCGAAGACAGCATCATACTCAAAGATATTTCTTTTACGGTAGAAAATGGGGGCAGGCTTGCAATTGTGGGCCATACCGGCGCGGGAAAATCAACGATCTCATCTATTTTAACGGCGCTTTATCCATATTCAAGGGGAAGCGTTAAAATCGGTGGCGTAGAGGTAAAAGAATGTCCTATAGAAGAATTAAGAAAAAATGTGAATATCGTAATTCAGGAAGTAATGTTATTTTCTGGAACTGTTTTGGACAACATAACGCTTTTTGACAAAAGGATAACACGCGAAATGGTTATAGAGGCGATAAAGAATTTGGAAATAGAAAAATTCATCTCGTCTTTGCCACACGGCCTCGACACGCAGGTCCACGAAGGCGGTACAAACCTTTCGATGGGCCAAAGACAGCTCATTTCAATGATAAGAGCCTTTGTGAGGCAACCAAAAATTGTTATAATGGATGAGGCGACAAGCAACGTTGACGTTGAAACTGAAGCGCTTATTCAGAGAGCAAGTGAGAAATTGACTGCCGGAAGGACAACTGTAATTATAGCGCATAGGTTATCAACTGTCAGAAATGTTGAAAGGATAATCGTCATAGATGACGGCAAAATAATAGAAGAAGGAAATCACGAGAAATTAATGAAGGAAAATGGACTCTATGCAAAATTATACAGGCTTCAAAGTTTCGAAGAGTATAAGGTCTCTTAAGTACATCTCATTTGCAGAATTCATAGAAATGCCAATTAAACTCGAAGAAGGCAGACATATCCTTGAGATAGGATTCGGAAATGGCGAAATGCTTACAAGAATGGCAAGATCAAGAAGATCGGATCACTTCTGGGGCATAGAAAATTCTGAAATATCCTGCATAAAGGCTGCCAAAAGGGCCGTCGATTTCGATCTTCGAAATTTGAAGATCTTTCATGGAGATGCGAAATTCTTACTTCCCGAACTCTTTGAGGATCATTCACTCGATCTGATACTTTCTTTTTATCCTTTGCCGTGGCCAAAACATTCTCAGGAAGGAAAAAGGTTATTCTCAAAACCTTTTTTCAAAAATGTCCTCGGAATTCTAAAAGAAGATGGCAAATTTGTTATAGTAACAGACGATAAGGATTATTTCGAATGGATATCCCAAAATTTAAAAGAACTCGGGGTTACTTTTTTTCAAAGGCAGATAAAGCCCTTAAGGGCTACGAAATATGGCAGGAAATGGAAGGAACTTGGTAGAAGTTCATGGTCTTTGGTTATAAAAAGTATGAAATTCAATACAGAAAGAATGGTGGATGGTAAGATGCCACATGTACACTTAAAGAAGATCGATCTTTCAAAACTTGAAAAGATCTCAAATGAGAAATTCAGCGAAGATGGAATGGTAATTCAATTTAGGGGCTTGTTCAAGGGAAATAATGAATATCTTTTAAAAGCAGTTGCGGTAGATCAAGAATTCGTACAGACTTATTACATAATTATAAAAAGCGCTCAAGATGAATGGCTTGCACGCCTCGATGAAGGAATAAGGGTCTTTAAAACCCCTGCCATCAAGAAAAGCATCGATATAGTCGGCAGATATATAGCAGGTGATTAAATGAGAAGATTTTATCTTCTTAGACATGGACAAACCGACTCAAATCTTTCCGGAATAATACAGGGTCAAAGCATAGATGTTCCATTGAATGAAGAAGGCATAGAGCAGTCGCAAAAAATCGCAGAATTGCTAAAAGGACATGTCAGCAGAATTATCTCAAGCGATCTCTTGAGAGCCTATCAGACGGCAAGAATAATAGGAGATATACTCGAAGTAGAAATCGAGACCGATAAAAGGCTAAGAGAGATGAATTACGGATCGTGGGAAGGCAATTTTCTCGACGAACTCATGAAGACTCCTGAAGGCAGGGTGTGGATTGAGAATCCTTCAAAGTGGAGAATAGAAAATTCTGAAAGCGTTTTGGACGTTCAAAATAGAATTATACAGGCTATAAAAGAATACGTTCAAAGATACGATAATCTGCTTTTTGTCTCACATGGAGTAACGATATCCGCATTTTTACTTTACGTCAAAAACCTTCCACTCGACAACGTCAAAGAATATATCCCGAGAAATACACAGATTTATGAATTCGAATTTGAAGACGGAAGGTTTGAAGAGTTAAAAATCGAGGGAACATAAGTTCCCTCGATTCCTTATTTCATTCTTTATTTAAGATGTATGTTTAGCGCGAGTATTTCAGGTGCAGTCTGTACAGATCCGACCATGTAATACGGATACTGGTCATCTGGGAAGCCAGCAAGTGTGCTCGTCTGGTACACATCCCACATCGGAACCGGTAACAACGCTATCAATGGCATATCGTCAAGCACTATTCTCTCTATCGTGTATATCGCCTGCCTCTGCAACCTCTGGTCAGATGTCGTGTTGAATACCTGCAACGCATCTGTTATCAAAGGATTGGTGTATCTTGAGAAGTTCGAAGCGGCTACCTGTCCTATCGGCGCCGTCTGCGTCGGACTGAACGCAAAGTAATACGGTGTGTATGGATTTATCCCGAGGTTGAGCCACGTTAACGACATGTCGAACGTCCCTGTCTGTAAGGATGAGTAATACTGGCCAAAGGATTGCTGGACAGGGTTAACCTGAAGCCCTATCTCTTTTAACTCCTGCGCTATTATCGCCTCCGCCTGTACCCAGTCTGTCCATCCGGTGACAACGCTTAATGTAAATGTCGGCAGCACCCTCCCGTCCGGACCTGTCAAAAGCCCCTGCGCATTCTTCTTAAATCCTATCGATGCTAACAATTCCTGAGCACCCTTCGGATTGTACGCGACAAGCGATGAGGCAAGTTCTGTCAACGTCGGATCCAACCAAGAACGTAGAGGATAAGTTATGAGTGTCGGATTATCGTACTGCGAAAATTGCGGCCCGTAAAGACTTGTCAATATGAATTTCCTGTTCAGCGCCATCGAGATCGCTTTTCTGAAGTCCGGTATGTTGAATGGATATTTCGCATCGTTGAGTATAAGATGGTTGTTCCCAAGTATCGGCCACCATATCTTGTTATTTTTCGGATCTTTTGAAATGTATGTCTGTTCCACTCCCGGAATGTAGAGGTTTGACATATCGTATTCGTGCTTTATGAGCGCGAGCGTGCATGTATCGTTCGAGTTAACAGAGGTCACTACCACACTGTCAAGATATGGCCTTCCTGTCATCCAATAGTTGGGATTCTTGACATATGTCACTGTGTTTGCGGGCTGGTCAAAACTCTTGAAAAGAAATGGGCCTGTCCCCACAGGATTAGGATTCGTGTACTTGGCAGGGTCTGAAATCTTTGACCAGATATGTTCAGGCACTATTGGTTCTCCGACTAAATACTGGAAGATCGCCATATTCGGCTGCGAAAGTTTGAAGATGACCGTGTCGCCGCTTGCGGTAACGCTGACAAGATCATTTGCCGAAGACCATATTCCGTTAAGATCTATGCTCGGATTGGCTTTCAGATAGTTGAATGTAAAGACCACGTCTTGCGGTGTGAATGGGACGCCATCTGACCATTGAACGCCCTGGCGGATTGTGACATCTAATTGAGTGTTATTGTCTGTCCATTTGTAGGATGTGCCGAGCATGTTGGTAACGTCGCCCGTAAGATTTACAAAAAAGAGAGATTCGTAGATGAAGGATGTCGGAAGCGTTGAGTTGTTTCCCATGAAAGGATTAAGACTATACTGGAGAGGGCCGTCTGGAAGAATTATCTTTAGAGTGCCACCGTATTTGACGTTTGAGCCCCAGTTAACTATTGCGGGCCCATACTGACTAAGGTACGGATAAGAAACGTCCGCAAGACCGACGCTCACTATGCCTATCAAGGCTATGAGCAGAACTAAAAACTTTAATTTACCCATGTGATTCCCTCCTTTGAGATATCATCAATTTTGAGTCTGATAAACTTTTATTGACTTTATATACATTTTCTGCGGAAATACGGTTGAACTGTCGGGATTTCCGGGCCAGTTTCCGCCCACAGCAAGGTTAATTATCAAAAAGAATGGATGATCGTATACCCAGTCCTGAGAACCATAGTGAGATTCAACGTAAGATTTTGTAAGGAAGAAATAAAGATGACCGTCCACGTACCATCCCATCGCTTCTTTGTTCCATATAAATGTGAATGTGTGATAGGAATCTGAGAAAGTCCCAGATGGAAGGACATAACTTTGTCCTATGCCGACTCCTCCAGAAATTGGACCGTGCGCGGTGCCGTAAACTTTGGCAGGATTATTTCCGAGCATTTCCATTATGTCTATTTCTCCACATGCTGGCCATCCGACTTGATTTATATTGTCCCCAAGCATCCAGAAGGCGGGCCATATTCCCTGTCCCTCAGGAAGTTTGGCCTCTATGACAACTTTACCGTATTCGAAAGAGAACTTTCCCATCGTGTTAATTCTTGCAGAAGTGTAATCATATGTTCCATACTGGTCAGACACCCTTTCTTTGTCCGCTTCTATCACAAGGTTTCCATTTTGAATGTAGACATTGTGATCCGTGTAGTATTCGAGTTCATTATTTCCCCATCCCTTTATTCCCTGCGCTTCGCCGTTGCCAATGTCAAAATTCCATATGTTTTTGTTAATAGAAGTTGCAGATGAAAAATCTTCATCGAATATCAAATTCCATCCCTTAACATCTGTAAGGATCGAGGTTGAAACCTGTGTTTCCTCTTTTGATTCCATCTGTCCCACCTTCTCTAAAGAAACATTTTTTATCCATATCGTTCCGCTCGCAAGGCCAAGTTCAAATTCGAAACGTGCGTGTTCATCAGTGTCTCTGTACATTGTAAAGGTGGCTTCATAAGTTTTCCACTCATTTCCAAGTTGAAAGGTCATTCCGCCGGCCATTCCATTTCCGGGATTGTAAGCCGGCCATCCTAACGGCGCCGTTCCACCGATCTTTACCTCTACATTTCTTGAAATAGAGGATTTTGCCGTAAAACTGAATTTATAAATGTAACCGTGTTCGAGAGTGATTGGCGATTGAAGTAATTGTTCTGCCCAACTGTTGGAGCCAGCATTGTAAAGAGTGGCCTCAAAGTATCCATTTCCACTTGTCGCGGTTCCTCCACCCGTCGCGTTGACGAGAAAAGACCAATTGTGGTTTGTGAATATATTACCATCTGGAGGGATCGAAGATGGAACATAAAGAGGTTTGGTAAAATCTCCATTCCCGATTATGTTTTGACCAAATGCAAAGAAGATTGAAAAGACAAGGAAAATTGTAAAAAAGACAAAATACTTCTTCATGCAATCACCCCTTTATTTGCTTTACTGATTCCCTTTCCACGATTTTGTACGGCACTATGATTTCACGGCTCCTCCTGTTAGAGGTTGAATAAAGTCTTTCTATCATCAAAGATGCGGCCGTAACTCCAAGTTTCTCTTTTTGCTGATCTACCGTTGTCAGTCTCGGAAATGTATAACTTGAAATAAAAGAATTGTCGAAGCCCATTACGGAAATGTCTTCCGGCACTCTCACGCCGCTTTCTATTGCCGCATTTATGCCTCCAAAGGCCATTAAATCGTTAAATGCAAAGATGGTTGTCACTTTCCTGCCGAGTTTCAAAAATCTTTTAACGATATCGTACCCTGAATAAGGCGTAAAATCGCCATCCTTTATTAAGAATTGTGCATCTGGATGCCTTTGGGCGAATAATTCAACACCGCTTAACCTATCAACCGAAGATTGAATATTTCTTCCCCCGGTCACGATCAAAAAGTCTCTGTGACCCCTGCCGTAGAGATAACTGAGCGCTGTAAACGCCGCTTTTTTATTGTCGATGGTAATACTGTCAACATTCAAATCTCCGCCTACGTCATTTCTCCAGTCAAGAGCAATTATCGGTATTGTGAGGGTCGAAAACATTTCGATGGTTTTTAAATCCGGAGTGCAGAGGATAACCCCATCTATTCTTCTTGTAAAAGCGAAATCAAAGACTATTTCTTTTATGTTATTCAGGTTATGAGTGACATTTATCATGACTTCAACATTTCTTTGATTGGCGTAAATTGAAAGGGCATCAACTATTTCACCGTAGAATTCAAGATTAAGGTTTGGGACTACCACACTTATACTGAACAAAATCTGGGTCTTCAAATTCCTTGCAAATCTCGATGGTTTATACTTCAAAATCTTTATGACTTTCTCAATCTTTTTCTTTGTCTCATTTGAAACGTAAGATGAGGAATTAAGATATCTCGAGACAGTAGCAGGCGATACGCCTGCCATCTTACTTACATCCAAAATAGTTGGCTGCCTTCTTATTTCACTCTCCATTTTTCACTCCCGGCCCAAATCATGGCTATAATATTACTTTTGAATTAATTATAATATGAAAATAATTTCATAACAAATCCAATAATCGGTCAAATAGGTGATTTTGCACGTAGCACATTGTTCGTGGCACGCAGAATTGGTAATTTTAAATTGTCAATTGCCAATTTAACAGACTTTTCACTCTTATTCTGCAAGAGTATACATGCACACATATTCTTGATTTTTAACAACAAATATGGTATTATAATTATGGTGGAGGAGTTCACCATAAGTGCTTGAAAGCCAATGACTCCTAAATAAAGGAGTCATTTTTATTTGGAGGGGCAAAATGGATATCGTCGATCTCAAGAATCGTATTATCGAGAATATATCAAAGGTTATATTTGGAAAGTCTGAAAATATCGAAAAACTTTTGATATCCTTTATGATAGGCGGACATGTGCTTCTTGAAGATGTGCCCGGAACCGGCAAGACCGTGCTTGCAAAGGCTTTTGCGATCTCTTTGGGGCTGAATTTTACTCGTGTTCAGTTCACACCGGATCTTTTGCCAACGGACCTTACAGGCCTTTCGATCTACGACAAAGAAAAGGGAGATTTCATCTTCAAGCCCGGTCCAGTCTTTACGGATATACTTCTTGCCGATGAAATAAACAGGGCAACCCCGAGAACTCAATCCGCGCTCTTGGAAGCGATGGCCGAAAATCAGGTCACAATAGACGGAGTTACACACAAATTGAGCGACAATTTTTTTGTAATGGCAACGCAAAACCCGATAGAGTACGAAGGAACTTTTCCTCTTCCCGAGGCGCAACTCGACAGATTTGCCTTCATGATGAAAATAGGATATCCAGACAAAAATGGAGAGATGGAAATGCTAACATCCCAGATGGACCATCACCCAATAAAAGATATCAAACCCGTTCTGAATACAGATGAAGTTTATTTTTTAAGGAATGCAATAAAGCACGTCTACGTAGATGATACCATCAAGGAATACATAATCTCGATCGTCTCCCGTACTCGTTTTAACAAAGAACTCTATTTAGGGGCAAGCCCAAGGGCTTCGATTAACCTTATGAAGGGGGCTATGGCTTACGCCCTTTTGAAGGGAAGAAATTACGTTATCCCGGACGATGTAAAGGCTTTAATGAGAGAGGTGCTCTACCACAGACTTATTCTGACGCCGGAGGCGAGAGTGAGAATGAGACACGTGGATGACCTTCTTGAAGACATAAAAGAAGAGGTTCCCGTTCCAGTGGTAAAAAAAGATGAAGTATGACATATCTCCGCTTATAATTTTTACTATCTTAACGATAATTCTGGCTTTCATCGCTTTGGGACCTTTTTTCTTCTTTCTTCTAATTATTGATATCTTTTTTTGGATATATTTCTTTATTGTAAGAAAAGCGGTGAGATATCTCGAGATAAGATCGACTCTCTTCCCATCGAGAGTTTTTACAGACGATGAAGTAAGATGCGAGACGATGATAAAAAGCACATCTAACATTCCCCTTTTAATAGAAGTCAAAGATCTTTCCTCGGACGGCTATCTGTTTTCTGGAAATAAAGAAATATCCGGTCTCCTTGAAAAAGGAACGATGACTCTTCTTTATACCATGAAGTTCAGAACACGTGGAGAACATTATTTTCAAGATATAAAAATACACGTGAGCAGTTTTCTGAAGTTGTTTTCGATAGAAAGAAAGGTTTCTTTGGAAAGGAAGATACTCGTATTTCCAAAAATCCTTCCAATTGAAAGAATAAATACGCCGCTTATAGATCCCGTTCCGGGCAGAAAGACCGATTTCAAAATTCTTGAAGATCCATCTCGAATTAATGGGATAAGAGAGTATTACAACGAGCCATTTCAAAAGATTCACTGGAAGGTGAGTGCCCATACCGGAGAATTCATGGTAAAAGAGTACGAATACACAGGATCTTCAAAGGTGATGATGTACGTCGATTACAATCTACCTCAAGAAATATACGCAAGGAATGTGTGGGCTCACATGAGAAGAGATTATGAAGAGTACGCATCGATGGCCGCATCGGGATTCGTTAAGTATTTTTATGACAGAGATATTCCGGTGAATTTAAAGGTTATGGCCGACAAGGTTTACACGGTAAAAGATAAAGATTACATCCCTTACTTAGAAGTTCTCGCGCGGTCTCAAGGAATAGATGATCCTTCCGAATCTCTTTTGCTTCAAAATCAGATAACGTCAGATATTTTTTCAATGTCGAGGACATCGACGATAATAATAATTTCGATATACCTTACAGACGGGATAATACCAAAATTACTCATGGCAAGATCGCGTGTCGCTCAGTTAAGCGTCTTTGTAATCCCGTATGGATTTAGAATGCCTTACGAGAAAAAGTACGATACTTATTCTGTATTGCCCGCGGAGATAAAAAGGTTAAAGGATCAAAGCGCGGTCCTGATCCAAAATAACGTGATGATCCATGTCCTGATGGATAACGAATCTTTCGACGAGGCGATAAAAAGATATGAAAAAACAGTGGACACTTTTTAACGCACTTTGGCTTATTGCCTTTATAATACTTCTAAGTTATCTTATGAGAATCGCTTTGATCGGATTCGCTTTTCTGATCGTGGCGGGATCTTTTTTGTGGCTTTTGTACAGATCAAAATCAGAAGCGCCGTGGGTTACGTGGATCATTCCATACTTTCTTTCAATTATCTTTTTTTTATGGTTTTTCAGCGGTGAAAATTTTATAAATTTTCTCTTTCATAATTTCTGGTTTTCTCTAAAGGAATGGTTTTCATACCCATTTCTTCCGGCAGGATTTACGATAATTTTAGCCATAATATCCTACTTTGTCATTTATCTTGTATCTGTTAACATTAAAAAGGCTTTTAATTCATCGATTATCCTTGCTGTAACGGCGGCAATAACGGGCATCGTTTCCCAGTTCATCGATCCATTTGTGACCTTTGGAATGGCGATTTTATTTATCTTTGCCATAGTGCTTAACTCGATTTACGACGGGACAATTCACAGGTCAACACTTAAAATGATAGGAATAATCCTGATAGCATTTTTAGCCGTATTTTTTATGACTTTGACTGCAAGGCCTGTTTCTCCTTTAGAAAATGCCTTTACTTCTCTTTCAACTTCATCCGCCTCTACAACTAACGCCTCTCCATCTAAAATCCTTGTACATATCGAAAGGATACCGATCTCCCACTCAAACGGAAAAATTTCTTCAACTTTCAACATGGACTGGATCTACAACATCCTGCTTTACGTAGTTGGAACTTTTTCAATAGCCGTAAGCGGTATTTTGATCTATTTTTTCATAAAATACAGGGAGAAAAATAAAAAACAGATAAAAAATCTCCTTACTGTGATATGGATGATAATCTCGATCCTTTTTATCTTCATATCCGTACTTTATTTTATAGGAATTTCAAAACCTTCCACAGCATTACCTCTAAAGGTGCCAGAAATGAAAAATGGTGTAACCTACATTGCCTCAACATCAAATATTGCCACGCCAATCAAAGTCGCGAATTATTCAATTCCCCCATTTTTCTTTTTGGTACTTCTTGCCATAGCGGGATCTGTTTTCATCATGATAATCTACAATGTATTCAAATATGGTATTCCTTTCGAAAAAGCAGAAGAGAATTTCGAAAAGAGAGAGAATTTTGAATTCAAAAAGGAGAATTTGAACTTCTCAGGCCCTCCAGACAAAACAGTTCTGTTTTATTACAATCTCTTAAGAAAGAAAATAGGGGATCCATCATTGACCCCCTATGAATTCGCAGATTATCTAAACAAATACGTTGAACAAAATACATCGCAAAGAATAACTGAAATCTTCGTAAAATTAAGATACGCGCGTAAAAAGATCACAGATGAAGAATCCCAATTTTTCAAAGAAACAATTATAAGTATACTTAATTCACTTTGACTACATATCTCAATTTATACCGAACGAATTCAAATTCCGAATCGTCCAGGCAGATGCCCCACAAATGCCTGATCCTCGCTTCGCTGCTCAGACCCTCTCGGAGGCATACTGCCCTCCTAATTAGTGATGCTTGACAGAGAGATTTCCGGATGAACGGAAATTCAAAGTTTCAGTATATCTGGCCTTCTGTAAATCCTTCCATTTATATTTATCTCTTTGTAAGGCCAGTTACTTTTAGGATAAAAACTCAAAAGTTTCATTCCATTTTCTAATTTTACATAGGTGTCTTCTAATTTGGTGCCCGTTATAGTTGGATTCCACGCAAAGGCCATTCCATCTGTTATCTCAAATGACATATGGGGAATGGCAACAAGTTCACGCGTTTTATATCCCGCTATTCCACCCTGATGGTGTAATTTCCATTCGTCAGGATATCCGTGAGAGGCGTAACCCTTCTCTATCTCGAAAAAGACCTGTCCGAGAGAATTCATCTTGTAAGTTGAGTCAAGTATGCCGGCCTCGACTTCCATATTTTTGAAATACTGGCTTTCGAACTGTGAATCCTTGCCAAATTCTACTGTTCTCGTCGAAGAGATGACAAGGCCGTATTTTTTAGCGCATATGGAGGCAAAACATCTTTTTCCGATCTTTACCTCGCGCGGAAGATTATGCCTGTATTTTTTCCTGCTCTCATCGCCAAAAACAAGAACGAGAAGAGAATCAAGACCTTGAGCGGCAACTTCATTTTCTATAATTCCTTTTACCTGAATTTCAGTCATTTCAGGCTTTATTTCGAGCATGGCCTTTTCAAGTGCTATTGCGCTTTTTTCTCCAACTTCAGCATACCTTTGAATTTCATACTCGCTGAGTTTAATCCTTGAATTGAAGAGAAAATTAGCAAATTGAGGATCTTCTTCGTAAAGGATATTCTGATCGTCCACAATCTTCTTGATGCTTTCCTTGGGATCTGTAAACCAGTCGAATTCAACTATCTTGAAGTTTGATGGCAATTCTTCATTTTTCATTCTTGTCGTTTCTATGTTTTTCGTTAAGATGTATGATTCGTCCGTAGTTATAAGTGCCCAAGCCGCGCCAACGGAATCTGTAAGCGCAACGTAAGATCGAGCGCCTGAGGTTATCCATGCAAAATTCTCTATTAAAGATAAAACAGCACCCTTCTTATTTCTTTCTCTGATGTAATTTCTGACCTCTTCTACTTTTCTTGCAACATCTTCTTCCCTTGTCAATTTTTATCCCTGCCTTTATCTATCAATTTTAAAAATAATCTGTTAAAGTCTCCGTTTGAAGAATTTATGGATTTCAAAGATAAATTCGATTGCGCTATTAAATTTATTATCCTGTCGAGTTCTTGTGTTGTCGTGTAGTTAAACACTATCTTTTGCCCGATTTTTTGCACCCTTAAATCATTTTGCGCAAAAAGATCGTCTTGAAGATGATCCTCTACTTCTACAGTCAAAGTTTTGTCTGTAATATTTTTAGAAAGATCTTCTAACGTCCCAAAAGCGACGAGATAGCCAAAGTTAAGAATTGCAACCTTATTTGCCATCTCTTCAACCTCTGTGAGAATATGGGTTGTAAAGACTACCGTTTTTCCCCTGGCGTTGATCTCTTTCAAAAGATTCTTTATTGCCAGAGCGCTTTTGACGTCTAAAGAAGCGGTCGGCTCGTCTAAAAGAATGATGTCCGGATCATTCATGAAAGCGCGCGCTATGTTAACCCTCTGTTTCATTCCAAAGGAAAAGGTCTTTACCTTTTTATCCCTCCAGTCCCACATCTCAACGCTTTTTAGGAATCTTTCAGCCCTTTCAAAAAGTACCTTTCTCGGAAGATGATACAATCCTCCAAAGAAGACCATATTTTCCCATGCGCTTAATTTGTCGTAAAGAAGGAAATTTTCTGGAACAATGCCTATTTTTTCTCTAACCTTTTTTGTATCTTTTTCTATATCGTATCCACAGATCTCAACCCTTCCGTTGTAACCTTTCAAAAGTGTGGAAATGATCTTCATAAGTGTGGACTTGCCTGCCCCGTTAGGACCAAGTATGGCAAGAAAGTCACCGCTCTTAATTTCAAGCGAAACATCCTGCAATGCCTGAAAGTTCCCGTATTTTTTCGATAAGCCTTTAACCTCTATGCAGTTCAAAAAGATCACAGACCTTTCAATCCAAAATCTCCTAAATTATACCAAAGAAAATTCAAATTTCGAATCAAGGGATATGCCTTATAACGCCTAAAATATAATCGACAACCCTTTTGAATACCTTCAAACTCTCCTTCATTAAAGACGCGTAGGCTATTTCAAAGAAAAAGGTCAAATAAATAACGCCTATGCTCATAATCGTAGAAAATGATAGGCCGTAAGCTGAAAAAACAACAATGCTCCCAAAGACCAAAAACCAAGCAGATGAAATGTCAATTCTGCCACGGGAATCTATCTCGAATTTTTCTATCACATTATGAATAAATCTCAGGAATACTTCCACAATGAGGATAGAAAATCCAAAGGCAAGTATTACCCAAAAATCTTTCAAAAACGGTGGAATCGAAAATCCAACTACCCATGAAAATTTAGAAAGGATAAGAATCAGCGAAGAAAAAATTGGAATTGAAGAAACCGCAAGCGGATAATCGTAAAATCTTATCACTAAAGACAGAGAAAGCGGCACCATGAATAAAATGAAAAAAAGCGAGCCGCCTATATCGTTAAAAGTGAATATGAAAACCGCAGAAACAATACTTACCCTTACCCATTCAGACAAAGATCTCCGCCCGGCGTAAAAGAGCGGTATAAGGCTTAAATAACTTATCGCCGTACCGATTCCGGTGATAAGTTGCATTGTATAGATCAAAGCCGTCAGACCGCCAAGTATGGCACTTTCAGATATCTCAAGAATCTTTTCTGATTCATCTTTGATCACACGACCACCTCCTCTTGACGGAATTATGATCGGTGATGCGTGATAGTCTAACATCTCGTCACATATATTATACATCCTCGGCCGGATGATAAAATAAATTCCGGCAGATGCCGGAATTTATTCGTATCTCAGGGCTTCGACGGGACTCTTCTTTGATGCGAGATACGCCGGATACAATCCGAAGAAAAGGCCTATTGCCACAGAAACTCCAAAGGACAAAACTATGCTTGGCCACGTTATGATAACCGTTAGCCTCAGGCCAGATGCAAGATAGGTTACGAGCGCCGCTATGAGAAAACTAAGTCCAACGCCTATAGCGCCGGCAACTATTGTTATAAACATACTTTCGACGAGGAATTCAACCATTATCCTTCTTCTTGTCGCTCCCATTGCCATCTTTACCCCGATCTCCTTTGTCCTTTCGGTGACGGAAACGAGCATTATGTTCATTATCCCTATGCCTCCAACTACCATTGATATTGCGGCGATGGATGCGAGCAACAAAGTCAAAACATCTGTAGTCTGACTTACGGTAGAAAGAATTTGATTCTGACTTATAACTCTGTACTGGTTAGTGTTTTGAAGTCTCATGTAAAGTATATTGTTTATCTCATCGACGGCGTTAAGGGCGGTCTGAGCCGATTTTGCAGAAGCGATGATCTGGGAGACGCCACCGTTGAGCTGAATTAATTTTGCCGCGGCCGTGGTGTAAGGAATGATAAGCATGTTATCTGGATTGAATGTGAGTTTGCTTCCCGTTTGCTTGAGTTCCCCGACTATCGTTATTGGTACCTGAAAACCTCCAGTTGATACGTAAACAGTTTGGCCGACAGGATCTTCATTTCCGAAGAGCGTGGTCGCGATCACGTTTCCTATAACGGCAACATTGGCATCGGCATTTTCATCATTTTGATTCAAAAGCCTCCCACTTTGAAGAGGCAAATCTAAAATTGAGAAGGTATCCGGGTAGGCTCCAACGACCGTCACAACGGTATTTGTAGCCTGATATATGACGTTAAAGTTTTTTTGAAGGATTGGTGTAACATCTGCGACATCCGGTGCCATTTGCTGGATATTCTGAACGTCCGTCTCCTGAAGAACGCTCGTCAGTGCCATTGCCGCTCTTCCGCCAAAGCCACCTGTAAATCCGGGTGTTATTATTATAACGTTGGATCCGAGAGAAGAAATCCTTGCCGTGACATTTGCCGTTGTTCCAGCCCCTATCGCGATGGCAACTATGACGGCTATTACTCCTATCACTATCCCGAGCATCGAAAGGAAGGTCCTTAACTTATCTTTTCCAAGAGATCTGAATGCCTCAAGTAAAATTTCCATACTCTCACTTTATCCTTTCGTCTTTGATTATCTCGCCATCTTCGAGAGTTATTATCCTTGTGGCTTCCTGTCCAACGAGAGGATCATGCGTGACTATTATTATCGTTTTTCCCGATTCATTCAATCTCTTAAAAATATCGAGAATCCTTCTCCACTGATTGGTCGCAAGGTTTCCCGTAGGCTCGTCGGCAAGAATTACGGCGGGATCATTCGCTAACGCTCGCGCTATGGCCACCCTTTGCTGCTGGCCTCCCGAAAGTTGATTTGGTCTGTGATAAGCCCTTTCTTCTGGCTCCTCAAGGCCTACCAATTTCAAAAGTTCCATAGCCCTTTTCCTTCTTTCCGCCCTGGGCACGCCTGCGTATATCATCGGCAATTCAACATTTTCAATGGCGGTGAGGTTCCCTATCAGGTTAAAACTCTGGAACACGAATCCTATCGTCCTATTTCTGAATTTTGCAAGTTGAAAATCATTCATGTCTTTGACTGCCGTTCCCTTGATTACGATCTCACCGGAGGTGACCCGATCGAGACATCCCATTATTTGCAAAAGCGTCGATTTTCCACTTCCGGAATGGCCCATTATGGCAGTGTAAGAACCTTCTTCTATCGAAAAAGAAACGCCTCTTAAAGCCTCGACATGGATATCCCGGCCCATATCGTAGATTTTTTTGACATTTTTTAACTCCAAAAGGGCTGCCATAGAATATCATCTACCTACAAAGCCGAGTCCACGGAAAGCATTATTTTGAGTTTGTGACAAAGCCTTCATTATTAAAATATCCCCTTCTTTAACACCGCTTGTAACCTGAACCATCATACCATAACGGTTGCCAAGGACTACTGGTTGTCTCTGATAACCGGAAGAGGTCTTTAGCAAAACATACCTCTGACCATCTTGATCCGTGAATACGGCTTGGAAAGGAATAAAGAAGCCTTTGGAAGTGCTTATAATGAGATTCACATTGCAATCAAGGCCGTAGACAACGCCGTATTTTGAAGGATCCTTATCGAATTTTATACTTATTGGTATTACTGTCAATCCACTCTGGGTCGTTGCGAAAGGCTGAACAAATGAGACAGTTCCGGTAAGCTGTAAATTGTTAAGTTGCGTAAATGTTATTATGGCCTTCTGACCAACATGTACGTCTGCAAGGTCTACCTCGCTAACGTAAGCGTTAACCCACATATTCGTGTTTTGTATTATAGTTATAAGGTTTGCAGAGGATGTCTGGGCGTTGACAAAATCTCCTGTTGCAACGTTCAAAGTTTGTATGAATCCCGTCGCCGGTGATGTTATGGTAGTGTAATTCAAATTCTCCTGCGCAAGTTGAAGAGCAAGCCTGTATTGCTCTATCACAGAAGAGGCAGCACGTGTCAGCAACGCATTGTAATAATTGTTGAGTGCTTGTATATAGTTTAACCGGTACTGGGTTGGATTCAATTTTGCAAGAGGCTGGTTCATCCCAATAAGTTGACCCTGTCGGACATAAACATTGGTTATCTGGCCTGAAATGTAAGGGCCTATGTTGTAAACGTTGGACGTTACCTGTCCAACAAGGGGAAGATAATTTCCTATACTTGTCGCACTTACCGTGTAATTTATGTGAGGCCCGTTTATAACCTCCAAGTCTGGATTTGTAGAAATAGTTGAGGAAGTGGCAGGTTTTCTGAATTCAAAATACCACACAACGCCGGCTACAACAACCACTATTATGACTATAAGGACAATCCATTTTTTCAAATTATTTCACCTCCAAAAGGCATCCCTTCCATTTGCATTATTTGAATTTTATTCAGTAAGATTTGCTGTTGAACCCTTTCTTGATTTAAAAGCGATATCTGGTAATTTATATTCGCAAGCATGTAATTATCGAAACTTTCAAGTCCTTTTTCGTAAAGTGCCTTAATGGTCTGAAAATTTTGAAGAGCCGTTTGAACGTTATTCTGAGCCGCTAAAAGATTTATCTGAAGAGTCTTCTGATTCAAAAGTAGTCCTTTAAGCGATGAAATATCTGTAGTTGTGGCATTTTGTAAATTTTCCCGGCCTATTGTGACATTTGTCAATCTTTGCCGGGATTGTAAAATATTCGATCCCCCATTTAAAATCGAGAAGTTCAGATTCAAAGACAGAGACCATTTTGAAGGATTATTCACGGGCAGCAAAAAGGTTATAGATGGATTTGGAATGAACGGAAGATACCATAAATCGGCCTGATATTTGTATGCCATGTACTGATACTCAAGTGATTGAATATCTTGTCTTTGAGACACGATCTCATTCACATCCACATTCGTTGAAAGATTTGATGTCAGAGACGAAACAAAGGAGATCGTATCTTTGTACAATTCTGTCGAATAGGGTGTAAAATTTGGAAGGGGTTGAATCGAAATTAGCGAATTCTTGTAAGTTTGAAGGGATGACATTGCCGAAAGCAATTGCTGGTAGGCACTGTTTTGTTGAGATAGATTTAGTGGACTTACAGATTTGTAAACGCCTTCGAGGATTTGGATTTCCTGAGAGTAGAGATCTATCATCTTCTGATAGAAATACCAGTTGAAGATATTCTGGACGATCGTGTTCAAATATGACCATTTTGTATTCTCCAAATTCCACAAAGCACCTGAATAAGAAGATTTTGCCTGCATCAAATTTGCCTTATCTTCGACTATTAAGTTTCTTGAAGCGCTTATATAGAGATTACCAAAACTTAAACTGTTCAAATTCAAAGGCAATGAAAATCCTATTTGAGTGGAATAAAGATTTAAAAGTCCGAGTGTAAAACTCAATTGGGACGTGACAGAAACTCCCGATGCGTTTAATGTAAAGGATGAAGTTGTGAGGCTTAGCGTTGGGTAGAAGAAGGAATTAATCGCATCGAGATTGTTTTGGGCCTGGATTAATTGGAGAGTGGCGCTCTGGTACGATGGGTTCTCATTTAGACCCATGTTGTAAATTGACAGAAAATTGGTATTTGAAGCAAAGATCACAACAGGAAAGATAATAATTGGCATAAGAAAGTATTTTTTCACAGGATCACCTCTGGCCTCAAGCCGATCGAAAGCAGGTATGAGACCAAATCATTCCAGTAAGTCTGCAACGCGTTGTAATATGAGAGTTCTGCATTTAAATAAGGTATTCGATACTGACTTAGATATGTTGATTGCGATATCATACCCGAATTGTAGGCATTTGTGTAAAAATCAAGGTTATTCTTTGCGATGTCTAAATTTGCCTTTGCGCTTAAAGCATTTTCATAGTCGTATCTGAGTTTTTGAATGGCCGAAGAATAATTGTTCTGAGAATTGAGGATCGCATTTTGAAGATTCAGAGAGGCCTGTTCAACCTGCATCCGGGCTACTTTTAGGGTATATTTTGACGCATTTGATGGTGTTACCTCAAGGTTATATTTGGCATTTTGGAGATTAAGTTTGGCAAGTGTAACGTTTGGATCGTTGCTGATCCACATAGTCTGGCTTGTCGGAATCGAAGAAAGATCCGGAAGGGTGAAATCAATGTCCCAGTCTATACCCGTCATATTTTTGAAATTCGAAAGGGCGAAATCGTAATTCCACGATGCGTTTTTGACATTATTTTGATCCGTGGCCACGGTTACAGAGGCCTGCTGGAGAGATACCGTTGATGCCATAGACTGTTTGAAAAGTGCAAGAGTGCTTGTGTAATTCATAGTTGCAACGTTCAAATTCATCTGTGAAATTTCAAGGTTTATCTTTGCCATTTCAACGCCGAAAGCCGAATTCAAAAGGCTCGAATAATAATTTTTGAGATTATTCTGGTATGTTTGAAGACTTGTGTTGTAAGAAATCTGTGCCGAGATAACGCCTCCCTGATTGACGATCGGAACTGAGGCCTGAATCATGTTCAACTGGTATGTCATACTTGCCTGTTCAAGGCTTAAAGTGGCAATATGAAACGTTGTATTTGTCGCCTGAGCGCTTTGAAAAAGTTGTGGTAATGTCATCGAAAATGAGTAAACTGGAATAAAGAATAGAATAAATATCAAAAGTCTTTTCATATTTCCTCCTTAAAAAAATGCGTGCGGTTACTGCACGCATCTTCTTTCAAAGAGATTCTTTATCGGGCTTTAAGTTGAAGCGTCTGGATTAAAATGTTGTAGAACGGCAGATTAACAGCGGTATAGATCAGATCTGGAGATCTTAAGATCTGCATTCTCGCGTGCCTTCCAAAATTTTGCAAAAGATTCATCATTTCGTACATCTGATGTGGATTAACCTCGACGTTGAATCTGAAATTTCTGTTTGGAAGTGCCTGTCCTATCTCATTTCTTGCATTCGGACCAAGGAATTTCCGTTGCATTTGAAGGGCTGTCTTTTCTAAATACTGCTGGAGAAGCGTTAACTGCTCGACTGTGATCGTCGATTTAACATTCGTTATAAGTTCCTCTGTTAATTTTGCGTATTGAGAGTCAAGTTTTGCTACTTCACTCTTTGCCGCGCTTACCTGCGTCGCATCATTCGCAACAAGGGCATCTCTCAGAGAGATTAACGCTTTTATTCTTTGATCTTGAAGGGCGTTAATCTGCGTTTTAAACTCCTTGAGATAGTTCTCTAAAGAAGAGGCCTGGGCCGATGTCAGTTTCATAGCGTTAAAGATTTCAAGAAGGCCTACCTGCGTTTGAAGTTGAACTGCCTGAGACTCCTGAACAAAGGCATTTGCTCCCGAGAGCAATCCGCCAAGAGATAAAGTTGTGGTTGAAGACGCCGCAAATATCGCCGTTACAAGTACAGGTATGAAGAGAAGCACTAAAAACTTTTTCATCTAACCACTCCTTTCGAATTTGTAATTTCATCTATTTGACCTTCAAAAGGAGTGGTGTGTTTTATTTTTTCAAATCTCTTTCACAACTTATTCTTTGTTCCTTTCGGGTGTGAATTTTTCTGCAGGTACTATGGTACTTATGGCCGCCTTGTATATCATGCTGCTTTGCTTTTGATCCTCAGATTCAACGAGGACAACAAAAGGATCAAAATCTTTTACGAACCCCTTTATCTGCACACCATTCGTGAGGTATATCTTTACCTCTGTTCTATTTTTCTGAAGAAAACTCAAAAAACTGTCCTGCAAACTTTCTTTCGCCATATTCTTTCCTCCGTATTCATTTTTTTATGACAAATTTTGTTTTTTTCATTCTTCGTCTTTCTATGAATTTGATTATTGCACAACGCATTCTCCATCTTTCAATGAATTTCATTCTACCACCTCTATTCAAATCCTTTCGATGTTTGCTTCAAGAAAAGCAAAAGTGTAAAGACAAAAATCGTGATAAAAATGAAGGTTATCTTCATGCCAAAAAATTGAATTGTTAATCCGAATATTATAGGAATCAAGGTGCCTATGGCCGTCAGAATAGAAAAGAAATAACTATTTGCCTTGTTTCTTAACTCAGGAGGAAAGGAGCGTGTCAATGTCAGTAAAGACAATGGATAGGTCAGGCCGTGTGGGATTCCCAAGATCAAGAAAGAGATGGAATAAATGAATATGTTGTTCGAAATTAAAAGAATGACAAGGCCGAAACCTGTCAAAAGTGCCGATACAAGCATTTGCAACGGTATGTTTTGCGGCGGTTTAATAGTTAAAAATAATCTGCTTATAAATGACGTCGAAAAGAAAAGAGCAAAGAGAAGTGTCACAATAGAATAGCTTACATGAAAGGTCTCTTTTGCGTAGATTCCACCGAAGACCGTTATCATCGCGAATGGAACGTTGTATATCAAGTTATTTATAACGGACATTCTAAAACCGGCATTTTTAAAGATATGACCGGCCCTTATTGTGGTATTTTTGGTCTCTTCCTGAGGGAACTTTATAAAAAAAGACAGGATTGCCGTCAATACCCCAAAAATTTCAAAAAAGACAAAGGTTTCTCTTAGAGATATTTTCGTTAAAATCGCGGATTCTATCGCCGGCCCTACTATCAATGACAGACTCAGCGCAAGCGTGTAAATCGAAACGATCCTTTCCCTTACTCTTTGATCCGGATAAAGGCTCGCAGATGTGATTATATTTGGCATTAGAGCCCCTAAAACGAATCCAACCGCGATGGAGAGTATCCATACGCTTATAAAATTGGCGATGGCGAAAAATGGAAAAAGGATGGAATAAATAATGGCTGAGGTTATAAAAAGTATTCTTCTTTCCCTCGACTTCAAACTTGCGTTTATGAACCCGCTCATGAAAAATGTCGCTACAGAAAAGATCGCGGATATGAGCCCTATCATAACGCCGTTGAAATTAAGATTGTATTTCACAAGCAATGGAATTGTAGTTGCGAGCATGTTGTTGCTTGCCCTGACCGCAAATGTCATGGAAACTATTACGAGAACCGAATATATTAATGAACTCAAAACTTTTTCCTCCATTCGAGAACAACGGTTATCTCTCCGATCGGATCAACCTTTTCACAAATTTCGCACGGATTTCCCCTGTAAAATGTTTGATTTACCTTGGTCATTTCTCTTGCAACGAAAATTCGGGAATTCGGGGAGATGGCGCATATCTCTTTAAGTGTATCCTTTATTCTGTAAGGAGATTCAAAAAAGACAACTGGTATGCCAATATCGAACATTTCGCGCAAGGTTTTTCTCAATTTCGATCCTCTTGGCAAAAATCCCAAAAACACAAAATGCGAGGCATTAAGACCGCTTGCGGCCACCGCGGACACAACCGCGCTCGGTCCCGGTATGACATCTACTTCTATACCATTCTCATGACATTCGTTGACGAGCTTCATTCCCGGATCAGATATAACGGGCATCCCTGCATCGCTCACAAGCGCGTAGTTCATACCCTTTTTCAGTTCCTCCAAAAGATGAGGTATCTTCTTTGACGCGTTGTTATCGTTAAAAGATACAAGGGCTTTAGATATTTCAAAATGAGTTATCAATTTCATCGTTCTTCTTGTATCTTCGCACAAAATAGCGTCTACCGATTTTAAAGTTTCCAAGGCCCTGTAAGAAATATCTGAAAGATTTCCTATTGGGGTGGCCACTATCTTCAATCCCATACTTTGACCTCTTTTAAGTATTTTTGAAAATCAACTTGTATTTTAAGCGGAATAAATTCTATCTCCAAAGTCTCCGTAAAACCTGCAAGGATGGCCTTCTTCAATTCGTCCATCGTTATTTTGACATGTTCTTCTATCGATGTCATGGAATCTTCGAGAATTTTATCTAAATATTCGCTGTTTTTGAATGAATTCGAATATTCTTTTAGATGCAATTTGAAGGGAATAGAGCCATGCTGGAGTATCTTTCCATTCCTTCTTACCTGTGCGCTACCAACCAATTTTTTGCCGTCAACGGAAATTTCATACACCGATGTTACGGCAAAGCACGCAGAATTTCTTGTGTAATTTCTTTTGTCTCTCGAAATCTGGCAGTTCAAATTCAACCCTTTCAATCCGTTCAAAAGTGCCTCCGAGATTTCGAGATAACTTTCCAAAACACCTTTATTCGACATAAAGGCAGGCAAAATAACCGAATATGTGAGTTCGTCGTAATGTAAGACGGCCCTACCGCCGCTCGGACGTCTTACAAGATCAAAGCCCATTTTCTTTATAAAATCGACATTCAGATCGTCTAAACGCTGAAATCTTCCTATAGAAAGGGCAGGAGGATTCCACCCGTAAAACCTTAGAACTGGCTCATCTTGAACATTATCTAACAGGGCAAGATCGTAAGCCATATTTTTAAAGCCGTCCATAACGCCTGAATCTACAAATTGCCAGATCATTAAACTCTCCCGTTGATTCAATTTGATGTGGATTTTGAATAAACGATAAGATACCTTGAGGCCTCTTTTGATGGGTAGATAACCCTCAAATTCAGGGTTCTTTCGAATTTCAGATTCTCCACTTTGACAGTTGATAACTCCTGCTGATCTATCTTTGCCTTAAAGATAGCCACAAGCCCGCCTTCTTTTAAAAATTTAAGAGAATATTTTAAAGTCCTATCAAGCGGTCCTATTCCTCTCGAGACCACAAGATCGAAGTCACCTTCCTCAAGATCTTCAAGTCTCGATGTCACAACTTTGACCCTTTCGAATTTAGCCTCATCGACTATCTGACGCAAAAGCGCGGTTTTTTTGTACGAGGCATCCACAAGCAAGAATTCACTCTTTTTGAAGTAAACAGACATCGCAACTCCCGGATTGCCAAAACCTGTACCCATATCTAAACATCGCAAAGGGTCAATAAGGTTTCGAAGCACTTTAGCGGCAATTATTGGCTCGACGACAAAAACGTATGGTATTTCACGGGCCGAGACAGAAGTTAGAGCATGAATATTTCCCCATTTTTCAAGTTTTTTGATGTACATAGTCAATCTGTCAATATCTGTCTGATCGAGATCTATCTGGTTCATCTTCAAAGGTCCTAAAAGTTCCATTTCAATCATCTACTCCATTTCGGGATATTATGCCACTTATTATGTACTTTCTCGCCGCCAAAAAGATGGTGACGACGATCACGATATTCACAATCGCTCCCGCTCCGAATATATTCCATTTTGAATAGGTAAGGCCATATTGACCTACTAAATTATACATTGTCATGGATACAGGATACAAATTCTGGTTATTCAAAAATATAAGAGGAATCACGAATGAACTCCAGCTATCTATAAAAACAAATACTATTATAGTCCATAAAACAGGCAAACTCAAAGGAAAAATTATCTTTAGCATCCTTGTAAATCCATTTGCCCCGTCTATCATGGCAGCCTCTTCAATATTTTTAGGCAATTCAAGCAAAAACGGGTAGAGCAAAAAATACGAAATGGCCGCGGCATGAACGCTTAGAATTAATGCAACCCCTATATAACTGTTCAAAAGTTCTAAAAATCTAAAGGTCATTGCAAGAGGAATGAGTGTATGCATACCTGTAAAAAGCGAGGAGATGAGGATAACCATTCCAATTCTTAAGGCGCCTTTGTTGTGAACGGCGGCATATGTGGCAGGAAAGATAGTCACTATCGCTATAAAAATTGCAATTACGCTTATTATGATACTGTTAATTATCGCCTGGCCAAAGTTGTAATTTTGAAAGAGAGAGACAAAGTTATCAAAGGTAAAACCATGTGGAAACAAAGAAGTGATTGGAACAACATTTTCTCTCGAAAGGCCCATTGCAAAGACATTCCAAACGGGCAAAAAGATGATGACAGTCCACAATCCCATCCATCCGATCTTTAAAACCTTCCAGAAGATCTTTGAGGGATTAAATCGCGAAATGTATATCCTTCCTTCGAAGATCAACGTTATGGAGAGTATCACAGCGATGATGCTCGATATACTTATCCCGTCAAATCCGCTCTTTGATACGCTCAGAATTAGATATCCAAAGTCAAATAAAGCGCCAGCCATAATGTATCTTTTAAAAGATCTGCGTCTTTTTAAATACATGATAAGAGCAGTTAAATAAAAGACTGAAGGAAAGATTCCAAAGATGCCCATTCCCATACCCCAGGGATCGAAAAAGATATGGACAAGAAGGAGTGATATGATCAAATTTTCCTTCTTTTTTGAAAACCTGTAATTCCATCCTATAAATGCGAGCAAAACCATTATCAGCCCTATCGCGGCCGAATATGCGCCAAGCACGCCGTAATTTTGTGTAAGGCTGAATTTGTTGTACATAAGTATACCAAGTGTTGTCGTCGCTCCAACTATGGATTTAAGGCCAAAACCTGAAACGAGCGCCGGCCCTCCTCCAGTCATAAGAAAGATAGTCGCAAATTCTTTGAAAGATTCAAGAAAGATTATAAACAGATACGGAAAGACGATGGGGAAAGTTTGTGGAATATAGACATTCAAAGCGATCTCCAACGGATTGGCTCCTTCTATCTTAACAAGATCTCTCAGATTCGGAGAGATCGTCTGAAGGCTGCTCAATATAACAAGCGTTACCATCGGGATACTGAGCCATGCCGCAACAAAAGCACTCCATAAAAAAGCAGCCGGTATATTCGTTGTAAGATCGAATGGCATTCCGAAAATATGGGACAGAAATGAGTCTCCACCATACCCTTCTATCAAAGAGGTCCAAGAGATCACGATTATGTAAGATGGAATGGCCCACGGAAGTAAGGTCAATGTGTAAAAAAAAGAGGAAAACTTCTTCATGGAATAAATCGAAATCGCAAGAAGATAAGAGATCGCAATCTCGATTACCATTACAGTCATAGCCCAGAGTGCCGTTATTTTGGATGAAAGAATGAATCCGGGATCAAAAAAAGCCATCTGAAGGTTTTTGAGGCCGGTAAATTTCATCTCCGGCGGGAAAAAATCAAAAAAAGAAATTCCGATTCCCCACACAAAAGGGAAGAAATTGACAAGAAACAATAAAATTGCAAGGGCCAAAGTGTAAATGGGCTTTGCCCTTGCAACTATTACAGAAAAGATTAAAAGGCTTATTGAAAACAAAAGCCAAAAAAATGTCATTTAGCCTGCGAATTTATATACTCTTGAGCCTTTTGAAGCGATTCATCAAGTGACATTTGTTTTGTAAGGTACAACTGCAACGCTGTCGTTATGGCATTAGAATAGGCGTCGTTGAAAATGGTCGTCGTCGGTACGATCAACGCGTTTCTCGCACTCAAATCCATCACTTTGAAAAAGTCATTCGAATTTTCTAATTCGTGCATGGCTATGATATTCGCGGGTAATTTGTAAGTTGATTTGCAAAAGAACTCTTCGTTTTCTGGTCTACTTATGTAATTGAGAAATTCCCTAACAGCCTCGTTATCCGTAAATATTACAAAGCCTTTTGCGTCAAAGGTTGGAGGTATCATTTTGCCGTCTAAAACCGGATATGGAAGTATTGTAAAGTCAAGTTTTGATGAAAGGAAGTCAGGTATCAAAAATGATCCCTGAATCAACATGCCAGCTTTTCCGGATTTAAAAGACTGTATAAGGGCAGATTTGTTGTAAGAAACGGCTATCTTTTTGACGTTAAATATATCGTTGTAAAATTCGAAGGCCTTCTTTGTTCCTTCATTGTTTACTATTGGTATACCATTTTTGAGCGGGATTTTGCCCCCGTTAAACGCCGCATAAAATGAATTGAAAAAGTAAGAAGAAAAAGAATTCATCGAAAGCCCTACATGACCTGTTTCCTTTATGGATGAAGCGATCTTTTCAAAATCATCTAAAGTCCAGTCATATGAAACCGATTTGGAATAAATGCTCCTGTTAAGGTATACGACCTGAAGATCCGCGTAATACGGATAGGCGTAGAGTTTACCGTTCAGTTCAAAAGATCTTAAAAACGCCGGCAGCATAGAAACTGTCGTTGATACGGGAGTTATGACCTTTGCGTTTGCTAACATGCCAATCACATCGTTGCGAACAAGTGCGACATCCGGCAACTGCGTTCCAGCGCTCAAAGAAATTTGGAGTTTCTGAGTCATATCTGGAATATAGACGAGATTAACATGACAGAGGGATTGGGATTCGTTGAATTTGTTTACAAGCGTTTCAAACTCCCTTTGTCCCTCCCAACTAAACCAGACATTGATGTTAACTGTTGCGAATACATAGATTGAAAGAGCCATAAGTAAGGTTATAATGACGATCTTCCTCACTATCTTCACCTCCATCAACGTTTTTCAAAGAAAAGTTTATCTTTTGTTTCTCATTCCATATCTTTTTTTGAAATCGTCTTTCCGTCCATCCTTTATCTTTTCGATCGCTTTGAATTCACGCTTTCTAAAATTCTTTTCATTCATTTTCAAAAGTGCCGCTACAACCTCTATTTCAGAAAACTCATCGACAAGTATTTTCGCGTTTTCTATGTATCTTTTATACCCGTCCCCCATAAGTTCCTCTTTTATTTTATTTACAAGAACGGATTTACTTCTGTTTTCTACATCCTCTATCGATGGTATTTCGAGTTTTTCTATCTTGCCTGCATATTTTTCTATCTCGCGCAATTTGTAAGTCTCGCGGGAAGTGACAAATGTAAAAGCGATTCCGGTTTTTCCCATTCTTCCAGTTCTTCCTATTCTGTGAACGTAATATTCGTTGTAATTCGGAAGATCATAGTTGACGACGATCTCAACATCTTTTATATCAAGGCCGCGTGCCGCAACATCTGTTGCCACGAGTATTCTGACATTTTTAGACTTAAAGGCATTCATCACCTTGTCCCTTTGAAATTGCTTTATATCTCCGTGAATGGCATCTGCAAGGTAATTATTTTCCTTCAAAGCAACGGTAAGATCATCGACGGTCTTTTTTGTGTTGCAGAAGATCATCGCACTTTGAGGATCGTAAATATCGAGGATTCTAAAAAGCAGTTCATTTTTATCCCTTTCTTTTACGTTAAAGTAATGCTGGTGGATACCGCTTACAGTTAATTCCTTTGACGGAACCTTTATGAAGACCGGATCTTTTTGGAATTTCTTTGTGAGTTCTATTATTGGCTTTGGCATTGTTGCAGAAAAGAGAAGCGTCTGCCTTTGGGACGGAACCTCTCCGAGAATTGTTCCAACGTCTTCTATAAATCCCATGTTAAGCATTTCATCGGCCTCGTCTATGACAACCATTTTGACGCTGTTCAATTTTATGCTCTTCCTGTGAATGTGATCGATAAGTCTGCCGGGCGTTCCTACTACCACTTTGCTTTTTTTTATGGCCTTTATCTGGTAAGAGATCTCCTGGCCGCCATAGACGGTGACAACGCTTTGAGAATCGATGAACTTTTTGAATTCCCCGGTTACCTGAAGTGCAAGTTCTCTTGTGGGACACAAAACAAGTACCTGCAAGCCTTCTCCTTCTATATTTTCAATTGCCGGTAGGATGTAAGCAAAGGTCTTTCCCGTTCCCGTCTGGGCCTGGCCTATTACGTCCTTTCCTTTTAAAGTCGGCGGTATCGCCATTGACTGGATCGGTGTCGGTGTGTCCACTCCTATTCTCTCAAGTGCATTAAGAGTGTCTTCCGACAAATTCAAATCTGAAAATTTAATCATGCGTGTTTCCTTTCTTTTATAGATATCTGTTAATTATATCCTTTATATACTACGATTTTCCATTCTATTGTGTGAATTTTTTCTCTCCATTGAAATTGAAAGCATCAATTCCACCGTTATCATGACCGGAATGATACTGAATCCCGCAAGAATACCAAAAGCATTTGAAAAGCTACTTACCACCCACTGGGCTAATGTTGCCCCTATGCCGACGAAAAAGACGAAGATTCCCATAAGATTACCGATGCCAGATCCGGCTCTTTCGATGAGCATGAGTTGTATGGTCGGATATGTACTTGCGAAAAAGAGGCCGCTAAAGAATACGAAAAACATCGAGATGTAGAATTGTGGTATCGCTATGGAAAAGATAACGCCCGAAAGAGAGAATGCGACAATGAAGATTAGCCATATCTCATTCCTTACTTTGATATAACTCGCGAGCAATCTTCCGACAAACATTCCCATCCAGAAAATCGCCGAAGAAAGCGCTGCCGTCGCAACATTGATGTGTCTGAAATTCGTCAAAAAGGTCGTGATCCATGAAGAATATGTCGCTTCGTATCCCACGTATATTCCTATCATCGCGTATATCATGATGAAAAGTCCGCTGAATGCGTTGAACTTTTTGGCAGAAACCACCGGTCTTTCTTTTACATTTTCTATTTTCAAAGACACGACAAATGAGATAAGTGCTATTACAGATCCAAGAAGATAGGAGACCTGCCAGTCAAATCCATATTTTATAAAGAAAGCGACGACAAAGGGACTCACGAATGATCCAAGGGCGAACAGAGCATTAACTTTGTTGAGCGTACTCGAGACATTCTCTTCCGATGACCCGATCAACGCTCCTATACCCGTTTCTATAAAACCCATTCCTATGTTAGTTGCAAAGTTGGCAATAGAAAGGTTTAAAAAGTCGTGGACAAAGAAAAAGTAGAAAAGCCCGGCAGCCGAAATAAGAGATCCAAGGATCGCTATCCTCTTAAGGCCTATCTTGTGGGCAAAGAGCGCACATATCAAAGATCCGCCTATGTACCCGGCCGTACCAAGCATCATGACGTATCCGCTTTGAGAATAATCTATTCCAAATTCTTTCATCGCAAGTGGCAGGGCACTTGGAAGGATCATCACGAAAAATCCAAATGCAAAGAAAGCGAAATAAGAATATTTCTTTATCATGCTTTAAGTAGATTGAAGTGATTCAAAATCACAAAGGTTACGTAATACATCGGAACGGAGATCAAAAGGCCGTCTATTCTGTCCCAGAAACCACCGTGGCCTGGCAATATACTGCCGGCATTCTTTAATTGGCGATTCCTTTTGAATACGGACTGCGTTATGTCTCCGACTGTGTCGAAGAATGAAAAAACTGCCGAAAGCACAAAAATCGCGATCCAACTGAAATGCCGCCATCCAAAGAAGGGATAAAGCACAGAATCGTAGATCAAAAAGAAGATTATAAGAAAGACAAAACCGCCTATTATTCCCTCTATTGATTTTCCGGCGCTTATCCTTTTAATAAATTTATGCTTCCCCCATCTCGATCCGACAAAGTATGCGGCCGAATCGAAAACAAAAGCAGAGCCCAGCGCGCTTAAAGAATAGACCGCATCGAATTGGGCATATATGAGAATGAAAAAAGCAAGGTTGAATGAAAGATACCACAGCCCCATCGTTCCATAAACTATATTTCTTTCTATAACTTCATTGGAATCGTTAAAGGCTATCGCAAGGAAAAATCCCATGCTCATAACAAATGAATAGGCAAGCACTATCATCGCCGGAGTGCGAACAAGAAAGCCAAAGACTATGTTAAGTCCCGGTATGGCAATTATGTAAAAGTACCTGTGAATTTTTCTCGATCCATTGAGTGTTATCTGAATGTAATTGTAACCGGCAAGACCTACCGCGATGGCCGAAAGGGCAACTGTACTCCAGAAATTGAAAAAGCACAAAATCGCCAACGGTATCGCAATTGCAGAAGTTATAAGACGTATCTTTGTTTCTTTTTTCATTGGATTCCTCCGAATCTTCTCTGACGCCTTGAAAAGTCCTCAAGAGCGATTTCAAGATCATTTTCTGAAAAATCCGGCCATAAGACATCTGTAAAATAAAGTTCGGTGTAAGCCATCTGCCAAAGCATGAAATTGCTTATTCTCTTTTCCCCTCCGGTCCTTATTAAAAGATCTGGATCTGGCTGGCCGGCCGTGTAGAGGTACGACTCAAAGTTTTCTCCTTTAGACTCTTTAGCGGCCTTAAGAATCTCCGATCTGCCGCTGTAATTAACGGCAAGATTTATAACCATACCGGTACATTTAGAAGTTAGAAATTCAGAATTGAGACAGACCTCTCGCGTCTCAGGACTTAGTGCGTCTATATCTCCGATGAAATGTAACTTCGCGTTTTTTTCGATCACTTTGCTAATTCTATCACTCAAATATTTAACGAGAATGTGGAAGATCATCTTTACCTCTTCTGGAGGTCTTTTCCAGTTTTCAGTCGAAAAAGAAAAGAGGGTTAGATATTTGATCCCCCTGTCATTTGACCATTCAATAACATTCTCGGCCACACCGGCACCTTTCCAGTGACCTTCGTAGCGTGGAAGGTTCCTATTTGTGGCCCATCTCCCATTGCCGTCCATTATTATTGCAAGATGCTGAGGAATCAAAATTCCATTATCTCCTTCTCTTTTTCCTCAAAGATGGTATCGAGTTTTTTTACATATTCATCTGTCAATTTTTGAAGACTTTCTTCTAAACTTTTTTCGTCATCCTCGCTTATCTTTCCTTCATCTTTTTGCTCTTTCAAGACCTTTAGGATATCCCTTCTTATATTTCTGACCGCTACCTTACCGTTTTCAACTATCTCTTTTGACTTTTTGACAAGATTTTTTCTCTGATCGGTAGTTGGTGAAGGAAAGTTTAGTCTTATGACAGATCCGTCATTTACAGGGGTTATACCAAGTTGGGAGGCCAAAATGGCCTTTTCGATCAAAGGCAGAAGGGTTCTATCCCACGGCTTTATCAAAAGGGTCCTCGATTCGGAAACGGATATAGAGGCAACCTGTGAAATAGGGGTAGGCGTACCGTAATAATCCAGTTTAACCTCATCAAGCAAAGCAACAGAAGCCCTGCCGGTTCTTATATGCATGAGTTCTGTCTTGACTGAAGCAATCGATTTTTCCATCTTTTCTCTGGCCTGACTTATCAATGGATTAACTGCCATTTTCGATACTCCCCTTTCAAAAAATTGATTTCTTTTAATTATATCACACGAATTCAAAACTATTTGTTGAAGATCAGCGTTCCTATCCGTTCTCCTTTAAGAACCTTCAAGAAATTTCCGCGGGTGAAAAAATCCATGACAATTATTGGAATGGAATGGGATTTGCAAAGAGCGAAGGCCGCTGTATCCATAACCGTGAGATTCAAATTTATCGCCTCTTCAAATGTTAACTGCTCAAATCTGCTCGCATCTATGTATTTTTTGGGATCTTTTGAATAAACACCGTCCACCTTTGTTCCCTTTATAAGCACATCGGCATTCATTTCGGCCGCGCGTAGTGCCGCCGCGGTGTCAGTTGTGAAGAGAGGATTTGAAGTTCCACCGGCAAAGATAACGACTTTATTCTCCTGAAAGGCTCTTTCTATAGAATCATATGTAAGAATCTCAACTGAGGGCAGATCTATTATCTTTGAAAGAACAACCGCACCTATTCCGCGTTTCTTCAGAGCAGAAAGGAGATAAATCGAGTTTATAACTGTCCCGAGCATACCTATCTGATCCGCATTTATAGATCCGACATTTGATAATTCCTCTCCCCTGAAAAGATTTCCAGCCCCTATGACTATTCCAAGTTTGACGTTAGTTTGAAGGGCCTGGTATATCTCATCCACTATTATTTCTCCCATTCTGTAATCTATGCCCTTCTTTCCTTCTCCAGAAAGTACCTCTCCACTCAATTTCAAAAGTACCCTCTTATACATATAGCACCTCGCCAAAGAAAATAAAAAAGGTGAGCAATACGCTCACCCTTGACCTATTTCGAATCTGACAAACCTGCCAATCGAAATATTTTCTCCTAACTTTGCTATTGCCTCTTTTATCATATCTGAAATAGTCTTTGACTCATCGAGGAAAAACTTTTGTTCCATAAGGCAATTTTCCTCGTAGAATTTTTCAAGTTTGTTTTCAACTATCTTTTCAAGTGCCTGTCCGGTCTTTCCGGTGGCTGCATACTGGGCCCTGTATATTTCCTTTTCTTTTTCTAACGTTGCAGGATCGACATCTTCTCTGCTTATGTATTTGGGATTTTGCATGGCGATATGTTTGCATATTTCCCTTCCGAGGGCTTTAAATTCATCTGTTTTTGCGACAAAATCTGTCTCGCAATTCAGTTCCAACATTACACCAACTCTTCCATTGAAATGAATGTAATCGATTATCCATCCATTATTGGCAGCCCGTCCCATCTTTTTGTCTGCCTTTGAAAGGCCTTTCTTTCTCAAGATTTCTTTGGCCTTTTCCATGTCTCCACCGCTCTCTACAAGGGCGTTTTTGCAGTCCATCATCCCGGCGCCGGTCATGTCTCGAAGTTCTTTAACTTTTATGGCAGAAATTTCCACTGCTTTCCTCTCCTTTCAAATCTATCCGAAAAAGATTTTACCATTTATCTATCTTAAAATCAAAACCCATCCTTGAGGATGGGTTTCTGGTCGGGGCGACTGGACTTGAACCAGCGACCTCCTGCGCCCCATGCAGATGCGCTAGCCATCTGCGCCACGCCCCGATTACATATAGAATACCATAAAGAAGATGATTTTTCAATTATTTTGTTGAAGAACCGGCTGGAGATTTCTTGAAATCGGTCGTGTAATAACCATTACCCTTGAAGACGATCGTCTCAAGATTTCCCATCTGCCTTATCATTTTGCTACCGCACACTTCGCATTTCACTCCATCTGCTTCGGAAAACTTTTTTAAAAGCACTTCTTCATGCCCACATTTCGGACAGACATATCTGTAAAGTGGCATTTCGATCGCCTCCATTTTCTTTTTTTAACTCTCAAGTAAGATTTTAACATTAACTCTTTAACTTACATTTAAGGTTGTGTCAATAAATTTTTGCCCTCTCATACTGAAATGGCCATTCGAGATCTATACCAGCCTCTTTTGCACACTTCAATGGCCAGTAAGGATCTCTCAAAAGTTGGCGTCCGATAAAGACGAGATTGCAATGGGTATTGAGTGCAAACTCAGCAAGTTCATAAGAATTTATCAGACCGCCGCCAATTGTAGTTAAATGCGTTGCAGATCTTATTTTTTTCGCATCTTCGAGCATGTACCCGGGATAAACTTTTATATGTTGTTCGTGGATCACTCCACCGCCACTCACATTTACACCATCTATGCGATCTCCGAGAATCTTAAGCGCTTCTATTATATCCTCAACTTCATTTCCGCCTTTTGCATAATCGGAAGCCGAGACCCTGATCCAAAGCGGTTTATGCCAATTTTTTCTCATCCCGTCGACGATTTCGGACAAAAATCTTGTCCTGTTTTCGATATTTCCGCCGTATTCATCTGCCCTTTTATTCGTAAGAGGTGAGAGAAATTCATTTATCAAATATCCGTGAGCGGCGTGTATTTCTATTCCATCGAAGCCGGCAAGATCTGCCCTTTTAGCGGCAAGAGAAAACTTATCGATCATTTCTTTTATCTCAGATTTTTTCATCTCACGAGGATGCGAATAATTCTCGCTGTACCTTATGGCCGAAGGGGCGATGGGATTTTCCGTTGCTTTCGACTTTCTGCCGGCATGAGCAAGCTGAATCGCTATCTTCGATCCGCTATCGTGAACGAGATCTACAAGCTTTTTAAGTCCTTCTATTTGCCTATCTTCCCATATTCCTAAATCATTTCTTGAAATTCTTCCGTCTGGATCGACTGCCGTTGCCTCGATAACTATCAGTCCCGTTCCTCCGACAGCCCTTGTCTGGTAATGGGAGAGATGCCATGATTTGACCATTCCGGTTTCATCGGACGAATACTGACACATCGCCGGCATAACTATTCTATTTTTAAGTTCGAGATCCCCGATCTTTATTTTTTCAAAAAGCATGATAACCTCCTTAAAGTATTTCAGAAGCAAGAGTTGATAGATCGGATCTTACTCCTATAGAAAGTGTAAGGTGTCCCGCTATTTTTTGATTTGCAAACTTAGCCGTCACGTAAGAAAGGCCATTCGAAAAGGCATCGAGATAAGGGCTATCTATCTGGGAGATATCACCGGTTAGAACTATCTTTGTTCCAACACCGGCGCGCGTTATTATGGTCTTTACTTCGTGAGGCGTTAAATTTTGTGATTCATCAACGATTATAAACTGATGAGGTATCGTCCTTCCCCTTGTGTAACTTAAAGCCTCAACCTGAAGAAAATTGAGCGAATCTATCTTTGAGATGGATTTACCGGCATTGTCGAATAGAAATTCAAGGTTATCCCTTATCGGTTCGAGCCATGGTTTCATCTTTTCTTCAGCGCTTCCGGGAAGAAATCCTATATCCTTTCCCATGGGAATGACCGGCCTTGTAACGGTTATCTTTTTGTATATCTTCGCATTCGTAACCATTTCAAGTGCCGCCGCTATTGAGAGAAGCGTCTTTCCAGTTCCAGCTATCCCCATCAGGGTAACAAGATCAAGGTCGGGATCGAGCAAAAGATCGAGCGCCATCGACTGCTCAAAGTTAAGAGGATGTATGCCCCACACATTTGTATTTTGATCGACCGAGATCGGAATAAGTTTGCCGTTTTTGAATCTGAATATCTTCGAATCGAATTTGACAAATTCATTTTCCCTTACTTTGTTTTTTACAGGATCAAAGTTTTGAGGATCCCCATTTATTTCAATATATCCTTTGAATAAGGCCATTTCATCTGTCTTGTCTTTCAAATAATCCTGCGCTTCGATTCCGAGAGCATCTGCCTTTATTCTCATATTTATATCTTTGCTGACAAGAATCGTCTTTATATCTGGACTTTTCCTTATTATTTCCATGGTGTAAAAGAGTATCCAGTCATCCATGACCTTGTCCGATAAAAATCTCGGCATTTCTTTGAAATCTTCTATTACCTCGACTCTCAATGTTCCACCACTATTTATTCTTACACCTTTAAAAAGTTTGCCATTTTTTCTTAGATCGTCGAGTTCTCTTGCCACATGTCTTGCGCTCATTCCGATCTCGCCTGGTCTACCTTTGAGTTTGTCTATTTCTTCGATGACAGGCAGTGGAATTATGAGATTGTTGTCTTCAAATGAATGAATAGCATTCGGATCGTGAATCAACACATTTGTGTCGAGAACGTAATTTTTTATCATTTTAAGCCTCCCCTCTCAACATTCTGCCGATTATCTTTCCATGACATGTCGCGTATGTTATCGATCTGGTGTGACCACTACAATCACCGATGAATTTGAGATTCTTGTACCTTTCGTTGTTTATCTTCTTCGAATAAAATTTAACCTCAACCGCGTACATCAGATTGTCCGGATAGGCAATTGCCGGAACAACTTCGCCAAGTTTTTCTATGAACTCAGCGATTGATATCGCTATCCTTCTAGGAAGGACGAGATTTATATCTCCTAAGATATAATTTTTTTCACTCAACGTTGGCTTCACCCTTCCTATCCTTTTTGTTCTTTTATTCTCAAGGAATTCCGAATAAGTCTGGAGTATAACTTTTCTGCCTCCTGCAAGAATATTTCCAAGTTTGCTTATGTATGTTCCGTATCCTATAGGGTCGTTGAAGGGCTCGGTGAAAGAAGTGCTACAAAGGACTGCAAAGTTCGTATTTTCACTGCTTCCATTTGAATTGGAATGACCGTTGACCGTCACAAAATCTTCGTACTCTTCGAGTACCACCTTCCCGGAAGGATTATTGCAAAAGGTTCTTACCATATAACCCGTCTTTGCCCTCATCCTAACTTTGAACTCATACATTTCTGCGTTCAATTTCTCAACGGCGTGATCCGGCAATTCATACCTTATACCGACATCCACTATATTTCCGGATGTAACAAGTTCCGGATGATCTGCCGTCACAGTCCTTATGAGGCCATGTCCGGATCTCCCGACTGCCACCACGACGTAATCGAAAAATTCTTCAAAATTCGTGCCGGTGACCTTTATCTTTTCCCCTTCTAATTTTATATTTTCAACCTTTATGCCAAAATGGAATTTTATATTCTTGTATGAAGAAAATTCATCGTAAATTCTTCCAAGTAGGTTCTTCAATTTATCAGTTCCTATATGGTAAAAATAGGCATTAACAGGTTCAAATCCCTTTGAATAAAACTTTTCAAAGAATGGAGAATTCCTATCGAAGGATATTCCAGTCTTTACCTCTTTTCTTTCGACCTCATCGAGTTTATCGAGATAAAAATTCACGACTTCTTTTTGAGTTTCAAGAGGTATCTCTATCTCTCCTCCCATACTTGAAGAGACGAAGAGTTTTCCATCAGATCTTATTCCCGAGATACTCGAACTGTAAATGTCCGGAGATCTCTCTATTACGTGTATTTCGTTTCCAGAGTCCTTTATCTCATCGATAAAACCTATCGCGGCCGCTCCAAATCCAATAACGCCTATCTTCATAATTTCTCCTTTATTATTTTAACAATCTGCTCGGAGGCATTTCCATCGCCGTATATGTTATCCGTTTTCTCCGGAATTGGATGGTTAAATACGCCTTCGTAGATCATCTGATCGTCCGCATCGACAAGGATATTCCATCGCGACTCTATCAATTCTATCCATCCCGTATCCTTCATCATCACAACGCCGGGCACCTTTGCAAAATAAGCCTCCTTTTGAAGGCCCCCGCTGTCTGTAACAACGCAAAAGGCGTTGCATGTGAGAGCAACGCTTTCATCGTATCCAACCGGATCTATTATTTTTATGTTTTTTGTGAATTTCGAAAGATCGAATTCCGAGATTCTTTTATTTGTTCTTGGATGAATCGGAAGGATGACATCCATCCTTTCAGACACTCTTGACAGGCCTTTTAATATTGATTCAAGCCTTTCTTTTACATCCGTGTTGAAATCCCTGTGAATGGTCGAAAGAACGTACTTTTTTGGTTTGAGATCGTATTTGTCGAGAACACTTTTCATATCCGTCTTCTCTTTTATTTTGATAAAAACATCTAACATGACGTCTCCAGTGAAGTAAACACCATCTTTTATGCCTTCGGCCTTAAGGTTTTCTATCGCCTTTAAAGAAGGACAAAATTTGAAGTAAGAAATTCTATCTGTCAAAACTCTGTTTATCTCTTCTGGCATATCTTTTGGTTCCTGTCTCAAGCCGGCCTCTACGTGGGCGACTGGAATTTTGAGTTTCGCAGCTGTCAGTGCACCGGCCAGAGTTGTGTTTGTATCCCCGTAAACGAGGACAAGATCTGGTTTCTCATTCATCAGGATCTTTTCAAACTCTATCATCATCTTTCCCGTCTGTTCCGCGTGAGTTCCAGATCCGACCCCGAGGTTGTATTTAGGATTTTTTATCTCAAGAACCTTAAAAAAGATATCTGACATGTTGAAATCGTAATGCTGTCCGGAATGGACAAGAACCTCTTCTATTCCAAATTCTTCCAATTTTTTTCCGATTAAGGCTTCCTTTATGAACTGCGGCCTTGCTCCGACTATAGATACTATCCTCACTTTTTACCTCCAATTGTAGTACTTATTAAGTCCATGAATTTCTCGACACTCTGCTCGGTTCTCCACGGCGGCCTATAACCGTTATAACTTTTGGCTATCTCAATGTCTTTTTCAAGATCAATTTCTTCCTCGTCCACGGAATAGAAATAAAGTTTTTCGGCGAGATATTCAGACAGATATTCCTGTTCTGTTTGTCCCGGTGTTGGAACGAGGAGGCCCCTTTTTCCAAGCTCGACCATATCCATTATTGTAGAATATCCAGATCTCGCTATCACAAACTTTGCCCTGTTCATAAGTTCATCCCTTAATCCCTTTCCAGCGTAATTTATTACCTCAACATTTGGAATTTTCAACCTCTCCGCATTTTCTGGCATTCCACGCACAAGCACCACATTTCCCTTTAAGACACCTATTTGATCCACTATTTTCTTTTCGAAAACACTTCTGCTCGGTTCCCTTCCGGAAAGTGAGATAAGATAATCTATATCCTGAGGAAGGTTCATTCTCTGGTAATCTGAAAGAATTCCTATGTATTTGACCTGTTCCGGATCGATATAAGAAAGGTTGTGCGAAAGGTTCCCTGTCAACCCTCCATTAAAAGGAAAGTCTGGAACGATGAACTTTGTGAAAGAATTTCTGAAGTAATAGTTAAACCTTTCGGTCTGATTTTTTAAAACGAAAAGAAAGTTAGGTGGGACATATCTCAACTGGTGGAATATGAAAAATGAAGGTTTTGACTTATCGAAAACTCCATATTCAGAATCGGATATTAATATGTCTATGTCAAGATCGCGCGAAAGTTTAAGAACCTCTCTGTGTTCCTTCATTATGGCATTTATAATGGCCGGCATCATCAAAGTGATTCTCAACCCGAAAGTTCCGTTTTTAGTGTAGGGGCTTGGATATTCAACGCTTTCTATGTATTCACACTTGTCTCCAAATTCTTTCTTCAACGCTATCAATGGCCTATCCGAAGTGTATATAAAAAGTTTGTGACCTTCATCGACAAGTCTTCTCATTATGGGTAAACTGCGCGTCATATGACCTAAGCCCCAAGTACACAGGCCGTATAAGACTTTCAATTTCTAACACCTCGATCAACTTACAATGGTTATTTCAGATTCAAGTTCTACACCAAATTTTTCTCTCACCCTCTTGACTACCTCTTCGTAAACTGCTTTGAAATCCTCAAAGGTCGCATTGCCAACGTTGATGAAAAAACCTGCGTGGAGTTTTGAAACTTCTACGCCTCCAACACGGTATCCCTTCAAATTGGCATTGTCTATTAACCTTGCAGCATATTCATTCGGCGGATTTTTGAAAACACATCCAACGCTTGGAAAGGTTATCGGCTGGGTACTTCTTTTCCTTGACCAATTCTTCAGGCTTTTTTGAAGAACGTCTTCTTTATTTTTGGCAAACTGGAGTTTTAAAACACACTTTTTTATCCACATGCGCTTTTCATGAAAGAGTGAATGCCTGTAAGAAAATTTTAGATCCTCTGCTTTCATTTCAAATGTCTTTCCTTCTTCATTTATGATCTCAACGCTTTCAACGCATTTTGATATCTCGCCATCGAAGGCTCCGGTATTCATAAAGATCGCACCGCCGATGGTACCGGGAATGCCGATCGAGAATTCAAGTCCGGAAATGCCACGTTTTATCGTCTCTGAAAGCAGAATTGAAAGTTTTACCCCGCTCTCCGCGATAACATATTCTCCATCGAATTTGTATTTGTTGAGGTTTGAGGTCAAGATAAATGGAATTTTTATTCCATCCTTTACCACCGTGTTGGATCCCCCGCCAATGATCTTGAAATCTTTCTTGTTTTCGAGGAAATAAATCAGCAGATCTTCAAAATGCGACAGATCAAGAGGTTTTATTACCTTCGCTTTTCCATTCATTTTGAAGGTTGTCAGATCGCTTAGGTCCATCTCTACTTCCGGTACTTCTCTTACCTCCGCTCCCGCTAATGACAGATCGTCCGTATTCGCACACCTCCTTAAAGGTGCAGGACATACATCTTGGATTTCTGGGTAAACAAACTGCTTGTCCGAAATTGACCATCGCTCCATTCAGGCGTTTACGGTATTCTTCCGGCACTATCTCCGTTAAGGCCATTTCAGTTTCAAAAGGTGTTTTCGTCTTTACGATCCCTATCCTGTTTGCAATTCTATGCACATGCACGTCGACTGCAATGGCAGGTAGATCGTAAGAAACAGCCAGAACTATGTTAGCCGTTTTCCTACCTACACCGCTGAATTTGATGAGATCATCTAACGTCGATGGAACCTTTCCATCCCACCGATCGACAATCTCACGAGCGATATTAACTATCCGCTCCGCTTTTTGTTTGTACATTCCCACCGGTCTTATTAGTCTTTCCACCTCTGAAATCTTCGCTTTGGAAAGATCGTATGCCGTTGGGAACTTCGAAAAGAGAGCCCGCGACGCCTTCGCTGTGTTGGCATCGCGCGTTCTCTGACTCAAAACCGTACTTATGAGGACTTGAAAAGGATCTTTTGTTTCTTCTTTTCTCGGATACCTTTCTATTATACACAAAAGTATCCTTTTTGATAACTCTTTATCGATCATTTAGTTTCCGAGAGCATCTTTGTTATAGCAGATATTATATCAGATGTTGAATCATTTGTTGTAACATTTGTAAGAATATTGTGGTTCCAATCTTTAATGTACTCCTCGGCCGTCGCTTTTTGGGTTGGATTTGTAAAGGCGTACTCGTAAACGGCCTTCAATTGAGAAAGGAACTGGACACGCTTTGTTTCAAGTTCTTTGTATTGATTTATGAAATCTTGGGCATTGTTGTATATAGTTGTGTCTCCCTTATATCTTTCAAGGTCAGCCACATTCCATTCGTAAGCAGGTTTGAAGATTGAAAGAGTGTCATTTACAGTTGTCAGAGCCTCAGAATACATATGATTGTTTATGAAATTCTGGGCCAGAGATGTAAAGATCCCCATCGTATTTGTCGGAATAGCCCAGAAGGTTTTCTGCATGTAGTAACCTGCCCATACATATTTTTGAGCGATCTCTTTGATCTTGGCGTAAGTTGTCGCATCGAGAGGGGCATTTTGGAGTATGTTATTTATGTACTCTGAATAAACATGATTCCATCCCGAATATCTATTCCATCCTCCTGGAAGGATGAAGATCAATTGATCGTACCAGTTTTCCATCTGCACAAAGGCCTGCTGGGCGAGTTCCTCATGCTTTTGAATGAGCGCTTCAAATTGAGATTTGAATTTTGGATATTTACTTATCGCGTCCTGATATATAGAGGCCTGCGATCTGTTCATACTCGACAAAAGAGCTGAGAATTGGCCTATAAGTCTGTAAGAATTCTTCTCCGCAAAGGAACGGAGCGATGTTTTTAAATAATCTATGCCGTCCTGATACATTTGCATTTGAACGAGTTGATTTATATTCAAAGAATTCCACAACTCAACAAGCGGTATTCCGGAATTCACCATACTCGCTATTAAATCGTAATCTCCCTTGTAATTGAGATTCTTGAACCGCGGATGTATAAACTGAGTTATGTCATTTTGACCGTAGAAAAGATCCTTTAAGACATTGAGTTGAGCCGAGGTTGATCCAGACGCAAGGGCTTTATTCAATTCGTTTATTATCTCCTGATCTCTTTGAGGGAAAGTTGCAAGAAGGCCAAGATAAAATTCAGATGTACCGTATGTGTTGTCCCATCTTACGGAATTAAGAAAATCATCCTTTGCGCCGATGTAAGATTGGTTTTCGTAATCGTTAAACTGCTTTATCGCAGTCTGGATGCTCTGAAGGTTAGAGTTCAACTGATTCATTATTTGATTGTATTCCTGCTGCCTTTGAGATTCAAGTTGAATCGAAGCCTGAGTCTGGTTAAGACCTGGATTCGCGGCGAGGAATTGTTGAATTCTTGACTGGATATAGGTTTGTGGATTCAAATACGCGTAATTTCCACTGTAAGATTTCAACTGATTTATCTCATTTTGAACCGTATTTAACTGGTTATTAGCCTGCGATGCAGCATTCTGGTAAGCGCTTATGTACTGGTAATTCGTATTTCCGTAAAGGAAATAAACCTCGCTTACAAAATACATGTTCATAAGGATCATAACGCCTGCCGAAATTACCAAAGAGACAAAGGACGAGATTGCAAATTTCGTCTTATTCAAAACGATCTTCCATGTTAGATCTCCATCTTTGTTGAAGTAGTCGGAGACCAAAAAGGCAAGAAGTATAGTCAAAGTCATGGAATCCGGCATGAGATGTTCTGCAAAGGAATACATGCTCGTTATAAGCGTGACCATCGATCCGGCAGATATAAGCATCATGAGAAGCGCGTCGTCCGAATCCTTTTTCTTTAAAACTCTAAGCACGAACCACAAAAGGCTCCCGAGTGCAAATGCAAGCGTCAAAATTCCAACAAGTCCGGTCTCACCAAGCAATTGGACATAATCATTGTGCGCTTTCATGAAATTGTTCCACGCTATCATAAGAGTTGGATGGTGCTCAATTGAAACTCCAAGATAATGGAGAAAGTCTATCCTGTAAGTTCCCAGTCCCTGTCCGATTATAGGATGATCTTTCCACTGATAAACAGATGCCCACCATGCAAGGAATCTCTGCTGGGCAGTGCCGGCATTAGAAAGTGCCTGTGCCGACGAGGTAACTCTGCCTGTCAAAGAGAAAGCGTTTCCAGTAAATGGGCCAGGGATTGAATACAAAAACATCTCTACGAAAACCGCTATAACAAAGATCACAAGCAATGTGGTTGATAATTTCTTTAATTTTTTTCCTACATCGTCTATCTTTGACTCTTCTTTTTTGATTCTGAAATTCTGGTAATAAGTGTACAAAAGCGCTAAAAAGACCACAGAAAGAGGTATCGCTATGAAGACTCCCCTTGTCTGGGAAAAGATTATCACAGCGACCATGAGTATAGCCTCTATCGTTGCGAGGATCTTTATGATAAGCAATTTTTTGTAAACTTTATCTTTATCCTTTGAGGTATCGTATCCTAAAGTTCTTGACGAGATAAAGTATACGGCAACAAAGAGAAGAACTCCAAGATAATCTGGAACAAAGTCAGGGTTTCCTATCGTTGCCCTCACATTGTCTCTCATGTAAGGGGTTCCTATGTGGCCAAGCCATATATCCCATCCCGCGTAAAAATTCAAGAAGGAATCAAGTACTATAAATCCTGCACTTATAAGGAGCATACCGAGGATATTTATCATTATCCTCTTATCTTTTATCCTGTTCACAAGGTAGACGACAAAGAGGAAAGTCATCGCAAAATAGAGGACCCACATTCCCGAAAATCTCAAATAAGGGAAATTCTCTATCATAACACTTATCAAAGAAAGGGCTGTCGCCAAGGTGAAAAGGCTCCATCCTATCGCGGGCAGTGGAATATTTATATTTACCTGTTTCTGTCTTCTAAATTCCATTATGACGGCAAAGAACAAAATGAAGATCAAAATCGTGAAAAAGGCGTATTTTTGAGTGCTGTACTCGTAGGTTATAGGGCCAATCGTTACTATTGGAATGAACAGTGTTATGAAGTACAAAAGATATTCCTCGAATTTTGAAATAGAAGGTTTAGACTTTACCTGTGTGGCCATTCTTCATCTACCTTTCTTCTGATCTTTTTGAAATTATACCATTTATCAGACTATCTTAAATTGTCATTCGTTCAGTTCATAACTCAATTCGTAGATAAATGGAAAGAACTGACGTGAGGAGAGATCCTTTTTAATCACATCTGAAATGAACGAGATGTTTTTTATTCTCTCGCCTGGCCATTCCCTGTAAAATTCAAATGGATCTATGTGGACGGCCCTTATTCCGGCCCGATTCGCACCGAGAATATCCGTGTAAAACATATCCCCAAAGAAAATCGCCTCTTCGGCGGAGATGGAAAGATCCCCGAGAGCCTTTTTGAAGATGGCCGGATCCGGCTTTTCCACGCCGACAATTTGAGAATCGTATATCTTATCCATGAAAGGCGCAATCCCCGTCTCTTCGAGTACTTCTTCAACTCTTCCGTCCGAATTGGATATAACGGACATCGAATATCCCATTTCCTTTAGAGTTTTGAGCGTATCTATTACCCAGTCAAAAGTGTAGGCCCAGAGATTTTTGACCCTGTCTCTTTCGTTCGTCTTCTCTACTAAGATCTTTATCGTCTCTTTTGAACTCGTAAAGGCGCCAAAGAGCGCCTCTAAAAGATTACCCTCTATGAAGGTAATCCTATCCTTCATGCTTTTGTCTATCAAATAATCTATCTCGTAAACTCTCTTGAGTATGTCTTCTTCCTTTGCATTTATCCCATATTTTCTCATTAGATCTGAAAGCCACAAAAGATCCGGAAACACGAGAGTGCCTCCGGCATCAAGTAATATGTAAGGCTTTTTCATGCCTTTTTTCCTTTCAGAAGATAATATTTCACGAAATCATTAACGACAAAGGAGAAAAATGCCGACATTCCTATAACAATCAAAGTATCTGTTATCGGAATAGGCTTAAGTCCCGGAAATCCAAATGTAACAAGCAGCGCGACCGCTATCATATCGATTATCGTTATGTAAAAGAGAGATTTACTCGGGAAAGAATACCAGAAATGACCTCTTTCTCTGACCACAAAGACCGTCATCATGCCAAAGTAAAAGAGAATGCTAAAAGAGAATGTCTTTAAAAGTTCGTAATCCTTTGAAATACCGAGAGGACCCATACCTATGTAAAGGATAGCAAGAGATTCTATAACAACAAGTATGCCAAGTATTATCGAGGATTTGACAAGGCCTGTTATATTCCAAGTATCCGGCGTCTTTGACCATCTGGCATTATCTGTAGATATCGAAAGCGTTACGAAATCTATGACAAAGAGCAAAAGCACAACGTCAAAAGCAGAGACTATAAAATGGCCAGTTAACAAAAAGGCCGCCACAACGAAGACCACTATCTGGAAGGTTTTCACAACTTTGTTAAATATCCACGTCAAAATCCTTTGATATATCTGACGCCCAACCTTTACAAGATCGACTATATTCCCGAGGCCTTCTCCCGTCAAGACGACACTTGCCGCCCCTTTGGCCACATCTGTCGCGCTGCTGACGGCTATGCCAACCTCGGCCTGCTTTAGAGATGGTGCGTCGTTAACGCCATCGCCGGTCATGCCAACTATATGACCCTTCCTCTGCAGACTTTTCACTATGGAATATTTATCCTGCGGATAAATTTCGGCAAATCCATCGCTTTTTTCAGCGATTTCTGCCGCCTTATCTGGATCCTCTTCCACCAATTTTTCGAATTCCTTTGAAGCGGTTATCGCATCTGAAAGGCCGACTTGCCGCGCGGTCTCTTTGGCAATCGGGAGAGCGTCGCCTGTTAACATCTTAACAGATATACCTAAATTCTTCAATTCCCCTATCAATTTCTTTGCATCGGGCCTCGGCATATCGTAAAGGGCCACAAGTCCGACTATTTTAAGAGATTTATCATCATCACCCATCGCGACGGCAAGGGTTCTATATCCTTTGGAGGCGTATTCAACGGTCTTTTTGTTCAGATCTTCGATATTCGAGTTGGTAAGTTCTGCAATCACATTTACGGCACCCTTGACGACGTGGAAGGTTTTTCCATCATGTTCAATAACGGCTTCAGTCCTTCTTGTCTTGGGATCGAATGGAGTGAAGGCTTTCTGATTAAATCCATCTGTGGATATTTTTTTCTCCTTTAGCATATTCAAAAAAGCAAGATCAATTGGATCATGGTTTGCTTCCTGGGAAGCAAGAGAGCCGTAAAGTATGACTGTATTTTCATCGAAGTTGCTCATTGGAATAACGCCCGCGACGGAAAGTTTATTCATCGTTATAGTACCGGTTTTATCCGAGCAAAGAGTATCCATCGTCGCCGCGTCTTCAGAAGCGCTAAGTCTTGTCACAAGCACACCGCGTTTGACAAGTTCCATAGAGCCGATTGCCATGCTTATTGTGAACATGGCCGGCAAAGCAACTGGAATTGAGGATGCCAAAAGCACAAGGGCTAAGGCAACGACATCAAAGAGATTTATTCCTAAAAATACGGCAACGACAAATGCAACCGCGAGGGCGACTCCGACGATTATCAAAAGCCATTTTACAACTGAAGAGATGACATCTTCTGTGTGAAGTCTCGGCCTTGCAACCTGAACAAGTTCAGTCGTCTTTCCAAAATAAGTCTTATTTCCTGTCAAAACAACAATGGCCGTTGACTCGCCAGATTTGACGATAGATCCAGAAAAAAGCATGTCTGACTTTCCCTTTGAAACGGTCAAAGATTCTCCCGTAAGTGCTGACTGATCTACCTCAACCTGGCCATCTATCAGTTTAAGATCGGCGGGAACAAAATCTCCAGCCCTTACTCTGACTATATCACCGGGCACAAGTTCACGTGCTGGGATCATCTCCCATTTGCCATCTCTGAGAGTTCTTGAATTTATCTGCAATTGCTTTTTCAACGCTTCTACGGCCTTTGAGGCTCTTTGTTCCTGAAAGAAGCCAAGGACGGCATTCAATAAAAGCAACGCTATTATAACGTACATATCGATCATTTTGTTCAAAATGATCGAAAGGACAATAACAGCCTCTAACATCCATGCCGTCAATCCCCAAAATTTCTTGGCAAAATTAAGGTATGGATTGGGTTTCTTTTCGGGCACCTCGTTGTAGCCGTAGGTTTTTACACGTTTTTCTACCTCTTCTTTTGATAGACCTTTAGTTGGATCTGTGTTCAACTCTTTTAGGAGATCATCAACCTGCATCTTTTGATAGTCTTTTTTTGCATCCTGTACGCTTTCTGCCATTTTTTCACCCTTACTTTCTATAATAAATTTATAAATCAAAAAAACGCAAACTTAAGACAGGCCCGCATAAGCGTCCATCATTTCTTATAAAGAAATGATTGAATTCTACTTAAAAGCCTTGATCACCTTTGCCATATCATCGTCAAACGCTCTGGCATCCTTTTGACTGTTTTCAGAGATTATAAGTTTTTCAACCAAATCGTATCCGACAGTTATGTATTCGACGCCACTGCTCACGAGAAAATCAAGTTGATCCGTGGTCTTTACGCTTGCCGCAAGCAATTTTGTTCTCGTTTTGGAAAGCACATTTAAAATGGTCTTAACAATTCCTTTTGCATCCATCCCGTTTGACTCCATCCGGTTGAAATACACAGCCACATAATCTGCGTCAAGAGAAGACCATGCTATCGCCTGCGATGGCGTATAGACGGCCGTCGCGCAAACGCTGTATCCGCGATCCACAAGCGATCTTGCGATCTCTATTCCATCCGGGACAGATGGTATCTTTATTATGAGTCTCGACATGTCTAAATCCTCAAGTTCTTCAAGGATTTTCTCAGGCTTTTGAGATGGGATCTGTGCGAAAACTTCTCCATCGCACATATCCAACAATTTTGAATAAAAGGACCTTAAATTCTTGTATTCTTTCCAGACTTCGGCATTCTTTAAAAGAGTGGGATTAGTCGTTATTCCATGAACATACCCTAAAGCGAGGGCTTTTTTGATCTCCTCTATTTTGGCCGAATCGATATATAACTGCATGACATCATCTCCTTTACCATTTCACAGATATCTCTTCTGCCATTTGCCATCTTTTATAAATTGAATCGATATTTTCCACAGGCTCAAAAAGATCGAATTCTTTTTTCAGAGATAAAACCTCGTTAAGATCTTTCTTTACCCTCGACATCAAAAAAGCACCGTAAGATGTCATTTCGTGAAATTTAGATCTTTCAACCCTTAAATTCGTGACATTGGACAATATCTGAATGAGCAAGGAATTTTTCGATCCACCGCCATCGACACGTATGGTCGAAAGTTTCAATCCGCTCTTTTTAAAAGTATCTATAACTTCGGCCACCGAAAAGGCCATCGATTCTATAACTGCCCTTATGATATTCGATTTAGTATGGGAAGAGTTCATTCCCACAAAAAGCGCTCTCGCGTTCGGCTCCCACCGCGGAGAACCAAGGCCATCGAGGGCGGGAACAAAATAAATCCCGTCGCTCTTTGCCGATCGGGCAAGTTCTTCTATTTCCACCTCATCTTTTATAAGAGATATTCTCTTTAGCCAATTTATAACCTCTCCGCTTGAAAGTACAGACCCTTCAAACGCGTAATCGGCGATTCCGTCTATCGACCACGCGACTGTCTTCAAAAGTCCGTCAAAGGGAGGATTTTTTGAATTCTTTGCGTTGACGAGCACAAAGGCTCCCGTGCCATAGGTGCACTTCACCTCGCCGGAATTAACGCATAAATTTCCCATCAAAGATGCCTGTTGGTCTCCCAATACTGCCGTTATCTTTCCGTATTTAGAATTTCCAAAATCTCCATTCGAATTTATAACTTCCGGCATAGAAATGAAAGGTATCTTAAAGACTTCAAGCAATTCTTTGTCCCATCTCATCGTGTTTATATCAAAGAGCATTGTACGAGATGCGTTAGATGGCTCTGTAAAATGATTTCCAGTTAACTTCCATACAAGATACGAATCTACAGTACCGAATTTCAAATGAGAGCTTCCGACACGCTTTTTTACCTCTTCAACATTTTCGATCATCCATGATATCTTGGAGGCAGAAAAGTAAGGATCGATCAAAAGGCCGGTCTTTGCCCTTATGACAGGCTCATAACCTGCGTCTTTCAACTCTTTACAAAAGGAATGGCTCCTTTTATCCCTCCAGACTATCGCATTGTAAAGCGGGCGTCCGTCCCTGTCATCCCACGCGACAACGGTTTCACGCTGATTTGTTATCCCAATTTTACTCGGAGTACATCCGCACTGATCTATGGCATCCTCTATCGATTCCAAGGTCTTTGAAAAGATCTCTTCGGCATTTTGCTCGACCCATCCAGTAGAGGGATAGATTGCCTTAAGTTGCCTGTTAGATGAGGAAAGGATATTTCCATTTTCGTCAAAAATAATCGCCCTCGTGCTTGTCGTGCCTTCATCTATGATGAGCGTGTAATCCATTTTAGCCTCCCTTGCCGCAAATTCCATCTTTGCATTCCATCTTTATTTCGGAAAGTACGCCTTTGCCGACAGGATTTTCTATTCCACCAAGATGGTAAGCAACGTGCATGTGAAGACATTTCACGTGTCTGAAGTCCTTTATTCCCCCCATTCCTCCTTTAAAAAGATCCTTCATCTCATCACCGGCAATACTTCTAATTCTTTTATTAGCCTCTAAATGGGCCTTCATCTGCAAATCGAGTAATTCTTTTGATTTAGAAAGCATTTCTTCATACTTTTTTATTCCCCCGTTACTTTCTATCTTTGAAATTTCAGATCTCATAAATGGACATGTAAGCCAGTAAAGCGTTGGAAAGGGCTTACCGTCCAAAACGGGAAAGGATCGTATAACAGTCGGGAATCCGAAAGAACATCGCTTTACGATCTCCGACACATTATGGGGAATTCTATTCAATTGATTTGAAACAACGGATAGATCGTCTAAACCTATCATCTGTTGAGCATCCTTTCAAGCGCTTCGGTTATTATCGAAAGGCCGGTATGATTTTCTCCGCCCCTTGGAAGGATGATATCGCAATCGTACTTTTGAGGTTCTATAAAACTCCTAAAGGCTGGAGCGACAAATCTTCTGTACTGAAAAATTATAGATTCAATGGATCTTCCACGTTCCTTCGTGTCTCTTTCTATTCTCCTTATCAATCTCTCGTCGGCATCTTCATCGACGTAGATCGCCAGATCAAAAAGTTTTCTTATCTCCTTTTTGTATATGACGAGAATTCCCTCGACTATGACAAGATCTCGGGGTTCGACGTGAATCGTCTTTGATGTGTCCCTCCTGTAGGTTACAAAACTGTAATTCGGTACCTCTATCGCCTTTCCATTTTTAAGATCGACAAGATGCGAAAGGAAGAGATCGAAATCAAAGGCAGTAGGAGCATCGAAATTGACATTCCTCGGATCTACGCCCGGTTCTAAATCTTTGTAATAACTATCCATGTTGATACATACCGCTCTATTCGAAAACTTTTCAAGAATTTTATTCGCGACAGTAGTTTTTCCGGCTCCACTGCCGCCTATTATCGCAACGAATGTACTCATATCTCACCTCTCGAAATTATAACACAGGTAAATCAATTTTATACTTGCAGTTAATACGCAGACATGAATGATAAACGGATGTCAATTCTCAATTGTCAATTCGAAGACATGTAGGAATTTATTCAACGTGCGTTGAAAGATATTTTGAGGTGATCGAATGCACACAGGGCTTTACGATGCTACGATGGGAATGCTTGTCGATCAGGCACAGGTAGATATGATATCGAACAACTTGGCAAATGTAAACACCTATGGATTTAAGGCCGATTCCATGACTTTTGCCGCAACAATGCAAAGAGAACTTTACAGAGAAAATATCCCTTCAAAATTTTCATCGATAGGGAAAATGACAAATGCAGTCGTTGTAAGTTCTGTTCTTCCAAAGATGAGTGAAGGTGCCCTGCAGCAGACTGGTAGAAAACTCGATTACGCGATAGACGGAAATGGTTTTTTTGCCGTCAGAGAGGGAAATCAAATCCTTTACACAAGAGACGGAAGTTTTAACGTTTCTCCAAATGGCGAACTTGTCGATAATATGGGTAGAGAGGTGCTTGGCGCGGCACTCCAGCCAATAATGGCAGATAGCGGACAAATGCCGGCCGTTTTTAATGTTGCGAATCCGATCTACCTTCAAAAGGTTGGAGGAAATGCCTTCGTCCCGACAGCGCAAAGTGGCCCTTTCGTTCTCGATCCAAACGGGAAGGTAATGCAGGGATATTTAGAAACGTCAAATGTCAACGCTGTCAAAGAGATGGTTGATTTGATAAACGCGTTCCAAAATTACCAGATAGCGCAAAAGGCCATAATAACTCAGGATTCAATGATGACAACGGGAATAAATGTCGGTAGCGTAACATAAAGGAGGTCAAAATGCTTAATTCACTTTCAACAGCGGCAACGGGCATGAATGCCCAGCAATTCATGATAGACACAATATCCAACAATTTGGCCAACGCTAACACCACAGCCTTCAAAGAGAGCAGGGCCGAATTTGCAGATCTCGCTTATCAGAATCTTTACATAGCCGGAACGCCAACATCTCAAAATACACAGTCTCCAACAGGTCTCTACGTCGGCCATGGGACAAGGCTTGTCGCGACGAACCGTTTATTTACACTCGGCAGTCTTTCTTCGACCGGCAATCCTCTCGATCTCGCGATAGACGGAGACGGCTTTTTTCAGGTTCAACTTCAGAATGGACAGATAGGTTACACAAGAGACGGCAGTTTCAACTTAGACGGTCAGGGCAGGCTCGTAACGAGCGATGGTTATGTCGTTATCCCAAATATAGTGATCCCTCAAAATGCCGAATCGATAAATATAGCGCCAAACGGCACAGTAACGGTAACCCAGCCCGGTGGTACACAGACACAGGTTGGACAGATCACGCTTGTGAGATTTTTGAACCCGGCCGGTTTGGAGTCGATAGGAGATAACCTTTACGTCGCAACACCGGCATCCGGCCAGCCAATTCAGGGAGTTGCGAATCAAGATGGTTTTGGAGCGCTCAGGCAGGGATATTTAGAGACTTCAAATGTCAACGTTATCCAGCAAATGGTAGACATGATAAATGCCGAAAGGGCTTACGAGTTTGACTCGAAAGTTATCCAGACGTCGGATCAGATGTTACAGGATGTGGCAACGCTCAAGCAATGAAGAAATTTTTATCCGTTGCTTTTTTGATCTTAATTGAAATTTACGCTTTCGGCTTGGGAATAGAACTCACGCTAAAATCGAGTGCGACTGTCTCATCTGAGTATGTAACGCTTTACGATCTTGCCGCGACATTTACAGGTGTCTCGGCATCCGATCTTAAAAATTTCATCGTCGCCTTTGCGCCACAGCCCGGAACTTATTATTACCTTGACGCTCAAAGTATAAAGATAAGAGCCGAGCAATCGATAAAATGGCTAAAGGTTATTCCGACCTCGAAAGAGATTATGGTTTATTCAACGGAAATGCATGTCGATCTTTTGAAAATTCAAAAAGCGATCGCGACGAAGGTGGGGACTTCAAATGTTTTCGTTGTGAATTTTCAGCCCACCGGAATTCGCAATCCATATTACGAAATAGAGGTAAGCAACATCTCTCAATTCGGTCAAAATTATTTTGCACTGGTCAGGATCACATCCGGTCAGAGCGTATCTTATTCGAATGCCACATTCGAGATAGGTGGAATAGGAATTGCCAGATCTTTCGATGAGATATCTCGAATCGCCGCAGCGGATCTCGGAAAAGGAATAACTCTTACAGATGTTTCAAAGGTTAAACTTCCCAAGTTTGATGAGATAGCTGTTGGAAGGCCTTTTAAAATCTCGGGCAAAATGGTAGGAGTGCCGGTCAACATAATTCAAGATGGAAAAGTTGTAGATGCAAAAATCATAAAATATGTGCCTGAAGAAATTGAAAATGTCATCGTCGCGTCCGTTGATATAAATTACGGACAAAGAATAACCGCCGATATGATAAAGCAGATGCCGATGGATGTCTACGCAACAACAACGGCTTACGCGACTCTTCCTTCAAGGATCATTGGAAATCTTGCGTTGTGGTCTTTCAAGGCGGGACAGATAATATCACCATTCGGCATTTCAACGCCTCCAGACGTTATGGCAGGACAGATAATAGTTGCCTATGTGTCTTACAACAATCTGACGGTAACAACCTTTGTAAGGGTCATGCAAAATGGTTATATCGGGCAGATTATACCCGTAAGAAATATAGAAAATGGCTATTTGATGTACGGTCTTTTGGAAAACGGGCCAAAAGTGAAGATCTACGGAGGTAGTTTATGAAAAAAATTATCATTTTATTTCTTTCCCTTTCAATTTTCTCATTCGCTTTTGCCGATTCCCTGTGGGAAAGTTCCACAAATACTAATTTCAAAAATCTTTTTACCATGCCTGTCGCAAGTAAGGTTGGAGACACTGTAACGGTCATGATTTACGACACGACGAATACTTCTTACTCATATAAAAATCCAAACTATAACGGAGGAATACTTTCAATAATAGGAGGTCTCATAAAGTCTGTGACTAATTTCGACATCTCAAAATTGCTTCCCACAAATCCACCTTCATCTTCTGTCAATACCAATTCTGTCTCCTCGCAAAACCAGTCCCAGTTTGTGACGACGCTCTCCGCAGTCGTTACGAAGGTCTACCCGAACGGCAACCTCGAAATAACTGGAAAGAGAGACATCAAAATAGACAATTCAATGAGGGAAATCGAAATAAAAGGCATAGTGAGTCCAAACAACATACAGCCGGGCAACATAGTTAACTCTTCAAATATAGCCGATCTTGAAATATGGTACGATGGTAATGTCGTATTTCAGGAAGGCGTTCAAAATGACAGATGGATAACGTGGTTTATGAATTCTTTGGCATCTTTGATCTTCTAAAGGGGCGATCTGATTGAAAAAAGTATCGATCTTTTTTATCTCTTTGATTGTTTTAATTTCAATTGCACTCGCGGCCGGAGATGTGGTAACGATACAGGACATAACAAAGATCAGAGGGGCGATGGACAACCAGTTATTCGGCGTGGGTGTCGTTGTCGGATTGAACGGAAATGGAGACAGTGGCCCTGTGCCCTCCGAACTCATCGCGAATATGCTCAAAAATTTCGGCGTTGTCGTCGCGCCGTCTGACCTCAATTCAAAAAATTCGGCTCTTGTTATGGTAACAGCAAATATACCTCCATTTTATTATCCCGGCATGAAATTAGGAGTCACTGTCTCATCGATAGGCGACGCTAAAAGCCTTCAGGGAGGGGTTTTGCTCGAGACGCCGCTTTACGGCGCAGATGGCAACGTTTACGCCGTCGCCCAGGGTCAGCTCTCCATAGGAGGCTTTAACACAAATCAGAGCGTTTCTCTTCAGCAAAGATATTCACTCGTCGCGACAATTCCAGATGGCGCTATAGTTCAGAAAGAGATTCCATCTAACATAGTCAAAGCGGGCGTTGTGACTCTGCTTCTTAACAGGCCTGACGTTGTCACGGCTGCCCGGATTGCCCAAGCGATAAATTCAAAGTTTCAATCCAACATAGCCGTGGCCTCGAGTGCCGGAGCCGTCGATATACAGGTACCAAATGCTTTTGTCAATAATCTAATAGACTTTCTTGCCATAGTAGAACAAATTCAGGTTATTCCAAACTTTCCGCAGGAGATCGTCATAAATGAAAGGACAGGCACGGTGATCTTTGGAGGAGACATAACTCTGCCCGATTTCACCATGAGTTACGGAAATTTTTCAATATCGATTGTTAACGGCCAACTCCAAAACGGAAGCAGTTCTTCTGGAAATACCCTCTCAGATCTCGTCAATGCGCTCAAAGCCCTCGGAGCCACGCCACAGGATATAATCGCGATAACAGAGGCACTGCATAAGGCCGGTATTCTTCAGCAAAATGTGGTGGTAATGTGATTACACTCCCTTTGAGTTTGATAAATTCATCAAACATAAAGGATTTGCCAAAGGACAAGCAATTAAAAATCGTTTCGGCTCAGTTTGTTTCTGTCTTGCTTTCAGAGGTCTTTAAAGAGATGGAGAAGGGAATATACAAATCCAATCTCGTACCAGATCAATTAGGCGAGTCGTGGTACCGTCAATGGCTTATGGATATCTACGCGCAGGACGCGGCCAGTCAAAATTTCGGGCAATTAGTCAAACTCGTTGAGACCCAGATCACTCCTTACAAAGATTTACCGGACAGGACAGAAAATTTCTCGACGAAATGATCTGGAAAATAAGATAACTTTGCCTTTCTAAGTCCTTCATCTCCAAGGTCTTGCTCTCTATTTACGAACATACCAGGACTAAGGTTGTTTTTACAAAAAAGATTGTTTATCGCAACGTAAATTCCCTCGTACGATTTGTTTGCCTTCTCAATATGAATGACAAGGGTTTTTTCATTCAGCATCTCTCCAAGCGTAAAGGCCTGTATCTCTCCATCTATTAAGATCATCGCTCCATTTAATTCGAGTTGATCGAAATTTTCAAGGGCAAGTTTTGTGGCCGCAAATTCATCCAAAAGATTCATGTCTTCGTCGCATCTTTTATCCTCACACCATTTTTTGGCAAGTTCCACGGCCGACATGGCGTCCTTGCCAGTCATTGGAATATATTTGTAATCGTACATTTTAAAAAAATTGGAAAGATGGTTTCTTTTTGAATGGTACTTTCTCCCGGCAAGGTTTATAAGATCCTCGGCTTTGTAGACGTAATCAAATTGGTCTCTCGATGGGATGATTTTAAAATCATCGTTCAAAGATGACGTGAATTTTTTCGCGACACGATCAAAAACTATTTCTGAGTTGTTCGATGATATCCATAAAGATAGGTTTTTGAGATCATTTATTTCTAACTTTCCTACAGGTTCTAAAAAATAAGGTTTATCGCCGCACATAAAAAGGACTGTATCTTTGAAAGTAGTCCATCTAACCTTGAGATGATCTTTCCATATAAAAAGGTTCGTGAAATTTATCTCGGAATTTTCAGGCTGATAGTTCCATATGCGATCCTTCAAAAATCTTCTGTCTTCGATCTCTATCTCTTTGAATTTCGGAAATTTTGGGAACATCCTCCACCTCTTATGATATAATTCGAAATGAAAATCAATTTCACTAAAATTATACCAAAAAGGAGTGATTTTTATGGATCCTCTATTTTTGTCGAGACTCCAGTTTGCAGTAACTACAGCCTTTCATATGCTCTGGCCTCTTCTGAGCATAGGATTGAGTTTTATGATGGTTATACTCGAGATTCTCTGGCTCAAAACAAAAAATGAAGTCTATTACAGGCATGAAAGGTTCTGGTCGAAGATATTTCTTTTAACCTTCGGCATCGGTGTTGCGAGCGGATTAGTGCTCGAATTCGAATTTGGCACTAACTGGGCAGGCTTTTCTCAGGTCGTCGGAGGATTTTTCGGAAATATCCTCGGCTTTGAAGGTTCGATGGCCTTCGCGCTTGAAGCCGCTTTTCTGGCTCTCTTCATCTTCGGATGGGGGAAAATATCCAACAGGGCACATCTTGTATCGACTATAATGGTCGCATTCGGTGCTTCGCTTTCTGCGTGGTGGATAATGGACGCTAATTCGTGGATGCAAACGCCGACAGGAGTTAAAATCGTGAATGGATCTATTGTATCCATAAATTACCTTCAGGCCATATTGAATCCGTTCGCGACAATCTCATTCTGGCACATGTGGATTGCCTGCATAGAAACTACGATATTCTTTGTGGCGGGAATAAGCGCATATTACATATTGAAAAATCAAAATACAGAATTCTTTCTCAAGATATTCAAGATATCCGTTATAATCGCAATCTTTGCAACTCCATTGCAGGTCTACCTCGGAGATCTCTCTGGAAAGGCCGTAGGAGATTACCAACCGGCCACACTTGCGGCGATGGAATCCCATTGGAATACAAATCCTGCAGGTACCGGCGCGACGTGGCATCTTATCGCGATACCCGACAGGACAAAGGAGATGAATTCATTTGTCATAAATATGCCGATACCTGGCCTTATGAGTTTCCTCGATACCGGATCATTCACGGCTCAGGTAAAGGGCCTCAAAGATTTTCCACCTGAAGATAGAGGCCCGATAATTTTGCCGTTTTATTCTTTTAGATTGATGGTCCTCATAGGTTTTATAATGGTCTTTATGATGCTATGGGCTTTGTGGTACTGGGTGAAGGGATATTTAAAGTACGAGAACGCGTCAAAACGCAAATGGTTCTGGAAGATATGGTACTGGGGCTTTCCTCTCGGCTTTATAGCGACAGAACTCGGATGGATAACCCGCGAGGTTGGAAGACAGCCATGGATAATATACGGCATAATGAGAACTTCCGAAGGCGTTTCAAATCTTACCACATCTCAGGTGATGGTAACGCTAACGGCCTTTATAGCGACATACGTCTTGCTTTTTGCACTCTTTGTCGTATTTGTGCGTAAGATAATAAAAACGGGTCCCGATCTCAAAAGCCCCATACCAAAGTTAAAAGAGGCGAAAGAAAATGCATGAATTTCTTGCCTATCTATGGTTTTTCATCCTTGCGTTTGAACTTTTCATGTACGTGATTTTGGACGGTATGGATCTTGGCATAGGCGTGTGGGCGCTTTTTGACAAAAATGAAGATCATACTTCGGCGGGCCTTTCGATAATAAGTCCATTCTGGGATGCAAATGAGACGTGGCTTATAATGGCTGGAGGAATTTTGTTTGGCGCGTTTCCGGCAGTTTACGCGATAGGCGCTAACGCTCTCTACATCCCGATAATGATTTTAATCTTCGGCCTCATCTTCCGGGCAGTGGCGATAGAATTCAGAGAGCATTCTAAAAGAAAGAGACTTTGGGATGTGCTCTTTGGCTTTGGAAGCCTTGCCGCCATCTTCGGTCAGGGCTTTGCGGTAGGAGGATTGTTTGGAGGAATAAAGATAGGACCTCACGGATTTGCAGGGAGCCCGTGGGACTTTCTGACACCATTTTCATTCATACTATCATTTGGCTTTCTTTTTGGATACATGATGTTAGGATCCTCATACACAGTGTTAAAAACAGAAGGGGAATTTCAAAAGATCAATTACACCAGAGTATTCATTTCTGCCATACTCTCGACGGTTTTAACAGTTACAGGCCTTATTTTGCTTCCCTTTTTAAATCTTCCTGAAATGAAGATGTGGCTTTCGAGCCCTTACAAATACCTTCTTGGGACTCTTTACATTCTCGCGGCGTTTATAATATCGATGATAATTCTCAACACGCGCGCAAAGAAACATGAAAATGGGCTATACCTCTGGGTTTCATTCCTTTTCGTCGATATGTTCGCTGCCGGCGTCTTTGAGATATTCCCTTACATAGTCCCTCCAGATGTAAAAATAATCGATGTGGCATCGCCGGACGAGAGTTTAATAGCGATGCTTATCGGAATAGGAATGGTTATACCCGTCATACTCGCATATAACCTTTACATAAAAAGACATTTCAGAGGAAAGATCAAAAAGGAAACATCTTATTACGGATGAAAAAAGGCGTACGATTGTACGCCTTTTTACTTATATTATGTACGGAGAAAGATTTCTATACCCGAGGATAAGACCCTTTTTCACCTTATCTATACTTCCTTCCCATACGGGATCTTCGTGCTCTATGCTTATAACTCCGTTGTATCCGTTATCGTAAAGGGCAGAGATAAATGATTTCCAGTCTATCTCTCCGAGGCCGGGCAGCCTGTATCTCCACCATCTTTTTCCGTCCCTGAATAATGGTCCGAAAATGCCGTTATCGTAGAGGCCATCCTGAAGAATCTGTGTATCTTTGGCGTGGGTGTGCGCTATTTTATCTGCAAATTCGTTGACGGCATCCACATAATCTATGTCTAACCAGTAAAGATGAGACGGATCGAGGTTTAATTTAAGATCTGGCAATATTTCGAAGATCTCTCTCCATAAGGCTGGAGAATAGAATAAATTTCCCTGAATACCTTCTTTTTGCCATCCGACCATGGGGCAATTTTCTATCATTATCTCGACCTTTTTTCTTTTCGCGTATTCGATTATAGGAGGAAAGACCTTCTCTATCTCTCTCATATTTCCGGTGATGTCTTTTGTTATATCTCTGCCTATGAACGTCCCAACATATTTGACACCGAGCAAATTCGCGGCATCTATGACTTTTTTAAGATGATCTATATGGGCATTTCTCACATTCAAATCGGCGTCGAGATTGTTATCGTAATAGGCAAGCGAAGATATCTCGATTCCGTATTTTTTAAAGAGCGTCTTAAATTCACCGGCCTTTTTCTCATCTAGATTTTTAACATCGAGCGTGGATGAAGCGTAATCTCTTGTATTGTCAAGAGGCCATGCCCCTATCTCTAACGCCTGAAATCCCTGCTCCGCTGCCCATTTGACTGTTTCGTCAAGTCCCAAATTTCCAAGTGCGACGGTTAGAAAGCCTAATTTCACCTTTTACCACTCCTTTTACAAATTTATCTTCTTAAGATTTTCAAAACTTATCCTGACACTCTCGAATGGATCTTTGTTGCATTTGTCTTGCTCGACGATGAGCCATTCGACATTCGATCTTTTCGATTCTTCAACTATGCCATGGATGTCCATTATACCCGTTCCGACCTCAGCAAAGTCCCTTCCAACCCTTTCCATATCCTTTATGTGAATCAAAGGCATTCTTTTTCCTAATTTTCTTATGTAAGATATAGGATCGGCTCCGGCGTACTTTAGCCAATAGATATCTACCTCGAAATAAACGAGTTCGGGATCTGTGTTGTTGATAAGCAGATCAAAGCCGTAAGAGCCTTCGAATCTTTCAAATTCGTGCGCGTGATTGTGATAGCAAAATTTAAGGCCGTTCTCCTTGCATACCTTCCCAATCTCGTTGAGTTCCTTCGCAAATGAGATGAAATCCTTCTTTCCGGAGTATTTTTGCCAGGGACAGACTATAAAATGATTGCCTATTTTTAGGTTGTAATCTATAACGTTTTTGAGATCATCGCGAAGCGTGTCAATAGAGACATGGCTCCCGGCGGCCTTTAATTTCAATTCATCGAGCAAAGACTTAAGATCTTCGGCTTTCATATTCCCGTAACCCGCGAATTCCACTCCCTGATACCCGATCTCTGCCACCCTTTTCAGAGTGCCTGTAAAATCCTTAGACGCGTATTCACGCAGGGTGTAAAGTTGAAGTGCTACCGGTATCATCTACACACCTCCTAAAAGTTTACCTGTTTTCCGGTTCTTGCCGACTCATATATGGCATCGAGGATTTTCGTAACAACGAAGGCCTCCTGCGGCTTTACAAGCGGGTCTTTGTCATTTATTACAGCGTCTATCCACTGCCTTGCCTCAACGTCTTGGGGCTCTAATTTTTCGCCGGAATAAAAATCCACTCCTTTAAGATCTACTGCCACATTTTTTACAAAAAGTCTTCCAAATTCTTCTCCATTTATCCTCAGACCATTTTGCATATCGGCGCCACCTTCAGTACCGCACAAAACGGTCTGCGCTTCTCCAACGTCGAGTGTGTTAAGAGCCCAACTTGATTCCAAGATTATAGTCGCTCCGTTCTTCATTATTATAAAACCAAAGGCCGAATCCTCGACGGTGAATTTCTTTGGATCCCAAGGTCCCCAAGCATTGGCTGCATTTTTCTTTTTTGCAAGTTCGTGGTAAGTCGTCCCCACGACGCTTTTTGGCTCATAATTGTTCATCATCCATAGCGTGAGATCGAGCGCATGGGTTCCTATATCTATCAAAGGTCCTCCACCCTGTTCTTCCTCGTCAAGAAAGACACCCCATGTTGGGACAGCCCTTCTTCTTATTGCGTGCGCCTTTGCGCAATAGATCTTTCCAAGATCGCCCCTGTCGCATATCTCCTTAAGATGCAAGGAATCCGGCCTGAATCTGTTTTGATAACCTATCGTCAGTTTCATTCCGGTTCTTTTTGCGGTCTCGACCATCTTTTCCGCATCCTGAGCATTCTTGGCCATTGGCTTTTCACACATTACATGTTTTCCGGCCTCCATTGCCGCGACGGAGATCTCCGAGTGGGATTTGTTTGGAGTGCATACATGAACTACATCTATACTTTTATCTTTCAAAAGTTCTCTGTAATCTTTGTAAACTTTTGCGTTTTTCGATCCGTATTCCTTCGCGGCCTTCGCCGCTCTTTCCTCAATTAAATCGCAAAAGCCAACTATTTCAACCTCTCTGATCTTCGAAAGCGCGGGCAAATGCTTTCCATTTGCGATCCCTCCGCATCCTATTATACCGACTCTGACCTTTTCTCTTTTCAATTTTTATCCCTCCATGAATTAGATATCTTCTTATTATACTACGTAAAGATTTTTTCCACGTGATAAATGCCATCTGCTACCTGCCAAATCATTCGTAAGACTTAAGCCATATCTTGAAAATCGGATCCATTATTCTGAACTCGTCATTTCTTTCCACAAGATCGATCTTTTTCAGGCTCTCTAAGGCCCTGTTCACGCTGCCCGCACTTATTTTAAGAGAATAAGGAGAAAGATCGCGGGACAAAACTTTTAAAATTCTCTTTTGGTTCGGAGTTAATCCATCCCACAAACTTTCAAAGGCTGCCTTCTCGCCAAAAATAACCTTTTTTAGAGCGGCATACACATCTGGTATTTCCGCTTTTTTCCTGTCTTTTGTCAAAAACCAAAGATGGTAGGATAAAGCCTGAAGGTAATACGCGTGTCCATTCGTGATTTCATAGATTTTTTTAAAAGCGTCATTTTCGATTTCCACTCCGGAGGATCTGAATTTATCCATGACGAATTTTCTTGATTCTTCGATTTCAAGGTTTTGCAATTCATAAATCTGGGAAAATCTGTAGAATGGTTTATCCGGATTTGCAAAAATTTCGCGCATTATACTGCTTTTGCTTCCCGAAAATATAAAGACAGTGTTTTGAAAAAACTGGAACTTCTTCCTTAGAATGGATATGAGATCTATTTCTGTTATGTTCATTATCTCCTGAAATTCGTCCATGACTATGACGAACTTCCCGTCGAGTTTTGCCGGAAGTTCTATTACGTTTTCGACATCGTCAGTTGCTCTCGGATCCACGTCTATTTCAAGATTTAAATTTCCAATATCCAAACTCATCTTTCCTGTTATTTTGATCATACTGTTAAGTTTGCTGACGAATTTTTTCAATCCTCCGGCCGAATTGAGAATCTCTGTAGAATACTTCTCCAAAAAAGCGTTCAAAGAAACAACGGACATAAGATCGATATAGACTTTTTTGTATCCATCCAAACGATCTAAAAGGTTGATTATCAAAGAAGTCTTTCCATACCTTCTCGGAGAGATCAACGTTACGCTCATTCCGCTATTTACAATCTGGATGAGATCCGATATTTCTTTTTCTCTGTCGCAAAAGTCCGATCCCCTAACGACCATACCAAACTTAAAGGGATTTTCCATCCGCCACCTCGCGTTTTGCGATATCGCATAGTGCGAAGTTATTATAACATAAAAAATCCAGCACCCTAAGGTGCTGGATTTGTATTTAATTGTTATTTATGGATTGACTGGCTTTGGCACAGAGATACTTGTAAAGGTTACAGTCACAGGGCCTGCAACAGGATTACCACCAGCGCTAACGTAAGAGGCTCCAACAGTTATCGTTACGGTATTTCCTGCAAGCGGAAGCACATTAGTCGTCGATCCAGATGTCGTCTTTAACCCCCAGATGTGGAGCAGTCCTGTATTGTAAGTAGTTACAGGCACAAATTCCTGGGATGCAGGGTTAGATGTGTAGGTCAGGCCGTTGGACAGTTGGAACGTGACTGTGCTTGCGGCGATACTCTTGTTAGTAAGAGTTGCCATCTGCTCGCTAAAGCCAAGATCGAAGTAATAGTAATTTCCAGATTTGTAAAGCGTCTTGTTAGGCTGCAATACAGGTTTTGTCACATCGTAGTAGAATGACGTTGCTTTTGCAGTAATAGTAGAAGTTGCATTCAAAGCAAAGTCTGTCGCGGCTACAGTTAATGTGTACAGACCAGTCTTGGAGACATACGGTGTCTGGTTGAGATTCACAGTTAGCGTGGCAGCCGTTATTCCACCATTTAACATTGTACTGCTTACAACGTTAAGCCCTGGTTGTGTTACAAATTGCCCGTTGGATATGAACGGATACGGTGTTCCGTTTATGTAGAACGCCGCGCTCTGAATTGGGATGCTATTAGGATCTTTTACTATTATCGTTGCATTGTAAGTTGTATTCGACGATGCCAAATTGATGTAGTGATCCATATTTTTACCATTCAGCATGTAAGGTATAGTTGTGGATCTCGTCTGCAAAGTCGCCTGAACTGTTGGCTGTTTGCTTCCAATCACAACCGTCGCGGATGTCGTGTTGGAATTCGAAAGTTTGTTGAGATTATCTGTTGCAGTAATAGTCAATTTATACGGCACACCATTATCTTTTGCTGTAAATGAGAGTTGAGATGCTGGTATAGAAGTAGCAATGAAGTTGCTAATCGAACTTGATGTACCGCTAACTTTAAGAGTTGCTGTTGCACTAAGTTCATATCCATAAACAGTCGCAACGACCGTCGGCGATGCGCTCGAATAGACATAGCCATTCAACGGAGTAAGTTTGGAAGTACCATAGAAGCTCACTGTTATAACAGGCTTAACCGCGTCTATCCAGATCTGAAGTGCTTTTGTGGTTACGTTTCCTGCGTTGTCAGTTACTGTCGCCGTGACTGTCCATGTCGCATTGGCAGTATATGTAGGCGCATTCAGAACTACCGTGTATGTAGCCTCAAGAATCTGCCCAAACTTACCAGATGAAACAGTTTGTTTCAATGTTGCGCTCTGACCGTTGACGACAACCGATTTAATTCCGCTGAGATTATCAGTTGCCTGTATCGTAAAGGTTACAGGTGTTCCGGCAGCCGCAACGATTTTGCCATAACTCTTAATCGTTCCGGTGGCAGCAGTTAGCGTTGCTGTAGGTGCTGTAGTATCATATACGAATACAGTGCTCGTTGTGGCAACTTCCCCGGCCATATTTGTCACGGTTGCTTTGTATGTGTAACTTCCCTGTGGGGTGAACCTAAGCGTTGTGGCCTCTGTGAGTGGATATGCCGTATAACTTAAAGAGACAAATCTTGATGTGGCAGATGCAGCCGTGTTTTTGGCAAAATGATATGTCATCGTTGCCGTTACATCAGATTCATTCTGAACTGTGAAGTTGGCAACATAAGTTGCTTTATTCGTGAACACAAGTGTCGCAGACGGTGTCCATATAACCTGCGGACCGCCGCGTACATTGTTTATGACGTAACCAGTCACTGTATTGGTATTTCCAACACCACTTGTGCCGACAAGTTGGATATTGTACTTTCCGTTAGGCAAGGTGTTTAGGTTCTTCCAGACGAAAGCGTAAGATGCGGTTTTCGTGTTGGCAAAATTCTTGCTTCCTATCGTAACCCATCCACCATTATTCGCGCCCGTTGCACCAAGCGTCTGGTAAGAAAGGGTGAGATTGGCGATTCCGGAGTAATTGTCAGTTGCTTCGGCCGTTATCGTTACTGAAGATGCATTAGCAGTCTGTGTTGTTGGAACAAGTTTTAATTGCGGTAATGAATTATCTATATTAACTGTGTAGGATGTTCCGGTTGCTCTCTGGTTTGCATTGTCAACTGTAACGATGAAGTAAGTTCCGGAGGCTTTTATCGTGAATGGATAAGCAGACGCGTAATTTCCAGTTGTCGTTCCAGAAGACACTGGTGTGTTATTGAATGTTCTATACAGTTTGACTGATTTTATCGCATAAACCCATGTTGGATTTATATTGGCAGTCAATGTCGCCGATTTGACATACCCGTTGATAGGCGTCGATGGCAGAGTGGTCAACGTTGTCGTGAAAACATTCTGAACAGATCTGTAAACGTTAACTGTCGCGGGTGATGTCAAAGCTGTTGCAACGTTGAGTGCGAGATCCTGTGCGATTATCTGCGATTTGTATGTTCCCGGCAAAAGATTCGCCGTGTTAACGGTTGCAACCCAGAGCCCTGTAGAACTCTGTGTTAGAGCATACGTTGCCGGCGTCGCGTTGTCTGTCTTGAGATTGAGAGCAACGCTGCTGAGATACGGGCTTGTTACACTCGCGACAACAGTTATCGTGCCAGAGGTTGAATAAGGAACTCCGTTGTATGTTGAAAGGCCATTGACATAAGCGTAATGGATCGTTGGTGGAGTAGTCACACGAACGATTGTAAGATTCAAAGAACTCGAAAGGTTGGCATAATTTGTAACCTTAGCCGAGAAGGCCTCTGTGGCTTTATTTGTAAGGCCTGAAACATCAACGGTTGCCGTTCCGTTCTTGGTCAAAACAAATGGCTGTTGTCCAAGAGTTGCGGCAGATGTCATCCAGTATGGATCATACGCGTAAACTTGGAAGGTAGTAGGCGATATTCCGACGTAAAGCGTATTCCCGCTCGATGGAATTCCCTTGTAAGAGGCTCTTAAGACCGGAGCAGATTTGACAACGACGTAAGTTTGCGTTGCCGCTACAACATTTCCACCTATTGACACGTCTTTAAGCACAAAGGTTGTTGTTCCGGCAGAGGTTAATTTGCTAACCGGTATTGTGATCGGATATGAGGCGTTAAGCACTTTAACGGCCGTTGCAACGTTGACAAATGTCGCAAACGGTGTGCCGTTTACCAAAAAGCCTTCATACTGGGATGTGTAATCTGTGGCTTTGGCCGTGAAGGATACGTTGCCGCTGACACCATTTATATATTTCGTATTGTAAAGCGGCGTTGCCGCACTAAGCGCTACCTTCTGCGCGGCCGGATATGTTATGTAGAAATATCCCGTCGTCGATGTCGCCACAGGCGTGTTGCCATTTCCGTAGAAGACCACGTAGTAAGTATGAGGTCCTGCGTGATTCGCTGTTATGTAATAATTGGCGACATAACTCTTCTCTATTACAAGCGGTGTACTTCCAACACTTGCCTTTGCAAGGGTGACAGGAGCATTTGTTGGAGTTGCGGGTATTGGCTGGCCGTCAACGTAAACGTTGACACCCTTTAAGAGACTATTTCCCTTGAAGACGTTTATCGTGAATATAACCGCGCCATTCTCCGAAGGGCCAACTGGATAAAGATAAATTCCATTGGCGTTGTTCAGCTGAACCGCATAAGTTATAGCACCAGTAGTTACCGGGTAAACATTCACCGGAATATTTATTTCGGTCATCAAATGTGACGAACTGTTGTCGTAGACTTTAACGTCAACAAAATATTGAGCGGGTTGAGTAACGACTGGCGCCGTAAACGTGAAGGTTGCCGGACTTGAAGATTTGATCGTAGTACTTGCCAGGAATGTGGCGACTATTTGTGCTATACCGCTGTTACTCTGGGCATTCACGGTGAAGGTAAATGGTAGCCCCGAATATGCGGTTATTTGTGCCGGTGAGGGAGTTACAGTGGGAGGCACCTTAGGCTGTGGCAAGAAACAACTCGACAGCACAAGTGCTACAACCACCACCGACATTAAGAGCAAACCCAGTTTCCCCTTTTTACTCATGGGCAATCCTGGTTACTCCTTGAGCACCAGGAAACACCTCCTTTACAAAGATTTTATACTTTCAAAAACTCACTCCCCCCTGCGGGCGAGACAGAGGATCGATTATTGAAAATTATACTATGCAAAGTCAAGAATGTCAAGTTACTTCACGGCATCTTTCTCGTTTTTGAGCAGCGCAAAAAAGTCTTCGTTACTTTTTGTCTCCTTCAGTTTGGAGATCATGAGGGTTATCGCTTCTTCCGGATTCATGGAACTTATGAATCTTCTCAAAAGCCAGACATTTTTAAGTGTTTTTTCATCGAAGAGCAACTCTTCCTTTCTGGTTCCGGAAAGGTTGAGATCGATTGCCGGGAAGATCCTCTTGTTCGCGAGTTGCCTTGACAGAACAAGTTCCATGTTTCCCGTACCTTTGAACTCTTCGAATATAACATCGTCCATCTTTGATCCGGTCTCAATAAGCGCAGTCGCTATTATGGTAAGGCTCCCTCCCTCTTCTATGTTTCTTGCGGCGCCAAAGAAATGTTTGGGCCTGTAAAGCGCCGAAGCGTCAACGCCACCTGAGAGGAGCTTTCCCGAAGGCGGAAGATAAAGGTTGTAGGCTCTGGCAAGTCTCGTTATGCTGTCGAGGAGTATCACGACATCATAATGGTATTCGACGAGCCTTTTTGCTTTTTCGAGAGCGAGTTCGGCTATTTCTATTTGCTTTTCCGAAGGCATGTCAAATGGAGCCGCTATGACTTCGGCATTGACGGATCTTTGCATGTCCGTTACTTCTTCCGGACGCTCGTCTATTAAAAGCACCATTCTTTTGGTATTCGGATGGTTTGTCGCGATACCGTTGGCTATGTGCTTGAGGATGGTCGTCTTTCCGGCCTTTGGAGGGGAAACTATAAGGCCTCTTTGGCCCTTTCCTATGGGAGAGAAGATATCTATAAGGCGGGTGTCCAAATACTGCGGCTCGGTCTCGAGTATGAACCTTTCATTCGGATAGAGCGCCGTCAGATCTTCGAAATTCACCCTTTCATTGGAGAGAGAAATGTCTTTGTAATTTATGGCTTCAATCTTCAAAAGGGCAAAGTACTTTTCTCCCTCTTTCGGCGGTCTTGTCTGGCCCGATACGGTGTCTCCATCCAAAAGTCCAAATTTCTTTATCTGTGAGGGCGAAACGTATATGTCATTTGGACTTGGCAGGTAACTGTCGACTCTTAAAAGGCCGTATCCGCCCTCCTGAATTTTGAGAACCCCCTCTTTGAATTTGTACCCCTTTGATTCCGCCTGTATTTTGAGAATTTCGGAGATGAGATCGTCTTTTCTGTATTGCGCTACTCTCTGGATCCCTAAACTTCTTGCTATTTCGTAAAGTTCTTTTATTCTTAATTCCTGAAGTTTTTTTATGTCTAAATCTTCTAAAATTTTTTTACTGGCCTGTCCTTCTTCAGCCACGAAGGTCTCCTTTCCTTTCATTTTAAATTTTCCTGGTACTTCTTCCAGTCTTTCAAAAATCTTTCCAGACCGACATCTGTAAGGGTATGTTTGAACATTTGCTTTATTATTTCAAATGGAATTGTCGCTATATGTGCGCCCATTAATGCGGCAATTCTAACGTGCTCTGGGCTTCTTATGCTTGCGGCTATAACCTCTGTTTCAAATCCGTATATCGAATATATGTTCAATATGTCGCTTAAGACATTCATCCCGTTGTTTCCTATGTCATCTAACCTTCCTATAAACGGACTTACAAAAGTCGCTCCCGCTTTGGCCGCAAGCAATGCCTGATTTGCGCTGAATACAAGTGTAACGTTCGTCTTTATTCCTATCTGGGAAAGCGTTCTGACGGCCTTTATCCCATCTTCGGTCATTGGAATCTTTATGGTGACATTGTCGGCGATCTTCGAAAGGTCTTTTGCCTCCCTTACCATGCCATCGTAATCTGTCGAGACTACTTCAGCGCTGACAGGTCCTTTTACTATGCTGCATATTTCGGCTATTCTCGTTTTGAAATCTATCTTTCCTTCCTTGGAAACAAGCGTTGGATTTGTCGTTACGCCATCCAAAATTCCCCACGATGCTGCCGTCTTTATCTCTTCGATATTGGCAGTGTCGATGAATATTTTCATTCAAATCACCTCTTTTATCGATTTGCAACGTGAATCGCAAGTTCGTAAAGCAATATGTAAATTCCAATATTTTCAAATATGATAAGAGTTAGAAAACCAGGTTTGTAATCCTTTTTCTTTGTAATGAGAGATACAAGGAGAACGCCGAAAGCCCCTCCGAAGAAAATATAGAGTGTTTGATTGAATTTGCTAACTTTTAAAGACATTTCTCTGGTCTTAGACCAGGTCATTAATGAAGAAATAACATTGATAACAATGAAGAAAGTTATAATTTGCCACATCATCGTAAAAAGACTACCCGGCAGGGTAGTCTTGTCATTCTTCTTTTACAAGTTGAAAGATGGCTAATTCTGCGTTGTCGCCATTTCTTTTTTTCATCTTTATTATGCGAGTATAGCCGCCTTTCCTGCCGGTAAATTTGGGTGCTATTTCATCAACGACTTTATTGGTCAATTTCTCGTCGTTAAGAAAGGCGTTAACATATCTTCTGGCAGAAAGGTCCTTGGCCATTGCGCGGGTTATTATCCTTTCGGCGAATTCGGAAGCCGCCTTTGCCTTTTGCGTGGTCGTAACTATCGTTCCATGAATGAACAACTCGCGGACAAGGCTGCGCATTAAAGCTTTTCTTTCATCGCTTGGCCTCGAAAGTGCGTGTAATTTCACTCTATGTCTCATAAGTATTCCTCCATTTATTCGGCTTTGAGTTTAAGACCGAGTTTCCCAAGTTTTTCGTTTATTTCTTCGAGAGATTTTGTTCCGAAATTCTTTATCTTCAGAAGAGACTTTTCATCTCTTCTCAGAAGTTCTCCCACTGTCTCTATTTTACCACGTTTCAAAGAATTAAGTGCCCTTACGGAAAGTTCAAGATCTTCTATCTTCATTTTATCATAAATGGCCATCGCATCATCGCTTTGCGATTTCGATTCTTCTTTAACTTTTTCCTCTTCTTTTTTCTCTACAACCGGAGGATTCTCCTTTTGATCGAGCGGAAGGTTGGCTCTCAAAAATTCGAAATGTTCTATCAATATGTTGAGCGCGTCTCTGAGGGCAACTGTCGGCTCGACAGATTTTTTTGTCCATATCTCGAGGATGAGTTTATCATAATCTATCTTTTTTCCAACCCTGAAATCTTCTGTTCTAAAATTGACTCTAACAACCGGCGTAAAGATTCCGTCAACCGGAAGCATCTGGATATCATTTCCTATTTCCATTTCTGAGACAGGAAGATAGCCCTTTCCTTTTTCGGCAAAGAGTTCCATGTAAAAGTCTGCGTCTTCATTTAGAGTCGCTATCTTGAGATCGGGATTGGCTATCTTAACCTCAAGCGGACACTTTATATCCTTCGCCTTCAAAATGCCGGCCCCTTTCTTTTGAAGCGTCATGACGACCGGCTCTTCGGTAACGGGAATATTCTCTTTTACCTGAATCTGTTTAACGTTAAGGAGGATCTGAAGGACATCTTCTTTAACGCCTTTTACGGCATCATATTCGTGGTAGACATCCTTTATTTTGACGCGTGTGATCGCTATAGACGGGATAGAAGACAAAAGTATGCGCCTTAAGGCGTTGCCGATCATAACGCCGTAGCCGCGTTCAAGAGGATAAATGGAATATCTCGCGTAAAGGTATCCGCCGTCCTCTTTTTCCTCCTCAACTGTAAACCTTTCAGGTTTAACGTAATTTATCATTAAACCACCTCACGTGATCTTCACTTAGAATACAACTCGACGATATCCTGAACATCGAGAGGAAGTTCTAACTCTTCCCTATCGGGCATTCTCACGAATTTGCCCTTAAACAGATCGTAATTGACTTCAAGCCATGGAGAAACGCTGCCTGAAGTTCTTGACTCGATCGCCTTTTTCACGTCTGCGTTGCTTCTAATTTTTTCGTGAAGTTCTATTTCATCGCCAGGCCTCAACTCGTAAGAAGGAATATCAATCCTTCTTCCATTTACCAGAATATGGCCATGATTGACAAGTTGGCGCGCATGAGAGCGCGATATCGCAAATCCGAGTCTGAACACAACGTTATCGAGCCTCGACTCAACCTTTCTTATGAGCATCGTGCCGGTAACGCCTTTGGTTTTGACAGCTTCGGCAAAATACCTTCTGAACTGGCGCTCAAGCACGCCATAGGTTCTTTTCATGGTTTGCTTAGATCTCAACTGCCTTGCGTACTGGGTCATCTTAAGCCTGTCTTTTCCGTGTTGGCCCGGAGCATACGGTCTCTTTTCAACTGGGCATTTCGGAGAATAACATTTTTCTCCTTTCAAAAAGAGTTTTTTGCCCTCCCGTCTGCACAATTTGCAGACAGGGTCTGTATACCTTGCCATTTATTCAAACCTCCTTACATTCTTCTCTTCTTTTTGGGGCGGCAACCGTTGTGTGGAATCGGAGTTATATCCTTTATGCTCTGAACTTCGAGACCGGCAGCCTGAAGCGCTCTTACGGCCGATTCACGTCCGGGACCAGGACCGCTAACGAGCACGTCTACTTTTTTTATTCCAAGGTTAAGGGATTCCTTTGCCGCTTTGTCGGCCGCCATCTGGGCAGCGAATGGCGTTGATTTTCTCGATCCTGAAAATCCTACGTCTCCACCGCTTGACCATGTTACAACGTTGCCATCTTTGTCAGTTATCGTTATTATCGTATTGTTAAAACTCGAAAGGACATGGGCAACGCCGTAATCAAAATGTATTTTTCTTTTTGAAGATGCCTTTTTCTTCTTTTCAGCCATTTATCTTATCTCTCCTTTAAGATTTTTTCGCGCCGACACCATGGGATGGACCCTTTCTCGTTCTCGCGTTGGTCCTTGTCCTCTGGCCCCTCACAGGCAGACCAAGTCTGTGCCTTAATCCTCTGTAGGATCCCGTCTCGATAAGGCGCTTTATGTTTCTCTGAATTTCCATTTTCAGATCACCTTCGACCTTGTAATGTTCGTTTATGTACTGAGTGATCTTCCTTATCTCGTCATCGGTGAGATCTTTGATCTTCTTGTTGAGAGGTATGCCGGTTGCGTTTAAAATCTCAATAGCCCTCGTTCTGCCTATGCCATAAAGATAGGTCAATCCTATAAATGCGTGCTTTTCATTCGGTAAATCGACACCAAGAATACGAGCCATTTATCCTTCAACCCCTCCTTATCCCTGTCTCTGATTGTGTTTGGGGTTTTTAGAGCAAATAACCCTCACGACACCGTTTCTTTTCACGATTCTGCAAGCATCACAGCGCTTCTTGACCGAAGCTTGAACTTTCATATTTTTGAACCTCCTTTATTTTTTTCTGTAAACTATTCTTCCCTTTTTCAAATCGTAAGGAGATAACTCAACTACAACTTTATCTCCCGGCACGATCTTTATGAAGTTCTGTCTCATCTTACCGGAAATATGCGCGAGTACTTCAAGATCGTTGTCCAACATTACTTTAAAGGTCGTATTGGGCAGGGCATCTATGACCCGGCCTTCTATTCTTATCATGTCTTTTTCTTCAGGCATCAAATCCCTCCGGGATTGTCAATATTTCAACCTCCCCTTTATGTAAAACCACAGTATTTTCGTAATGGGCGCTTGGTGAACCATCTAAGGTTACGACACCCCATCCATCTTCAAGCAGTTTTACTCTCCAATCCCCCATGCTTACCATCGGCTCTATCGCAAGGACCAATCCTTCCATCAAAGGAATTCCTCTTGAAGGCTTTCCAAAATTTGGAACCTGTGGATCTTCATGGAGAGCCCGGCCTATACCATGACCGACGTAATCCCTTATGACAGAAAAACCGTTAGATTCAACGAGTGTTTGTATGGCATAAGATATATCGCCCAGTTTCTTTCCCGTCTTGAACTGGCCTATCCCTGCAAAAAATGAATCGCGCGTTACGTCTATCAATTTTTGCTTTTCTGGGTCTATCTGGCCAACAGCATAAGTTCTTGCCCCATCGCCATACCATCCATCGTAGATTGTTCCGACATCTATTGAGACTATGTCTCCGTCCTTTAATACGATCTTTTTGGAAGGTATCCCGTGGACTACAACCTCATTCGGACTTATACAAGACGCGGCCGGATATCCCTGATAACCTTTAAAGGCCGGTATTACATGCTTTTTTTCAAAAAATTCCTCTATTATTTTATCGAGTTCGTAGGTGGTAACTCCATCTTTAATATAGTCCTTGATGTATTCAAGAACCTCTCCCACTACTCTGTTGGGATATCTCATTGCATCGATCTCTGCTTCCGATTTCAATTTTACCATTATTTATTGCCTTCGATCATCTTTATCAAAATTTTCTCTACTTCCTTTACCGGCAAGGTCCCATCAACGGTAAAGAGAAGTTTTTTCGCAGAATAGTAATCTATAACGGGTTTTGTAAGTTCAAGATAAACTTTGTATCTGTTTCTTACCGTCTCCGGTTTATCATCATCGCGCGTTATCAATGGCACATGACAATCATCGCAAAGTTCATCTTCCTTTGGTGGATCCGTTATCATGTTGTAATTTCTGCCGCACTTAGGGCACATTCTTCTTGCCGAAAGCCTCTCGACGATTATTTTTTCGGGGACATCAACGTATATGACATAGTCGATCTTTTTGCCTATAGAAGAAAGTATCCCATCGAGAGATTTAGCCTGATTGAGAGTTCTTGGAAATCCATCGAGTATAAACCCGTTTTTCGTATCCGGCTTTGAAAGCCTTTCTTTAACTATCTGATTCATCACAGCGTCATCTACGAGTTTTCCCGAATTTATTATGTCTCGGACTTTATTTCCGAGTTCACTTCCAGACTCCATCTCACTTCTTAGCATATCGCCAGTAGAGATGTGTGGAATTTTGAAAGTTTTGGATATAACCTGTGCCTGAGTTCCTTTGCCGGCTCCGGGAGGACCTACAAATATTATATTCATATTCTTCCCTTCAATTTACCGCGTTTTATGAATCCTTCGTAATGGCGCATGATGAGATGGGCTTCCATCTGCTGAACGACGTCAAGCGCAACACCGACCGCTATCATCATCCCCACACCACCGACTATTTGGCCGGAGTTGCTCCCAACTATTGTAGCAGAAATATTCGGCAAAAGTGCTATTACTACAAGAGCGAGGGCACCTAAAAATGTGATTCGGCTCAAAACTTTCGCGAGATACTGCTCTGTCGGGACCCCCGGACGAATACCCGGGATGAATCCTCCGTACTCTTTTATATTATCTGAGACATCGTGAACATCAAAGGTTATTGCGCTGTAGAAATATGTAAAGAAGAAGACAAGCAGAGCGTAGACTACGATGTAGAATACCGAGTTAAATCCAAAGATGCTTTGCAACGTGTAGTTATGGGTAAACTGGGCGATCATGGACGGAATCATCAATATCGCAACTGCAAAGATTATAGGCAGAACTCCGCCTTGGTTTACCTTCATTGGAATATAACTCGATTGTCCTCCGTACATTCGTCTTCCAACAACTTTTTTAGCATATTGAACCATTATTCTTCTTTCACCCTGCATTATGTATATAAGCCCGAAGATCGTGACAACGAAAATAAGGAAGAACAAAGCCCACGAAGTTATCGAAAGGTTTGAAATGATCATCTGACCGAGATAGAATGGATATGTCGCCACAACGCCTGCGAAGATGATTATGGATATACCATTTCCTATTCCCTTGTCAGTTATCATCTCGCCGATCCACTGTAAGAACATGCTACCTGCCATAAGGGAAATCGAAGAAAGTATTATGAATGCAACCTTGTTAAGTCCTGGAGTCGCGTGCGGCATGACAACAACTATCGTTAAAGCGACTGCTTCGACGGCGGCAAGCAAAAGTGTGAGTTCGCGGGTATACTTTTCTATCTTTTGTCTTCCCTGTTCTCCTTCTTTTGCGAGTTCCTTCAAGCTCGGAACCACAGCCATCAAAAGTTGAAGGATAATGGAGGCATTTATGTAAGGAGTGACACTCATTGCGAATATAGACATGTTACTCAGCGCACCGCCGGCAAAAGCGTTAAGTAAGGTAAAAAACCCTCCTCCCGCTCCTGCGGAAACGCCGTTGAAAAAATTCGCCCAACTTGTAAGGCTTATGCCGGGCACAGGTATGTACACACCTAACCTGAATACGGCAAGCATCAAAAAAGTAAAGATTATCCTGCTCCTTAACTCGGGAATTTTAAATGAATTCCTAATTGCCTCCCACACTCATATCACCTCTATTTGCCCGCCGGCAGATTCTATCTTCTCCTTTGCCGAAGCACTAAAGGCATTCGCACTTACTTTTAGGGACTTTTTCAATTCTCCGTTTCCGAGAATCTTCACTCCATCCTTTATCTGTCTTACAAGGCCGCTTTTTATGAGCAGATCAACGGTAACATGGGTATTGTTTTCGAAATCATTCAGATCTCCAACATTGACAGGAACGTATTCTTTATGGTTTACATTTTTAAATCCACCTTTGGGTAACCTTCTGTAAAGTGGAGTCTGTCCACCTTCAAATCCCGTTCTAACATTTCCGCTCTTTCTCGATCCCTGACCATTCATACCGCGGGTGGAGGTTTTTCCATGACCCGAACTTCTTCCCCTTCCGAGGAGTTTTGATCTTCTTCTCGATCCCGGCGTTGGAGTTATATCTTCAAGTTTCATTCGAATTCCTCCTTATTGTACTTGTTCAACCCTGACAAGATGGGAAATCTTTCTTACCATTCCAAGAATTTGAGGAGTCTGTTCCACCACAACGGCATCATGCATCTTCCTAAGTCCCAAAGCCTTGGCAGTCTGGCGCTGATCGTATTTGTAGCCGATGGGACTTTTAACAAGTTCTATTTTGACTTTCATTGCTTTGTAACCTCCTCGCCGTGGAATAATTGCCTTAAAGATATCCCGCGCAATTTGGCATAATATTCGGGTGGTCTTATCTCGTCAAAGGCTTTAAAAACGGCTCTCAAAATGCTAAGAGGCGTGTTGGATCCGAGAGATTTGCAAAGCACATTTTTTATGCCTGCAAGTTCCAAAGCAGGTCTTGCGGTATTGCTCGCTATTATACCAGTTCCAGGCGCCGCTGGCTTTAGAAGTAATCTCGCGGAATCGAATTTGACCTCGACGGCGTGAGGAATCGTATCATTTACGACATTCACGTCTACCATATTCCTCTTTGCAAGGTTCGAAGCCTTTCTTATGGCATCGACGACCTCGCGGCCGCTCGCAACGCCAAGGCCAACCTTGCCATTTCTGTTTCCAACAACCACGATGGCCCTGAAACTCAAATTCTTACCACCTTTTACAACTTTGGCAACCCTTCTTACCTCTACAACATTCTCTTCGAATTCTGTTTCCAGTTCCTGAGTTGTTTCCAGTGGCCTTCTTTTCAATTCTCTATCTTCATCGTCTTTCTGAAGATCGCGTGGCATCATTTACCTCCTTAAAATTTCAATCCGCTCTCTCGAGCGCCGTCGGCAATTTCTTTTATTCTTCCATGGTAGCGAAAACCACTTCTGTCAAAAACAACCTCTTTGATTCCGGCCTCGATTGCACGGGCACCTATTTCTTTTCCAACAAGACGCGCGGCTGCCTTATTCCATGTCTTATTTTTAAGTGCTTCTCTTAAACTCTTTTGCAAAGTAGAAGCGCTAACTAATGTTTTAGCATTATCATCATCTATTATCTGGGCATATGCATGCTTATCGCTTACAAAAACAGAAAGTCTCGGAACATCATGGGTACCATGAATTCTTCTTCTTATCGCAAGATGTCTTTTTATCCTTTTCGCTTTTCTGTCAAATGGCTGGATCACAGTATTACCTCCTTAAACTTTCTTTACTTCTTTGAGCCTTATCGCTTCTCCGGCATATCTCACACCTTTACCCTTTGCAAAGACCATAGGCTCACGTGTCTTTCTTATCTTTGCCGCGAATTGGCCGACCAATTCTTTGTTTATTCCTTTTACTATTACCTGGTTTGGCTTCGGAACTTCTACAGTTATTCCCTGCGGGGGATCGAGTTTGACCGGCTGAATATAACCGAGATTGAGGATCAAAGATTTACCCTGAAGTTGAGCTCTGTATCCAACACCTTCAACTTCGAGTTCTTTTTGAAATCCTTTGGTTACCCCTTCGATCATATTTTTAAGGAGTGCCCATCTTGTCCCGATTATGGCCCTGTTCTTCTTCATCACCCGTGGAGGAAGATCAAGATTTTCCTTTTGTGAAACCCATATCTTGTTTCCATCTATTTTAAAGTCAACGAAAAGATAGTTCATGGAAAGCTGGCCGAGAGGCCCCTTCACGGTTATGGTATTTGGTTCTATCTTCACCTCAACACCCTTTGGGATTTCTATAGGTTTTCTTATAAGTCTCGACATTTCACACCTCCGCTTACCACACGTAAGCTATGACTTCTCCACCGATTCCAAGGGCGCGTGCCTCTTTGTCTGTGACAATGGGCTTTTCAGGATTAGAAGTGGAGATTATCGCTATTCCAAGGCCGCTGTTGACAACTGGCAGTTTGTCCTTTGAGACATATATTCTTCTTCCGGCGTGAGAAACCCTTACTATCGAGTTTATCGTCCTTATCTTTGTTCTTTTCTGACCGGAATATTTCATGAATATTCTTAAAACGCCCTGTTTGCCATCCTCTATGTATTTGTAATCTTTTATGAATCCTTCTCTTTTGAGAATGTCGAGTATGGCCTTTTTTAAATTCGAAGCGGGCACATCTACAACCTCTTTGTAGACCATATTCGCATTTCTTATTCTTGTAAGCATATCGGCTATAGTATCTGTATACATCTTATCACATCCTTACCAACTGGCTTTTTTAATCCCAGGAAGTTTTCCCTCTAAGGCTAATTTCCTGAAGCAAAGCCTGCAGATGCCTAATTCTCTCGAAACAGAATGAGGCCTTCCACATATTTTGCATCTTGTGTACTGGCGGGTTTTGTACTTAGGCGTTGCATTTGCTTTATTTATAAGTGCTTTGCGGGCCATTTCATCACTCTCCTTAAGAATTCTTACTGAATGGCATGCCAAGTTTCTCCAAAAGATATCTCGCTTCCCGATCTGTTTTTGCCGTTGTAACAATAACGACGTCCATTCCCTGAATCCTTGAAATCTCACCGGTTATTTCAGGGAAAATTGTTTGTTCTGACAAACCCATCGAGAAGTTTCCCCTTCCATCGAAGGAATTGGGATTGACTCCTTTGAAGTCACGGATCTTTGGCATCGCTATGTTGAAAAATTTGTAAAGGAAGTTGTACATCCTTTCCCCTCTGAGGGTAACCTTTATTCCTACGGGCATACCCTGCCTTATCTTGAAATTGGAAACGCTTTTCTTTGCCTTTGTTATAACCGCTTTCTGTCCTGCAATATTCGTGAGTTCCTGAAGATGTTTATCGATTATTGCCTGATTTCTCGAACCTTCGCCGATACCCATATTCAGTATAACCTTATTCACTCTCGGAACCGCGAGTTTGTTCTTGTATCCAAGTTCTTTCATGAAAAAGGGTACAACCTCTTTTTCGTATATCTCTTTCAAAGCAACAGACATTTTATTCCTCCTCTCGCATCAGATCTTATCGATGCTTTCTCCACACTTTTTGCAGATTCTTATGTTCATTCCATCTTCGGTCTTTTTGTGCGAAATTCGTGTGGGGGAACCACAGTTAGGGCAGACTACCATCAATTTAGACTCATAGATAGGGGCTTCTCTTTCGACGATTCCTCCCTCTCTAACTGATGCGGTAGGCCTTTGGTGCTTCTTTATCATATGAATTCCCTGAACTATAACCTTTCCCTGATCGGGAATCACCTTTATAACTTTTCCTCTTTTTCCCTTATCTTCGCCGCTCAAGACAACAACGGTGTCATCTTTTCGTATATTCAGAGTGTGTCTTTTCATATTTCCACCTCACAAAACTTCGGGAGCAAGGGAAACGATCTTCATATACCCTTTTTCCCTTAATTCTCTGGCCACAGGACCAAAGATTCTTGTTCCCCGTGGTTCATTTTCTTTGTCTATTAAAACTGCGGCATTGTCATCAAACCTTATGAATGAACCATCCGGCCTTCTTATTTCTTTTCTCGTCCTTACTATGACAGCCCTTACTATTTCGCTTTTCTTTATGTCTGTATGAGGAACGGCCTCTTTAACGGTTCCTATGACGACATCTCCAACCGTTCCTCTTTTCCTATTTGGGCCACCAAGCACTCTTATGACAAGAATTTTTCTTGCTCCGGAATTATCGGCAATGTTTAATATGCTTTCCTGCTGAATCACTGGGAAACACCTTCTTCCTTGCTTATCTGCGTCTCTTCAGCCTTTAGAGTGTTTTTCTTAACTATGGAAATGACCTTCCAGTTCTTTTCCTTGCTGAGAGGTCTCGTTTCCTCTATTTCGACTATATCTCCTATATTGCATTCGTTATTCTCGTCATGAGCCTTGTATTTTGATGTCTTGACGATGGTTTTTCCAAACTTTGGATCCCTTCCGGTTTCTTTTACGAGCACAACTACTGTTTTTTGCATCTTATTGCTTACAACTTCACCGATCAGATGTTTTTTCATTTCTGATTCCCCTTCTTATTTGAATTAACGGGAGTCAAACCGAGTTCTCTTTCTCTTATAAGCGTTTTTATCCTTGCTATATCTCTTTTCGTCTGTTTTATCTGCGATGTATCCTGAAGTTGAGAAAGTTCAAGTTGAAACCTCAATTTGTAGAGTTTCTCCTTTTGATCTTTTTCAAGGGCCGTTAATTCGTCAATGGTCATTTCTCTCAAATCCTTAGCCTTCATAGCGATTCACCTCCAAAGGAAGTCCTCTGGACGATCTTCGTCTTTATGGGCAACTTTGAAGATGCTAATCTTAAGGCTTCTTCGGCAACTTCTTTGTTGACTCCTCCTATTTCAAACATGATCTTTCCCGGCTTGACAACGCATACCCATTTTTCCGGGTTTCCTTTTCCGCGTCCCATTCTGCTTTCGGCAGGATGGACGGAGACAGGTTTATCCGGGAAGATCTTTATCCACAGCATGCCGGATTTTTTAAGGCTTCTCATTATCGCGACACGGCAGGCTTCTATTTGCTTGTTTGTTATCCATGCAGGCTCGAGTGCTTTTAGACCCCATTCTCCGAAATTTATCTCCGTGCCACCTTTGGCAAAGCCTCTCATTCTTCCGCGCTGCTGTTTTCTATATTTAACCCTTTTAGGGATAAGCATCTTTGCAAACCTCCTTATCAACGAATCAGGCTGATTTCACCGGCGAATTTTCTTTCGTAAATATCCAAACTTTAACCCCGAGCACTCCATACTTGGTTTTGGCTATCGCAAACCCGTAATCTACGTGTGCCCTCAAAGTTTGGAGAGGAACTCTTCCCTCCCTGTACCATTCGCTTCTGGCTATTTCAGCTCCGTTTATTCTTCCGCCAACCATTGTTTTAACACCAAGGGCTCCCTTTTTCAGGGCAAACTGGATGCTTCTTTTCATCGTTCTTTTGTAAGAAGCCCTCTTCTCAATCCTTCCAGCAATGAATTCCGCTGTCAATTGTGCATCTAACTCGGGCGTTTTAACCTCTTCAATACTTATTGAGACCTCTCTTTCTGGAGAAACAACGGATTTAACGAGATTCTTTATGTTGTTTATCTCGGCGCCTTTCTTTCCAATAAGTATTCCAGGCCTACCCGTTACTATTATCACATTTACCCTGTTTCCGGACCTTTCTATTTTTATCTTAGATATGCCGGCATGGTAATACTCTTTCTTTACCTTTTTCCTTATCGCCTCATCTTCAAGCAAATATTCGGAGTAATGTTTTTCGCTGAACCATTTTGCCTGCCAGTCGTGGGAAATCCCAAGCCTAAAACCAATTGGATGTGTTTTCTGACCCATATCATTGCACCTCGCTCTCAGTTGCAGGTTGAACTTTAGGTGATTTTAATGCCTCTTCTTTTGATCTGTCTCTTACCACAATGGTTATGTGAGAAAGCCTCTTAAGCATCATCGAAGCGCGTCCCCTTGCCATTGGATTTAACCTTTTCAATCTCGGAGCATCGTCTGCCATACATTTTGCAACATAGAGCGAGTCGACGTCAAGTTTGAAATTATTCTGGGCATTTGCTATGGCGCTGTTGAGAATTTTTTGGACAAGCCTTGCGCTTTTGGTATTGGCAAATTCAAGTATTTGCAATGCCTGGCTCACATTTTTACCGCGTATGGTATTCAATATGGATCTCACCTTGTACGGACTTATTCTAAGATACCTTCCGCGAGCAATGGCTTCTATCGGCTCGGGAGCGGATTCTTTTCTTTCTCTGTGAAAAACAGATCTCTTAACTCTTTTTTTATCTTCGTCCATTGATTTCACCTCTGTCATTTCTTAACTTCTCCCTTTATAGCCTTTTTCTCCGTGTGTCCTCCAAATCGTCTTGTCGGAGAAAATTCACCCAATCTATGTCCCACCATTGCTTCGGTTATATAAACAGGTATATGTTTCCTTCCATTGTGAACTGCTATTGTATGCCCTATCATGTCCGGCAATATCATCGAAGCCCTTGACCATGTCTTTATGACACGTTTCTGCCCGGCTTCATTTAGACTCTGTATTTTTTTGATAAGTTTTGCATCTACAAATGGGCCTTTTTTAGTTGAACGACTCACTCAATCTTCCTCCTTTCGCTACTGCGCCTTGACATCATTTCTTCTTCTTACTATGAATCTGTCAGATCTTCTCTTACCGCGGCGGGTCTTGTACCCTTTAGCCGGCGTGCCCCACGGACTTTGGGGGATATTTCCACCCTTTGTCCTTCCTTCTCCACCACCCATCGGGTGATCGACTGCATTCATAGTCATGCCTCTTACCGTAGGCCTTATGCCCATCCATCTGCTTCTGCCAGCCTTACCGGAAGATTCATTCATGTGCTGTTCGTTGCCAACGATTCCCACCGTTGCCATGCATGTTTCCCTGACCCTTCTCAATTCTCCGGAGGGCATCCTCAGAAGTGCATATCCAGATTCTCTGGCCATAAGTTGGGCAGAGTTACCCGCGCTTCTCGCTATTTTACCGCCGGCACCTGGAATGAATTCTATGTTGTGGACAAAGGTTCCGACCGGGATCCTCGATAATGGCAATGCATTTCCCGGCTTTATATCCGCATCAGGGCCAGATACTACTACATCTCCGACATTTAATCCTTGCGGGGCTATTATATACCTTTTCTCTCCGTCAACGTAATGAAGAAGTGCTATTCTCGCGCTTCTATTTGGATCGTATTCAATCGAAAAGACCTTTGCTGGTATTCCTATTTTATCTCTTCTGAAGTCTATGATCCTGTATTTGTTTTTGTTTCCGCTTCCATGATGACGGGTTGTTATTCTACCGTAGGAATTTCTTCCGGCCGTGGATTTTTTGCCGACCGTCAAAGATTTCTCTGGTTTTTCTTTTGTTATCTCGGAGAAATCCGATCTTATCATGTGCCTGACTCCAGGAGAGGTAGGTCTAAAACTTTTAAGTCCCATATTAAATTGCTCCTTTCAATTCAAGATCAGATTAGACCCTCAAGTTCCTGGATCTTGAATCCTTCTTTTAACTGAACGATCGCTTTTTTGTAAGATCTCGAATACCCTTCGGATCTGCCGTATCTTTTTGGTTTTCCTTTTACATTCATAATTCTGACATCTGCAACCTGAACGTTGTAAAGCCTCTCAACGGCATTTCTGACAGTATGTTTATTGGCTCTCAGATCAACTTCAAAAGAATAAGTCGCATTCTTTACACCAGATAAGGCTTTTTCAGTTATCAACGGTCTGATAAGCACATCATGAGGTGTTATATCACCTAACGGCATTGCCATACACCTCCGATATCTTTTCAACTGTGCGTCTTGTGAGCACAACCCAGTCAAATTTTATCAAATCGTAAACGTTTAATCCGTCTACGTTGGTAATGCTTTTGCCGGGATTATCCGCGATTATGACCTTGGCATCCTTCAAATTTCTCGAAGAAAGTTTCACATTGATCTGCTTGTCATTTTTCGTATCCAACACTATAACCGCATTCGAAGATGGGACGATTTTTCTCAAAGCGCTGACAAATTCTTTTGACTTTGGAGCATCCATTTCAAATTTATCGACAACGAGCAATTTACCATCCTTGAATTTGGCCGACAAAGCCGATTTTATAGCTCCGGCCTTCATCTTTTTGTTCAATCCTTCTGACCAGTCTCTCGGACGTGGTCCAAAGACAACAGCACCGTGTCTCCACAGAGGCGATCTTATCGAACCCGCCCTTGCACGGCCCGTATGTTTTTGAGCCCATGGCTTTTTTCCTCCACCGGAAACCTCTCCTCTGAGTTTAGTCGAGGCAGTTCCGGCCCTTCTATCCGCAAGTTGCTTATGGATATATCTAAAAAGCAGATCTTTATTTGGCTCCGTTTCAAATATCTCCGGATTTAAAGAAATCGTCCCGACTTCTTTTCCTTCTAAGTTCAAAACTTTAACCTCTGCCATGATCATTTCACCTTCCAATTTTTGGCAGAACGTATGTAGACAACAGAACCGCGCGCGCCAGGGATGGCTCCCTTTATGGCTATAGTTGAGTTGTCTTTGTCTATTCTGACAATTTGAAGATTCTTTATCGTTCTGTTGACATCTCCCATGTGTCCGGCCATGTGGGTTCCTTTCAAAACTTTTGCAGGCTCGGTGTGCATTCCGGTAGATCCGTGTTTGGGAAATTTGGTTCCGTGCGTTTTATCGTGACCGCCGAAATTCCATCTCTTGACAGCACCCTGAAAACCTTTTCCCTTTGTCTTGCCGGAAATATCGACACGATCTCCTTCTACAAAGACAGATGCGTCTATGCTCTGACCAATTTGATAACTTTCGATATCTTCCGTTCTAATTTCAGCAAGATGCCTCATAGGAGGTACATTTGCCTTCTTGAAATGGCCTAACATTGGCTTTGAAACTCTTTTTTCAGGGATACTTTCAAAACCTATCTGAACAGAATTATATCCATCATTCTCAACTGTCTTCTTCTGAACCACAACGCATGGGCCGGCTTTCAAGACCGTTACGGGAATAGCCTTGCCATCTTTGAATATCGTGGTCATACCTATTTTTTTACCGAGTAAAGCTTTCATCAAGACACCTCCAGCCGCTTCACAGTTTCAATTCTACTTCCACACCGGCCGGAAGATCCATTTTCATCAGAGACTCAACTGTTTGAGGCTGAACCTCCAATATGTCTATCAGTCTTTTGTGAACGACCTTCTCGAACTGTTCTCTTGAGTCTTTGTCCGTGTGTGGAGATCTCAAAACGCAATAGACCGTTCTTTCGGTCGGAAGCGGTATAGGTCCTGAAACTTTAGCGCTCGTTTTTTTCACAGTTTCGACGATCTTTCTGGCCGATTGATCTAAAAGTTCGTAATCGTACGCTTTCAATTTTATCCTTATTTTCGACTTTGCCATCCGAAAAAACCTCCTTCAAAGTCCAGAGGGGATTTATCCCCTCCAGAATCACTCAAGTATCTTGGAAACAACGCCAGCGCCAACTGTTTTTCCACCTTCACGAATGGCAAATCTCATACTTTCCTCAAGAGCGACTGGTTTTATAAGTTCAACTGTCATGACCGTGTTGTCTCCAGGCATGACCATTTCGACGCCTTCCGGCAATTTGACTATCGTTCCGGTGACGTCGGCAGTTCTTATAAAGAATTGAGGCCTATATCCTGGAACGAAAGCCGTGTGGCGGCCTCCCTCTTCCTTTTTAAGAACGTAAACGTTAGCTTCAAACTTCGTGTGAGGAGTTATCGTACCGGGTTTCGCAAGCACCTGTCCTCTTTCGACTTCTTCCTTTTTGATTCCTCTCAAAAGGCATCCGATGTTGTCACCGGCTATACCCTCATCGAGCAATTTTCTAAACATTTCAACGCCGGTTACAACTGTCTTTTGTGTAGGCCTCAGACCGACAAGTTCAACTTCATCGTTAACGTGTATCTTTCCACGCTCAACTCTTCCGGTAACGACCGTTCCGCGTCCAGTTATCGTAAAGATATCCTCAACTGGCATAAGGAATGGCTTGTCGACCTCTCTCTTTGGCTCTGGTATGTATGTATCGGCCGCGTTCATAAGATCAAGAATCTTCTGGGCCCAAGGATCATCAAGGCTTGTCGCTTCAAGTGCTTTCAAAGCGCTTCCGCGTATAACCGGAATTTCATCTCCCGGGTACTGGTACTTTGTGAGTAATTCTCTTACTTCCATCTCTACGAGATCAACCAATTCGGGATCATCGACGGCATCAACTTTATTTAAAAACACGATCATTGCTGGAACGTTGACCTGGCGTGCAAGCAATATATGTTCCCTTGTTTGCGGCATCGGGCCATCTACTGCGGAAACGACAAGAATAGCACCATCCATCTGGGCCGCTCCGGTTATCATGTTCTTTATGTAGTCAGCATGGCCCGGGCAGTCAATATGGGCGTAATGCCTTTTATCCGTTTCGTACTCAACGTGAGAAACGTTAATCGTTATACCCCTTGCCTTCTCTTCCGGAGCTTTATCAATCTGGTCAAATGGAACGAATTCCGCTTCTCCCTTCATGGAAAGAATTTTCGTTATTGCCGCTGTAAGAGTTGTCTTGCCATGATCTATATGTCCTATCGTCCCGATGTTAAGATGTGGTTTGTTTCTTACAAATTTCTCCTTTGCCATTTAATTCTACCTCCTTGAAAATTATTTAACTTTTATTATCTTATCGACAAAATTTTGAGGAACTTCGGCGTAATGAGAAAATTTCATAGTGTAAACGGCCCTTCCCTGGCTTAAAGATCTCAAAACCGTTGCGTAACCGAAAAGTTCTCCCAGAGGGACAAGCGCTTTTATTATTCTCGCATTACCTCTCGTGTCAAATCCGGTTATTTGCGCTCTCTTCGAATTGAGATCCGCAACAACATCTCCCATATATTCGGTAGGAGTTGTTATTTCCAGTTCCATTATCGGTTCCATCAATTTTGGTTTTCCCTTGGCTAAGGCTTCTTTGGTAGCAAGAGAGCCGGCTATCTTAAAGGCTATTTCGGATGAATCTACTTCATGGTAGGATCCATCGTATAACGAGGCCTTTATATCAACGACCGGATATCCTCCTAAACTACCGGAAGAAAGCGCTTCTTTGACGCCTTCTTCAACCGCGGGAATATATTCCTTCGGAATTATACCACCAACTATTTTATTTTCAAAGACAAATCCCTTTCCTCTCTCAAGAGGTTCAAACTTTATTCTTACGTGACCGTACTGGCCTCTTCCACCGCTTTGCCTTATGTACTTGCCTTCTGCGTCAACAGGGACAGATATTGTTTCGCGGTAAGCAACCTGTGGCTTTCCGATCTGGGTCTTGACATTGAATTCACGCAAAAGCCTGTCTATTATTATTTCAAGGTGAAGTTCTCCCATTCCTGCAAGGATAGTCTCCCCGCTTTCTTGATCGACCGAAACTCTGAATGTCGGATCCTCGTCCATCAATTTTGAAAGAGCGTCCTTCAATTTCTGCTCGTCATCCTTGCTCTGAGGTTCGACCGCTATGGATATAACCGGATCTGGAATATCGAGAGATTCCAAAACTATCGGATGCGCCTCATCGCAAAGCGTATGTCCAGTCGTTGTAACCCTGAGTCCTATACATGCAACTATATCGCCGGGACCCGCGTAATCAAGATCTTCCCTTTTGTCCGCAAACATCTGGAGAATTCTCGATATTCTTTCTTTCGTCCTTTTGGTCGAGTTGTAAACGTAACTTCCCTTTTCGAGAACTCCCGAATATATTCTCAAATAGGTAAGTTTGCCAACGTACGGATCGGAGAGTATTTTGAATGCAAGCGCTGTAAACGGTTCGTCTGGAGATGGTGCCCTTACCACATCATTTCCATCAAGATCTTTTCCGGAAACCGGAGGAAGATCAAGAGGAGAAGGAAGATAATCCATTGCGGCATCTATTAAAGGCTGAACGCCCTTATTTCTGAATGAAGATCCGCAAAGTACCGGAAAGAACTTCGTTTCTATTGTACCTTTTCTTATAACGGACTTTATCTTTTCAACAGGTATATTTTCTCCATCAAGGTACATCTGAAGAATCTCATCGTCTATATCTGCAAGTTGGTTCATAAGTTCGTCTCTTAACTCCTCGACCTTATCAACGAGATTTGCCGGGACTTCAGAATATTCCATCTTTGTTCCGAGTTCATCTACCCATCTTATGGCCTTCATGTTTATTATATCGACGACGCCTTCAAATGAACTTTCAGATCCTATTGGGTACTGGATGACAAGGGGCTTTGCGCCCAATTTGTCTATCATGGATTTAACTGCCATGTCAAAGTCGGCGCCCATCTTGTCCATCTTGTTCATAAAGGCAATCCTTGGCACTTTGTATTTTGAGGCCTGACGCCAGACGGTTTCAGACTGAGGCTCAACTCCAGCCGATGCGTCAAAGACGGCAATAGCGCCATCAAGTACTCTCAATGACCGTTCTACCTCAATTGTGAAGTCCACGTGGCCGGGCGTATCAATAAGGTTAAAGTGATAGCCCTTCCAGTCGAACGAGATAGATGCCGAAGTTATAGTTATACCGCGTTCTCTTTCCTGGACCATCCAGTCAGTCGTGGTATTCCCATCATCGACATTTCCCATGGCGTGCTTTTTGCCAGAATAAAAAAGAATTCTTTCTGTAGTGGTTGTCTTTCCGGCATCTATATGTGCCATTATCCCTATATTTCTTAATTTTTCAAGTTGTAGAACTTTTTCAGGCATTTTTAAAACCATCACCATCTGTAATGAGCAAAGGCTCTATTCGCTTCTGCCATCTTTTGAACGTCTTCACGCTTTTTAACGGCAATCCCTGTATTCGAATACGCATTAAGAATCTCTTCAGCCAATTTCTCGCTTATAGGCCTTCCTTTCTTCGATCTCGCAGCCTCGACTATCCACCTTACGGCAAGAGAAGTCCTTCTCGGCTCCTGAACCTCGACCGGAACTTGATATGTCGCTCCTCCGACTCTTCTCGGCTTTACTTCAAGAACCGGCGCAACATTTTCAAATGCCTTTTTCAAAACCTCTAACGGTTCTTTACCACTTTTTTCTCTTACTATTTCAAGAGCGTTATAGAAATTCTTCTGGGCAACGCTTCTTTTCCCATCCCACATTATCTTGTTGATGAATCTTGTGACGAGTTCATCGTGATAAACTGGATCGGGTAAAACCTTCCTTACTTCAGCCCTTCTCCTTCTCATTGTTTACCTCCAAAGATCAAGCAGTTTGCTTTTTCGGGCGTTTGACACCGTAACGGCTTCTCGCCTTTTTCCTATTCTCGACACCTTGAGCATCCAAAGCGCCTCTTATTATCTTGTATCTTATTCCAGGCAGGTCCTTAACCCTTCCTCCCCTCACAAGCACGACGGAGTGTTCCTGAAGGTTGTGCCCTTCGCCCGGAATGTAAGAGGTCACTTCTGCCCCGTTAGTTAATCTTACCCTCGCTATTTTTCTAAGAGCGGAGTTTGGTTTTTTCGGCGTCATTGTGGAAACACGGATACAAACTCCTCTTTTTTGAGGATTTCCGCCAAGCGCCGGTGATTTACTTTTGCTCTTTAATCTTTCTCTTCCTTTTCTAATCAACTGATTAATCGTAGGCATTTGATGACTCTTTGCCTCCTTCAATTAAATTTTATTAACACTTGGTATTCTACAACATAAATGTATTTTTAGTCAAGCAAAGAGTTGGTTCTATAGATCAAACTGTTATAATTAAGTGATTAAGATTGGATAGAAGGTCGTAAAGTGAATGATAAAACCCTTAATTACGGTGAATTTGATATATTGAGAGGTTTTGGAATATGGATAGTGCTTTTAGCACACAATATCTTTTATCAGATCTCTTCGTTTAATTCGCCCGGCTTCGAACTTGCTTTCACTTTTATGCGATTTTTTGGGGTCGCAATGCCTATCTTTTTCTTTGTTGCCGCTTACTCATCTGTCAGGGTATCTTTAAGAAATCCGTATTATTTTTTAACTTCAAGGTTTAAATTCGTCGGTATTCCTTATCTAATATGGTCTACTTTTTACATATTAATGCAATACCTTTTGAGAAATTCTGTAAATCTTGGAATTAAACCGTCTTTTTTGGACATATTGGGATATTACATTCTCGGCAGTTCTATAAGTGAATATTATTTCATATTCGTTCTTATGATCTTTTACATCGTAACTCCCCTGCTTGTCAGAATTGATTTAGAAGTTTTGCAAAAATTATCAATAGTCTCTTTTGTATTGATGATGATATCTTCGAGCGTTTATTACATTCCAAATTATTTTGGAAAGCATCTAATGAGCACATTTTGGGCGTGCAGGGATCCGTTCATGTGGTTTTTCTTTTACTTATTGGGGATTCAAATGTTTTACATTGTGAAAGATAAAGGCCCATTTTGGAGAAAGCCTCTCGACAAGAAATACATTTTTTTGTCGATTATCTTTTACGGCCTGAGTTTATTGGAGTTTTATTTCATGCCCGACAAATACGCAGATGGCCTTTCGATAATGAGTCCCATAGTTTTGACCTTTTCAATTTTTTTCATTCCGCTTTTGCTAAGATTTTCATACCTTATTTCAAATGAATTACCGTATCTGGCTAAAATCTTCGGAAAATTCGGAAGGCACACTTTAGGTATTTACCTTGCAAATGGTTTCGTTGAAGGACTTATTTTAGGACTGGGAATGATCTTTTATCCGCCATTCAAAAACACGAGCAGTCTTGGAATAAATCTTTTGATGTTTGTCGTTGCGCTTCTTATATCATATATCATGGTTACCGCAGTATGGAAGATAAACAAAAGAATTTACGCTCTGATTTTTTGATCACTTTCTTGCTTTGTTATATTCATCGTAACTGATATCTGGAGTCTTGTTTTTTAACATCTGCCGCCACATGCCGATGAACATTTTTGTAGTCTTTAAAAATCCGCCTTTTTTGAATCTTCTCGCCGAGGTCATAACAATGACATTTCTCAGTTTGATCTTTCCAAATTTTTTCAATCTTCTTCCAAGATCTATATCGGGACTTCCCCATTTCCAGTTTGGATCGTATCCACCGGATTCAAGGTAAGATTCCCTTCTAAAGAGAAAATTGAAACCGGCAGTGTTATCAAGGCCGAGAAATTTTGACAGCCACAAAAAAACAGTGTAAGATACAAGGCTTATTAAGGACATGAATTTATTTGTATCGTAAAACATCGCCGTTCCGTAAACAGCAACAATGTCTTTTCTTTTGAAAGACTTTACCATTTTTTCAAGCCATTTTTGGGGATATATCGAATCCGCGTCGCATATGGTCAATATCTCGCCATTCGTTTCTTCGATACCTCTTCTTACGGCAAAGATATAACCCTGCTTTGTTTCGTTAACGGTTCTAACGTATCTCGATGCTATCTCACGGGTTTTATCCTTGCTGTTGTTGTCCACAACGATGATTTCAAAATCTCTGTAAGTTTGATTAAGAAGGCTCTTTATCGTCCTTTCGATAGACGTCTCTTCGTTGTAAGCCGGTATTACAATGGAGACTTTCATGCCTGAACCCCTTCACGTGGAGTTTTAAACCATTTAACATCTTTGCCGAATTTTACAACGGACAAAAAAATTGACGCATTGCATATCATAATGTCCACCAGATAAGATACCACAGATCCTGCCCATTTTGCAAGTATATTGCCTATTTTAAATTTCTTCCTATGCGTCAACAAAATCAAAGGTATAAAGACCAAAAAGCATATAAAAGCAATGTTAAAGAACGAAAATCTTCCAATAAAAAGAGATACTATGATGATGTCTGCCAAAAAAACGGTGATAGTATTAAGGAAAAATCCCGACATATTGTTACGGATCATTTCCATAAAGGATCCCAAAAACCATCTTTTTCTCTGTTTTATAAGCGTCTTAAAACTCAATGGAGCGCTCTCGTAAAGCATAACTGTAGAATTGAAAGTCCCCTTTATCTTCTTTTTTGAGATCAAATTGGATATCTGCTGATCATCGCTTATAGAATCTTTGAGCGGGAATAAATCTTTTATATACTTTGCCCTTAAAATAAACCCGCTTCCGAAGGATCTCGGAGCAATGACATATTCCATCATTATATTGGTAAGCGCAAAATCTCCATCGTAAATTTCAGGAACAAATGAATGATTGAAAACTCTCCTGCCGGTCTGGACAAATCCTATTGATGGATCTGAAAATGGCTTGATCGCGCCGGATATGTAATTTTCATCCACTAACGCGTCAGCATCGAGGATCATCATTAAATCCCCATTTATCATCCTTGATGCGATATTCAAAGCTCTTACCTTGCCGTGCTTTTCTTCTATTGGTATATCAACAACACCAAGATTAGAAAACCTTTCTTTTAATTTTTTTAAAATCTCCCCGGTTGAGTCCGTTGATCCATCGTTGATGACGAGAATTTCGAAGTTTTTGTACTTGCTTCGTTCAAGATTGATTATAGTTTTTTCTATGACAGATTCTTCATTTCTTGCCGCTATGACTATCGATACCTTTCCTTCAAAATTATCTTTGAATTCCCTTGGCCTTCTTGTAAAAAGCAGAAAAGCGATTATGAAGGCCGAGAGCGAAAAAATCAAGGAATAACCGACCGGAATTAATAAATTCAAATAAAACAGCACCAAACATATTATAATGGATAATATGATAAAAAATGTAGCATATACTTTTCTTGCTATGTGCTATCATCCCTTTCTTTTAATTAAAGCACTTAGATTTTAAGATACATTTTTCAATATGTCAAGTTCACAAAGAAGGTTAAAATATCTTAAAGCGGGTGATATGATGAAAGAAGAATTTGTAAAGGAATTTTTTCCGCAAAATGCCCTTGATTTAGAATGGGAATTGTCCAAATTTCACAGATCAAAGGGAGGTATAGGGTTTTCGCAAGCGATAAAAACAATCCAAGAATTCATAGGAGAGTCCCATGTTTTAAAATACCCGCTCAAAGGAAGTTACGAAACATGGCGCATGCCGCGTGGATGGAACCTTAAAGACGGATTTTTGAAAATCGCGGGCGGAAAATACGTAGTGGGTTCTCTTGCGCTGTCACCTATAAATGCCATCTTTTTATCGGGGAAAACTAAGGGGGTCGAAAGGCTCAAGGTCGTCGATGTGGGAGAAGGAGAAAATGAGAAAGATTACAAAAAAGACGTTCGTGGAAAAGCAATCCTTGCGAATGGTAACCCCGCGAGGGTGTACAGAATGGCAAAGAAATTCGGAGCGAGATGCGTTCTTTCTTACTTTATGAGGGCACAGGATCCTTATATAAAAAGGAGTCCGGAATTGATCCCCGATGCCGTCAATTACACATCATTCCCGTCTTGGAGCGATGAAAGCATATTTGGCTTTGCGATCTCTTACAACCAGTACAGAGAATTAAAAGCACTCGCAAAGAAGGATTTAGAAATAGAATCTTTCATGGATGTTGATTCTGGAACCAATGAACTTGAGATTTTGGAAGCGAGGATCGGAAAGAAGGGAAAAGAAAGACCGATAATCTTGACCGCCCATCTGTGCCATCCAAAGCCAGGCGCGAATGACAACGCGAGCGGGTCCGCTTTACTTACGGAAATAGTAAGGGTATTGAAGAAGTTCGAGATAAACAGAGAAATAATTGCCCTCTGGGTACCGGAGATGTACGGAACTATCGCCTATCTTACAGATCACGATCACAATTTTGAATTCAACATAAATCTCGATATGGTCGGCGAGGATCAGGACATCACCGGATCCGCTCTCGATGTGTCGGCGACCCCTTGGTCCTTGCCATCTTTTATAAATGAATTAATCGCAGTTCATCTTCAAAATCCACGCTTTAGGATGAAAGAGGGCAGTTATTCCGGAGGTTCGGATCATTATATCTTCGTCGATTCATCTATAGGCGTTCAGGCGGTCTCCCTTACTCAGTGGCCTGACAGGTACTACCATACAAGTGAGGACACGCCGGATAAGGCAAGCATTCGATCCTTTGAATGGATAGGAAAGGCAACGCTTGAGAGTCTTGGAGAGATAATCAATGGCATTCCCAACGAAATTGCCAAGGCAACGGCCAGTCGGATTTTTGATGCTTTTATGAAATACGATGCAGATCCTCTGACCAAAAATTGGATCACATTTAGAACCTACAAGAGTTTAGAGGCTTTCTCAAAATATGCCAATGTCAAAACATTGATGAATTACCTCAGAAAAGAAATAAATTTTGATCTCATACCTAAAGCAAAAAAGGTGAAAAATTTTAAAGGCCCTCTTGGTGATTCATGGATGAATGAAAAGGACGAAGAATGGGAATTTGAAACTCTAAAAAAATATCCGGCCTTCAGAGATTACAAAGACGAACTTCTCAATTTTCTCGATCTCGGCTTCGACTTCAAAAAGGCCGTTAAAATGGCGTCGGAAGAATTCAAAATGGAGAATCTTCACGATTCAGAATACCTTGTAAAAAGGCTTAAGGAAGAGGGATTAATTGAAAGCGTAAATTTCAGATGAGTTCTATTATTTTATCCGGTATCTTGTCGAGATCGAGGACATAATCGGCGAGGCCAGCATTTACAACGGCTCGCGGCATGCCATAAACCACGGCCGTTTTTTCAGATTCAACTATGGTTGTGAAATTTTCTCTTTTCATGCGTTTTAATCCTTCAGTTCCATCCTTGCCCATTCCGGTAAGGATAACACACAAAATCTTCAAATTAGCCTTTGCTATGGTCGAAAGGGTAAAATCTATGGCCGGTTTTACCCCGTTTATTTTTGGACCATCTGAAGGCTTCAAATTTATTCCATCATTGACGGTAACTTCTAAATGTGTATCTCCTTTGGCAACATAGCCGGTTGAAGGCATGGCTTTGATCTGGGAATTCACCTCGTAAACTCTTATTTTCGATTCTTCTGAAAGCCTATCGGCAAGAGTCTTTGTGAAATTCGCCGGCATGTGCTGGACTATAACGATCGGAACTGGAAAATCTCTTGGAAGATTTGGAATCAAATAATCCAAAGCCCTCGGTCCGCCTGTCGAAGATCCTATAAACAGGATATCATACAACCCGCGTGGATGAAGCGTTTTGCTTATTTTAGGCTGGGAGATCTTTGGAGATATCTTTGCTTTGCTCGCGAGGATCAGTTTTTCCGAAAGTTCATCCATTATCTCGTTCAGATCAAATGTTATAGCGCCGCCCGGCTTTGTCACGAAATCGAAGGCTCCACTTTTTAGAGCCTCTATGGTGATTTCGGCATCTTTGACAGTTATGCTACTTACCATTATGACTGGCATTGGAAAACTTCCCATTATAATTCTTAAGGCATTCAAACCATCTAAAACAGGCATTTGAACATCCAAAGTCATAACGTCTGCTATTCCTTTTGATGCTATTTCTATTGCGTCCTGTCCATTTCTTCCGATCGCCACAACTTCAAAGCCACGCGATTGCAAGGAATCGCGCATTATCTTTCTCATAAATGCCGAATCATCGACTATTGCCACTTTAATTTTTTCCACTTTTTCCACCCTTAAAAAAGACAGATACCATAAATATGTAAAAAAGATAAGCAAATAAAACCAAACTTGCGTAAAGTGAAAGATTTACTCCAAATCTTTTTCCAAATATTATTATCGCCACCGTTATGGCAAAAATGGCGGCAGTCAGAACACCGCCGGCCGCCATATCCTTCATGTGCTTTACTTTCTCGCTGTATTGAGGATTTACGAAATCAAGAAATTCCTCAAAAAAAGAGTTGAATGTCTCTGAAAGCAAGACGAGTGTTATAGCAAGGAAGATCCACAAAAACTCGTCTGCCTCCAATTTCAAAACCAAAGATATGAAGACAACAGCAATAGCGCTTGCGAAATGTATTTTCATATTTCTCTGGGTGCTCAGAGCATGCGCCATTCCGTTAAATGCGTATTTAAAACTATCTATCAAAGTCCTTCTTTTCATTCAAAATTTATATTCGTACCCTTTGAATATGGTATCTTGAGATCTTTTCTTATTTGAAATACCTTCGTCGACAATTTGTACCCTTCATCGAGTGCTTTAAGGTTTTCATCGATGTATTTTTTCGGAACATTTTCTTTTATTGCTTCTTCAAGCGCCTCATGACCGACTATACGCGTAGTTGCCGCGATAAGTCCCAAACTTATCGAATTTGCGAAAACATGCCTTCCGAATAATTCTTCAGCTTTCTGAGTTATGGGCACGGAAACGATTTTCTTAGTTATTACCTTAATGGAGACCGATATATCCGAGCACATCGATGAATCTACGAATATAACTCCGTTGTTTTTAAGATATTTTAAGTGCGCTTTAAGCCCAATATCGTGCATCGCAAAGAAAATATCGAAAGTCCTCGACTGTGGAAAATCTATGGGCTCGTCGAAAAATAAGACATCGCAATTAGTAAGTCCTCCCCTTACCTGTGCTCCGTAAGATTGCGTTTGCACTACCCACTTTCCTTCCTTTGCAAGTGCATCCGAAAGAATGGTGCCTAAAAGCACATTTCCCTGACCGCCTATACCGGAAATCCTTATGCTAAATGGAATCTCCGTCGACTTTGAAGTATAAAGATTTTGATTCATGATCCCGCCTTCAATCTTTCACGCAATTTGGCGTACTCGGATACGTATCCGCTCTTTTTAACATCTACAAATTCTCCTATGACTATTTTTCCGGCCAATTCTTCCTGAGAAAGTGTCTTTGCCTTTTCAACGTTGATGGCACTATCTTTGAAATATTGCATCATCTCCGGCGCGTCGGAAGATTTGTTGTACCTTCCATAATACGTCGGACATTGAGTTATGGCGTCAATGACTGAAGTGCCTTCGTGGGCTATCGCCTTCTGAATGTACTTCACCATTAACATGTAATGATAGGTCGTGGCGCGCGCGACATACGTCGCACCAGCAGTTTTAGCCATCTCAACGATGTCAAATGGCTTTTCAAGGTTTCCATAGGGGGCAGTTGTTGCCTTATCACCATATGGTGTCGTCGGAGAATACTGGCCACCTGTCATTCCGTATATGTTGTTGTTGTAAACTATTATTGTTAAGTCCATGTTTCTCCTGCACGCATGAATGAAATGATTTCCTCCTATGGCCATGGCGTCACCGTCTCCGGTTATAACGATAACTTTCAAATCGGGTCTCGCAAGTTTAACACCGGTTGCAAACGCGATCGCCCTTCCGTGAAGAGTATGCATGGTGTTAAAGTCTATGTACCCTGTGGCTCTCGAGGAACATCCTATTCCTGAAACAACGGCGATATTGCTTTTTTGGAGTCCAAGATTTTTTATTGCCTCTAACATGGCTTTTAGAACTATTCCATTTCCGCATCCAGGACACCAGACCGTTGGCAAATGACCTATCCTCAAATACTCAAGTGCTTCATCCTTGTTCAAAAACGTCACCTCGTTTTCAAGATTTCTCTCAATATCTTTTCTATCTCTGTCAAACCAGTTCTACTTACAGATGAAAATAAAATTATATTTTTTGCGTCTTTAAATGTATCTTCAACTTCAGAGACTTTTTCATTTATCTTTGATTTTGATAATCTATCAATCTTTGTAAGAATGAGAAAAGTATCTGAAAAATTTTTAAAAAACTCAAAAGCCTCTATATCCGATCTTTGATTTGGAATCATAGAATCTATAAGCATGAATATGCCGGATGGACTTCGCCTTTCAAAGTAAGCGTTAACGAGTACCTGAAATTTTTCTCTTTCAGCCTTTGAGGCTTTTGCATAGCCGTAGCCGGGAAAGTCTACGAAGTAATATTTATCGTTGACTTTAAAGAAAATCAAAGATTTAGTCTTGCCGGGCGTTGAACTTGTTCTGGCAATCTTTTTACCAAAAATGACGTTGAGCATCGAAGACTTTCCGACATTGGATCTGCCCACAAAGATTACCTCTCCACTTAAAGGGCGGGGAAAATCTGAGGGGTGATGGGCGTCAACGCTTAATTCGACCTTCTCAACGAACATCAAAGACCTCTTCCAATACTTCTTTTACATCTTCCACGTAATGAATTTTTATACCGGATGTTACATCTTCCTTCATCTTTCTAACCATAGGTTCATTGAGTTTTGGAATTATTACTTCCTTTATGCCGAATCTTTTCGCGGCGAGTATCTTTTCTCGAAGGCCACCTATGGCAAGTACCTTCCCGTTTAGAGTTATCTCTCCGGTCATTGCGAGATCATTTCTAACGGGTTTTCTCATAACAACAGAACATAAAGAAGTAAGTATAGCGATTCCAGCAGACGGCCCATCCTTGGGTATAGCCCCTTCCGGAGCGTGAATATGAAAATCATGGTTTTTGAAAAATTCATATTTATCATCGCACAAACTTTTACACAATGTCATTGCGATTGTAACAGATTCTTTCATGACATTTCCAAGATTACCAGTTATTAAAGTCTGTGAATTCCCCACAGTTGCCGTCGCCTCTATAACAAGCACCTCTCCGCCGGTCGGGGTCCACGCGAGACCTATCGTTTCTCCAATCGACGGCTTCGAAGGAATCTGTGATCTAACAAGCATAGGCGCACCCAACAATTCTTCGACAGATTTCACCGTGATGACATTTTCATGGTTTTTTACAACGTTTCTTGCCATTTTTCTTAAAAGTTTTGACAAAGTCCTTTCGAGGTTTCTTACTCCCGATTCAAGGGTGTAATCTTCTATTACTTTCCCGATCGCCTCATCTGTGATCTTGAATTTTATCTTTTCCATTCCATACTCATGAATTAATTTGGGAATTAAAAATCTTTTCGCTATTTCTACTTTCTCTTGGAAAGTGTACCCGGGTATCTCTATGACCTCCATCCTGTCTAAAAGGGCTGGAGGTATGGATTCGACTGTATTTGCGGTCGTAACAAAGACAACACCTGACAGATCGAACGGTATTTCTACGTAATTATCAACAAAGCGCGAATTCTGCTCGGGATCAAGCACCTCGAGAAGAGCGGCGGCGGGATCTCCCTGAAAGGAGATTCCCATTTTGTCTATTTCGTCAAGCAATATGACCGGATTATTCACTCCAACCTTGACAAGCGTCTGGATTATGCGGCCGGGAAGCGCGCCGACATAAGTTCTTCTATGGCCCCTTATTTCCGCTTCATCCCTCATGCCGCCAAGGGTTATCTGACCGAATTTTCTGTTAAGGGCCCTTGCCAAAGACATACCTAAGGAAGTCTTTCCTACTCCCGGAGGCCCGACAAGACAAAGTATCGGAGATTTGGCATTTTTATTCAATTGCTTGACCGCTATGTAATCTAAAATTCTATCTTTTACGTCTTCAAGCCCGTAGTGATCGGCCTCAAGAATTTTAGAGGCCCTCTCAACATTCACGTCTTCCTTTGTTTTTGAATACCATGGTATGTCAAAAAGCCAGTCTATGTAATTTCTCGAAACGGTCGCCTCGGGTGAAGATGGATACATCTTTTCAAATCTTTCTATCTCTTTTTCTATGGTTCTCTTTACTTCTTGAGGATAACGACCCTTTTTCAATTTCTCCTTTAATTCGTCTGTTTCGGATGTGTCATCCCCAAGTTCGTTTTTTATCGTTTCGATCTTCTCTCTGAGATAGAATTCTTTTTGACCTCTGTCTATTTTTTCCTTGACTTTGTCATCTATCTCTGCCTCTATCTTTAGAAGCTCTATCTCCGAATTCAGATATTTAAGAAATTCAATGATTCTTGTTTTGGGATCTATTATCTCAAGAAATTTCTGCTTGTTTTCAAGACTCAATTCGGTAAAGGAGATTATCGTGTCAACGAGTTTGTCAGGATCGTCTATCAATGAAAGTTCGGAAAAGGCGTCCTCGGGTAATCTCTTTGTCATTTCAAAGTACTTCAACGCCTTGCTTTTCAAAAGTCTCATTACCGCGATAAGGTCCTTGGACTTCCTCACTTTCTTCTCAAGCGCTTCGTATTTACACAGAAGGAAGGGGTCTTTTTGGGTGTATTCCGTGATCTTAACACGGATAATTCCTTCTGCAAGCGCCCTTATGCTACCGTCTGGAAGTTTTACAAGTTGTAAAAGGCGTGAAAACGTCCCGATCTCGTAAAGATCTGCCGAATCGGGGATTTCAACATTTTGATTTTTCTGAGAAACAAGAATAAGATATCTTTCACTGTTTTCGACCACTTTATCGAGAGCCTTTATGGCAGATTCGCGTTCAACATGAAAAGGAATCAATGCCGTTGGAAATGCCACATCTCCGCCTTTGAGCGGGACACAGGGCAACTCTTCCGGAGGCATTGCAACCTTTTCTCTTTGTTTTTGTATATTTTCTATTTTTCTGTTTTTTTGCAAAAAAACCACCTCTGATGTTAAGGATCATTCTTTGAGGATATCTTGATATTTCTGTGATTTTCATCCACAAACTCAAATTCGATTCTGAAATATTCTTCTGGCACATGATTTCCAAGTTTTTCTGGCCATTCGATAAGAGTTATGCCGTCGGGATCAAGATAATCTTCAATTGGCAATTCTTCAACTTCCCATTCGTTGAGTCTGAAGAGATCAACGTGATATACTTTTAAATGTGCATTGTATTCATTGACAATTGTAAAGGTTGGGCTCGTAACCATTCGAGGATTCCCTCCGAGTGCTTCCACAAGATACCTTACGAAGGTGGTCTTACCGGCACCCAGATCTCCCTGAAGGAGCACAACACTGCCCTTAGAAATCATAGCGGCAAATTCTTTAGAAATATCTCTTATTTTTCTCTCATCAACGTTTTTAAAAATTGTCATCTCGATATATTATACCAGATATGTTTAAAAAGCCGAACAGGTGTGTGACTGCCGTACCGACTTTGCAGGTGATGTAGTCTGCGGCACAAAGGATTAAGAAATGGCAATTTGCGAAAGAAAGGAGCATTTCAATGAAAAAAAGCACTTTTAGTTTCATTTGGGATTGTTTCTTTATTTACAGACCTTTTCGCTGGCAATTTGGATATCGTCAAAGGATTAATTCAGGACTTTGCGTCAGGTGATTTCAAAATGGCAGAATATCTTTTTACAGATCAGATGAAACAGGCACTGCCTCCTTCTTATGCGAATACTTCTAAATTTGAAATAAAAAAGATAGAAATAGGAAATAAATACAAGGTGCCAGCCGAACTTACAATACCAAATGGCAAGGGCTCATTTCCAGCCGTTATTCTAATACCCGGATCTGGCCCTGAAGATATGAATGAATCTATAGGACCTAACAGACCATTTGAAGATATAGCATACGGTCTTTCATCAGACGGGATAGTCGTTTTGAGATTTGACAAAAGTACTTATGTTTACGCAAAAGAATTTGAAAGTGGAAAGATCAAGACAGATCTCGAGAATGAATATTTCAAAGATGCTTTAGATGGAATTGAATTTTTGAAATCTCAAAATTATGTAAAAAACGTATTTATCCTTGGCCATAGCGAGGGAGGATATCTCTCTCCGGCCATTGCGCAGATGTCAGGCAAAGCATCGGGAATAATTTTGCTCGCCGCGCCGGCCAGTTATTACTACGAAGTCAATCGTTATAATCCGGTTGATATTCTCAAGACTTTGAAAATCCCGGTCCTTGTGATGCAGGGAGGAAAGGATTATCAGGTAACAGGGAAGTATTACGATATTTTCAAAGAGAACTTCGGTTCCGATAAAAATTTCGCATTCGAATGGTTTGATGATCTCGATCATCTCTTCATGAAGTGGAATGGAATTCCGTCACCGGATCAGTATTTAGTTGCAGGCCATGTGAGCGATAAAGTGATAAATGATATCGTGAACTGGATAAACGCACATTCATGAGATGCATAATAGGAATTGACATTGGAACCACCAAAACAAAGGTAGTCGCTTACGATTTTAAAGGACATAAGATCGCCGGTGCCGAATCACAGTACAAGATAAAGATGCCTCAAAGAGGGTGGGCCGAGGAGGATCCAGATCTTATTTTTCACGCGATTTTGAAAAATTTGAAGAAGATCATCGAGATCGCTGGAAATCCCGAATGCATCTCCTTCAGTTGCGCAATGCACAGTCTCATACCCATCGATAAAGACGGGAAAAAATTATCAAATGCGATTATATGGATGGATAACAGAGGATCGGAAATTTCCTCAAATTTGAAGAACACACAAATTGGAATTGAGATATACAAAAGAACGGGAACCCCGATTCATCCGATGTCCCCGCTTTTAAAGATTCTTTACATGAGGGAAAAAGAAAAAGAAATCTTCGAGAAAACATTCAAATTCATATCGGTAAAGGAGTACATATTTCACAAATTTTTTGGAACCTATATAGTCGATCAGTCCATGGCATCCTCAACCGGACTTTTTAACATATGGAACAAAAGATGGGACGAAGATGTATTGGGCTTTGCGGGCATAAGAGATGATCAGCTTTCATTCGTTGTACCCGTTAATTACATTTTAAAGGGCAACCTGTATGCCAAAAGGATCGGAATTGACCCTCAAACCAAATTTGTGATAGGCGGCGCTGATGGACCCCTTTCGAATCTTGGGTCTGACGCCGTATATCCCGGAGTTGCCGCTTTGAATGTCGGAACAAGCGGAGCACTGAGAGTTGTATCTTTCTCTCCCTTTGTCGATCCAAAGATGAGGCTTTTTACTTATATCTTAGATGAGAAAAACTTCGTGATAGGAGGAGCAGTTAACAACGTTGGAGTTGCATTGAACTGGTTTATCAAAACCTTTGGCGGCAAGATCGAAAAAATTGAACAAATAGCGCGTAAAGTCTCCGCCGGATCCGGCGATCTTGTCTTTTTGCCGCATATAACCGGCGAGAGATCCCCTTACTGGAATCCGGAAATGAGAGGAAGTTTTTCTGGAATAAGAATAGATCACAAAAAAGAAGATTTCTTCAGGGCTGTGCTTGAAGGAATAGCCTTTAGTCTTTACGAGATCAAAGAAACGATGGAAGAAAACGGAATTAAGGTAAAAGAAGTCCATTTGAGCGGTGGAATGTCATCGTCAAAATTATTCATGGAGATACTCGCCAATCTTTTTAAAAACATCTATGTCTTCAAAGAGGATTCCTCGACCTTCGGGGCATTCCTCATCGGCATAAAAGCGCTCGGCATAGATTACAAAAAAGATCTTTTCAGATACGAAAAATTTGTACCTGAAAAGACAGAAGATTATTCGAAATTTTTTCAAAATTATAAAGAAAAGCACGGGAAAATCTAAGTTTTCTCCTCCCTTGAATACGGTATGCCAAGCGCCGTTGGAGCGCCAAAGAGTTTCTTTATTCTGTTGCTTGATGCGAAAAGCATTACAAACACTGTAAAGATGTAAGGAAACATGTTCATTATGTTGACAGGTATCGGAACCTGAAGTATTTGAAAGCTGAATTGCAAAACACTTATTCCGCCGAATGCATAGGCTCCTATGAGCGCTATGACAGGATCCCAGATAGCGAATATAACGAGTGCAACGGCTATCCATCCCCGCCCGGCCGTCATGTTCTGCACCCACATCGGTGTGTAAGCAAGAGAAATGTAGGCACCGGCAAGGCCGCTGAAAAATCCGCCTATAATCGTGTAGACGTATCTTGTGAGAATGACATTTATGCCCCTTGCATCGGCCGCATCGGGTGCCTCACCGACGGCTCTCAGATTCATTCCAGCAGTTGTTTTGTAAAGGAACCACCATATAACCGGCACAGATATATAACCTATGTAAACGAGCACATCCCTGTCAAAGATTACCGGCCCTATGTAAGGAATATCTCCGAGAAGGGGTATTTTCAAATTTTGAAAACTATTTGCCTGCATCCCAACGTAAGCATTGCCCCAAAAGCCACTCAGGCCCTGCCCGAGAAAGACAAGCGCAAGACCGCTTACAACCTGATTTATCCTCAAAGTTATTGACATAAAGGCGTGAAGGGAAGCCATAAGGCCACCAATCAAAACGGCCGCAAGGACGGCAAGCCATAAATTTCCAGTGATATAGGATATGCTAAAGCCCGTAAAGGCGCCCATTAACATCATCCCTTCAAGGCCGAGATTCAAAACTCCGGATCTTTCGGCAAGTATCTCTCCGAGAGTCGCGAAAAGCAGTGGTGTTCCCGCCCTTATGGCACCTGAAAAAGTAGATATCACAATATCATTCATGATCTCACCACCCTTATCCTGTATCTCATGAACACTTCAGATGCAAGAAGAGAAAAGAGAAGTATCCCGTTAAAGGCATTTATCAAAGAGGATGGGATCTGCATGAAAAGTTGGAGTTGCTGACTTCCGACAAGCAACGCGCCAAAGAAAAAGGACACCACAATCGTTGCGATTGGATCGAGACGGGCAAGCCATGCTATGATGACGGCCGTGTAACCATATCCCGGCGAGAAATTAGGCTGTAGCCTGAAAAGCACCCCGCTCATTTCGGCCATTCCGCCGATCCCGGAAATTGCCCCTCCTATTACCATCGCAAGAATTATAAGTTTTTTAACATTTATGCCCGCATATTCTCCGGCGCGCAAATTATCGCCGGCAATTTCAAGATGAAAGCCGAATTTTGTGTATTTGACAAGGTAAAGTACAAAAAAAGCCATAATTATTGATATTATTATTCCAAAGTTAAGTCCTCCGGAACCATACTGGGGAAGAATAGCCGATTGAGGAAATTTCGCAGTTATGGGGAAATTGTAGCTTCCTGCCCCCTTCCACGGACCGTAGGTAAGATAATTAACCCAGTATATCGCGACGTAATTGAGCATTAGAGTACTCAGTATCTCATTTACGCCAAGATATGCTCTCATGATGCCGGGCAAAAATCCCCAGAAGGCGCCGAACGCGGCTCCAAGAATCATGAGCAAAGGTATCATTACCCATGGATTATGAATGTTTGGAAAAAGATACAAAGCACCCCATGTGGCGGCAAATGCTCCCATCTGAAATTGTCCCTCTGCGCCTATATTCCACAATTTCATTTTAAAAGCGATCAAAACCCCAAGGGAAGTAAAGAGCAATGGCATCATTGAAACAAGACTTTGAATAAGGCCGGGGACCGTTCCCATAGCCCATGAAACGAGTTGCCAATAGGCCTCGAATGGATCGTCTCCGAGAGAAAGAATTATAAATCCGAGAAATATAAGCGCTATTAAAACGGAAATCAGAGAAGATATGAATATGGACATTTTGGAAGGTTTGGTACTTTTCTTTTCAAATTTTATCTTCATTTTTTCACACCTGCCATCATAAGTCCTATCTCTTCGATATGTGATTCGTCAGGTTCGCTGTATCCGATTATCTGGCCTTCGTAAAGCACACCAACGCGATCAGATAAATTAAAAATTTCATAAAGATCCCCAGCAATCAAAAGTATCGCGGTTCCTTTTTCTTTTTGGGCGAGTAACACGTTGTAAACGAATTCCTCTGCCCCGACATCGAGCCCTCTCGTTGGATGAACTGCTATTATGAGTTTCGGATGGCTTTTTATTTCCCTTGCAAGGACTACTTTTTGCATATTCCCACCGGAGAGAAACTTAACTTCCTGATCAACGGAAGAAGCCGCTATCGAAAATTCTTTTACAACTTTTTCCGAAGGCTCTCTCAATTTCTCCGGATAAAAAAAGTAAGGGTTAAAGGAAAAGATCGGGGATGAAAAGGCCTTCATAAATAAATTTTTGTACACAGGTAACCCACCGCACAGGGCGTCTGCTTTTCTGTCCTGCGGAATATACGCAACATGATTTTTTATCCTCTCAAGAACATCTCCAGGTCTCACTTTAGAACCATTTATAAAGATATTGCCGGTGTAATTTCTCAACCCATAGATGGCCTCTCCCAATTCTCTTTGACCATTTCCTTCTACACCGGCTATTCCTAAAATCTCTCCTCCTCTTACTTCCAAACTTACTCCTCTGACGGCTTCTATTCCTTTGTCTCCCATAACGTGTATATTTTCTATTTCAAGAATCGGTTTTGAAGGATGCGATGGCTTCTTATCTGTTTTTAGAACGACATCACGACCAACCATCATTCTCGCAAGATCGTTTTCATTAGTTCCTTTCGTCTCGACAGTTCCGATAACCCTTCCGTGTCTTAAAACCGTTACCCTGTCGGATATCTCCAAAACTTCCTTTAACTTATGACTTATGAAGATAACCGATGCTTCATTTGCCGTCATTTCTTTTATGGTCTCAAAGAGCCCTTTCGCTTCCTGCGGGGTTAATATGGCTGTTGGTTCATCGAGTATCATTATTTTTGATTTAACATAGAGTAACTTTATGATCTCAACCCTTTGTTGTTCGCCAGCCGAAAGTTGCCATATTTTTGCGTCCGGCTCTACACTGATTTTGTATCTGTCAGATAACTCAATGATCTTTTTTCTAATCTTTGAAAGATCCGGAATTATCCCCATTTCCTTAAGGCCCAAAGCGACGTTCTGAACAACGCTAAATGATGGAACGAGACTGAAATGTTGCTGGATCATTCCTATTCCGTTTTCTATGGCATCACGCGGAGAAGAGATGACTATCTTTTTTCCATCCAGAAATATTTCTCCGGCATCTGGTTTGTATATTCCGTAGAGAATATTCATAAGCGTGGTCTTTCCGGCCCCGTTCTCACCGAGAAGGGCGTGGATTTCTCCCTTTTTAAGGTCAAAATCCACGCTGTCATTTGCGATCAGGTTAGAGAAGGATTTGGAGATATTTTTGAGTTCAAGAATTTTTTCAGACATATTTTCACTTTTTAATGCTGCCTATTACGCCCTGGACAAACCATTGGATCGATAACAATTGATCCAAGGTCGCACGCTGGCCAGCTGGTATCATCAATTTCCCTGACTGATCGTATATGGGGCCTTCGAACGGATCGAAATTGCCGGACTTTATCTCATTTTCCATGGCGTTTACGAGTTTTTGAACCTGAGGTGGAACGAGGTTACTCATCGGGGCAAGTTCAACGAGGCCGTCTGCCATGTTTCCATAATAGAAAGTCGGTTTCCATGTGCCATCGAGAACGGATTTGACATTCGGAACGTAGAATGCAGCCCAGTTCCACACGGGAGCCGTTAAATAAGCATGAGGGCCAAATTGACCCATATTTGGCGAATCATATCCTATCGCATAGACACCTTTCTCTTCGGCTGCCTGTATCGTTGCCGGCGAATCTTGGTGCTGGGCAAGCACATCACAACCAGCGTTTATCAAACTCAATGCGGCCTCTTTCTCAGTTGGAGGATCGTACCATGTGTACGTCCATACAACATGAACTGTCGCGTAAGGATTTACGGATCTTACGCCTAACGTAAACGCGTCTATTCCTCTTACAACCTCAGGTGTTGGATACGCCGCAACGTATCCTATTTTGTTGGTCTTTGTCATAGCACCGGCTATTAAACCAGAAAGATACCTTGCCTGTTCCATTGCGCCGAAATATTCACCAAGGTTCGTTGAAGTCGCGTATCCAGAACACATTTCAAAGATAGTATTTGGGAACTCCTTTGCGGCTTCGACGACCTGATCCATATACCCGAAACTTGTAGCGTATATCAATTTATAACCCTGCGACGCAAGAGCCCTTAAAACGCTGAGAGACTGAGAACCTTCAGGCACATTTTCTATGTACTTTATCTGGACCTGATTTCCAAAGGCCTTTTGAATTGCGAGAACTCCTCCGTCGTAATGAGCCTGTGTCCATCCATTGTCATTTATCGGCCCTACAAAGATAAACGCTATTTTCAGTGGAGACGCCAGTGATAGAGTAAATATTCCCGCAAGCAAAATAGCAAGAAGAATTTTACCTTTCATCTTCACTCCCCCTTATTTTGAAATACTGCCTATAACTCCCTTTACAAACCAGTTCATCGAAAGCAAGTCCTGATCTGACAAACTTTGTCCTGCCGGAACCATTAATTTCCCGGATTGATCGTATATTGGTCCCGAGAAAGGATTGAAAGCGTGAGTTTTTATTGCAATTTCCATTGCCTTTACAAGATTTTGAACCTGTGGCGGGACAAGATCGCTCATTGGAGCAAGGCCAACAACACCACTGTCAAGTCCTCCCCAGAAGTTGTGGGTTTTCCATTTTCCATCCAGAATTGCCTGAATATCGTTTTTATAATATATTCCCCAATTAAAAACGGAAGCGGTTAAAAAGGTTTTGGGAGCGTAAGAACTTTGATCCGTGTTGTATCCTATGCAATACACACCTTTACTCTCGGCTGCCTGAAGTGGTGCCGGAGAATCAGTTTCGGATTTTATAACATCGCAGCCGGCACTTATCAAAGAGAGAGCGGCTTCTTTTTCATTTGGAGGGTTGTACCAGTCATTAACCCAGACAACCTGAACGGTGGCTTTCGAATTAACGCTTTGGACTCCGAGCGTAAAGGCATTTATCCCTCTTATAACCTCAGGAGTAGGAAAGGCGGCAACGTAGCCTATCTTATCAGTTTTTGTCATCGCTCCTGCTATAAGACCGGTAAGATATTCCGCTTCTTCAATTCTTCCAAAGTAAACGGCCATATTTGGTCCTGTAAGATAACCCGAGCAGTTCTCAAATATAACATTTGGAAAGAGTTTTGCAACTTCCGCGGTTTGATCCATGTAACTAAAACTTGTGGTGTATATGACGTTATAACCATTCAGTGCTAATTGTTTTAAAACATTGACGGCATTTGCGGTGGGAACACTTTCTATGTAGGTCGTTTGAATCTTGTCTCCAAAGTAATTTTGAACGTACAATCTACCAAGGTTTTGTGCATAAGTCCATCCGTCATCACCAACAGGTCCGACGTAAATGAAGGCAACTTTTAAAGGAGCGGCAAAGACAACGAGGCCAATTAACGTGATAAAAAGCAGGAAAAGATATTTTTTCATATTCCTTCCTCCTTAAATTTAATTTAAAATCACCCTAAGGTGATTTATATCTTTGTAGTCGGACGATTAAGGTCATCCGGTAGAAACTTTCGAGCCTAATTCCCGAAATTATACAAAGTTCAGTCTTATTCGACGTTTACTGGAGGAATTTTTTAAGATTATATCACTTTATTTTAAAAAAATCAAAGTATTTTTTCCACATTAGAGGAGATGTTTTTAAAGGTTTTACAATGAAAAGTTGATTTGTGAAGATGTAGATGTGCTTGCTTGATTCAGTTAAAAAACTTTGAACATCACTTAAATTAAAAGCGACATCTCCAATTTCTATTTTGTTTTTATCCATTATCAATTTCGATCTTTTTCCATTTATTATGGCATCATCTTTGAGAATAGTTTTTCCTGATAAAGAAATTGAATCATACAGTTTTCTTACCTCTTCGACAGAAGGTTTTATCCATTTTGAGCCACAATTTTTGCATTCGAAGCCTTTTTTGTACCCTTTAATGCTCCCGGTAGTTTTACATTTGGGACACTGCCACAGGTATCTTTCTATGCCGCTGTAACTCGCGTAAGTTTTAGATTTAAATGTATCTAAGAATATAAAATCAAATGCCTTACTGTAATCCTGAGGACTTACAGGATCCCCGATTTTGACCTTTACAACCCCTTTGCTCAGTTTTTTTGCCCATCTTGGCCATAAAAGATGAATATTCTCTATCCTGACGGGCAAAATAGGATTGGGTGAAGTCTTTATTAATTTTATAACCCCTTCCTGTACTTCAAGAGGTCTCCCGTCCCAGTTTCTTTCTCCTTCCGGAAAGATGCCTATTATTCCTCCACTCCTCATCGTCTTTGTGAATTTCATTATCGCATGTGCGTCAACTGTGTATCTTTTTATCGGGAAAATCCCTACCAATTCGTAAAACCATGAGAATCTCTTGTAATGCGCACTTGTGATGGGAAATCTGACGTAAGAATTGAGTATGTCTATCACAAAAAGCGGATCCGGATAAGAGGAATGATTTGCGATGACAACGTAAGGACCATCCGGAATCTTTTCTTTTCCTTCCATTTTTACATCGTAGAAAAAAGGCACTATGAATTTTCCGATCAAAAACATAAAAGTGTAAAGGAAAGGGGGTTCAACGACAGGATCAACCTTCCATTTTTTCAAAGGAAGGATCAATGGAAGATGAATTTCTTTAGCCTGCGGAAATTTTTCAAAAAGCGATCTGTTCTCTAAAACCGCGAGTATTAAAATAATTGCCAGACCTGCCAACCAAACCCATAAGATATGAATGTTAAACATGAGCGCTACTCCGAGAGTGTAAAGGAGATATCCAAAATATATTGGATGCCTGCTCATCGAGTAAGGACCGGATTTAACAAATCTTTTAGTCGCAATTTCTTTAAAAGGAGAACCGTGACCATCAAGTATAAGGTAAGCAGAAGAAATCCCAGTCCAGAATATTCCAAATATAATGAAAAAAACACCCCACCAAAGGCCATTTGAAGGCCATAAGGTAAATATCCCTACAATTCCAAACGGAATTAAAATCCAGTAAAGAACGATTTTAAGAAAGATTCTCAGGTACATATATTCTCCCTTCGTCTTTTTCTTCTATTTTCTATATTATTACACATATTATTACACACTTTATATGAACTTGTTCTTCATGTCTATAAAACCAACTTTTGTCAAAACCAACATTTGTCTAACTCTTACCCACACGCTCTCCCCTACACATCGATCTGGTATGTTACAGCGAATGTTAACATCAATTTAGTGTTTTTATCTGATTGCGAATATATGCTCATTACTTAAATACAGCCGCTTTGACTGCACTTTTGTTACGCTCTCAGACCTTAACATTCAATAACGTAAGAACGAATCTTAATCATACCTATGGATTGGCGTATGACTTATAGCCAATAGCGCCAGTAAGAAGTGATTGATAAAGAATAAGAAATTTTAATTGTCCATTTTCAATTTTTAATTCTCAACTCCACTGCTACAAACCTCCCGCTATTAATGATGCCTTCCAAAAGATTGGTAATTTGAAATTACTTTGGTATATAATATAAATGTAGTGAAAAAATGGAGGTGTTTATCGCTGGAAACTATTTCAAGATTTAAGATACCTGAATCCGTCAATATAGTCTCTTTTCTTGGAGAGTACGATTCCAACCTTAAGGCTATAAAAAAATATTTTGATGTAGGTGTGACTTTGATGGATTCTGAATTATGGATAAAGGGTGAAGAAGAAAAGGTAAGACATGTTAACGGCGTCCTTGAAAAGATGGTCAAAATAGTTCTAAAGGAAGGAAGCGTTGACATAAGGGATCTTTTAAATACGAAAGAAAGAACCTCTTCGAAGATAGAAGGAGTTGGTGTCTTCTCAAAGACTAAGGGCCAGCAAAAGTACATAGACGCGATGAAAGAAAATGACATAGTATTTTCCATAGGCCCTGCCGGAACGGGAAAGACATATTTAGCCGTCGCGATGGCCGTCGAACAACTCAGAAGTGGCCAGATACAAAGAATAGTTCTCACAAGACCCGCTGTCGAGGCTGGAGAGAAACTTGGCTTTTTGCCGGGAGATATGATAGAAAAGGTTGATCCATACCTGAGACCTCTTTATGACGCTCTTTTCGATATGATGAGTCCTGAAAGGTTCAATTACTACAGAGAGAAAGGCATCATCGAAGTTGCCCCCTTGGCATATATGAGAGGAAGAACTCTAAACAACGCTTTCATGATCCTCGATGAGGCGCAAAACACAACTCACGGGCAGTTAAAGATGTTTTTGACAAGAATGGGATTTGGATCAAAGGTTGTTGTAACGGGAGACATAACCCAGATAGATCTTGAAAATAAATCTGACTCAGGACTTTTGGAAGTTCAGAAGATATTGAAAGACATTAAAGGGGTCGCTTTCGTTTATCTGGAAGAAGAAGATGTCGTAAGAAATCCGATAGTAAAGAGGATAATAAAAGCCTATGAATCTTTTGAAGAAAATTCAAAATAAGAAGTTTTACATGTATCTTTATTACATTGTCGCACCTTTGATAATGGTAATTCTCGCAAATTTCTCCATACGTCCAAAGTTGGAATGGATAAGCGAGTACATGATAATAGGGAGCGTTAATTTTCTCACCTTCAAATGGATAGGTGATTATGTAAAGTTCTTTAAAATTCATGACCAGTATTTCTGGACTTATGCGGCTTTAACATTGATAACAATCCTGTTTTTTCCACTTGGTGCTTACTTCTTTGGCCCATATGGAATACCCGTGTGGTTAGGTGTCATACTTATAACTGCCTTGATGGGAACTGAAAGCGGGATCGCCTCTGCCTTTACACTCTCAACTGTTGCAACTGTTATTTCTTCTTATGATTTCAAAGTATTCGCGATTTACGTCATCAGTTCTGTAGGCGCCATATATCTTGTGAGAAATTTCAATAAGAGAACAGACATGACCAAAATGACCTTTTATTCGGCCATAATAGGAATTGCCATTTTTTGGGTCATGAATCTTAATCTGAATATTCTTAACAGTAAAGATATTGTAATTCTTTTCTTTAATCCCTTCATTTCGATGATATTGGCCTTTGGAATTATGCCTTACGTTGAATACATATCAAGGATATATTCGAACATCGGTTTACTTGAACTTGGTGGCCTGAGCCATCCGCTTTTGAAAGAACTTTCAATGCAAGCGCCCGGAACGTATTTTCACAGCGTGGAACTTGCCAACATGTGCGAAATGGCCGCAAGCAGAATTAACGCCAATTACACACTCGCAAGAATTGGTGCTTACTTTCACGATATAGGGAAGATGAAAAGACCCGAATTCTTTACAGAAAATCAGAAAGGCGTCAATCCGCACGATAAGATGTCACCCATAATGAACTATTTAGTCATCACCTCCCACGTCAAATACGGGGTAAAGATGGCACAGGAATACAGGCTCCCGTTACTCGTTGAAGACATAATAAGGGAACATCATGGCACAAGAATGGCCTCTTTCTTCTACCAGAAAGCGCTATCAGAGAATCTTAACGTTAGTCCGGATGATTTTAGATATCCAGGTCCAAAGCCGCGGACAAAAGAGGCTGGCATTGTTATGCTCGCCGATTCCTGCGAGGCAACTTTCAAATCAATGAAAGAAATAAACCCCTCCAAAATACAAAATATTGTCGAAGAGATTGTAAATAGAGTATACAACGAAAGGCAACTTGACGATTCCGGTTTATCCCTGAGAGACCTCGACGAGATATCACAAGAATTTTCAAAAATACTTTCGATGAGGTTGAAGACTCGCATCTCCTATCCTTCAAGAGAAGAGGTCGAAAAGGTGATAAAGATTGCCAATTGAGATTTTTAACGAACAGAAGATCGATATAAATACAAACCTTGTTAAATCCATTCTTGATGAGGTTTTAAAAAGGGAGAAAGAAAATGGAATCGTGGTGCTTGCTTTTGTCGACGAAGAAGAAATAACGAGGCTTAACGCTTACAGAAATTTTAATGGACCTACCGATGTGCTGTCTTTCAATTACGATCTTCCGCAATTAAAGGGAGAAATATACGTGTGTCCTTCTTACGTTAAAGAGAACGCTGATGAATTCAAAGTCCATTTTAATGAGGAGATACTAAGAGTTTGCATTCATGGTGTATTGCATATATGCGGCTACGATCACGAGGATGATGAAAGTAGGGCCAAGATAATGTTTGAAAAACAGGAAGGTTATTTGTCAGATTTTTCAGAATCTTTGGACAAAATCTCCTGAATTGCCTGTGTGAGTACAGCTAAATCCTCTTCTGAAGGATCCTGACTTACCTGTTTGATTATCTTATCCGGCTCCTGAACTACAACTGTTTTCTTTTCTTCTGCCTTTTCTTCCTTACCTGTGTTCAAAGCCTTCTTTAGTCGTTCCTCTATTTCTTCGTCACTTATTACATCTGTATTGTAAGAAACAGCCTTTTTCTCATTTCCTATTAAAACATCCTTTATTCCATCTTCAAAGTTTTCTTCATTTTCTTCTATCTTAAGAGAAGAGGCCTTCATGATCTTTTTCCTTCTCTTAAAGATTATGTACAAAATTGCCATGGCTGTCGTGCCCGCGAAGAGAAGAATAAAGATGAGAAAAATCTGAAGTATAGAAAGAGATTTTGGCTTTACACCGGTTTGAGAAGATAGCAATGGATTGCTTTCCCATTGCGATATTTGATTTATAAGATTTGTGTTGTTTTCGATCGATGTGCCTTTGGCCGTTGTGAGAAAATTTTCGGGAAGATACGCTCTCGCGGTTACCATATCTCCGGAATAGAGTGCGCTTAGCCCTATGAGAGTTTTTATATTTGAAGTATTCTCGAGAGAAGGATCAAGCGTAAGAGCCTTTTTCAAATACTCCTCTGCCATTTTGTAATTTCCAACGTTAAAATACATCACTCCCTGAGAATAATAGACATTCAAATTTTGAGCAAATGACAGTATCGGAAAGCTGACAAGAACCAATATAATGCTAATTTTTATAAATCTCAATTTCATAGACACCTCCTTTCACGGTGATCAGGTAAAGGTAAGAATTATACGTGACAGCATCTATTATTTGAGAATTTACAATCTGATATACGGGAACTTTTACACGATTTACCATATCGTAAAAGTTAAGGGTATGATCCCCGGTAACTATAAAATAATTTCCATAAGGCAATATCTTACCATTTCCAATGTCTCCGTTCCCTATTATCTGAACGCCCTTTTTAACTGTATCAATTGCAAGCAACATGTAATTTGAAGAAAGCAAATACATCGTTTTGCCTGAAACAAAAACCGAATTAAACGGGAAGAGTGTTTGATCTGACTTCATTCCAATCTTTCTCATCAGATCTTCCATTGACTCAAAAAAGGTGGCCGTCATGGTGTTAAGATCATATAAGGATATATACGATGTGGATATTATCGCAAAAGAATTGATGGATGGCATGTACCACATACGTCCACCAATGCCGGGCAATGTCAGAAGTACTCTATCATTTTCAGATAGGACAGTTGAGGTCGCATTTTGTGTAAGGGTGTAGATCTTTTTGCCAGTTACAAAGACATTTCTGTAATTCATGGAAGTCAAAGTCCCTTGAAATGTTGCCAGAGCGCCATCGAATTTCAAAATCTGCCAGTTGCCCGTGATAAGATAAAGATTACCATTGTAGAGATTTGAAAATCTTACATTTCCGGAATATATCTTCGCATTTCCCCCCAAGGAAAGATAATACGCATCATTTGAAGAGACAATGTAAGTTCCGTTAGGCGCTACCTCCAATTTGCCAGATCCCGGCACAGGGACAGAGTAGATTTTTTTGAGAAAGATTCCTGGAGAGGCCTTTTTGATAATGTAATCTCCTTCCGAAAGGTATTTGTAAGTCATAGCGCGCGTGCTCACAGTCGAGACCTTTGTAGATGTCGATTGGATGGTTTGTGGGAAGTTGTCAGATTTGAAAGTTAGAGTCGACGAGGTTGTTGTCGAGACGAGATTTGTGAGTAATTTTATGACATCGCTGTGGATAAAAATATCTGAAAAAGAATATGGGAATATGAATTTTTGACTTCCAAAGGCTGTGGCGCTTTTTATAGATACAATGCCATCTCCTAAATTGGTTATGAGTTCTGGAAAGGTAGAGGTAAGAGATCCAAAATTACTGTTCGAGATACCTGGGTTTGTCCCGGCTATCGTTATAAAACTTATCCCGGGTGGAACGGACATTTTGTTCAATCTCTGTAAAAAGGATGAATTGGGCGAAAGATCTTTGGCAAAAAAATTAAGACTGTAAAGGTAAGAGATCGCCGTGCTGAGTATGTATTTAACGGAATTAACGGGTAATCCGAATTCGCGGCTTACAAATTCATTGCCAGCATTGTAAAGATTGCTTATCGTGTAAGCCGATGCGAGATTTGTCCCGTCATTTGGCGTGTCGAAGAGTATAACTTTTTTTACATTTCCGGCAGAAGGATTTGATTCGACTGCATACCGGGATATCAATCCGCCGATACCCTGTGCGAAGATGTAAGTCTTTCCCTGAAGCGTTCCAAGAAGAGTAGAAAGCAAATTACCAACGTACTGGGTGTAACTATCATATCCAGATGAACCAAAATAGGCTGTCATCTGAGAGGTAAAAGAAGAGTCCCGATAAGTAGTTAAAGGATAGGAAAATAGATAAATATTGTAATTAGGAAAATCCTGAACCCAAAAGTTAAAGGAGAAATTTGGCAGTATGCCTGAAAAATTGGCATTTTCTCCAGGCACGATGACAATGTTACTTTGAAGGTTAGAAGTTTTGTTAAGAGGTATAAGACCGTAAGATACATTGTATGTTTTCAATCTTAACGCTATTATGCCCGGGAAATATGTCATAACCGTCAGATATGGCTTCCCGTTTATCTCACTTATCTGACCACCATATAAACTCTGAACCGTTCCATCATGAAATATTTCAAACGCTTCAAGGTTTGATTGATTAGGACCAAGATAATACTCGGAAGGAATTGGAATTGAGATTATGACAGGCGATCGCGTCATGGAATTAGTCCCGCTCTTCCATTTTAACATATAAGGGATTCCAACAAAACTCGATATAGCGGTAAGGTTTGTGTACTGTGTAGAGTCATTTGTGACGGGAGAGATTACAGGATAATTTCCGGGATCAAATGCTCCCTGTTGAAAGGATATCTCGACATTTTCAATACTTTTATGCTTTTGTGGCAAAGAAAAAAGAAAAAAAGCAACTACAAGCGAAATAACGATTATTCCAGCAACAGATGAAACGATGATCAATCTTCTTTTTGAAGAAAAAAACTTCTTAAACAGTTCAAAGATCTTCACCCAAGGATCTCCTTTACAGTTTTGTAAAGATGGCCATTTCCTATCTTTGAAAGAATCTCTCCATGAAGATTATCGGCAAATTTTTTAGATTCTTCAACCCCTATAATCCTTACCAAGGTGGCCTTGTTTTCTTCTATGTCCTTTCGTGGGGTCTTTCCAATTTGCTCAAAAGTCGCTGTAAGATCCATTATGTCATCGAGAATTTGAAAGTAGATGCCAAAACTATAACCGGCCTCTGCGTAAGGAGTCGCATCTTGACCGGCCATAAGAGATCCAAAGGAAAAAGCGAAAGCAAAAAGCGATCCCGTCTTGCCTCTGTACATTTTAAGAATTTCTTCTTTCGACGGCATTTCTTTACTTTTTGCCATTAGTATATCCATTGTTTCACCATTTACAAGTTCTATGAGAGTTCTTGTGAAAGCCTTTATAACGTTGTTGTTTTTAGATTCTGTGCAGGTATATCCCGCTATCGAAAAGAGCAGATCTCCCGCCATTATCGCGACATCTTCTCCGAATTTTACATGATTCGACGGCATCCCTCTTCTGTACGAATCATTATCGATTGACGGAAGATCATCGTGAATTAAAGATCCAGCATGCATCATCTCGGTTGCACATGCAACCTTCATTGCGATCTCTTCGTCAACATCGAAATCTTGAGCGCTTGCAAGAACTAATTTGGGTCTTAGGCGTTTTCCCGGTAATTTCAAAGTGTAGAGTGCCGCCTCTTCGAGTTGGGGAGACAAATTAAAACTTTTTACGATCTGTTCCATCATCAGATCAATTTCCTTCGTGGCCTTCACCTTCGCCTTTCTCTTCATTTTCAAAATACTTTCTTATCTGGTCTATATCGAGATGTTCTACAAAATCCTTGAATTCTCTTTCTTCTGTCTGATCCTGATCCTCTATTCTTATGCCTCCCTCCGCTATAATCTTTTCAGTCGTGAAGATGGGTATTGATTTCTTCGTGGCAAGCACAATTCCATCTGAAGGCCTGCAATCTATCTCTTTTTTTTGATCGTTCACTTTCAATATTAATTTTGCCCTGTAAGTATTGTCCTCTAAAGAATCTATGAATAATCCTTCGGGAATGGCACCAAAACTCTCTATTATATTTAGCATCAGATCGTGAGTCAAAGGTCTTGGAAATTCAGCCTTTTGAAGGGCAAGGGAGAGTGCGAATGCTTCGCAAGATCCTATCCATATTGGAAGAACGAGTGGAGAATTCAGTATTTCGAGAATAACGACAGGCGTGTTGTTACGCTTGTCAAATGCCAACCCTTTGACTTTTACTTCTTTCATTTAACTCACCTCCTTCGATCCTTTGCAACTCGACCGTCATTTTATCCCTTAAAAAATCCGCGATCTCTTTTGAAGTCATCTTTTCGATCTCTTCGAATTTTATGACGGGCATTATAGAAAGGTATATATCGGCCTTTCTTATGTACATCGAACCCTTTGGCATCGATCTTTCCGTTCCAGATATCACAACAGGAAGAATTGGAACCCTTGCCTTGGTTATGATCTTCATCGAACCAGCCTTGAACTCATGTATCTTTCTGTCCGTGCTTCTTGTCCCCTCAGGGAAAATGGCAATGACTTGACCTTCTTCATGCATTCTTTTTATTATGTTTTCTATGGCATAAACGGCGTCCCGAGGATTTTCCCTATCTATGAGTTCTCCTCCGAGTACTTTTAAAAATTTACCAACTGTGAAAAAATTACCTAATTCTTTTTTGGCTATGAATCCAGTATGTGAATTTACGTATCCTTGAATCAGGGTTATGTCTAACATGCTTCTGTGATTGGCAACTATTATGTATGGGCCCTTTTGAGGTATGTTTTCTTTTCCAAAGATATGAACCTTACTTCCTGGAAATGAAAAAGACCTTCTTCCCCATCTTCCAACGTGAAGATTTATGTATTCTTCTTTTTCTATCCCACTTCTTTTTTTAACTCCTTTGACAAAGAAAGGGGCGTATGCCATATAAAACAAAAATGCGATCATGGTAAAAATATAACGGATAATTCCCATTTTTTCACCCTTTTTAATTATAACATGAAAAATATGTACTTCACTTGCCTGTTTATTCAAATAAGCGGATAGCCATGACTCGTGGTATGTAGAATAAATTGACAATTTCAATTGATAAATGATCGGAAACTCACCTTTCACAATTCATGGCGTCGATTTGAAGGCATCTTGCCGTAGCCAAAAACAAAAACAAACGGCAGGATAACCTGCCGGATCGATGATTTTTTTGAATCTATATCAAGGACATAAGTCTTTCAAGAAATGAGGGAAGCACAAAGGCCGCGTCGTGAATTTTGCGGTTGTAATATATCAATGTTCCATCAAGCCCTTTTATTCTGGATTCGTCCCCTTTGAAAGAAGGATCGATATTTTTTGACGCGTAGACGAAGACCCAGAATCCAGAAGGATACATAGGCACAAAGGACACATAGGGTTTAACAATCGGAAAGGCTTTTTTTATCTCTCTAAAACATCTTTCCATTTCTTTGGAATCGTAGACAGGATTTTCGGCTTGAACCGAGATCACTCCGTCATCTTTAAGCGCTTCCCCACAAGACGAATAAAATTCTCCTGTAAAAAGTGAATTGCCCGCTCCTTTGTAGGGATCTGTCGAATCAACTATTATGACATCGTATTCATTTTTCTTCTTAGCGACAAAATTCTTTCCATCTTCATTGTATATCGAAACGGCAGGATCCATTATTTTGGACGCAACTGAAGGAAAATATTCCTTGCACGTTTTTATAACATCGGGATCTATCTCGACGAGATCGACCTTTTTAATTGATTTATGCTTTAATATCTCTCTTACCGTGCCGCCATCTCCACCGCCAATGACAAGAGCGCTTTCAGGATTTGGATGTGAGAAGAGGGGAATGTGGGCGATCATCTCATGATACGTGAATTCCCACCTCTCGTTAAGCTGGACCATTCCATCCATAACAAGAACTTTCCCCAGATCTGGCGTTGAGAAAACATCTATCTTTTGGATGGGGCTCTGTTTAGAAAAATCGATCTTGCTCAGACGATATTTCGTGCTCACATTTCCGCCGGCCACAACTTCTTCAAAAAAGAAGGGCAAATTTTCTTTAGCCAACTTTTACACCTTCCAATCCTTCGATTCCGACTTTGTCGTATTCTCCCCTTTGAAGTTCTACAATGGATTCCCTTTGCGATTTCATCACACTTTTAAGATATTCAAAAGCCTTCCATGGATCGACTGAATCTCCGCATGTGAATATATCAACGGCAGCATAACCATACTCCGGCCACGTGTGAATTGACAGATGAGATTCTGCAATTACCACCACTCCACTGACTCCGTAAGGATCGAATCGGTGAAAAGTGGAATTAACAATTGTAGAATTGGCCTTTCTTGCTGCCATTCTCATGTGTTCTTCGATACCCGCTACATCGTCAAGAACAGATGGTTCACAACCGTAAAGTTCTATAAGTAGATGTCTTCCAAGAGCCTTCATACGCGGCGCGCCTCCTTTAATCTATAGTTATCCATAACAAAATAGTTTTTTTTGACTTTGAAACGTTTCTTAACTGATGCTTTCTGTCAGCTTTGTAATAAAAACAATCCCCGCTTTTCAATTTGAATCTCACATCATCGAGCCATAACTCAACACTACCTTCTATAACATACCCGAATTCTTCTCCTTGATGGTAGTCTTCCGCAAGAGTTTCTCCCTCAGGCTTGATTACAACTATTTTTGGATCTATTTTTTTGTCCTCGACGCCGGGTATCAAAAGCATCGATTTTATTCCTTCAGGCTCATCGTAAAGAGGCACTCTGTCTTTTTTTGTGAAAACAACCTTTGATGGAACTTCTTCTGCAAAGAATTGTCTTAGACTTACTCCCAAAACGTTAAGGATCTGTTCAAGAGTTGCTATGGAAGGCGAAGTTTTGTCCCTTTCAAGCAAAGAGATAAAACCCTTTGTAAGGTCTGCCCTCTCGGCAAGTTCTTCTTGAGTGAATCCTCTTGAAAGTCTTAATCTTTTCAACTTGGCCCCTATTTCCATGTAAAACCTCTTTAATGATGTTTTTTTGTTTAAAATATTAAACGGCGAAAATCAACAACAATCAAGAAAAAATTTTTAATCCATCTCAAAGAACCCAATTTTAATCTATAGAAAAATCCAATATAATTAAACAAATTGATTAGCAGCGTTAAACAGTATAACATTTTTATCTTTCGATGTCAATAGTTTGGATCAAAAAAAACCGCCCGTTCTTCCGGGCGGTGGTGAGGAGGAAGCACTCAGACGGTGACGTTAACTATTAGAAGTATAACATATTCCATACCCTTGTTTTCAAAATGTTCTTTAAAAATTCTTATTATTGTCACTTACCATTTTTCCCAGAAGTTGGGAGTGATGGTCTTCTTCAAAAGTATATGGATTCCTATTCCTATAAGATAGGATGCTATTAAGGCCACGAAGGTTTGGTTTAGAGAAAATCTGTAACCGAAGATCTCAAATATGCTCGTAAAGAGGAAGACTGAGAATATTATTCCACCTATCCCTATAAAGTTTCTTTTTGTCAGTTCTCTTATACCCTCTACTCCAAAGAATATGGCAAATATTATTTCCACTATGAGACGAAAGTTAAAATTAAAAACCCCTATTATCGAAAGAAATAGAAATAGTCCAACAATCAAAAGAAAAAGTGCGAATGCTTTCATATTCTCTCCTTTACCCACTTCTTTGAAAGGCCCTTTCTTAAGGCTTCCCTTATGTCATTTCCATCCTTTAGAATGACTCCCACAGAGTATGCCTGTTTCTTTGCCGACCTTGTAAAGGTGGATGTAGAAATAACCATCGCATACTTAAGACGTGGAAAACCATTGTTCTTCCAGTATTTCATACCTGTAAATACTTCCTGAATCGCCTTGTTTGTTACCCCGTTTATGTAATTTTTGGCTTGCACTGCTATTTTACCATCGAGTATCAGATCAACACCAAAATCCGATGTATTTGTACTGGACGTTGGTTTTTTTACATTCCATCCACTTTTGGCAAAAAAAACTTCTAAGAATTTTTCGAATTCAGTACCATCACCATTTCCGGCCACTATTTCAAACCATTCTCTTAACTTTTTCAAATTCCTACTTTTTTTGTAAGAGTATGAAATAATGTAAGCAAAGACAATTACAACGGCAAAGAGTATTAAAAATAAAATTGCATAAAATCCAAAGTTATCCAAATGAATAACCTCACTTTTGTAATCTTGCATGTGATATAATCCTTCCGATAACAATTTACATTTTACCATAAATTGTTAAGAAAAAGGGGTGATCTTTTGACTTCCGGCGTTTTTATGGATGTCGTGAAACAGGGTATCTTTCTCTTTTTAATCGTGGTAAGCCCTGCTCTTATCGTAAGTCTCATGGTGGGGCTTGTTATAAGTATCTTTCAGGCGATAACCCAGATAAATGAGCAGACTCTTACCTTCGTTCCAAAAATACTCGCGGTATTTTTTACCATAGCTTTAACAGGGTCATGGATGTTCCAGAAAGTCATAGACTACACGATCATGCTATGGACCCAGTACCTATCGATGATATAGTTTTATGAGTCTTGATCTGTTTTTTGAAACAAGATTTCTTGTCTGGATAATGATCCTGACAAGGCTTGCTGGTTTGTTTTTCTTTTCTCCTTTTTTGGGCGCGTCATTTATACCGAGAAGCGTGAAAATTTTGATAATTCTCGTTCTTTCATGGATATTGATACCTTATTCCAGCGCGGTCGTATACCTCTCAACGCCTGTCGGTGTGATAGCGTGGATGTTATTTATCAACTTCACTGTAGGAATGGCAATAGGACTTTTTGCAACGATTTTTTTCGATGCCGTCCAACTCGCGGGCCAGATTTATGGATACCAAATAGGATTCGCGGTGGCCAACGTTCTCGATCCTCAAAGCGATCAGCAGGTGCCGATTCTCGGTCAATTAATGTATCTGATAGCCGCATACCTTTTTGTCTCGATCGAAGGACCTGGAATTTTGATAAATGCCGTAACATCTTCACTTCAAATGATCCCAGTTAACACTCTTTACATTGGAACTTCTTTTGTACCAACCTTTTGGAAGGAAGTCGGCACTATTTTTTCCGTTGGAATGCAAATAGGTTTCCCGATAATAGCCTTTATGATAATGGTTACCTTATTGCTCGGCATAATGGCAAAAGTTATGCCACAGATGAATATATTCATGGTCGGATTACCGCTCAACATACTTGTAGGTCTTTTGATGTTCTCTGTTTTGATTCCGATATGGTTTACCGTCTTCGGAGACATTTTAAATCAGCTTTCGGCAAAGTTAATGGTTTTCATCTCGGAGATGTGATATGTACATAGATCTTGCTCTTTTTGCGGATCCGGAAAAGACCGAACGGGCAACTCCGCATCGCAGGCAAAAGGCAAGAGAGGAAGGGCAGGTTGCCCAGTCTAAAGATCTTAATTCTGCCACGGCACTTTTAGCGGTATCGGCCGTTGTTTATTTCACTTTCAGTAAACTTTATTATCAATGGGGACATCTCTTCTTTCTTTTTACAGATGCCTTTGGTACAGATGGGAATCTTTCTGTAACACAGGCAATGGGATACCTAACGGAGGCTTTTTCCATAGCGCTTGGATGGCTTGCGCTTGTTATGCTGGCAGGCATCGTTGGAGCGGCAGTTCCGTCTTTGCTTCAGACGAGATTTGCCTTTTCGATGAAAGGTATCATTCCGGATCTCAACAAATTAAATCCGATAGAGGGCATCAAAAGAATGTTTTCCTTGCGCTCTGTTTTTGAATTCATTAAATCAATAGTCAAGATAGCGATTATAGGATACATCGGTTATATAACAATAGTTGCGGGATGGAATCAATACCTTATGACGTCTCAGGAAAGCCTTTTAGATTCATCTGTTATAATAGGCAATATGATCTTCCAGTTAATCATGAAGGTAGGATTCGCGTTGCTTGTAATAGGAATTCTCGATATTTTTTACCAAAGGTGGGAATATGAGAGATCTTTGAGAATGACGAAGAAAGAAGTAAAAGACGAAATGAAAGACTACGAAGGAAATCCTATGGTAAAGAGAAAGCAACGCGAAAAGATGATCATGATAGCGAGAAGCAGGATGATGCAAAATGTCAAAAATGCAGACGTGATAGTTACAAACCCTACACATATAGCCGTCGCTTTAGAGTATAAAGATGAGATGAATGCCCCAAAGGTCATCGCAAAGGGAGCGGGGGAAGTTGCCGAGAGAATAAAGGAAATAGGCTCAATCTATGGGATACCGATAATAGAAAATCCTCCCCTCGCCCGCGAACTTTTCAAAAGTGTAGACATAGGAGATGAAATACCATCAAGGTTGTACAGGGCTGTCGCCGAGTTACTCGTTACAGTTTACAAAATGAAGAATGCGGTGTGATATGATATCGAGATACGGCGCATTTATCGTGGCAATAGGGGTACTTTTCATAGTACTTCTGATGATTTTACCGTTAAATGGCTTTATGCTCGATCTTTTACAGATAATGGATATAACGATCTCTTCAGTCGTTCTAATGGACGCGATGTTTATAAAAAGAGCTATAGATCTTTCTTCCTTTCCAACTCTTGTACTTGTGATGACTTTGTTCAGAATAGCACTCAACGTGGCTGCAACAAGAATGATACTGCTTGAGGGTAAAAATTTCCCCGGTCATGTGATAATAGCCTTCGGAAATTTCGTTGTAGGTGGAAATTACATAGTCGGTATAGTCGTCTTCTTCATAATAGTCATAGTTCAGTACATCGTTATAACTCGCGGAACTGAGAGAATTTCAGAAGTCGCAGCCCGTTTTACACTTGACGCAATGCCCGGAAAACAAATGGCAATTGATGCCGATTATAACGCCGGTGTGATCACGGAGAATGAAGCAAAGAAAAGAAGAGATGAGGTAAGAAGAGAGGCGGACTTTTATGGCGCGATGGATGGAGCCTCTAAATTCGTGCGCGGAGATGCGATATCGAGCATAGTCATAGTCTTTATAAACATAATAGGCGGCCTTATAATAGGAATGCTTATGCAGCACATGAGCATAAACGATGCGGCCCAGACCTATACCCTTCTTACGGTTGGAGACGGTCTTGTCGAACAGATCCCAGCCCTTTTGATGTCTGTCGCAAGCGGAATAATAGTATCGAGAGCCGCCTCTACACATGCACTTGGAGAAGATGTCATAAAAGAACTCGGATCTGAGCCGAGAATTTTGATAATCGTTGGCGTCATAATAACTTTGCTTGGAATTTTTACTCCCCTTCCAAAATTCTCGACGATTTTAATAGGAGGAATCTTCATACTCTTTGGAGTCTTTGCGAGAAATTCTATGCCTGTTCCTGAAAAAGAAATTGCGAGCGGTCCAACTTCTACCTCCAAAACATCTCCATCTTCGGATGTCAGCGATATAATAAATACAGATACGGCAGAAATAGAGATAGGCTACAGCCTTATCCCTCTTGCCGACAAATCTCAGGGTGGCGATCTGCTCGACAGGGTGACGATGGTTAGAAAACAAATAGCGTATGAACTTGGTCTTATGATAAGTCCGATCAGAGTAAGAGACAGCGTGCTTTTAAAGCCAAATGAGTATGTGATAAAAATCTTAGGAGCAGAAGTTTCGAGATTCGAACTTTTTCCAAATAAATTGCTTGCCATAAATTCATCTATGGTCGAAACAAAGATAGAAGGAATTCAGACAAGAGAACCGGCCTTTGGACTTGAAGCCTTCTGGATAAATGAAGATCAAAGAGAAAAGGCGAGAGGTCTTGGATATACCGTTGTCGATGCCCCAAGTGTCTTTGCAACCCATCTCATGGAGGTTTTGAGAAGCCACGCGTCAGAATTGCTTGGAAGACGGGAAATGGAACTTTTGTTGGAAGGCATGAGGCAAAAAATCCCATCCCTTGTCAACGAATTGATCCCTTCTGTTATGAAGGAGTATACTGTTAGAAATGTCCTGAAGAAATTTTTAAAGGAAAGAATTTCAATAAGAAATTTACCGACGATCTTTGAAGCATTACTCGAACATGGCGATAAAAGCAACAATGTGCCGGAACTTTACGCCATAGCGAGGATTGCCATGAAAAGGCAGATAACGGAATCCGTCAAGTCGGAAGATGGATATATACATGCGATAACCCTTTCACAAAATCTTGAAGAAAAATTAAGCGAAACGCTATCTGTTTCAGGAGAAAATAAAGTTTTAAATGTTAATCCGGAATTGATGTCTAAAATAATAGACAAGATATCTCTCTCGATGAAGAAAGTTATGGAAAAAAGAAACACGCCGGTTATACTGTGTTCTTCAACGATACGTGAGGCACTTTTCAATTATATCTCGAGGATTTTACCCAAAGTATCGGTAGTCGCTTACGAAGAAATTACCGATGACGCAAAATTAAAAATAGAAGATATGATAAACATCGGAGGTTAGGCATGGAATTAAAAAAGTACACCGCCCAGACTATGGCAGAGGCAATGATAAAGATAAAAGAAGAACTCGGGGAAAACGCAATAATAGTGCAGACAAGAAAGATAAAACGGGGAAGTTTTCTTGGGATAGGCGGAAAAACTTACGTGGAAGTTATGGCAATAAAAGATGATGAAAAAGTTGTAAGAGAAGAAAAAAAGACGCCATCTCAAAAAACACTCGAAGAAGAGATTGCGGAAATAAAGATGAGTATAAAGGGAGTTAGCGAGAGAATATCTGAAGTTAGAATGGCAGGGCTCTTTCCCGAGCCTTTCGAGAATTTGCGGATTCGTCTCATAGAACTCGGAATGAATGCCTCCGAATCTTTCTCAATAGTAAGTGATCTGACTAAAAAGATGACGGTCGAAGATGCAAAGGACAGCCAGAAGATAGAATTTGCGATCCGCCAGTTATTCGATAATTTCGTGAAAAAGCAAAATGTGAATTTCTCAGCCGGCCAAAAGGCCATTTTCGTAGGGCCCACAGGGGTTGGGAAGACCACAACTATAGCAAAAATCGCGGCAAAATTGGGTCTCAAAGATAAATTGCCTTTGCTGATACTGAGTTTTGACACATATCGCATCTCTGCCGCTCAGCAAATGAAGACATACGCCGATATCATGCATATACCATTTGACGTTATATACACACCGGATCAGGCCATGGAAATAATATCTTCAACTTCGAACAGAATAATCCTTATCGACACGGCCGGAAGAAGCCAGTTCGATGAACTTAAGATATCGGAGATAGAAACCTACGTAAAAACTATAAAGCCCGAATTTGTTTTCCTCGTCATAGATGTCACGAAGAAAAGAATGGACGTGGAAGAGAGTATAAAACATTTTTCACCTATTGGAATAACACATGTGGTACTTACAAAGATAGACGAAACCGTATCCATTTTTGGACCGCTCATGGCGATCAAAAACTCAAGACCCGTTGCATTTGTCACAAATGGTCAAAGTGTGCCGGGAGATATAATTTCTGCGGCGGATTTTGACTTCGAAGATTTCATCGTGAAAGAGGTTGTTAACCGGTGAGAGATCAGGCTTCTGAATTGAGAGATCAGGTACATCTTGCCCGTATAATAACAACAGTATCCGGAAAAGGTGGAGTTGGAAAATCTTTAACTACTCTTAACCTTGCTGTCGCCCTTTCAAATATGGGGAAAAGGGTTCTTGTCTTTGATATGGATGTTGGATTTGCAAATTTGAACATACTCGGAGGTATAGAGTCTCGAAAAACATTGAAAGATTTCTTTGGAGGACTTAAGTTAAAGGATATCATAGAAAAAACAAAGTATGGATTCTGGCTTTTAAACGGCGGAAATAGCGCGAATGATTTTTACGCTTTTCAGTTTGGAGAAAGAGAGAGGCTTTTCTCCGAATTTTACGAATTTGTGAGCGATGTCGATTACATTCTCTTCGATACGGGCGCCGGATATTCGAAAATGTTAGACGACATTTACACGGCTTCCGATGATTTCATCCTTGTCATAACGCCAGAACCCACGGCCATAATGGATGGATATACCTTTGTGAAATTGCTTTCGATGAAAAAGCCGGATGGAAGGTTCTTTTTAGTGGTCAACATGGTAAATGATCTTTCAGAAGGAAGGGATATAATAGAAAGATTTGAAGATGTCGCGAGGCGTTTCTCATCTCTGAGGTTTGAAAAGGGATTCTCAATTCTTAACGATCCTCAGGTCAGAAGATCCGTAAGAGAACAAATACCATTTATCATATCTTACAAAAGCATTCAGCCCTCACTTGCGATCCTTGGCCTTTCTTCTTTCATAAATGGAAATACAAATCATGTTCAGGATAAAAGAACCTTTGTAGATAGAATAAAAAGTATATTTGGATTAAGGAGATAGAATGCCGTTTTTCTCAGAGGAGATAGGAATAGACAAGATAAAACCAGGATTGCCTTTAAAGATAGAGATAAGTTCAACACCTGAATTTTCAGGTGGTGAATTCAAATCCATTATTGCTGACGTTGAAGGAGATATAATAAAGGCCGGAATGGCATCTTTAAAAGGAAGATTCATTCCTTTACCTGTAGGAATGATAGCAAGATTGCTCGTGACGGATCAAAGTTCTATTTACGTGTTCTACGCCGCCGTTATCGAGAACACAGAAGAGAACAAAATACCAATAACCATCTTCAAAATAAGGAGCAAGATAAGGAGAATACAGAGAAGAAGATTTCTCAGAATAGAGTTTGTGGCAAGAGGCACTCTTAAAGTTGCCGGAACAGAAGAAACCTTTGATTTTATGACGAAGGACATAAGCGCTGGCGGGGCAAGAATTTTAACTTCTGCGCGGATAGAATTGGGTCAGATCGTCTCTTTGAATTTCAAACTCGATGAAGAACTCAATTTTGAAAACCTTCAATCCCAGATTGTGCGCAGAGTTGAAAATGAATCCTCAGAATTGCGCGAATACGGAGTTATGTTTTTGAATATACCAGCCTCTGTTGAAGATAAAATAACACGTTTTGTTTTCAAACTCGAATTGAAGTTAAAAGGAGGAAAAACAGATTGAAGTGGAAAGATATGGTTAATCCAATGCAAATGGATGTGCTAAAAGAAATAGGAAATATAGGAGCCGGAAATGCAGCAACTTCTCTGTCAACGATGATAAGCAAAGAAGTTGAGATAGATGTCCCAACTGTAAAACTCGTCGATCTTTCTGAACTTTACGAATATCTTAAAAATCCGGAAGAAATAGTGGCATCAACGATAGTGGGAATAAAAGGAGAAGCGCCGGGAAAGATGCTTATGAATTTTGATTCCGATTCGACCAAACACCTCATAGAACTGCTCACAGGTGAACGTCCCGAAGATCTCACGAATATGAATGAGATGGAAAGGTCCGTTGTCTCAGAGATTGGAAACATAATATGCTCGACTTACGTTATATCTTTGTCGAATTTCACTTCGCTCTTTCTTGAAACTGAAGTTCCAATTCTTCTCGTGGACATGTTTGCGGCAATAATTTCGGAGACGTCTATAATGGCGTCGAAGGATTACGATGATGTCTTGATGATAGAGACGATTTTAAAGGTTCACAATGGCCAGAAATTGAATGGCTTTTTAACGATGTTTCCCGAACCCGGAAGTTTAGATGTCATCTTTAAAAAACTTGGCTTGAGTTGATAAAAGATGGAAGAAAAGTTAATAATAGGTATAGGAGAATTCAAAGTTGCAAAAAATCCGGCTATCCTCATAACTTTGGGACTCGGTTCGTGCGTTGGCGTATGTTTGAGAGACAAAAAGTCCCATATCGGTGGAATGATCCACGTCATGCTGCCAGAATTGAAGGATCAGAATGGAAATCCGACCAAATACGCAGACCCGGGCATAAAGTTGATGGTAAATGAGATGATCAAAATGGGTGCAAATGTTAAAGACATGGAGGCCAAGATAGCCGGAGGCGCTTCTATGTTTGAGTCAAAGGGTTTTGAAATAGGAAAAAAGAACGCAGACAAAATAAAAGAAGTGCTAAGGGATTTGGGAATAAGAATTCTGGCCGAAGACACAGGTGGAAACAGGGCGAGAAGTATAGAATATAAAATAGAAGATGGAACGTTAATGATAAAAAAGGTTGGCGGGAAGGAGAGCATTGAAATCATCCAGATATAAGATCTTCTTCTATCTTTTTTTGATCTTTTTGGGATTTTTCTTTTTGATAAATATACTTGCGGGATGGGATATAATTGGATCGGCGGTAAGATCTCTTATTTCGGCCGGTATCATTACGTTTTTCATCTACATTGCGCACAAAGTGCTTTTTGAAAGGAAGGGTGGATTGAAGGGACAACTTTTTGACAAGAAGGATTCAAAAAAGTAGGTGAATTATGGCAAATTACCTTGATAAAGAAGAACTGACAAGGGAATTTTATCCTCTTGTGAGAAAGATTGCCTACGATCTTGTCCGATCTCTGCCTCCTTCGATCTCTGTTGACGATCTTATCCAGGAAGGGATTATAGGATTTTTAAGTGCAATTGAAAAATTCGATCCTCAAAGGAACCTAAGGGTTTCGACTTACGTAACTTCAAGAATAAAGGGAGCAATGTTAGATTATCTTAGATCTATGGACTGGATGCCGAGAACTCTCAGGAAACAGATGAAAACGATAGAGAAAAAAAGAATTGAAAAATTGAATGAAGATCCGCAAAAAGCGCCCGAAGAGATAAATTCCGAGATAGCAAAAGAACTTGGCATGGAAGTAAAGGATGTTGAAATTGTAGAGAGGGAAATATCGAGAGATCAGATACTCTCTCTCGACAAGTATTTTTTTGAAGAAGAAGGAGAGGAAAATTTTTCTTCAGACGATGAAGGACCTGATAAGGCCTTTGAAAAACAGGAACTAAAAATCAAACTTGAGAAGGCAATTCGGAGTCTAAATGAGAGAGAGCAATTGATACTTTCTCTGTATTACGAAGAAGAACTGAACTTCAAGGAAATATCAAGGGTACTCGAGTTAAGCGAATCGAGAGTGTGTCAGATTCACTCCACCGCTCTTTCGAAGATCAAAGAAATGATCAAGGAGTGGATATGAATGTTAAGACCTATAGACCTTCAGGTTGTGATAGTAAAAAGCGTTGATAACGCTCAAAACACGAATTACGCCCAGCAATCGATCATCGTTTCACAGCAGGTTATTTCCATGGAAAATGAGATTAAGAATGACAGAAATTCGAAACGTGTTATCTCACGCGAAAGATATGGCAACGATCCTTCCAAAAGTGCCACAGACGTTGAACAGAATGCTGAAGAGAGTGAAAGTAAAAAAGATAAGATCGGCGAAAAAATCAGTGACCCTTACAGGGGAAAGGTGATAGATATACGCCTGTAAAAGTCGAAGAAGTGGAATCTCTTTCTCAAAAACTCTCCATAAAAGGAGACAAGGTAAATTTTTATTCTTCCGGCACATTAGGCCTTCTCTCTATCGTTATGAAAATACAAAAAAGTAAAACCGGAACTCTTGTCGTTATGCCCAGCCACAGAGATGTAAGAACATTCCACTCGAACCTTTCAGAGGCCGGAATAGAGAGTTTAATACTTTCAGATTTAAATCTTCTGCCTTTCGAGAGTGCCGAGCCTATGAAGGATGATCTTGCAATGAGAATGGAAGCACTTCATGGTATTCTCAGCGGCAAGATAGTGATAGCGGATATCATGGCTGTTTTAAAGAAAACATCTCCGGCCGAATTTATAAAGGATGGTCTTAGATTTTCGACGGGAGGCACTATACCTTCCGATATCACAAAAATGCTTTTTGAATGGGGATACACGCGAACCTTCACGGTAAGAAGCGTTGGAGAATTTTCAATAAGGGGAAATATAATAGATATCTTCTCGCCAGTTCAGGGGGCCATAAGGATCGATACCTTTGACAGAGACATAGAATCTATAAAAATATTCGATCCGCAGACACAAATAAGCCTGAAAAGCATCGAATTTGCAACGATTTTTCCGGCAGCGGAGTTCAGGCACGATGAAGAAAGTTTCGAGATGGCTAAAGAAAGGCTTAAGGGGCACCCTGAATTGATTGAAAATCTTCAAAATCTCTACGGCATGGTAGGCCTTTTCTGGAAGAACTCACAATGCGCCCTTGACCTTCTTCCCCGGAATGAGTATCTTGTCATTTACGAAGTTGAAGAATGCAAAAAATACTTTGAAGATTACGAGAAAGAATTGAAAGACATATACGGCGATCTTAGACTTGTAAAATCATTCGCTTATTCTGATATAGAAAGGATCGACGGAAACAAAAAGATCGTCTACGTCTCTTTAAATCCCCTTAAAATACCCCTCGATAACGCGACCGAACTTAAGGCAGGGATGGCCCCATACAGTGTTGAGCGCATAACTTCTCAAAATGCTTACGATTACATCCAGGAAATAGAAATAAATGAGCCGATTGTTCACGAAGATCACGGAATAGGCATATACAGAGGCACGGAAATCATCGAGGATGCAGACGGAATGCACGAGTACCTCAAAATAGAGTACAAAAACGGCGCTATCCTTTACACACCGATAGAGAAATTCACAAAGATAAGTAAATACGTTGGATCGAACTTTGTCCTCTCCGACATAAATGGAAAAGAATGGAAAAGTTTGAAAGAAAAGGCCAGAAAGGATATAGAAGATCAGGTAAGGGAATTGATAGAACTTTACGCAATGAGAGAAGAATCGAAAGGCTTTTCTTTCATGCCACAGACTGAACTTGAAGAGGCTTTTTCAAAGAGTTTTGGCTATCTCGAAACTCCTGATCAGATGAAGGCTATACAGGAAGTTTTCGAAGACATGGAATCATCAAGACCTATGGATAGGCTCGTTTGCGGCGATTCTGGTTTTGGAAAGACAGAGGTTGCGATGAGGGCTGCCTTCAGGGCAGTGGCCAACGGAAAGCAGGTCGTTCTTCTTGCTCCGACGATGATCTTGGCGAGACAACATTTCGAAAACTTTAAAAAAAGGATGGAACCTTTTGGAATAAAGGTTGATTTGATCTATTCGCAGACTACAGAATCAGAGAGAAAGAGAATGATAGATTCGATCGCAAATGGAAAATCAGATATAATAATAGGGACTCACGCGCTCCTTTCAAAAAAGATATTCTTCAAAGATATAGGCCTTCTCATAATAGATGAAGAGCAAAGATTTGGCGCAAAACAAAAAGAATATCTCAAGTCTCTGAAATTGAATGTCGATGTTCTTACCCTTTCGGCAACGCCCATTCCGCGTACACTCTATATGGCACTTTCGGGCATAAAGGCCATCTCGGTTATAAGCACACCACCCATTGGAAGAGTACCACCGCACATTTACATAACAAGATGGAACGAGAAGATAGTCACGATGGCCGTTTTAAAAGAGATAAACCGTGGCGGACAGGTTTTCTACATTCACAATAGAATCGAGGATATGGAAAAAATAGTCGAAAAACTCAAAAGAATGCTTCCATCTGTAACGATCGCGACAGTTCATGGAAAGATGGCCAAGCGTGAATTCGAGGAAAACGTTAATGGATTTTATACCGGCAGGATAGATATGTTGGTTTCGACAAGTGTCGTTGAGAATGGAGTAGATGTTCCCAATGCGAACACTCTCATAGTGGATGATGTGGAAAGATACGGTATGGCCCAACTTTACCAGATAAAAGGAAGGGTGGGAAGGTCTTCAAAAAAATCTTACATATATTTAATGTACACAAAAGAGCCGGGAGAGGCGGTCATGAGAAGGCTAAAAGCGATAGAAGAATTCAACGAATTTGGGAGTTCTCTAAACCTTTCTTTGAAAGATTTAGAGATAAGGGGTAGCGGAGAGGTGCTCGGGTTAAAACAGCATGGCCATATAGACGCGATAGGACTTCAGATGTACAAAGAAATTCTCGAAGACACCATAAAGAAAATGAGGGGAGAAAAGGTCGAAAATAGAAATTGCGATCCGGACATATCACTTCCATCTTCGATCCTGCCACAGGATTACATTGAAGATACGATAGAGAGAATGAAGATATACAGAAGGCTCGCCTCGGCAAAGAACGTTGAAGAGGTAGAGCGAATAAAATATGAAGTTATAGATAGATTTGGAAAGATTCCAGATCACGTCGAAACTCTATTTGTTCATTCAAAAATCAAGGCTCTATTGTGCGATCTCAAAATCGCAAAGATAAATTCGAATGGCGAAAGTGTAGAGATTATTTTCAGCGATAAGGATAGTTTAATGAATTTTTCCAAATTCACGAAGACCTATTCTTTAAATCTTAAAAAAAATGGTATGATATTAACCGGTGTCATAAAAAATGGAAAGATCGAGAAACTTTTAAATTTACTCATTGAATATAAAAAACACCTCGAACAGAAGGAAGGAGTTGCTTGAAAAGATGGATTGGATGAGAAAACACACGGCCGTTGTTATCTGGGTAATAGTCGCGGCTTTTGGAGTTGGAGTTGTATGGTGGAGCGTAGGGGCTTACATAGGAGGTCAGGGAGCAACACAAAACGTAAATCAGGCTCCGTCTCCTTCACAGGCAATAGCGCTTGTAACGAAAGGAGGAACTCCACTGTCATATCAGTACTGGATAATGCCAACGGATTTTAACAATTATATGCAGAGTGTAAATAGCAATTACAAAAATACCTACGGACAGGAACCGGATCCTCTTTTTGTCGAGCCACAACTTGAGTTAAATGCAATAAATACCCTTGTCGATCAGAAGATAATAGATTATTTTGCTAAACAGAGCAATATAACTGTCTCCAAATCAGATGTGGATAATCAGGTTAATTCAATAGTGAGTCAATACAAAAATAATCCACAGGTTTTGAATTACATAAATCAGCAATATGGTTCTCTTCAAAATTTTGAAAATTACATAAGGCCTCAGGTCGAAGAGAATTTGATAACTCAAAGGGTTATGTCTCTTGTTGTGAATGTAACACAAAATGATGTAAAAAATTATTACGAAACAAATAAGGCAACGATAGAAAACACTTACGATCAGGTCAAAATCGCCCACATCTCTCTTTCTTCTGAGGCTACGGCACAAAAGGTTGTAAATCTTATAAAATCCGGCGCATTAACGTTCAACGAGGCCGCCAAAGAATATTCTCTCGACACCACTACCTCTGCAAGCGGTGGAGAGGTTGGATGGCTTACAAGGCATCAGGTAGAGTCGGCACTTGGTAGTGGAATTTTCAGCGCAACTCCGGGCTCAGTTATTGGTCCTATTCAAACAAATTACAGTTGGGAGATTGTAAAGGTTGAGGCCAAAAAATTGTACGATAATTTTGACTCTGTCGTTCAGGCAACGAGTATCTACAACACGCTTGTAAATGACGTCAAACAGCAAAAATTCAACGAATGGCTTGCAAATTACAAAAATCAGAACAAATTTTCATACCAACTTGAAGGACAGGTATTACCTTATTTTAAGGAATATTACTCTATACCAGCAACAGATACATCGAAACTTGAACAGTTCATTCAAAATATGAAATCTTACATATACCCTTCAAATCAAGCAACTGTCAATACATCTGTCGATGCAAGGCTTCTTGCCCTCTTTGTCACAGCACTTGAACAGTACAAATCGGATTTAAACAAGCAGTATGCTCCTGTCTTAAGTTATCATGCCAATAAAGGAAGTTTCCCGGCAACATACGTTGGCGTTCCCGTTGACGTTCTCCAAAAGCAGCTCAATGAAGTCCAGAATAGCCTTAACGCGGCAACAGGGACAAAATTCACGAAGCTGTTCAACGAACAGACAGATCTCCAGACAGCCATAAATTTCAACAAGGCAGTTCAAGCACTTAACAAAGAAGGATACACCACAGATGAGCAGATAAATGCCCAGTACGACAAGTACACAAACCTTATTTCTCAAATAAACGATCAACTCAAACAGGTACTTACCGCGATATATCAACTTGTTCCGTATTCAACTGTGGCTGTTTCGAAACTTTACAGCCTCGATCCTTCAAACCAGAAGGTTGCCTTAAGTTATTTTGAGAACCAATATAACCTGCTAAAGCCTATAATTTCCAATCCTCAGACCTATCAAATGTACGCATCACAGATAAACCCGATGTTCTCATACGTCGTCTCAGGGCTTCAGAGTCTATCCTATACGGCACAATCGACATCCATAAAGCAGGGGGCTCTCATCACTTTGATAAGCATTGCGCAAGATCTTAACAGTCCGCAACAGGAACTGACCTATCTAAAACAGTTAAAGGCCATCAATCCAAATTATCAGGGAATCGATCAGGTCATTGCACAGGTTGAAAGCATGATAACACCAAAATCAACCTATACAAAGGCTGCGACCGTCTCTACGGCTTCTCCGGTTGCGACGAACTTGATTCCTTCTCCTCAGGCAACTCAATTCAAATGATTTGATTAGATATAAATAATAAAGCACGCAGCCGCGTGCTTTATTATTTTTCACATGTTTTAAGAAAATCAAGAAAGATGGGATGGGGACTTGATATTTTTGATCTGTATTCCGGATGAAACTGGACTCCTATGAAGAATTTTTTGTCCTGCAATTCTACAGCCTCGGCGAATTTGGATGTTGCGGAGATAAACAATTTGGCGGACGGATCAGAAGAAGAAGTTTTGAAAATGCCTTTGAACTCTTCCAAATTCACCTCGTAGCGGTGTCTGTGCCTTTCTCTTATAATTTCTTTTCCATAGATCTTGTAAAGTTTGCTACCCGAGGAGATCCTTATCTCATCCGATCCAAGCCTCATTGTTCCGCCTAAATTCATCTTGCGTTTTTGCTCTTCCATAAGATCGATAACCGGATAGGGTGTCTGGGGATCAAACTCCGTTGAATTCGCTCCGCCAAGTCCGGAGACATTTCTTGCGTACTCTATTGTCATAAGTTGCATTCCAAGACAAAGTCCAAGTAGAGGGACATCATTTTCTCTTGCATATCTTATTGCGTTTATCATTCCCTCTATTCCTCTTTTTCCGAATCCTCCCGGTATTATAATTCCATTATACCCTTCGAGTTTGTTTTTGACGATCCTTTGATCTACATTTTCAAGAGATTCCGCGTCTACCAATTCTGGTTTTTTGTATCCACAGAGGAAAACACTTTCAAGAACTGATTTGTAAGCGTCATCTGTTGCGAGATACTTTCCAACCATCGCTATCTTGACATCTTTTATAGAGTCCGGATAATGCCATTCAAATGATTTCGAGGGAACGATATTCAACTTGCGCATTATCATTCCATCCATGCCTTCGTCATGTATCTTTTGCGGGATCGAGTATATGTTTGAAACGTCTTCAAGGCCAAAGACAGAATCAACTTTGACTCCTCCGAATAACGCAACTTTTTGAATCGTTGATTCCGGCAATTTTTCCTCGCTTCTTAGAACTATAAGATCTGGAACTATTCCAGTTCTTCTCAAAAGTTGAAGCGAATTTTGCGTTGGTTTCGTTTTAAATTCATTTGTTATCTTAAGGTAAGGAATGTACGTCACATGAATAAAAAGAAAGTTTTCTCTGCCGACATCCATTGAAAATTCTCTTACGGCCTCGAGAAAGATCTCAGATTCTATATCCCCAACGGTACCGCCGATTTCTATGAGAATAACATCTCCCTTTAGCCTTGCAAGACGTGCCTTTATCTCGTTCGAAACATGTGGTATCATCTGAACTGTCGCACCGAGATAATCTCCGGCCCTTTCTTTTTGAATAACGCTCGAATATATCTGGCCGGCCGTGATATTGTTGAATTTAGTCATATCCCTGTTTAGAAATCTTTCATAATGTCCAAGATCGAGATCTGCCTCATATCCATCCTCTGTCACAAACACCTCACCATGCTGGTTGGGATTCATCGTACCCGCATCGACATTTAAGTATGGATCTATTTTAAGCACCTCAACGTTAAGTCCGTAAGATTGAAGGGCAGCCCCGATTGATGCTGCCGTTATCCCCTTTCCTATTCCGCTTATGACTCCGCCAGTTATTGCTATATACTTCATGATCATTCACCCATTATACTTTCTATGTTTTCGAGAACTTCCATTAAATTTTTAAATACGTAATCGGGCTTTGAATCTATCTTTGGGTTGGATTGGACTCCTTCTATATATATAGACTTTATTCCGCATCCTTTTGCGCCGAGAATATCCGTCTCGTAGGTATCACCTATCATCGCAATCTCTTCGGCCTTCATATTCATGATCTCGAGAGCGATTTCGAATATGTGCCTGAACGGTTTTCCAAAATAAAGAGGCGTAACGCCGGTTGCGTAAACGATGGGAGCGGCAAGTGATCCAGAATCCGGATAAAATCCATCTTCCTTTGGCAAAAGTCTGTCCGGATTTGCAACCCATAAAGGTTTGCCGTTAAGGACCCATCTGATAGCCTTTGTCAATTTTTGAAAATCGTATCTTTCATCGTAACCGACTATGACAACATCTGGCTCATCGGTCACGTAACATCCGGCATCAAAAAGTTCATCTATGAGTCCTTGCCGACCTATAACAAAGGCTTTATGATATTCCTTTTTTTTGACCTCGATAGCCACCTCGTATGGAGTGCTTACAACCATCTCCATCGGGACCTCTATCCCCATTCTTTTCAATTTTTGAGAATAATACTTTCTGTGAAAGCTCGAATGATTTGTGACAACGCAGTGGGGTATATTTTCTTTTTTCAAATATTGAAAAAACTCTTTCGATCCTTCTCTAACGGTATCACCTTTGTATACAACGCCATCAAGATCGATCATAAAACCCTTTACCATGATAACCTCCCGCCAAAAAGTCATATTTCCGCATTATTTTACCACTAAAAGACCTTTTTCGGTTAAAATATGTTTGAGTGTAAAAAAGAGATGTGATCATATGATAACAACGATTCAGATGGAACTGTCCAAAATTTCAAAGATAAAAATAGGTCCTTCTGCCAGCGTCTATATGGCAGAAAATGCTTTTGAATATATGAAAAATCCACTTTTAGTAGCGGACAAAATTGTCCTCGGGAACTGCTCAAAAGTCCTAATAGGAGACAATGTCAAAGATGTGATAATAAACGTTGATCAAAATCCCGTTATAGAACATCGCGGCGAGATTTTGCACGTCAGTAGCGGTCTTACAGTGGATTACCTTATGGAGTATCTTTTGAAAAACGAAATCGGAGGGCCACAGTACCTCGCCGGAATTCCTGCAACGATTGGAGGCCTTATCTGGATGAATGGCGGGGCCTTTGGCCATCATATATGGGAAGACATTCTTTACATAAGGGCCATAGATCTCAACGGCAAGATATTCTTTCTAAATCACGATGACGTCAAATTTTCTTACAGATTCAGCGATCTTAAATCTTTCAATGTGAAATTCATAGTCGATGCTTTTCTAAGGATTCACAAAATACCGTATTTTGAACTTGCAAAAGAAATTTCAGAAAAGATAGAGTACAGAAAGATCCACCATCCAGTTGACTATCCTTCGCTGGGAAGCACTTTCAAGAATTCCTCCAATATGCTTGCGTGGAAAGTAATACAGGAGATCGGTCTTGTGAATTACAGGGTAGGAGATGCCAAATTTTCTGAAAAGCACCCGAACTTTATAGTGAACCTTGGAAATGCAACTTTCGCCGATGTAAAAACTCTTGTCGAATTTGCAATGGAAAGATCTCTTGAAAAATTGAATGTAAAAATATCCCCCGAAATAATTTTTGTCGATTAGAAATTTTACATCTCTGAATGGAGGATATACCATGCTAAGAAGCGGAGATATCGTTTTGTTTCAAGGTGACAGCATAACGGATTACATGAGAAAAAGAGAGGATCCAGATGACCTCGGAAACGGTTATCCATTTTTTGTGTCTGCTCTGTGGAACATAGAGCATCCCGGTATCAATGTCAAATTTTTGAACAGAGGCATAAGCGGTAACAGGGTCAGAGATTTGAAAAGCAGATGGACCAAAGATTGTATTGATCTCAAGCCCACCGTGGTCTCAATTTTGATAGGCATAAATGACACGTGGAGAAGATTTGACAGCAATGATCCAATCTCTGTTGAAGATTTTGAAAGGGATTACAGATTCATCCTTGATAAGGTTAAAGAGATCGGATCTAAAATCGTAATCCTCGAGCCGTATTTGATCGAGTCCGTCAAAAGCGAAAGAACTCCCAACAAAGAAGCGTGGAGAATTGACCTCGATCCCAAAATTCACGTTGTAAGAAAACTTGCGCTTGAATACAAAGCCATCTTTATTCCGCTTGACGGAATAATGGCCGGATATTGTTCTTCAAAAGATCCGTTATTTTGGTCATACGATGGTGTCCATCCAACCGTTAACGGAAGCGTTTTGATCGCAAAGAAATGGATCGAATACGTTGAACGCTTTG